>Ga0316201_10002443_pt1 | contig 13242 bp, 9 predicted proteins | sample CS6wburrow_MG_FD_204516 | JGI IMG/M metagenome (GOLD analysis project Ga0316201, IMG submission 204516) | Coastal sediment microbial communities from Delaware Bay, Delaware, United States - CS-6 worm burrow | ecosystem: Environmental > Aquatic > Marine > Coastal > Sediment | place: USA: Delaware... | reverse complement strand
AAGGAATTCATCGTACTTCGGCAGATTGTGATCTCCTTTATCCTTGATCTCATGGTCAACGGTAGAACATAAATTCCCATAGACCATCTCATCACTACTACAATCGTAAATAGCATACTCAAAGGGCAGATTGATAGAAAGGGCTTCAAATTCTTTTAACAGATAGTACTCAAGGACATTAGCGTCAATCACATTGTTGAAATTGACCACATAATAATTTGAATGTATCCGTTTTACCAAATTCGTTGATGGGATGATAATCTCATTAAACTCGGCCATGCTCCTGGCAACACGCAATAGTGCGATTTTCACATTCTGATCAAAATTACGCTCTGCCTGGTTCCAGCTTTTGCTAACCCAATAAGCTTGTAGCGCAATTATCCCAGCTATTGCAAAGGCTCCAAATACTACTACCCTTCTGACATCCCGGTTATTCATGCATAGTCATATCATGTGTAATGGATCAAAAATACAATATTGCGCTCCCTGAAAGGAATTGATTAACAGCCTATTAACAAGAAGATTTTATTTTTGCAAAACATATGGCGAGGATCACAAAATATATCTTACCAGTTATGGTATTTCTTTCGGTCCAGGTATTTGGGCAAAGCCAAAAGAATCCTTTTGATTTGCTGCATCGCAAACCAAACGCACCAGTCACAATACCAATTGACACAACCAAAACAGGTGATTCATCCATTGCCAGGGACAGTTCTGAATTGAACGTTCCTTTAGAGATCAAACCAGATACAGTCAAAACAGAAGTATTTGTCGACTCTCATATGACTAGTTCCCATGAAAATAAAGATACAATCACAATTATTGACCAGGTGAATCTCCTGGATGCCCGAGATGAATCAATTCAGGATTCTATCTCTAATGATTCTACATACAACCCATTTGAACTAAAGGATGCCCCTCCGGAGCTCAATCAGGATCCAATATTAGAAAATGCTGGCCTTATTGGTACAGAAGAAAAAGTTGATGATGATAATCAATTACTCATTCAAAATGAGGTCGTTTCATCGAGTGAGCAGGCTTCTGATCAAAATCCTGGAAAAAAAATATCAGGAGCATTCCTGGCTCTTATCTTCCTGGGCATATTTCTGCTGCTGACCATCATTGTGAATATCAATAGAGGATTATTAAACAAAATTTACAGAGCCTCATTGAATGAAAACTTTTCTGCACTATTATATCGTGAGCGAAAACACAGCTCACTAAATTATTTGTACTCAATAGCTTACGTGATATTCTTCATCAACGTGGGGTTGTTCATTTACCTTATTCAATTTTTAGGAGAATCAGGGAGCGATAAAAAATTTCCGCTTTGGTTATTGACCCTTTTACCAATCGCAATCTATGTCACACGACATGTAATCATGCGTGTATTAGCTCATGTATTCCCTATCACAAAAGAGGTCAATCAATTTAATTTCAATATTGTCGTATTCAATATTATGATTGGACTTGTCCTGATTCCAATCAATTTATTTTTGGCCTATGGCCCATCTATCCTCCATCTTCCCATCTTATATGGGACCATTTTTATTTTGGCAGGGCTCTATCTTTTCAGGCAGCTAAGAGGAGTGCTTATTTCTTCTTCTATTATCTCAACAAATGTTTTTCTATTTTTTATTTATCTTTGCACCGTCGAAATTTTACCTATAGCGGTATTATTGAAAATTCTTGTATAATTCATTGATTCTAAAGCTTTTGTGAATGCAAGCGCAATCAACAGCGAAGATAGAAAAGTATAAAAGAGTCAGATCTATTCTCGTTTCACAGCCCAAACCTGAGCGTTCTCCCTATTATGAGCTTGAGAAAAAATATGGGATAAAAGTTGACTTTCGTCCGTTTATTCACGTTGAACCGGTTACTGAAAAAGAGTTCCGTAAAACACGCATCAGACCTGACGAATTTACTGCCGTTATCCTGACTAGTAAAAACGCCATTGAAAACTATTTTCGGCTTTGTGAAGAGATGCGGATTAAAGTCTCACCAGACATGAAATACTTCTGTATTTCAGAAGCAATTGCAAATTATCTCCAGAAATTTATCGTATACAGGAAGCGAAAAGTATTTGTTGGCAAGCGGCACATGTCGGACCTGGCAGTTCCAATTAAAAAACATAAAGAAAAAGAAACCTTTCTCCTTCCGATTTCAAATCTGGGTAAAAAGGACGTAGTTGATTGGCTGAATGAAAATGAAGTTGAGTTTCAGGAGGCAATGATGTATCGTACAGTGAGCAGTGATCTATCTGATCTTGCAGATATTACATACGATATATTGGTCTTTTTTAGTCCACTTGGCATTAAGTCGCTTTACGAAAATTTCCCAGAATTTCAACAAAATGAAACACGCATGGCGATCTATGGGAATTCTACGAAACGAGCAGTTGAAGACCGAGGTTTGATGATTAATATTCCCGCACCTGCGCCTGGCATCTCTTCGATGTCAATGGCACTTGAAAAATACTTGCAGGAATCAAATAAATAAAAAATCTAAACGAATATTTAAAGGCTTCAACTCAACCGGGTTGAAGTCTTTTTTGTTTGAAACATATGGATTCTTTTGAACTCATACAACGAATCAGGAAATCAATGGATAAAGGGCTTCCGGGAATCGAGGCCCAGTATCGTATGGCACCTCCAGCCAGGAGACGGACTTTTCTGCCAAATCAAAAATCGATGGAGGCTGCAGTATTACTTACCTTGTATCCGAAAATGAATGAGTGGCATGTTGTCTTCATTGAAAGAGCTACAGCAATGGGGCATGACAGACATCGGGGACAAATCAGCCTACCTGGTGGAAAGAGAGATTTTGAAGACGGCTCTTTTGAAGAAACTGCGCTGAGAGAAGCTAAGGAAGAGGTTGGAATTAATGCTGCTGATGTCCGGGTCATTGGACCTCTTTCTGAACTATTTATTCCCGTTTCTGATTTCCATGTTTTCCCTTATGTCGGTTACCTGGATTACACTCCTTCATTCACGCCCCAGGTTGAAGAAGTCGCTGATATCCTGGAAGTGCCACTCAACCACTTTAAAAATGAGGATATCAGAAAAACGATGCATATGGAATTATCATCTGGATTATCTATGCCAGATGTACCCTATTTCGACTTAAATGGACAGATTTTGTGGGGTGCCACTGCCATGATCATGAACGAATTTCTCGAATTGCTCCATGGAAATAAACCTTAACTTTGAGCGATTAAACATTGTTACGATGCCAGAACCTCCTGTTACGATCTACCAACCCAAAAATCAAATAAGGATTGTTACTGCAGCTTCATTATTTGATGGTCATGATGCCGCCATAAATATTATGCGTAGGATCATGCAAAGAAGCGGTGCTGAGATCATTCATCTCGGACACAACCGATCCGCCCAGGAAATAGTTGAAACCGCAATAGAAGAAGACGTTCAAGGCATCGCTATCACTTCCTACCAGGGAGGGCACAATGAGTTTTTCAAATACATGTTCGACCTCCTGAAAGAAAAAGGAGCAAGTCACATCAAAATTTTTGGTGGTGGTGGTGGGACGATCCTGCCAGCTGAAATTGAAGAACTTCAACAATATGGAATTGCCAGAATATATTCACCTGATGATGGCAGACATATGGGATTGCAAGGCATGATCAATGATGTTTTGAAACAGTGCGACTTCTTACTCGGTAATCAATTGAATGGCCAGGTTCAAGCGCTGCATCCTTCAGATTCAAATGCGATCGCACGACTCATTACCGCTGCAGAAAACTTCCCAAAGGAACAATCAGGCTGGATCTCAGAAATCAAAAAAAAGGCAGCCCAACTGACAGTACCTGTTCTGGGGATAACAGGCACGGGAGGATCAGGAAAGTCCAGCCTTGTTGATGAAATCGTCAGGAGGTTCCTGCTTGATTTCACTGACAAAAATGTAGCGATTGTGAGTGTTGATCCTTCAAAACGTAAGACCGGAGGAGCTTTGCTAGGAGATCGAATCAGGATGAATTCAATTAGCAGCAAAAGAGTATATATGCGGTCTCTTGCCACTCGACAAAGCAATTTAGCATTATCTAAACATGTGAGTGCTGCGTTGGATATTTTAAAAGTAGCGGGATTTGACCTGATTATCCTGGAAACTTCAGGTATTGGTCAGTCAGACACGGAAATTGTAGATCATTCTGATGTTTCATTATATGTAATGACCCCTGAATATGGAGCTGCAACACAACTGGAAAAAATCGATATGCTTGATTTTGCAGATGTGATCGCGATCAATAAATTTGACAAAAGAGGCGCATTGGATGCGTTGCGGGATGTCAAAAAACAATACCAAAGAAACCACAACTTATGGGATATTGACCCTGCTGAAATGCCTGTATTCGGTACAATAGCATCTCAATTCAATGATCCTGGCACGAATACATTATTTCAGAAAATCACGTCTTTAATTTCTGAAAAAACATCAGCAGATTTTAAAAGTACTCTTGATTTGGAAACAGGAGAAAGCGAAAAGATTTACATTATTCCTCCAAACCGTATTCGGTATCTATCTGAAATCGCCGAATCAAATCGGATTTATGACAAATTTGTTGAAAGCCAGTCAACACTCGCCTCAAAGCTATTCGCTTATCAGAAAACGCTTACTTCCCTGAGAGAAAATGAAACAACTGACGATACTACCCTCCGAACAATTGAACGGGCTATCGACGAATTGAAAAAAGATATGTCAGGCGAAGCCCTCAGAATCCTGGAAAACTGGGAATCAGAAAAAGCAGCGTTTAGCGCCGACACATACACGTATAATGTCCGTGGCAAGGATATTCATGTCAAGACTTATACTGAGTCATTATCAGGAACAAAAGTGCCTAAAATCGCATTGCCGGGTTACCAGGATTGGGGAGATATATTGAGTTGGCATATGCAGGAAAATTTACCAGGCGCTTTTCCGTTTACAGCAGGTGTGTATCCATTCAAAAGAAAAGGCGAAGATCCCACTCGCATGTTTGCCGGTGAAGGAGGCCCCGAAAGAACGAACAAAAGATTCCATTACTTATCAGAAGATTTGCCCACAAGCAGGCTTTCTACTGCATTTGATTCTGTGACGCTCTATGGTGAAGATCCCGATGAACGACCTGACATCTACGGTAAAATCGGGAATGCAGGGGTGAGTATTTGCTCCCTTGACGATGCGAAGAGGTTATACTCCGGCTTTGATCTTTGTGATCCGGGCACTTCTGTTTCCATGACCATAAATGGTCCTGCTGCGACAATGTGTGCCTTTTTTATGAATGCAGCCATCGATCAGCAATGTGAGTTGTATATCAGGGAGCACAAGTTAGAAGACCTTGTAGAGGCAGCATTAAAAAAGAAATATGACGATCGTAACTTTGCCAGACCTTTATATGACTCAGAAATACCAAGAGGACACAACGGACTTGGCTTGCTTTTAATCGGCATTACTGGTGATGAAGTCCTCGAACCTGAGATCTATCAAAAAATAAAAGCAAAAGCGTTAAATGCTGTTAGAGGAACTGTTCAGGCTGATATTTTAAAAGAAGATCAAGCTCAAAATACCTGCATTTTTTCTACGGAGTTCTCCTTGAAGTTGATGGGTGATTTGCAGCAATATTTTATTAATCACCATGTGCGCAATTTCTATTCCGTATCTATCTCGGGCTATCATATCGCTGAGGCTGGTGCGAATCCGATCACGCAGCTCGCATTTACACTAGCGAATGGCTTTACCTATGTTGAATATTATCTTTCGAGAGGGATGTCTATTGATTCGTTTGCTCAGAATCTTTCTTTTTTCTTTTCAAATGGGATCGATCCTGAATACGCTGTCATTGGCAGAGTCGCCAGGAGAATCTGGGCAAAAGCGATGAGAGAGAAATACGGAGCAAATGCAAGGTCTCAAAAACTGAAATATCACATACAGACATCTGGCAGGTCTTTGCACGCTCAGGAAATATCCTTCAATGATATTCGAACTACACTGCAAGCCCTTTATGCAATTTATGATAACTGTAACAGCTTGCATACAAATGCTTATGATGAAGCGATTACCACACCAACTGAGGAAAGTGTCAGACGAGCTGTTGCGATTCAAATGATCATCAATCAAGAGCTCGGTCTTGCAAAAAACGAAAACCCTCTGCAAGGCGCATTTATCATCAACGACCTTACACATCTTGTCGAAGAAGCTGTTCTGACCGAATTTGACCGTATTACTGAGAGAGGTGGAGTTCTTGGTGCAATGGAAACGATGTACCAAAGAAGTAAAATTCAAGAAGAGAGCCTCTACTACGAAACGCTTAAGCATAATGGTCAATATCCAATAGTTGGAGTGAATACGTTTTTATCAAAAGAGGGTTCGCCCACAATTATGCCAGAGGAAGTAATCCGCGCTACAGCTTCAGAAAAAGAAAATCAAATCAAAAGGTTAAGGGCATTACATATGGCAAATGAAAGCACCCAAAAAGCAAACCTGGAATCACTAAAAAGGACTGCTATCCAAAATCAAAATATTTTTTCTGAGCTTATGGAGGTTTCAAAAACGTGTTCGCTCGGACAAATTACACATGCCTTGTACCAGGTTGGAGGGCAGTATCGAAGAAACATGTAACTTAAATTAATCTGATTCAAACTGCATATGAAATATTTAATACTCATTAGCCTGATAAGTCTGTTTGCTTGTTCATCCAATGATGCTCGAAATGAAGGTGATAACAACCCGCAAGCAAAACCGTCAATCCAATTGGATAAAATTCAATTACCTGACGGCTTTAAGATTGAGATATATGCTGAGGACCTTCCAAATGCTCGGTCCATCTGCAGAAGCCCGGAAGGGACAATTTTTGTTGGCACAAGGAAAAAGGGTGATGTTTATGCAATTCGCGATACTGATGGTGACATGAAAGCTGATCAGCAGTGGATATTAGCATCAGGCTTGAATATGCCTAATGGAGTCGCTGTAAAGGATGGAGATCTTTATGTAGCAGAAGTAAATCGCATATTAAAGTTTTCTGATATTGAAAACAAGCTTGATCAACCAGGAGAACCGGAAGTCGTATATGATCAATATCCAACGAAATCACACCACGGCTGGAAATTCATTGCTTTTGGTCCTGATGGATTGCTTTATGTCCCAGTGGGCGCTCCGTGTAATATTTGTGAATCAGAAGACGAAATATTCGGCACAATCACCAGGATAGACGTAACTCAACCGAATCCTGAAATTGTAGCGAAAGGTGTGCGCAACACAGTCGGATTTAACTGGCATCCGAAAACAAATGAACTTTGGTTCACCGACAATGGAGGCGATTGGCTGGGAGATGACCTGCCTGCCTGTGAACTCAATCATAGCCCTATGCCAGGCAATCACTATGGCTATCCATACTGCCACCAGGGAGATTATCTCGATCCAAAACTTGGAACTGGATATGATTGTGATGATTTTACTCCTCCTGTTCAAAAATTAGATCCGCATGTAGCTCCACTTGGCATGGAATTTTATCAAGAAGGAATGATTCCTTCCAGTTATTCAAATCATGTATTTATCGCGGAGCACGGCTCGTGGAACAGGACAAAACCAATTGGGTATCGGATCACTACGGTTACACTTTCTGAAGGGAAAGCAGTATCATATGATGTTTTCGCTGATGGTTGGCTTCAGGATGGCAAAGCCTGGGGGAGACCAGTTGACATTGAGTATTTACCAGACGGATCAATGCTCATCAGCGATGACATGGCGGATGCCATTTATCGGATTTGGTATGAGGGATAACACCTGTGCCTTTTTCAATACCGGAAAGAATGTTGCTTATCCTAATTATGAGATGGGAGTTGATCAAGAAAAATCAAGTTTCTTAACACGAATCGTTTCGATTTTCTTGTCACTTACTTGTTCAATCGTAAATTGAAAATTTTCTAATTCAAATGTATCTCCATCATTTGGTATTTGTCCTGAAGTCATCACAAGGTAACCTGAAAGCGTTTCATAATCGCCTTCTGGCAGTTCCAGATCAGGATATTTTTCATTGAGGTAATCTATTTCAAGTCGGCCACTAAAGACATATTCATTGTCAGATAGTTTGATTTCAAGATATTCTTCAACATCATGCTCATCTTCAATTTCTCCAAAGATTTCTTCTAGAATATCTTCAAGTGTAATGATCCCGGCTGTTCCTCCAAACTCATCGACTACACAAGCAAGATTATTTCCATCCTTAATAAACTTCATCATCAGATCAAACACATTCATTACTTCAGGTACATAACTGAGTTCCATGATATGCCTTTTCAGTTGCTTCGGATTTTTTAAAAGTTGTAAGTGATGCACATAACCTAACACATTGTCGACGTCATTGTCAGATACAATAATCCTGCTGTGACGGGTTTGAAGAAAAAGTTCTTTAAGCTCCTTAATATCTGCAGTTACATCAATGTGTGCTATTTCTGTCCGTGGAACCATGCACTCCTTCACTTTTACTTTTTTCAGATGAAGTGCATTTTTAAACATATTCGCCTCTATTTCATCATTGTCATCAGAAATAGAACCTTCTACAAAGTCCTGGAGGTCAAGTTTTGTGATTGCATTTTCAATGTCATCGATTGGTGCTCTAAATATATATTTGATCACCACATTCGAAAGTTTCATCATCAACCATGAAGGGACTTTTAATATGCTCTTAAAAAAGGCTAAAGGAAAAGTCATTGAAGTCATCAATTCATTTGAGTATAGCCCGGCGAAAACTTTGGGTAGAAATTCTCCAAAAAGGAGGACAACAATCGTAGAGATTAGTGTCAGCACAGATAAAACCACCCATTCGTTATCCAAAAAGCGCTCCAGATGAGGCTCGATAAGAAGAGCCATCAATGTGGTAAAGGCAACAAGGGAAATATTGTTGCCTACGAGCATCGCACTCAAAAAGTCCTTTGGATGGTCAAAAAAGCTAGCTAATATGCGGCCTCTTCGTGTTCCTCTTCCTCTTTCAACTTCAACACCTAGCTTATTTGCAGAGATAAAAGCAATCTCAGAGCCAGAAAAAAAAGCAGAAAGGAAAAGAAATATCAGGATTCCAAAAATCAACATGTATGTATAGTCAATTTGCTACGAGTCAAAGATAATCGAATTCGATGACTCATTCTTACTGATTGATCTGTTCGAAACGCATGTCACCTTCAATGGCTTTTAGTTCCATTCGGGTGAAATTCTCATCTGATCGAAAAGTATAACTGTAAATGACTTCATCGCCCGTGGTAATCTTCACAAAACGGTTAGAAAAGATCTCCCTTTTTCGCTCATCCCAGATGAGTTCATGGCCCTCTATTTTTTCTCCTTTAATGTTTTCAAGTACAACATTCCCTTGTGTCACAACCTGCTTATCTGCCTCTTTGCGGACTGCATAATCTGCTGTCAACCAGGCATCAGGGCTCCCATTAGCGCCCAAAAATTCGACATAAACACCCTCAGGAAATTCCTCTTCCACTGAATACCCTTTTGTGTATCGTTTACTCAATGGTCCTGTTATCTTTATCCTGAGCTTTGCTGAATCGCTGTACAAGACCGTTACATCTCTGGTTGTTTCTACCGCTACTTTTGTTTGCGACATGATCTTGCTATAATCGATCTCCGGAGGAGTGCAATAGCCAATTGCGCAGATAATGGCAATTGAAAGAAGATAGTATCTGAAATTTTGATATTTCATGGTTATCTAAGTACGGTGACAGTACCGGTAAAAGTCCTTGAAACGCAATCTACAAAATTCACTTTTGCTGCATAAGTATAAACGCCCGGTTGAACAAACTCATTGCTATTTGCTATTGTACCGTCCCAACCAAATTGAATGTCACTTTGATCACGTGCAGGAGTAAAATTCGTAGCCTCGTACAAAAGACCACCCCACCTGTCATATACTCTGAAAAATTCTACAATTTCGACAGCAGGACCACCAAAAACCATCAGGTGATCATTCACATTATCACGATTTGCAGATATAACATTTGGAATAAAAATAGGGCTTTCACCACTTGTCAGCATCACCAATTTGTCAGTCGCTGTGCAACCAGCATCGCTAATAATGGTTATTGTAAAACAAGTTGTTCCTCGCGGCAATGCAATTGGCCTCAATTGATCAACAATCATCTCGCTATTGAAAGTCAAAAAACCCTGATCCGAAGGGCAAGCATCACTTATCACTTCCCAGAGCACAGTTGAAGGTAAGACATCAGGCACCAGAATGGATTCAATTTGAACTGTACTGCCCAAATCAACAAATATTGTGTCGCCGATGTCAACAGAAAATTCATCTGCTGGTTCAACCAAAATCATCGTTTCATTTGTACATCCTTTAATGTCCTGAACGAAAACGGTATATGTTCCTGGGTCGAGCCCGGGAAATGTGGGACTAGGTTGAAAATTAACTCCATCCAAACTATATGCGTATTGAGGATTGCCAGCTATTCCCATTGCTTGAATCACACCAGTGCTTGTTTCAGGACAAATTTGATCCTGAGCAGTGGCTTCAACAGCGAGCATACTCGTATCCCGGCAACAAGGTTCCACGAATATATCGAGGATCTCGGTTACAATGCATCCTCTTGAACTTTCAACGGTAAGAGCAACCTTTTTATCCCCAAAAGATTCATACAAGACATTATGCGGACCAGTTGTATTCGCAAAAATCGGATCAGCACCTGCTCCAAAATTCCAAATATAACTTACAATTGAATCTGTTTGTGATTCTGACATATCTGTAAAGATGATCGTCTTATCACATTCAAAAGCCTGAACAGCATCGACTTCAAAAGCTGGTTCCGGGCCAAGAAATGTGCCACTTCCACCAAACTCAATTGAGAAGCCAAGTCCCGATTGACTAAAATTATTGACGATCAACGCATAGCTGACACCGGGTTCCATATCAATCGCAGCCACAAAATTATCATTGCCAGCCTGGCATCCCGGTTGTTCAGTTTGATCAGAACTGCTTTCAGACAATCCTGTAGGTCCGTTACAGATTTGCCAGGAACTGAATGGCTCATTTTGGTTTGCCCCAGATGCCATACATCGGAGAAGTCTTTTCGTTCCACAATCATTAATCCCATTCGGAAGTTCATACACAGCAAAGTCAAGATCATCGGACTCGAAACCCTGCAAATAGTCATTAGGCGTGAGGGTAAAAGATAATGTTCCCGCATCCTGACAGGTCCATTTATACCATGAGGAAGCAAATTCTTCGCGGATGCAGCTTAAAATGTCGACTTCATTGGTATTATTCCCTGCCCCAACCAGTGATTCAATAAAAAAAGGAGATTTGTCACATAATACCACTGCTTGATCGCAATCTGACTCGGGAGAAGGTGGCGGGATGAACCCATCGATACAAAGGGTAAATGAACCTTGCGTACCAAATTGACCATCAACAGCGATTAAATACACTTTTCCAATAATCAAGTCTCCCACCACGACCTCTGCAATATTGGATTCCATTGAAGCACTATTGCATCCAACCTGATCGAAGGAACCACAATTATCATATACAGTAACAACAGGAGATATCAATGTCCCCTGGTTATTGATTGCCCCAAAAACCTGGATAATCGCTGCGGGTGTAGACGGAATAAATGTAAACCATACTTCTGAACTAAAATTTGTCAGGCAGGTATTTGTCAGACCGGGAGTAGCAGAAGCATTCACATTGGTATACTGTGCAATATCGGAACAAAAATCCTCTGTCGAAGGGATATGGATCGCACTGATACACTGATCATTCGTTGGCTGAGCGGTTATAACTTGTAATACCAGCAAACAAAGTACAGTAAAGAATAATTTCATATTATGGTATCTCATCTAGCTCAAAATAACTCAATCTCTAAAGGACACAACGTTTCGTTGCTATACAAAAGTGTCAACTATTTGCCGACAGCGCAAAAATAACCATGTCAGTAACATAATGGTAACTTTTGGACATAGCTATGTTAACATGGCATGTCGACATAGCTATGTCCAAAAACCCGATATTAGTGATACATTTGATAGACCATTTTTATAAGATGAAGAAACACATACCAAATACCCTCACACTGATTAATCTGTTTTGTGGATCTATAGCTATTCCCCTGGTCATGATGAGTTTTGTCGATTCTGCCATGATACTGGTCTTTGTTTGTCTCATCGCTGATCTTCTCGATGGAATGGTTGCTCGCTGGCTACATGCGGATTCTCCACTCGGAGTTCAACTGGATTCTCTGGCGGATGTCATTTCTTTTGGTCTGCTCCCGGGTGTGATCATTTTCTATCTCTTGCAGCGGTATGGTACTGGTGACATCTCTGTTGGATGGACCATTCTCGCTTTTTTAATCCCAGTATCTGCTGCACTCAGGCTCGCAAAATTTAACCTGGACACCCGAGAGCGAACATATTTTTATGGTTTACCCACACCAGCAGGTGCTTTATTTGCTTTTGGATTATTATGGATGTTATTGCTACCATCCACCAGATGGACCGATTTCTTCATGCACCCATTTTTTCTATATGGTTTGATCTTTGCTCTGGTTGCTTTATATCATTTACCAATTCAATTGCCTGGTTTCAAAGGGACCCGTGCTTCAAAGGGGATCATTATAAGCCTCTGTATCATTAGCGTGTTATTGTTTTTCCTTCAAAAAGAAATAGCGATCATCGTACCAGCATTCATATATGTTCTTGTCGGACTCATGCATAAAATCGTAAAAATATACTGATCAATATGGCTTGTATTTTTCACCATTAAATACTTTATCTGTGTTATATATCGTCCCGACACCAATTGGACATTTAAAAGACATTACTTTTCGTGCAATAGAGGTCTTGCAGGAGGTTGATTTGATCCTCGCTGAGGATACGCGTGTGACGCAAAAATTACTTGCCAGGTATGACATCCAAAAACCATTAAAATCCTATCATGCCCATAATGAGCACCGGATTATTGATCGGATTATTGAACAATTAAAGAATGGACAAAAAATGGCACTTGTTTCTGATGCAGGGACACCCGCCATTTCTGATCCTGGTTTTTTACTCATTCGAGCATGCATCCAGGAACAAATCGACTTTGATTGCCTTCCCGGACCTTCGGCTTTTGTTACAGCCCTTGTCCTTTCGGGTTTTCCATCAGAAAAATTTCACTTCGAAGGATTTCTCCCATCGAAAAAAGGGCGGCAAACCAGGTGGAAATATTTGGAATCACTGCCGGTTACGATTGTCATTTATGAA
>Ga0316201_10002442_pt1 | contig 13245 bp, 8 predicted proteins | sample CS6wburrow_MG_FD_204516 | JGI IMG/M metagenome (GOLD analysis project Ga0316201, IMG submission 204516) | Coastal sediment microbial communities from Delaware Bay, Delaware, United States - CS-6 worm burrow | ecosystem: Environmental > Aquatic > Marine > Coastal > Sediment | place: USA: Delaware... | reverse complement strand
AAGACCTGTCGAACCCGTTTGATCGTAGCTTGACGATTAACTTCCAGGCGGCCTCACCGGGACAGACACTGACGGTTCGCTACTCGAAGCTGACCGGTGACAACCTCACGCTGCAGGCGGCAACACTGGTCGGCGAGGTGGCACCACTTGCTCTGCCTTTCTCAGACAATTTCGATGATGGCAACAGTGATGGCTGGGCATTTGTCAACGAGACGCCGTTGGCGGACGCATGGAGCGCCGGTAGCGGATCACTGACACAGGCGAATGCGATCGAATCTGTTGCCAGTTTTCAGGAAAGTTTTCATCTTGGGTCATACGCATGGCTGCCTGCGGGTACGTCATTGACTGACTACCGAGTGTCGGCGCGGCTCGAAAGAACCGGTGCCGGTCGCGCCGAGAGCTTCGGCATCCTGTTCCGCTATCGTGATGTGGATAATTTCTACAGGTTTACACTCAATACGCGTTACGGGTTCGGACGGCTCGAGAAGCGCGAAGGAGGCGTGTACTTCACGCTCGCCGTCAATGCGTTCGGTGACGATCCGAGCAGTCCCTTTACTTTGGGAATCGATGTTGATGGCCAGGATATCAGGGTCAGTGTCGACGGCTCACCTGTTATGGCGGCGACGGATGGTGCACACGCGGCCGGCTCGATTGGCTTGTTTACCCAGTCGCCGACCAAATTTGATGACGTTGTCATTGCGCCAATTGTTGCATCGCCCGACGTGAAGCTCGTTTCACCGGTACCAATGACCGTGGTTCCAGGCAGTCAGGTGGACGCAAAGGCGGTCGTGCGCGGCCTGCCGGCAGGAGGGGCTGTCGAATTTTCAATGACCGGCCAGGCCCCGGTCGCCCTTACAGCTCCGCCATGGGAGACGACTTTCTCTTCCGTTCCTGCCGGCCCGGTTACGTTGACCATCAGGATCCTGGATGCCGGGAACAACCCGGTCGATTCGCACAATGTGGACTTCGCAATTGGTGGCGACTATGTCGTCGCGATTGGCGACAGCATTACCAACGGCATCGGCGATACCTATGCGGCTGACAACGATGACGCGCTTCGCGTGTTCTCAAATACCGCCTATGCATCGGTGTTGGCGAATCGCCTCGAAGCCATGCCACCGACCGAAGTGATTATCTACAACGAGGGTATCGGGGGCGACGATGCCGCCGCCGCGGATTTGTTGCGGCTGCAGACAATCATTGATCGTCACCCGTCCGGATCAGCGGCGCTGGTACAACTGGGGACCAATGATGCCAATGCCGGTCGAACGGCGATCGCGTTCGAAAGCGACATGCAGTCCATCGTCGACCGATTGGCGGCGGAGAGCATGACTGTATACGTTGCCACGTTGCCGCCCATCCTGGGCGGCAGCAACCCGCTGTCGTCGGCCGCCAACCAAAGAGTCGTCCAGTACAACGACGAGATCACCAATAATCTCGCCGGGGCGTTGCCGGGCGCTGATCTTTGGGCCTACTTCGCGCCGGACGACACCGGTGATGACATAGCCGATCGCGTTCGCGAGGACCTTTTCGCTGATGACCTGCACCCGAACGCACTTGGGCATGCCATCATTGCCGACCTTTGGTATAACGTGCTGCTCGGCGATTCGACTGGCACGAGCATCGTGCCGTTCGCCGCTGATGCCCTGTCGCGGCCGAATTACAAACAGAACCTGTTGGAGCCCGGCGACGTGTACCTTATCGACTCCGCGGCGACCCTGACCGAAGTACCCACTGCACTAACGTCGGCTGTGTGGATCATGCCTGCGCAGTCGGACGCGGGCAGTACTGCCGCGTCTTTCCTGGAGTTCGATCTGGATCGCGGCGCGACTGTCTACGTTGCATACGATGCCGATGCGACGTTGCTGCCGGAGTGGCTGAATTCGGCGACGTCAGGCTTCGTCGACACGGGTACACAGCTGATGACCACGCAGACGAATTACCGGATATTCAGTGCGCCGTTCGGCACAGGCAATGTAAGCCTGGGAGGCAACCATGCCACGGGCGGAGGCGATGCGGCCGACATGTACCTGGTCGGGCTGTTACCTGATCCGTAATTTTCGCCTACGCAGCAACGCCAGAATGCCTAACAACACGACGAAGGTGGGCGCTGTCGTGCCACCACCACTGCCGCCCTGGCCGGAATTCACACCCACATTGACCGTCCTTACGACAGAGCTGGTATTGCCGGCCCTGTCAGCAACACGGTAGGTGATCGTTTGTTTGCCCACGGCAGTTGGGTTAATGACACCCGATACTTCGATCTGGTCGGTTATGTTGCCGTCAATGTCGTCCTCGGCAGTTGCGCCTGGATCTACATAGGTTCCGTCTGCCGCGATGTTGACGGTCGCCTCGCCGAGCAGTTGCAGGTCAGGCGCTATTCGATCTCCCAGGCCGAGCCTGCCAATGCCATTATTGGCGTGAATCTCGAGGACTTTCGCGTCACGACCAACCATGATCAGGTCGATTGACGCATCGCCATTGAAATCAGCAAGAACACCATGCCGCATTCCATTGCTAACGATTTGCTCGGGGGCCAGTACAAAGCCACCACCGCCCGACCCAAGATACAATTGATGCACACCTGCTTCGTTTACGGTTACAACGTCGGGCCAGCCGTCGATGTCCACGTCGCCTGTTACCAAAGCTGATATCGGAGAGGCGCCGAACGTGCCGCCGGACGAGAAGGAGCCGTCCACCTGCTGGTAATACACTTTATTTGTCGGCGCGTTCAGGTCATCGCCGTCGACGCCAAGCAATAAGTCCGGCGAACCATCACCGTTCAGGTCATCGGTGCAGATTGTTGCCACACTGCCGTAGTTGCGGCGAGTACGGGTGAAAGACGTCCCGTCACCGTTATTGTAGTGAATATCCACTGCCCGATCAGACAAGCGGACGACGACAATGTCCTGATCGCCGTCGAGATCGACATCCGTGGCGGCCACACCCAATCCGGCACCCGATGACAGGGTTGCCTGCTCAAAACCGCCCTGGCTCAGGCTTCGCATGATGACTGTGCCAGTCGAACCCGCTAGCACCAGTTCCGATTTACCATTGCTGTTCAGGTCTGCCGCGATCATGTCATGGACATTACCAATACCGCCGCTTTGCAGACGCTCGGCACTGCTGAATCCACCGCTACCGTCATTGACGTAAATCTCGGCGGTATTACCTGCAAGTCCGCCCACTGCGATATCCGGTGAACTGTCACCATTCCAATCCAGCAATGTCACGGCGGACCCACCACTGTTTGCACCGAGACTGGTGCCCGGTGTGGTCACTGACCGATTACCGTCATTGAAAAAGATAAGGGTTTGATCATCGGTTGTGACGATATCGATCTCGCCGTCACCGTCGAGATCGCCTGCGTCGACATCGGCGCCGGACACATTGACGACCTGCGTTGGCCCTTCGCTGAACTGGGCAACGACCTGGGAGCTGACCAGATCGGCATTGTTGCCGGGAAATGGATCATCGGAGATTATCTCGCCGATCAGTGAGTTGTCGCCATCCGAGCTCTGCGTTCCCTCTACCTGGATCGTCAACGAGTTTCCGGCGCCGAGTGAGCCAATGGAACAACTCATCCCGGGGGTGCTCGTGCCATTGCCTGAAATTGTGCAGGACTCCGGCGAGGCCAACGTCAAAGAGGGTCCACTGGTCGCCCAGTTGGCAGCCAATTGCGCCTCGTCGAGACGGCCAGGGCCCCTGTTGTCTATCTGAATGTTCCACTGCGCCGTCTCCCCGACGCTGACAGGGTTCGTGACAAGGCTGATGGTCAGCGCCATATCGGCGCGGTTGTCGGCAGTGATCAATAACTGGAACGTGAGCTTCGCCGATGCGCCAGCGCGATCGGTCGCCGTGATCTCGACGTTATATGGAGTCGCCCTGACGTCGGCATCGGTCGGCGTGCCTGACAGGACTCCGGTATTTTCATCGATGCCCAAGGACTTACTCTTTGGTAGTCCCTTGACACTGAATCGCAGCACATCGCCATCGTCGGGGTCAACGAAATTGCCCGCCAGTTCCAGCCGATAGGCAACATCCGCAATCGCCTCCTGATCTGCGACATCACCGACTACGACCGGCGGAAAATTCGGCACATCTTCGATCTCGATAGTGACGCGCGCCCGCCGCGAATTCCTGGTGCCGTCATTTGCCCGGTACTCAAATGAGTCGCTATCTTTGTTGCCGCCATCATGTACATACCTGAATGTGCCGTCGTCCCTGAGTTCCAGGCTCCCGTGCTTGACGTCACTCGAAAGGACGGCAGTCAGATCATCGTTTTCAAGATCAAAATCATTGTCGAGGACGCTACGGTTGCCGTCTGCAAGTATTTCAACCACGCCGCCGCGCGTGACTGTGGCAGAGTCTCTGACCGCGAACGGAGGCCAACCGCTTGCCCAAAGCTGGGTGGTGATGCCGAGCATCACGAAAGTCAGGACAAGCCTGGATAGGTTGCGCCCACGCGTGGCCGTCAATGGTGTGTCTCTCAAAACGCTATCCCATTAGGTGTCTTGTAGTTTTGCGGGTTTGCGTACGATTGAGTGTAGCGGATCAATGCCCCTGGGAAAAGACATAATACTTTTAGTTATTATGGTAAATACTTGAATTAGAAGGCTTTGTGATTTCGAATCTACCGTGTGCTCTGTTCTGCTTTCGCCCTGCTTCTTTGATAAACCGGGAGCCGTCCTGATTGACTGAGATTAATGACATCTATTCCATCCAATCCCAACGCCTCTACTTGATCCTGCTTTTGCAAATGGACCCCATCCGAATCAGCCGTTGCATTCTTCCTGAATAGCGCAGCCTTTGTCTTGCCACGCCGATAGTGAATGAAACCCATATGCTTAAGACATTCTTTGGCCGCCTCGGATGCGTTTGAGTATTTAAGGAAGTGGCCAATTGCTGAAGTTCCTTCAACCTTCATTCCGAAACGTTGCTTGAAATAAAGGGAGCCATCTGAAAGAACTGCACGTGACCAACCCATATGAACCTCGCGAAACCCGTTCTTCGCCAGATAATCGAAACTGCACAAATAAATTGCAGTACCAACGCCGCGGCGCATTAGATCTTTGTCATTACGCAATACTCCTTGCGAGAACAACCGTGGCCGACCGTCCTCATAAAAAATAAAGCTCCCGCCAACTGCCTCTTTGCCCATTTGGATCATGAGGAGCTCGCCCTGGTTGGAAGAGACCCGTGACATCATTTCATCTCTGGACATCAAGAAAACCGACTCACCATGCTTTTGATGCATATGGGGCCAGTACATTTCGTCATAGAAATAGTCAAGATCACCGGTTTCGGTAGTTACTGAGTAACTGATGTCATTCTTCGACATTAGATTTCGGTCTCGTTTCCTCGATCTTGAAGTATCTTCAATATTTTTCTGCTGGGTCAGGTCAGCGACACCCGACAGCCATTCAGGAATAAAAAGATCCGACGGAAATAAACCCGAATTCACAAAGAGTTTGTGGCTTCGAAACAGTTCCAGGTCCCAGCATAATCCCTGCCGGGCACGATCCAGTTCGTAAATGTTATATGAACCAAAAAATTCTTCTTTTGGCGGCTCGGAGAATGCTGTCAGCTTGAAATAGTGAAAGAACGGTTGCGTTCCTGCGTAGAGGACACGCAGTTGCTCACCACCGTACCTGCATGTTCCTGTCAGCCCGTATACGTGAAACCGCAATCCCCAAAATGGAAACCGGACGGCCCGGAATAAAGCTCCCGCTTTTTGAGATACCCTTCCCATAAATTCTCAAGATGACAGACGTTTTGTTCGAATACAGTCTAGTCTAATGGTCCGTCTGAAAAACTATCATTTTGCTGCCATTTTGTAACAAGATGAAACCTTATGGTAACTGCCGCGAGATGAATCTCCGGTCATCGCATAACCTGGTGGAGAACTGCATGCCGCCGTGTCTGAGGCTTAAGAAGAACAAGAAACCGAATGCTAAGTAATCCGATTCCATTGATACATCGTAAGGCGACCAGTGGTTCGCGGGCAGCGCTTTGCGTTATCAACCGGTGGCTAGGACGGTTTGAAGACAAGCTGCTGGTTATTGGGGAAGGTAGAAGTGGAACCACCTGGCTGGCGAATTTACTTAATTTTGACCATCACTACCGAATGCTATTCGAGCCGTTTCAGGCAGAGAACTTTCGACCGCCGATTGCCTATAAATCAGAGTATCCGTTTCCGGATTCCGACGGTAATGATGCTGTAGATCGACATATTCAGAAAGTCATCCGAGGCAACTTCATTTCCGGCCATGCCAATGTGCAGTTTCCGAAGGCCCTGTATCGTGGCCTGTTGATAAAAGATATCAGCGCTCAACTCATTATTGATCAGCTGTGTGATTCCGCTCCGGGAATGAGAAGAACAATGATTATCAGACATCCATTTGCGGTGGCTGAATCGAAATCAAAGACGTTTAGCTGGCCAACCGATCCATCCACATTTGTTTCCCACGACAACCCCAGGAGAGACGAGATTGAAGGCCAACGAGACATAATCGATAAAGTTGCGGCCACTGGCGACCCGATTCTGATTCAAATCCTCTTGTGGTGCCTGTCTACCAGATTCGCTTTGTCGTCTCGATCCATCAGTTCGTTTTCGTTGGTTTTCTACGAAGACCTGATTACCCACCCAAAACAGGAGTTACGACGTCTTTTCGCCGATCTCGACCTGCTCGCGCGCTATAACGAGAATCAGCAACTAATCGAAGATCAGCTGGGTCACAGAAGCCACGTAACATTTCGTAACAACGCCATTGAGAACTCGAGAAAGCAACATGCCGCATGGCACAATCAATGGCAACCAAGAACCATTGACGCTGGACTCCAAATTCTCGAGGAGTTCGGATTTCAAAACGTCTACTCGGATGACTTCTCCCCTCTTTTGGGCATAGATCAACTTTTGTCATCAATGCGACATCCGAGTCATGATGAGGATATTTGTCATCGATAGCTCGAACTTGGAAGTCAGGATATATCGGGGGCTGGATGAGATTGGCAGCATTCAGCGCGAATGGTTCGATCTCGCCGAGTCGCTTGGCTCTGCGGGTCTTACCCAGTATCCAGAATATATTCTGGCTTATTTGCAGTCATTCGATACCGTCGGCGACGACGTGTTCGTTGCTTGTGTTCTTAATCAGAATCGCCTGGTAGCCATATTTCCTTGCCGGCTTGTTGCAGAGCGCGTATTTGGAATTCGCCTCCGAGTACTTGACTTTCCGGACTACCCTGTACCGATACGCGACGTGCTCTTTGGGCCGTCGGAATCGAGCACTGCGATACTCCAGGCCTTCACATCGCAAATCGGCTTGTCAACAGGGTTGGGCTGGGACTACATGCGGTTTCGTGGTGTTCTCGAATCAAGCGTGCTCGTCAAATTGGCTGCAAAGTTCAGACGCTCCTCGGCGATGCATTATGACTTCAGTCATTTGCTCTCGCTTAAAACAGACCAGTATGTAGAAACCGTTCTTAACTCCAAGGCCAGGAACAATCTGCGTCGAAATCGCAAGAAACTGTCAAGCCACGGAGAGTACGAATTTCGGACATTCACGAAGTTTCCGGAGTTGGAGGATGCGTATCAAGCTTTTCTCGAAACAGAAGCGGCCGGATGGAAGAGCGTCAAAGGAGGGAAAAGGGCGATCGCATTGCACGAAGATCAGTCAGCATTCTACCTGGACCTCCTTCGCCGATGTTCTAAATCCGAGCGCAGTCATATTCATGTCCTTTATTTAAACGGCAAACCTATCGCATCGGATCTCTGCATCTTGACCGCCAAGTCCTGTTATTCGCTGAAGCATGGCTACGATGAGCAGTACTCTGATTTGGCGCCGGGCAATTTACTCCGCGAATATGCGATCGAATATTACAGTCGTTCCCGCAACATAGAATCGATAGATCTGGTGTCCGGCATGGCGTGGCATCTGACCTGGCGGCCTGAGCGCAGAAAGGTTTTTGACGTTCGTTTCTATAACAACTCACTGCGCGGCATTCTCCTCTACTATTTTCGACGAATCAGGCGTTCGGCGACTCAAGCTGTTGACTAGCGTTGAATCAGAAAGTGAAAAACGAACTAACAGTGAAGCGATTTCTTGGTAAGAAGGGTTACCAGTCTCTGCAAGACGACTGGCAAACCCTCGCAGAGTCAGTCGCACTGCGATCGTTTTATCAACATCCGGCCTGGTTTCATGCGTACTTCGATCGGCCGAGCGGGTTCTCCGATGAAATCGAGTTTCGGTGCGTGTATCGCGGCAGCAGACTCCTGGCAGTATTGCCATTGACCTATCGCTCGCGGCTGCGGGGCCTGATATCCGAAGCAACATTTCCGATATCAGTCGGACTTTACATGCCCGATATTTGTCTTGCTGCTGACGCTGACAAGCAATTGATATGGGATGTCATGCGCAATCCAGCCGGACCTGATAAAGCGCCAAAATGGGATGTGTTTGCGACCGGGCCGGTTTTGGAATCGTCTGCTATTTCAGGTTGTATCCGGCGCACGGCAGCTCGTCGACCAGTAAAATCGAAGGCCGATCGCTGCACATTTATTGACATAATCAACTACGAGGATGCTTACAAAGCCCTGAAGAAGAAATTTCGAGGTAATTTGAACAATGCTCGAAATCGCTTAGAGGCTCAGGATTCCTTCGAGTTTCTACTCATCACGGATAGTGAGGATATGGACTGGGCCTATGAGCATTTCGTAGAATTGGAAATGTCAGGCTGGAAAGGAAAAAAAGAAGACGTCAGGGAGCGTTATCCTGCTCCCGCAGCAATCGGGCTTAGTAAATCAAAGTATTTGTTCTATAAGAATGTCGTACATGAATTTGCGAAAAAAAAGTCCACTGAAATATGTTTTCTCAAGGTTGATGGCCGAACGATAGGCGCACAAATACTGATACTGCTCGGCGAAACCAGTTACCTCCTCAAAACGGCATTTGATGAATCTGCGAAGGGTTACTCACCCGGCCATCTGATGATCGACTTTGCGTTGCGTAGATATTCGCCGGAGGAGACAGTTAAGTCGATGTGCCTGATTACGGATTATGATTGGTTCAAGTACTGGAATCCCAGGTATATACACTACACAGATCTTAGGGATTGCAACGTGACAATTGGCGGGCAATTGTATAGAGGGGCATTGAAGCTCCAGAGATTATTGAAAGGGGACTAATTCGAGATGTTTGGGAAAATGCTGAAAACGAGAGATCCTCGTCCGCTATATTGCATGTCGCGGCTCGTTGTTGGAGTACTGATTGCTTTAGTACTTTCTGAGACGGCATTAGCTCATGAGGAAGTAGAAGGTGGCGTCGGCTTCCTGACCGGGCTACTTCATCCGGCATTAGGATTTGATCATCTTCTCGCCATGCTTTGTGTGGGCATTCTCAGCGTGCAAATCGGCGGTAATGCAATCTGGCATGTTCCTGCAACGTTTGTCCTGATAATGATCGTTGGTGGGTTTCTTGGTATGCGGGGCATCGAGATTCCAATGGTTGAGGCTGGAATTGCGATCTCGGTGATAGTGCTTGGCATGGCTCTCGCGGCCGAAAAACTCATTCCCGAATGGGTGGCTGTGATCAGCGTCGCTATATTTGGAACATTCCACGGCCATGCGCACGGCACTGAGATGCCGCTGATCGCGAATCCGTGGCTTTATGGATTAGGGTTCGTTATCGGAACCGCATTGATACACCTTATCGGTGTATTCATAGGCTTTGGATTCCGGCGTTTGCATCGGGCGCCTGGACTACTTCGAACTTCTGGCATCGGCATCGCCGGCATCGGTTGCTACTTTCTCCTGGCGACATGAGGTTGCAAATGACTCAAAAATCCAAATTGGCGGTTTGGGCGGTGATTCCGGTCCTGGCCTTTCTGGCGATGCAGGCTGGCGCACATACTCTTTTCTTCAAACCGCCCACGTTTTTTGTTGCCCCGGGCGAGGAAGTGACAATACCGCTTCTCAATGGGACTTTTGAGGCCTCGGCTAACCGAATTGTGGCCAGCCGAATGGATGATGTCTCGGTGATTGCACCAGGGGGTGATCACCTCGATGTCGATAACAGTCAGTGGAGCTACGACGAGAAGATTTCAAATTTGACTGTTACGTTTGAGTCAGCTGGCAACTACGTTATCGGCATCGCTACGAGACCATCAGTTGCGCGAATTGTAGCTGACAATTTCAATTTCTATCTTCGTTACGAAGGGCTGGATGACGACGCAAAGGAACGCATCGAGCGTGGCGAAACCGAAGTTGACGCCGCCGAGCGCTATGCGAAGTTTTCCAAGGCAATTATGCAGGTGGGTGATGATCAGTCCGATAACATTAACGCATTGCTTGGCTACCCAGTAGAGATCGTGCCATTGCAGAACCCCTACGCGCTGGGCAAGGGTGATGTGTTCAGAGCGAGAGTACTAAAAGACGGGCAGCCACTGGCAAACGAACTGGTTTATGCCACGCATGAAGGCCACTACGAAATATCTGACGACGGCATTTTCGAAGAACTCGTTCGGGTTCGGTCGGATGAAAACGGTGAGGTGGAATTTGTTCTTGCAGAAGAGGGTCGCTGGTACATTCGATTCATTCACTTGACACGAATGGGCGACGAGGAGCACTGGTACAGTGGCCTGCTGATTTTCCTTGGTGCCGATGAACCGCGTATTCCATATGAATCTCTTTGGGCGACACTAACGTTCGAAGTCAGGCAATAAGTTTTATTTCACTCTTGTGTCGCTCGGTAAGGCGATTAGTCACTATATGTAACAGTTTGTTTGTTTATGTAAAGTCCGAATTCAATATTCGGCTCGCTTCAATATGATAGATGCGGAGATCGAACCTTAAGAATTTCTTTTTCTGAGGCCTGATACAAAAAATAATAATCGCCCTGCATTTCGGGGCCTAAGAAACACACACGATCAGACGAAAACAATGCGATATTATTTGCCCTTTCTTGTCGGCATGCTTTCTTTATTCTCACCTGTGGCTTTTCCCCATGAAGGAAATAGCGAGCTGGTTGAGGAGATAATTGTCTATGGTCGCGCGCAGGAAATGCTAGGTAGTGCTGACGCGGCGTCTGAGGGTATTGTCGGCTATGACGACATTCGTCTGGCGCCACTGATGCGAGTCGGTGAGTTGGTTGAGGCGGTTCCTGGCATGGTCGCAACACAACACTCCGGCACCGGTAAGGCCAATCAGTACTTCCTCCGCGGATTCAACCTGGATCACGGAACGGACTTCTCGGCATTTGTTGATGGCGTCCCAATCAACATGAGGACACACGGCCACGGTCAGGGTTATCTCGATTTAAACTTCTTCATTCCGGAGATGGTCGAGACCACGTCTTACCGTAAAGGACCATACTCTGCGCTTGTCGGAGATTTTTCATCTGCAGGTAGTGTCGACTTTCAGCTATACGACGAGGTTGATGAGGGAATTCTGAACGTTGCTGTCGGCGCATTCGATTTCTGGCGAGTTATGGGGTCCTCTAGTCTTAATGCGTTCGGCGGCACATTGACGGCAGCAGCAGACTACACTGTCTACAGCGGACCGTGGGAAATCGACGAGGACCTGAAACAGACAAAGTTTTTTCTCAACTATAAGATCCCCGTTGCAGGAGCGGTCGCAAAAATCTCTCTGCTTGGCTATTCGGGAGAGTGGAATTCTACTGATCAGATCCCGGCACGTGCTGTCAGCTCTGGACTCATCGACGAGTTTGGATACATAGACCCGGATCTCGGCGGACACACGGACCGGTATGGAATCACGGCACAACTTGAATTCAAAGACTGGGAAGCCACAGCATATTTGGTCGATTACGATTTTGGAATGTATTCGAACTTCACTTACCTGCTGGAAGATCCAGTTAACGGAGATCAATTCGAGCAAATTGACAAGCGCCAGACTTATGGGCTGCGAATTGACGGTTCGAACCGATGGGCGGCCGGTTTCTTGCCGGTAGAATTTCTTTGGGGATCAGACGTTCGTGTGGATGATATTGGCGACATTGCGCTGTATCAGACAGTCGCGCGAGAGCGTATAGGAACAATTCGAAGAGACTCCGTCATAGAATCTTCACTCAGCGGCTACGGAGATTTTGGCCTGGATGTATCCGATACGCTAAGGGTCTCCTTGGGATTGCGGGCGGACTATTTCGAATGGGACGTTGACGCCGATCAAATTGAAAACGGCGGCAGGGGAAGCGACTTCCTGTTAAGCCCAAAATTCAATGCTGCATTTCGCGCAACGGATTACCTCGAGGTGTATTTAAACTGGGGCCGCGGATTTCATTCCAACGACGTTCGAGGAAATACAATCACCATCGATCCGGTGAGCGGTGCTCCTGCCGATACGGTCGATGCATTTGTTCGATCGAACGGAGCAGAAGTTGGAGCCCGGCTTGAGTCTGGTGAGAAGTTTAACGCAACGGTAACTGCCTTCTGGCTGGAACTGGATTCGGAGTTACTGTTTGTTGGTGATGCTGGTTCAACTGAGGCGCTGGGAGCATCCGAGCGTGTTGGAGTGGAGTTGTCAACGTTTCTGCAGGTAAATGACTGGCTCGCTGCAAATTTTGCTTACACTTATACCGACAGCAAATTCAAGCAGGACACGGGTGCAGGCCGAAAAATCCCGGGAGCTGTGGAGTCAAGCGCAACGCTGGGACTGAATGGCGTTTGGGCGAATGGGTTTTTCACCTCTGCTCGCGCCAGATACCTCGGAACAGCACCGTTGATAGAAGACAATTCTGTGCGTTCAGAAGCGTCGTTGCTGATTAATGCCGGGGTCGGATATCGTATGGAGAGAATGGAATTCAGGTTTGACGTATTCAACCTGCTGGATTCAAATTCCAACGATATCTCCTACTACTACGCTTCACGTTTGCCGGGTGAAGCGATAGGCGGCGTTGATGACGTGCACTCTCACCCTCTCGAGCCTATATCTGCAAGAGCCTCCGTAACGTTTCATTGGTAAGCCAGTCTTCTGCCACCCGACCGTGACTCAGCAGGCCATTCGACTGTAGAACCCCCGAAAACACGATTCTCTGGCCTCAATATATGGGCCTGACGTTGCCAGACTGATGGTGACAAAAACGCCGTAGAGGCCCTGAAAGGCAGTATTCATGCGCCTCTACGTCAGATAGGTCACAGAATTGCGGCTTCTCGGGTGATAGTCTCGCTTTGTCATAACGCAATCTTGTTCCTTCCCACATGGCCAAATTGGTACACACAATACCTTTCCGA
>Ga0316201_10002441_pt1 | contig 13247 bp, 2 predicted proteins | sample CS6wburrow_MG_FD_204516 | JGI IMG/M metagenome (GOLD analysis project Ga0316201, IMG submission 204516) | Coastal sediment microbial communities from Delaware Bay, Delaware, United States - CS-6 worm burrow | ecosystem: Environmental > Aquatic > Marine > Coastal > Sediment | place: USA: Delaware... | reverse complement strand
TCGAAAAATCGCCCAGAGAAAAGGCCATGCTGCTGCCTCTCAAACGGGCCCTGGCCTACCGTGAGGAAAAAACATCCCACAAAGTGCCTGTCATCTTGAAGTACGACGGAATCGTGGGAAAAAGCCAGGCCATGGGAGACTGCCTGAACCTTCTGGCCCTGGCCGCGACCTGCGACATCAATGTTCTCGTCACCGGAGAGACCGGTACCGGCAAGGAACTCATGGCCCGGGCCATACACCTCAACAGCCCACGCACTGCAAGCAATTTTGTCATAGTCGATTGCACGGTTCTGCCTGAAAAATTGATCGAAAGCGTCCTTTTCGGGCATGAAAAAGGCGCATTCACCGGCGCGGACAAGGCGCAATCGGGTCTGATCGAGCAGGCCAACGGCGGCACCCTTTTTCTCGATGAAATCGGAGAACTGCCCATTTCGACCCAGAAAGCCTTTTTACGGGTTCTTCAGGAACGCCGTTTTCGAAGAATCGGTGCCAAAGAAGAGACCAAGAGCAATTTCAGGCTCGTGGCAGCGACCAACCGTGATCTCGAAAAAATGGTTGGAGACGGGCTGTTCCGCAGGGACCTGCTGTATCGACTGCGTTCAATGACTATCGATTTACCGCCGCTGAGAGAGCGCTGCGAAGACATCGGAGAATTGGCCCGCTACCACGTGGTCCGGCTGTGCGATCGCTACGGCCTGGACACCAAAGGATTTGCGCCTGAATTTTTTCAGGCTCTGGAGTCCTATTCCTGGCCCGGCAACATCCGTGAGCTGGTCAACGCCGTTGACAGCGCGCTCGCAGTCAGCGGCAATGACCCCAAACTCTATCCCACCCATTTGCCGACCAATATCCGCGTTCATATGGCGCGTGAATCGGTGTGCAAGGGCAATGGTCTCAACAACCGCGTCAAGGAAAGCAAACCCCTCAACGGCACCTTCCCTAAATTCAAAGATTTCCGCCAGTCTATCGAAAAGAAATACCTGGAGGATCTCATCGCACGGAGCCAGAGCGATGTCAAAAAAGCCTGCCAGACCTCCGGCATTTCCCGCTCCCGCCTTTACGAACTCCTCGCCAAGCACGAGCTATCCTTTTCTACTCCGCCGCAGACGCAATAGATCAATAAATTCGCCTATAGGGCGATTTATGAGTAAGGTCTCTAAAATGGGCTATAGTAACACCATTCTCTATATTCTCTGACAGGATCAACAAGATTATAGCTGTTGTTATAAAGAGGTTTGGTTTTGTTTGGAACTGTGTGGAAATGTTTGACCTTGGCGGGCACAATTTGGGCAAATTTTGGAGCTTGTTTACTCTAATCTTTTTTAAATCATTTCTTGCTGGAACAGACCATTTTACCATGATTCTATTTCTTTCTTGAGCTCTTCAACAGATACAGCCTCACCCCTCTGTATGGCTTCCCGGCCCTTTCGCACTTTATCGATCACGTACAGCCTGTACATAATGTCATCGATTTCTGCCGTATCAGGCATTTTTGATATAACGTTAAGCGCTTCTTGTTTTAAACTTTCCATGTGTACGATCTCCTGCGGTTATCACCTGAATCTTGCATGAAAATTAAAAGGTATGTTTGAAACATAATAAAAACGGTATTTCATGCGGTTGTAAGAATCGTATAAAATACCAAGTAGGTAAAAATAATGAAAGTCATTTTATCTTTCCAATTTTCACCCTTCGGGCGCGCCTGAGGCTTCCATCTGCCGCGTTATTAAGGACTTGCAATAGTTCACACTATGGCTACGCCCTTAAATGCCTTGCAGATGAAACCCTCCGACTCTTGCAAAACCCAGGTATCATTTTCGTAACTGAATCAAACATAATATACTTTTTATGCCTTAATTCTGTCCGAAGCAACAAAAAATGCAGGTGACGATTTAAGCATGACCATCACCTGCGTCTGTTTTTGGTATGCCCGGCAAGATTCGAACCTGCGGCCTACGGCTCTGAAGCCCTTCGGCTTTTGCAAAGTTGGGGTAAATATTGATTTCGGGATGGAATGGGGAAATCCAGGTCCGCTTCAGAGGGATAGCACCTTTTGGCCTGTCAACAGGAGAGACCAAAATTTCCTGTAGATCCTGTAAAACCTGCCTGCCCTGAAGTCTCTTGGTCAGCACCCGTCGGTTACTTCAAATGTGGAGAATATTTTCGCCTCATCAAAAGCAATTATTTTATCTTCTTTTCTTTTATCCTGCAGCTGCGGCTGCGGGATTATTATATAAAATCACACCGTGATTTTATCTGTGTTTTTATGTCCGGTTTCCCGGACGCGTCCGCTTTTCCGGACAATTTTACCCTCCCAAAAGGAGTCATTTCTTCAATGCCGAACCGCCTCTTTTCAACTTAAATACCTATAAAAATTCAACATAATAAACTTATACCTCACTTGGCACTCTTTTTGCCCTTATAAGGAAGGATTTTTAACAATCTTTCTCAAGGGAGCATGAAGGGAGAAGCCCCAAATGAGTGTTCTATTCTACTCCTCGAAAAAGGCCGCCGCCGTCGAAGATCTTCAGGAATTCGTCTGTTCACTCTCGACGGAGGAGGAATCGGAAATCTGCGGGTCTTGTGAAGAGCTGGTCCGACGGTTCCAACAGCCTGGCCATAGTCCCGATATCGCTATTCTCTGCGCTTCCGACACCGAAGAGTTGAACGCCTTCATCTCGCAGGGCGACCTCTTCGCCAATACGCGCTTGGTTCTCATTCTGCCGGACCGGCGCCTCGTTACCGTCGGCAAAGCCCTCTCCATGAATCCGCGCTTTATCAATTACGTCGATGGATGCGTTGCGGACACCAAGGCGGTGTTGGGCAAAATGCTCGACCGAAATTCGAAAGGGCATCACGTGAGCCAGGCAGGGTGTGGTTACGGACGTTAAGGGAAAAAGGCGGGGCCGTCGGTCGGACAATTCCTGAGAGATCATTCTGATGATTCGTTCGGCACGGCAAGGAAGCAAAACCAACACCATACTGAAGAAGTGAAAGCGTTTTGGCGCAAGACCGTAAATATAGAAGATCGTTTTTAAACCAGCCGAACAAAAAACGCCGAGGAGCGGCCTCTGGCGCTTATTGCTCCAGTCGCATCCTATTTGTATTCGGTCGACTTCTTCTTTTAACCACTATCGCTCTTTTACTTATTCCCTCGCAGGTTCAGGCCGCCTGGTTCGATACGAACTGGTCCAACCGGCAGAAAATCACGATCCTGCCGACCCTGGCCAACGCCGATCTGACCAATTTTCCCTACCTGGTAAAAATAACCGATCCGGCCAATCCTGTTTTTTCGATCCCACAGGCCGACGGCGACGACATTCTGTTTACCGCCGCCGACGGTACGACCAAACTCAATCACGAAATCGAGAAGTACAACCCGGCCACAAACGAGATGTATATCTGGGTACAGGTCCCCACCATTTCGAGTGCCGTCAACACCGACATCTACATGTACTACGGCAACGGCTCGGTGGCCAGCCAACAAAGTGTAGCGGCCACCTGGGACAATGACTTCGTCATGGTCCAGCACCTGCACGAGACCTCAGGGCCTCACTTCGATTCGACCTCCCAGAATAACGACGGTTCTCCTCAGAATGGGGTGGTGCAGACGGCCACCGGCCAGATCGACGGCGCCGACGCCTTCGACATGCTTGACGACTACGTCGCCGTTCCCGATAGCACGAATCTGCGGGTGGTGGCGATGACACTCGAGGCCTGGGTCAAAATCCCGGCTCCTTTGCCCTCGAGCGGTTTCCACGGCATTATCAACCATGGCGACAGCGCCAACGCCAACTGGTACCAACTGTCTTACGATGGCGCCAACAATCAGTTCCATTACCGCTGGAGCATCGGCAGCGTCCGCCGAACCAACTTTGCTGCCACCGTCTCGGCGGACACTTGGTATTATGTTGTCGGCGTTCTAGATGCCGGAACCACCACGGCGTATACGTATTTAAATGGGGGGCTGGACACGACCGTTCCCGGCGCCAGCCTGCCGACCGCTACGGCGTCCCCGTTGGATATCGGAAGAAGTTTGTCCACGGAACTGTTCAAAGGCACCATCGACGAGGTGCGCATCTCCAAAGTCGCCCGAACCCCCGAATGGATCGCGGCCTCATTCCGCAACCAGAACACCCCCGACACCTACCAGAACCTGGAACCGCAGCAGGACCCGCCCTCCTTGTGGATAGGGGGGAGGGTCTTCGAGGACAAGAACTACGGCGGCGGTGCGGGTCGTTCACTGGCCGCTTCCTCCGGGGTGGGTCGTCCTGGCGCACGGGTCGAGCTCTACGACGCCTCGGGCGCCTTCGTCGACTCCAGCACGACAAACGCCCAGGGGGATTACACCTTAGGGATTTCATCTTCAGGAAACTACACCGTCCGCGTGGTCAACGCCACGGTGCGATCCTCCCGAACCGGGTCCGACGGCACCGAGCTGAGCGTTCAGACTTTCAGAACGGACGCCTCCTCCGGCGCCGCCGCGCCGGTCACCGACAAGGTCGGCGGCGAGCAGCCACAGCAGGTCGATGCCCCCACCAACAGCGGCTCCCAGACGCTGGCGGCCCTGCAGGCCCTGACCGGGCAGTACACCCAGTCGATCGCCCCCGTGTCGATTGCGGCCGCAAACATCACCGGTGTGGACTTCGGCTTCAATTTCGACACCATCGTCAACACGAACAACGCCGGTCAGGGGTCGTTGCGCCAGTTCATCCGCAATGCCAACCTGCTCACCGACGATGCGACCCTGAGCCAGGCCGGAAGGACCCCCGGACGGGAAACCTCCATCTTCATGATCCCCACCACCGACTCGGGATATTCGGCCGCTCCCCTCGCTTACACGATCCGGCCGACCGCAGTCCTGGACGATGTAACCGACCCGGTGATCCTCGACGGCACCACCCAGCCCGGCTTTGCCGGCAGCCCCATCATCGAGATCGACGGGGCGTCGGTGGCGGCAGGCGACCAGAACGGCCTCACGCTACAGGCCGGAGGCTCGGTGGTCCGCGGGTTCGTCATCAACCGGTTCCTGAGCGACGGGATCGAGATCGAGATCGGCGGGACGAACGTTGTGGAGGGGAACTATTTCGGAACGGACGTGGCCGGCACGGCTGCTCGCCCGAACGGCTACGGGATCTCGGTGAAGTCGAACAACAACGTGATCGGCGGGACGACCGCCTCCCAGCGGAACGTGATCTCCGGAAACACCGGCTGGGGCGTCAGTCTCTACACCACCGCAGCGAACAACGCGGTCCGGGGGAACTACATCGGCCTCAGAGCCACCGGGGCGACCGGCCTCGGCAATTCGGGCAACGGGATCGAGATCTACGGCACAGCCTCCAGCAACAACACCATCGAGAACAACGTCATCGCCGGTAATGCCCAGGACGGCGTCGCCATCCTCGACGGCGCCAATATAAGGAACGCCATCCTGGGGAACGCGATCTACGGGAACGGGCAGCTGGGGATCGACCTGCGCAACGACGGCGTGACAAACAACAACGGGTCGATCAACACCGGGCGCCCGAACTACGAGATGGATTTCCCGGTCTTCACCAACGTGATCCTCGACGGCTTGAACCTTTCCGTTTCCGGGTACATCGGCAGCACGCCGAACGACGCGGACTTTGCGAACGCGCGGGTGGAAATCTTCCTCTCCGACAACGACCCGAGCGGGAACGGGGAGGGGCAGGCCTACCTGGGATACCTGACCGCGGACGCCAGCGGCAATTTCAGCGGTTCCCTCACGGTGAGCGGTTTGGCGGTGGGGAACAGCATCACCGGGACCGCGACCGACGAGATCGGGAACACCTCGGAGTTCGGGGCGAACGTTGTCGTTCAAGCCCACCCGTGCCCGGGGTGGACGGTGTCCACCACGGCCGACACGGGGGTTCCCGGGACGTTGCGGGAATGCGTCAAGGAGGCGAACAAATATTCCGGGATCACCCTCACCGTGCCCGCCGGCACTTACACGCTCGCGATCGCCGGGGATGATGAAGACGCCGCGGTCTCGGGCGACCTCGACATCACCGCGGGCATGACCATCAACGGCGCGGGAGCTGGCAGCACCATCATTCAGGCCGGCACAAACTCTACCAACGGCATCGACCGGGTGTTTCATGTGGACCCAGCCAGGGCGGGTGGATTCACGGTCAGCATGTCGAATATGACGATCCGATACGGCAGGGAAACCGGCACGGGCGGCGGCGGAATCCTGATCGACCAAAACGGAACGCTTTCCTTCACCGACGGCGCTGTTACCGGCTGTAACGGCAAGATCGGGGGGGGGATCGCGAGCCTGGATCCTTCTTCCCTGACCCTCAACCGCGTCACGGTGAACGGGAACACGTCGACCTCCGATGGAGGAGGTGTCTACACCCTGGGCGGATACCAGTACACGGACGTGGCGGTGACCGGGAACACGGCGGCGAACAACGGAGGGGGGATCTTTTCGGACAAAGGCAGCGGGATGTTTACCGCCGTCACGATCAGCGGGAACCAGGCGAACAATAGCAGGGGAGGCGGGATCTACTCCAAGGGTTCCGGGATCATGACCCTGACCAACGTCACGGTGAGCGGGAACTCGGCGTCCTCGGAGGGCGGAGGGATCTGTGTGGACGGCAACACGTCCAACCTGACGAACGTCACCGTCTACAATAATACCGGCCCCACCGGCAGCGGGATTCGCAGGAGAGGCGGAACCCTGGCGCTTCGAAACACGATCGTCGCCGGGAACGCGGCGGGCAACTGTTCCGGGATGTCCTCGTCCTACTCTTCCGGGTACAACCTGGATGACGGAGCGACCTGCCTGTTCACGCAGACGGGGGATATCCAGAACCAGAATCCGACCTTCGGGGCGCTGGCGAACAACGGCGGGTACACCCAAACCCATGCCCTAGTGGCGGGAAGCCCAGCCATCGACAAAGGAACAGGCACTGGGGCGCCGGCCGTCGACCAGCGCGGCGTTTCAAGGCCCATTGACGGCGACGGCAACGGTTCGGCTCTTTTCGACATCGGTGCCTACGAGGCCGGGCCGCTGGGGGCAACCATCAAGGGCACCGTCTTCGAGGACGCCAACTTCGCCGGCACAGCATCAGACTACGACGGCGGCACAAACGACCTGGCCCTGCCCAATGTCGATGTAGAGCTCTACGACGCCGCCGATACCTACATCATGTCAGTCACCACCGATGCCTCCGGCGGCTACAGCTTCACCGGTCTGGCCGACGGATCTTACAAGGTCCGCGTGCGCTCGGCTACCGTCGGCGATGCCGACACGCCCCCCAAAGGCGGTCTCAATGCCACCGTTCCGGCCACCTGGCCCTACCCTCTGGCAGAATTAGCCTGGGCCAATGGCGGCGCCCTCTATGGCGGCCAGAACTCGACCGTGGACGACACCGCCACCGCCGACAATGCCGGCCCGGGAGACACCTACGTTTCGGTCACGGTGAGCGGCAGCGATGTGGGCAGCGTCAACTTCGGCTTCGCCTACAACCTGATCGTCAACACTTTGGACAATGCCACGGCGGATAATGTCCAAAGCCGGCAGGGTTCCCTGCGTCAGTTCATCAAGAACGCCAACGCCATCGGCCTGGCCTCTCCCTCGACGGCCAAGCTCAGCCAGTTCCGGATTCCCACCACCGATCCCAACTACGACGGCAGCGGCAACGGTGAGTTCACGATCCAACCTGTCGTGGCGCTGCCGACCCTATCCGACCGAATGGTCATCGATGCCACCACCCAGACCACCAATATTGGGGATACGAATACGAGCGGGCCGGAAATCGAACTGGACGGTTCCGTGACCGGCGGTGCCGTCCCACGGGGTTTCACCGTCAATGCCCCCGGCTGTATCGTGCGCGGTTTGGTTATCAACCGATTTTACGACGGTGTCTACCTGAATCAGCTCTCCACCGGTTCGAGAATCGAGGGCAACTACATCGGCACCGACATTACGGGAACCATCGCCCTGGGCAATTCGCGCCACGGGGTGTCGGCGGTCTCCACCGCCGAGGGCTCTTTTATCGGTGGGACAACGACCAGCGCCGGCAACTTGATCTCCGGTAACACCTCCGACGGCATCAACATTCAGGGCGGAGGGGACTTCCGGATCCTGGGCAATTATATCGGCACCGACGCCGCCGGAACAACCGGTCTCGGAAACGGCTCTCATGGCATACAAGTCTATGCGGCATCCAAGAGCAACGTCATCGGCGGCTCGGCGGCCGGGGCGGGCAACCTCGTCTCCGGCAACAGCCAGAGCGGCATCAGGCTCAGCGGCACCAACAACACGGTCCACGGGAACCTCATTGGCACTGACGCCGCTGGAACCGGCAGCATCGCGGGATCTATCTACGGGCTCTATGTCGATGGCAGCGCCAACCTGATCGGCGGTACCGCCGCCGGTGAAGCCAATACGGTCGGGTTTCACTCGAGTCATGGCGTGTACATTACAACCGGTGTCAACAATCTGATCTCGGGCAACTCGATTTTCGAAAACAGCGGCCTGGGAATCGATCTGGCCAGCGGTGGCAACAATAACAAAGCCGTGCCTGTCATTACCGGCATCACCCCCAGCGGGTCCGATTTCACTATTGTCACCACCGCCGGCAGCGGCGATACCGTCGAGTTCTTCCGGGTCAACAACACGGCTGCCCCGGCGGTAACCGCCGATCCCAGTGGATCGGGCGAAGGGTATCTCTACCTGGGAAGCTGCGTGGACAACGGCGCCTGCAGCGGCCCGCATATCAGCCCCGTGGCCGATGCCGATCCGGCCGCCGGCTCTGTTCAGGCTTTCCTGCTCTCAAGCGGTTTGAATAGCATTGATGTGGTTACAGCCACAGCCACCGATACGAGCAACAATACATCCGAATTTGCAGCCAATGCTTATACGTCAACCTGCCCAGGAGGAGTCGTTACCACAACGGCCGATCCGGGCTTCGCCTCTCTGCGGGAGTGCATCAATTACGCTAACGACAATCCTGGGACCACCATCAGCTTCAGTATACCCAGCCCCGGAAATGAGAGTGCCGGAGCGGATTCATGGTGGCGCATCTCGCCGACCAGTGCGTTACCGACAATAACGGCGGCCGGCACCATCATCGATGCGACCACCCAGACCGCCAACCAAGGCGACACCAACACCCAGGGGCCTGAGATTGAGTTGGACGGAACCAATGCAGGTGCTACCAATATCGACGGATTCCTGATTACCGGCGGCACCTGTACCATTCGCGGTTTAGTGATCAACCGTTTCAGCAGCGACGCCATCCAGATACAAAGTGGCGGCAATAATGTCATCGTGGGAAATTACCTCGGCACCAACGCATCGGGATTGGCCGATCTGGGCAATGCCGTCGGCGGTGTCCGGGTCTCGTCGTCCGGCAATACCATCGGTGGCACCACGGTCGCCGACCGAAACATCATAGCGGGTAATAATTCACTTGGTGTCATCCTGACAGGAGCCTCCGCCACTGGCAACGTCGTCGCGGGGAACTATATCGGAACAGACCGGACCGGTAGTGCCGATCTGGGTAACGGCGCCTGGGGCGTTTTCCTCTCCGGCGCTGCCAACAACACCGTGGGCGGAATAGCGGCCGGTGCCGGTAACGTGATCTCCGGCCATTCCTATGGCATCCACATCCGTAACGCAGGCTCCACGGGCAACCTTGTACAAGGCAACAACATCGGTACCGATGTCACCGGTACGGCCGCCTTATACAACACCAGCGGTGTTCAGATCGATGCCGGCGCTACTGGAAATACCATCGGCGGAACGACCGCTGAAGCCCGCAACATCATCTCCGGGAATCAGAGCGGTGTCGTCTTACAGGACAACGGCACTTCCGGGAACCAGATCATTGGCAACACCATCGGTCTTGATAACACCGGCAGCGTCGATCTGGGGAATAATCTCTATGGCGTGCTGATCGAAGACAGCGCCTCGGGCAACACGATCGGCGGAACGGCAGCCGGTGCCGGAAATGTCATCTCGGGCAACAACAGCGCCGGAGTGTACATCTCCGGAACGGATACCGATACCAACACCGTAGCGGGCAACCTCATCGGAACAGCCGCCGACGGATCAACCGCCGTACCGAACAACCGCGGCATCATGATTATCAGCGGGGCGGGAGGCAATACCATCGGCGGCAACTCGGCCGCAGCCCGCAACATTATCTCGGGCAACACCAGCGAAGGTATTCGGATCGAGGCCGTCGGCACCGATGGCAACATTGTCCAGGGCAACTACATCGGCACCGACATCTCGGGCACATCGTCCCTGGGCAACACCGACGGCATCGGAATTCACAGTGCCTCGACGTCCAATGTGATCGGCGGTGTCGGCGCTGATGCGGGTAACCTGATCTCCGGCAACAGCCGCTTCGGAGTGTGGATCAGCGGTACCGGGACCGACGGCCACATCTTCCGGGGTAATCTAATCGGTACGGATGCCGCCGGGACCGGAGATTTGGGCAACGGCAACCACGGGTTCTACATCAGTTCCAATCCCAATTCCAATGTCGTAGAGTATAATGTTATCGCCCACAGCAGTGGCGACGGAATCGCGATTATGTCATCCGGCTTCGGTGGCGATTATAACCGGATTTCGGGCAACAGCATCTTCGAAAACACTGGGCTCGGCATCGATCTGGACCCCGACGGGGTCGGCGCGACCGGCGGTGCCAACGAGAACAAGGTCGCCCCTGTGATTGGGTCGATCAGTCTCAGCGGCAGCGATTTCACGACTGTAGCGACGGTCACCGCCGGAGATACAATCGAGTTCTTCCGGGTCAACAATGCCGCCGCACCAGCGGTGACCGCAGATCCCAGCGGATCGGGCGAAGGATACCTCTACCTGGGAAGCTGCGTCGACGACGGCGCCTGCAGCGGCCCGCACATCAGCGCCGTAGCCGATGCCGATCCGACCGCCGGTTCGGTACAGGCGACTCTACTTTCCAGCGGCGTCACCGTTGGCGACAGGGTGTCTGCTACGGCCACCGATACGAGCAATAACACGTCCGAGTTCAGTTCCAATGCGACCGTTTCCGCCACATACAACCTTGAGGGTTTCGTTTTCGAGGACGTCGACGGAGACGGGGACATTGTCGATGACGGAGTTGCCACCGGATCCGTCGTCGTGCATCTGTATCAGGACGGCGGCGATGGAGTGCCGGACGGAGCAGACGATATTTTCGTGACGACAGAAGGTACGGATGCTAGCGGGCAGTTTCAGTTCGGGAACCGCATGAACGGGACCTACTGGATCGTTGTCGATTCGAAGACCGTCAGGCCCGGTGGAGCGACCACTGACGTGTGGGCCGAGCAAACATATGGCTCGGCCGGCAGTGTCTCTCAGGACGGCGCATCGTACAGTTTTCTTCCCGCCGCCGGACCGCTCTACGGCGGGAAACGCAGCGAGGTTTCCGACGATGCGTCAACGCTCACAGGCGCAGAACATGTCACCCGAACGACCGTCTCCGGTGCCGACGTCACCGGCCTCGACTTCGGCTTCAGCTTCAACGTGGTTGCCAACACACGCGACGGGGACGACGATCCGTTAAACGGCCGCACGATCCAGGGTTCAATACGGCAATTTCTGCAGAACGCCAATGGCAATGTGGGCACGAGTTTGTGCAAGTTTGCCATCCCCACTACCGACGCGAACTTCAATGCGGGAACGAACAGCTTTCTGATCCGTCCCGCCACTCCTTTGCCTTTTATCAATGGGGGTGTGCGCCTCGACGCTGCCACACAAACCGGCTATGACGGCACGCCGATCATCGACCTCGACGGCAGCCTGGCCGGGCCGGGCGCCCACGGATTCGAGTCCGACGGTGGCGACAACTACTTCCGCGGCTTCACTATCCGCAACTTCGATGGTGCCGGGATTTCCCTTTCCGGTTCGGGCCTCGACACAATCATCGGTAACTACATCGGAACCGACGTCAACGGTTCGGCTGCCCAGGGCAACCGGATCGGCATCGATCTCGGTAGCGGCGCTGATAATACCCGGGTGGGCGGAACCACCGCCGGCGAGGGGAACGTCATCGCCTTTAACAGCGAGGCGGGTGTCCGGGTTACGGGCTCGCCATCCACACCCATCCTCGGGAACTCCATATACGGCAACACGGGGCTCGGGATCGACATGGGAAACAACGGCGTGACCCCGAACAATGGGACAAAAAACGGCGGCCTGCCAAATTACGATATGGATTACCCCGTCTTCAACAGTGCCGTCCTCACCGGCACGACGCTGACCGTGTCTGGATACGTGGGAAGTGCACCGGGCCAAAACACGTTCGCCAACGCCCGGGTGGAGATTTTCGAGGCGGATAATTTCCCTGCTGACCAGAATGGGGAGATCGTCGCCGGTGACAGCCTGAGCGTACCCCACGGTGAAGGGAGAACTTTCCTCGGCTTCGTAACCACCGACGCCAATGGCAACTTCAGCGACAACGTCACGGTGAGTGGACTGGTGGCAGGCGACCTAATAACCGGAACCGCGACCGATGGAAGCGGCAACACCTCCGAATTCGGGCCGAATGCCCTTGTTGTCGTGACAGCTGATCTGGCCTTGACCAAGACCGACAACCCCGATCCGGCACCGGCCGGGGGGCCGCTGGTCTACACCCTGATCGTCACCAACAACGGGCCGACCACGGCCAACAATGTCACCCTGACCGATACCCTGCCGGCCGGGGTCACTTTTCAGTCGGCCACCCCCAGCCAGGGGTCGTGTTCCGGTACCACCACCATTACCTGCGATCTCGGGGCCATCTTCAACAGCGGCACGGCCAGCGTCGAAATTCTGGTGGTCACCTCGGGGGCCGGTACGATCACCAACACGGCCAGCGTTTCCGCCGACGAAACCGATCCCGTCCCCGGCAACAACAGCGTCAGTGTCGACACGGAAATTGTCGTTTCATCGATGTTCGACGTGCCGCTGACCCAGTACACGCGGCTGCACGGTTTCATCGATTACACCACCACCGGCGGTTCGCTGCGCACCCATCCGAACAACCAAGGGCCCTGTTTAGTCACCGGCAGTTCAACGGCCACGCTATCCGGAATTCCGGCCGGCGGCACCGTGCTGGCGGCATACCTCTACTGGGCCGGCTCCGGTTCGACGGTGGACAATCAAATCACTCTCGATGGCTCATCGCTGACGGCCGACCGCACTTTCACGAGCCGTTTTGTCTTGGGCTCCAACGACTACGACTTCTTCGGCGGTTTCAAAGATGTCA
>Ga0316201_10002440_pt1 | contig 13248 bp, 9 predicted proteins | sample CS6wburrow_MG_FD_204516 | JGI IMG/M metagenome (GOLD analysis project Ga0316201, IMG submission 204516) | Coastal sediment microbial communities from Delaware Bay, Delaware, United States - CS-6 worm burrow | ecosystem: Environmental > Aquatic > Marine > Coastal > Sediment | place: USA: Delaware... | reverse complement strand
CTTTTTTCAAATCGGTTTTGGAAAGTGTTGGCGGCGGTTCAAAACTGATATCGGCGTAATAAACTTCTTTTGGATGAATAGGACGCTGGCTCTCAGATTTTCCCCCAAAAAAGGCCAATATCTCAAGCAACGCTTCTTTAGAATATTGATCGTGCGGTTGTCGAGTCATTTTCATGTTTATTAGAATTAAAATAATTGAAAATAAAAAAGGCAAAAAAAGTTTCTACTTTGGTAGTGCCAAAGCTTACGCTTTGGGTTCCAACTTTACTCTATCGCATCCACTCCAATTAATCCAAGCCCTTTTGCACCCACCGAACTCAATATTGCGGTATAAGCCCCCACCGGTAAATCTAATAGCAAACCCGCATCGGTTGGACTTTGTAATTTCATATGTTCCGGAATTTCACTGGCTCGCGAATCCGTTTGCCAATTATCATTCGTTGCGACTAATTCACCACTGGGATATTTTTGTAGTGTCAATTTGGGATTAACGCCCGCTTCTAAGGCAAGGCCTCTTATCATCACCTTTTGGCTGCCAGTGCCAGTAATAATGAAACCCGCAATTACATCGTTGGCACCCCCTTGAATAGAGGCGCGAGTGCTAATGTTAGTCAATTTCGTTGTGCTATTTGACTCAACTTCATCTACGCTAATCAATCCAAGTCCCTTCGCACCTCCAGAACTCAAAATCGCGGTGTATGCACCCACCGGTAAATCCAAAAGTACACCCGCATCGATGGGATTAGGTAATACCAAGTGAGCGGGTATTTCAGCAACACGCGGATCGGTTTGCCAATTATCATTACTAGCCAGCAAATCACCACTCGGATATTGATGCACGGTGAGTTTGGGATCAACACCGGCTTCTAAACTCAAAGCGCGAATGATGACTTTTTGCGTTCCGGTGCCAGTAATGATAAATCCGGCAATGACATCATTGGCACCGCCCAAAATGGCGGCGCGGGTGCTGATGTTAGTAAGACGTGAAGAACCGAGTGCGGCATCACATGACTCAACACAAAAAGTAGCTGACTCATCTGCACTAAAATCTTTATCATCAATCGCATTAAAAAGAAACGTATAAGTACCGGGAGTAGTCAATTGTTCCCCAGTCACTTGAGATTGCCATTGTTCTTGACTATTCCGCCGGCGATTATTAATATGATTAAAACCAATAAATAGAGGAGGCTGATTGGGATGCCCAAACCCATTAAAAGTCATGGCTGGTTTTAACATCGTAGCCGTAACACTGTAAACTTGCCCGGATGCAAAATGAGTAGACACATTCAAATTAATGGGTTGATTACGCGGCACGATTGGAGGTAACTTTTCCACACGAAGCGTAAGCACACCCGGTAAACCACCAAAACATCCATTTAAGCATAGTTTTTCAGCCAAGCTGCCGGCATTGGCATCCTCTAACTGAGGACTTTGTTGATTAAACGGTGGCTTATGGCCCGACAATTTACCGGTTACCGTTTGCCACGCTTGCAAAAAATCCTCACCATTACGCAGTTGGTCAAAATAGAGTTTTAGAAAAGACGCACGCCCTAAATTTTTATAATAGATTAAATTGTTGTCAGTGCTGCTTACGATCACCCGATCAGTAGCGGCGAGAGTGGGTACAAAAGTCCCGCTATAACTGGCTTCAAGAATAACCAGGATTTGATTACCAGTCTCCTTTTGATAATCATCCAGTATGGTTTTAAACACCGCCGATGTCAGGGTTTTATTGCCAGCGGAGTCCAGAAATAACTGGTTAGATAAGCCCTGTCCCACAAAAGTGATCACTAACGGATGGCTCAGTTAACCCTTGGCTTTGGCCCAATTAAAAGCGCCCTGCACATCAGCAACCGTCAAATCACGGGCCGCCGTCCCTTTTTGAAAAGCCGTTAAATTCACGGGCGCATCAACAACACTATCGGCTTGGGAATCGTTGTTGATATCCAAATCGGGTTTATAAGACAACAAATAGATTTCTTCATCATCGTAGCTCCGCGCTTTGAGACTGCGGTAGGCATAACTTGCCATAAAATCAACGGTTTGTTGTTGGTTGTAACCGTTACCTTGGGCATTGGAGTGGATGAGAATAGCAGCACGCTTACTTGCCGGCATAACGGTAATTTGAATCGTTCCTATATTGCCAACCCCATCAAACACTGTCACCACATCCGTACCCGCTTCTTCAGGCGCAACATAAGTGACAGCAGTGCCGGTACTTTCAATTTTACCCATTGCCGCAGTCCAAGTGACGACACCGCTGTCCCCAGATACCAATAAATTCATTGATTGGCCCACTTCGAGTACCGGCGATGATGGTTCAATTTGTAAATCTTCAGCCTGTACCGTCCAAGCGGCCATTTGCAGAAAAAATAACAACCACAATAAAATCAGTGAGTTGCCGATTTTAAATGATTTGTGCATGATTTGATATCTTCTCCTATTTAAGTGGATTGTGAATTGAAAATTGGAAATATTGAGTATCATTGGATTATAAATTTGTTATACTTAAACATCGTTATTAGTTTCTGGGCGAACACGTCGGTTCGCCCCTACGAGTGCAATGTAGGGGCGAACCTATGTGTTCGCCCTTTTGAAAAATTGCTCAATTCAATGAAAGAGGAGCCTAATATGTACAAGTATAGCTTATCTGAAAAAATTAGCACGCTAATTAGCCTTATTATTGCTGTGTTTATTTTTCCCAGTTACGCCGAAATTACGCTTGATGGTAGTCTTGGCGCGGCAGGTGCTTTACCCGGCCCGGATTATATGATTGGGGCTGAATTGGGTAGTCGGGCCGGTAATAATCTGTTCCACAGCTTTGATAAGTTTAATATTAACACGGGTGAAAGTGCCACTTTTACGGGCCCGGCTCAAATTGCCAACATCATTGGGCGCGTTACCGGGGGCAATCTGTCATTCATAGATGGTGCCTTAAATTCCACTATTCCCAATGCCGATCTTTATTTGCTCAATCCGAGTGGTGTGATAATGGGGGCAAATGCCACATTAGATATAGATGGTGCTTTCCATTTGAGTAGCACTGATTATTTACAATTTGCTGATGGGCAAAGGTTTGAGGCTAATACAAAGGTTTCCCCTGTATTAACTGTAGCTTCGCCGAAAGCGTTTGGTTTTTTAGAGAAAATAGGCGATATCAAGATTGTAGGGAGGAAATTAGAAAATGGAGAGTTCGATTTTGGAGAGATCGATTTTGGAGAGAACGATTTTTCTGTCACGGCTGGAAACTTACAAATCATTGCTCGTAAGATCAAATCAACTACACAGGATGGACAAGCGGGCCATATCCGATTACAAACGGCAGGTTCCCTTGAAATAATTGGGAGCGAAATTGTTAGTAAAACAGAATTGGGCGGACAGGGTAGCACTGGCAATATCACATTGAACAGTCCAATTATTGGAATGGGTGAAGGTACTCATGTCGGCACTCGAACATTAGGCACAGGTAATGGTGGAAATGTGCAGATAGAAGCCTCACAATTCATTATTGATAAGAGTGCCATTTTTGCTGATACACAGAATACGGGTTTAGGAGGTGATATTGTACTCAATGTGGGTCAATTAGAACTTAGAAATAATGGCAGAATCAGTACGACGAGTCAAAGTCAAGGGCACAGTGGTCAAATCAACATAAGAGCTGAAAATTCAGTGACGATCCTTGGCAATAAGGAACAAGAACAATTGTTGACGGCGATAGATGCCGATGCAAACGCGCAAGGTAATGGCGGAAAAATTAGCCTATCAAGCCCAATTTTGTATATGGATGCTGGACTCATTCAAGCCGGAACATTTGCTCAAGGAAACGCTGGCAACATTCATTTGAACGTTGATAAATTAGAATTGAAAAACAAGGCGGCTATTTTTGCAAGTAGTAAAGGAATTGGACATGGTGGTCATATTGAAATCACAGGATTTAAGGAAAACCAAGTTGTTGATGAGATCAAAATATCCGGCGGTGGCATTGCCAGCAGTGCAGAGCATGTTGGAAATGGTGGCACGATTGATATTTCTGCCACTGTGATGAACCTCGATCAATATGGCACGATTCAAACGCTAACAGAAGGTAAAGGTGATGCCGGTGATATTAATATTGATGTCAACGATCTCAGCATTACAGATGGCGCTGATATTGATGCGAGTAATGAAGGCAACGGATACAGCAAAAGCGGTCAGATTGATATTAATGCGACGGGCAACGTCTTGATTACGGCTGAACCGGTTAGTGGAGACGTGTTAGCCTCAAATCAAGGCTTTTTTTACAACAATCATTTAGGAGGGATTTACAGCATTGCCAAGAAAACGGGGCATGGTGGCAATATCACATTATCAGCCGGACAACTCACTCTGCGTGATAATGGCGTTATATCAGCAAAAAGTACCGCTTATGCTGGGGATGCTGGAAACATTAACCTTAAAACAAACGAATTGCATATCTCAGAGGGTTGGATAGATGTCTCTTCAGAATTGGGTTTGAATGGTGAATTTATCCTTAATTCCACTAAGCTCAAAGACACTTTTCTATTACCACCACCCCGGTTTCAAAATGCACAATTATCGCTCGATCCCTGTGCTAACGGGAATATAGAAAAATTAAGTCGCTTTTCGATAATCAGCAGAGACGGATTGTCAACTTCTCCAGAAGATTTAAAGACGCATCTTTATATACCAGAAATGTAGGGGCTAGAGACAGTTCAGAAAAATAATTTATTTGAGGGCGAACACGTCAATTCGCCCCTACAATTTGCTCTCCAAATTTTACAAGTCACGAGTTTTAGAAAATCCTTTTCCGAAATTGTGCTGAAGTTGATCATTCAATATCATTACCATTTTGCCTTCTGATCCGACTACAATAAAAACAATGACTTTCTCTTTCTGACTACATTTTATTTGGGCCTTATATCCGTCTTTGACACCCCATATCCCATGTTTGCCAGATAAAATGTCTGTAAAACCGGACTTTGCCATAGCAATCATGGCTGTTTGTTTACATTGCGCCTTGCTTGATGTCATCCGTTGTAATTTGACATAGAAATGCGGAGGTGAATGGGTTGTTTGAGCATAAACTTCTGGGTGGCTATCCGATGCTAGGGCTATTTGGAGTCCACTTGATGCGATTAATAACGCTAAAAATGTAGTCATCATTTTCATGTTTTGTTTCCTTGCAAAATAAATGGTGGAATGAATTCAAATACTAGGGATAAATATAGGGTGTTGATTGGGCGCTTTTTTGAGAAGTATTTTTAACGCAAGAGACGCAAGAGACGCAAGAGACGCAAGAGACGCTTAGATTTCTAACAGCTTCTTTAGCGTCTTTAGCGTCTTTAGCAAAAAAGCGCGTTTATTTCTTAATCGCTTGCATTCGACATAAAATGAGTTTGCTTGCAGTGAAAACTTGAGTTTGTGAATGAATGCGACTTATGGGTCAAGCTTAGAGGCTAAAAGCGGGGTAGTCTTGCCCACGATGTCGGGCCTAATCAGCGACAAACTCTTTTTATTTTGCTTCTGATTTTATCTCTAGCCCAAGCCTTATTGCCTTTGTGTTTGACTTCATCAGCATAAATCTCATCAACTGTCGTCTCCAAAATTTTATTCCGAAATGCATTGTCAGAGGCGCTCATGGCAAATGGATGGCTAGCCTTTTCTTTATGATACACTACCTCAATCGCTTCACAAACCCATTTCCACCACATTTTGGGTGAATGATCTGCCCCTTTCTTAAAAAGCTGATCGGCTATTTTTTTGGCAGAAAGTTCAGGTGTGTTGTTAGTTTTGGAACAAGATGATTTTATTTTGGATTTGATCCGATTTGGGGGCCAGCTTTTCTCTTGCCCAACTCTTTTGGTATCCGCGTAAATATCATCGACTGTTGCTGTTAAAACACTACGCCAAACAGCCTTGTCTTCTGGGGTGATGGCAGATCCTTTTTTACCACTCTTTTTGTAATACACCTCATCAACCGCTCGACAAACGAGTCGCCACCACTGAGACGGCAGTATATAATCGTCGCCATAGATAAACCAGTTATCTGCTATTGCTTTTGCAGAAACAAACTCTTCAGGTACGGCCTCATATTTTTTTCCGCCACCCCAAATAGCCATAATATTACGCATGTATTTTCTCGTTTCTGTAATACGATTACAACGTGTTAAACCTTTTTTCGCTCTGCCTGGCCCTGCGTTATAGGCACAAAGTGCCAATTTTTCAGACTGAAATCTATTCAATTGCTTACTGAAATAACGTACACCACAGTCAATATTTTTGGCGGCATCAAACAACTGTTTTTTCTTCAAACGACAAGCCGATTGACCGGTAGCAGGCATGATTTGCATCACGCCACGGGCTCCGGCATGGGAAACAACTTGATCTTGCCAACCACTTTCTTGTTGGATGAGGGCAAAGATTAATCCAACATCAACCTCATAACGACTGGCCGCTTCTCGGGCTAATTGTCGCAATTCACTGTGAGCGTAGCCTCGCGCATAACTATTGGAAATATGAAAACACGTCACAATAAAACATGAAGTCATTAAAGCCAATAAAATGAGAAATCGTTTCATTTACTGTTCCCTTATTCAAAGTGACACTTTGCCACTTGGTACAAAGTGTCGGCATTAAAAAACCATGATTATTTATAATAAAGGGTTCGCCCTAAAAATTTGAACATTTAACCGTCATTCATTGTCTACCAGGTGGACAAGCTGTGATGATTTTGTCTTTGATTTCAGATTGAGACAACGCTTTATTTTTTCCTTCAAGCCTGACTTCATCGGTATAAATGTTATCAACAGTCGAATCCAAAATTTGCCACCATATTTCCCGTTGAAATGGCGTGTTGGCTGCTTGGCCAACCGCTTCTAGCTGTCTTTTACCGATTTCTCTGTCATAAACAAAATCTGTGGCTTGACAAACCAGTGTCCACCAGTGTCGTTGTGGATATTTCCCAGCTAGAAACAAGTAATCGGCTATACCAATAGCAGAAAGATGGGCCTGAGTCGCTTTGGATTTCGTCGGTTTGATTGAAGCGGAAACGGTTACTTGAGTCGCTTTGGATTTCGTCGGTTTGATTGAAGAGGAACGGCTCATCTGTGGACAACTTTTTCCCCCTTTCCAAGCGCCTAATATGTTACGTGTATAGCGGTTCGTTTCTTTAAAATTGGGACAACCATTCCATTTAACAACCCGGTGTGGCCCCGCGTTATACGCACATAATGCGAGTTTTTCGCTTCCAAAACGATTCAACAACTTAGTGAAATAAGAAACACCACAGTTAATATTTTCGCCAGGATCATACAATTCTTCTTCGTTAAGGCCACACGCTTCTTTACCCGTACTGGGCATGATTTGCATCAGGCCTACAGCGCCTTTTGGAGAAACGGCATTCGGATTCCAGCGGCTTTCCTGATTGATGATGGCACAGACTAATGCCGGATCGACATCGTAGAGTTCAGCCTTTTCTATGGCCAGTTTGTCAAGGTTCAAATCCTTTTTCTCCTCTTCTGACTGAGAGGGGGGTATGCTGGAATCCATCGAAGACGGAACAGATGAAGCATAAGAGGAATGACAAGCCTTATTTTCTTTCAAATAGCTTGAATTGACCCACCCATTGATGCCTTTATAATTGATCAGGCGCCATTTTGGGTTTGACTTATTTGGGTAGGATTCATTTAAATAAGCAACACACTTAGCCTTCGGCGGTATTTTGCCGACTTTCCGACTACCCCGATTATGTAATTCACGTATATTGAGGTGCGAATTAACCTGTACAAGCTTATAGTATTGGGTAATTAAACGATGTTCACATTGCTCGCTTTGTTTTAGGTAGCGTGAATTAGCCCAACCCGTGATACCTTTGTAATGGATTTTGAGCCATTTACGGCCCGATTGATTCCAACGCGCTTTATTCAAAGACACGACACATTTTTCATTGGGCGGTATTTGACCCATTTCTTTGCTGCGAGGAACAGAAGATTGACGGATATTCAACACATCAGATGTATTGACATTGACAACCTGATAATACTGAATGCGACTCTGAGTTGTTACGCTATGGGCAGAATGGGATAAGAAAGATAGGGCAATGGATAAGAAAACGAATAGTTTTTTCATTAATGACTCATTCTGGCTGTTTGATTTTCGATAAAGGGGCAATCCCTGTTGCCCCCCCTTAAGATCAAAAATATCAATCTGTTGAAAAATGATGTGCTCATTGATAATTGATCATTGATCTTTGAGAATACTTTAGATTGGTGTTACCTGTCGCGCATGACGTGGTTCTTTGGGACACGCCTTTTTTATGTTAGTTCTGATGGTGTTACGGTTTAAAACCTGACTTTCACCTTGACGTTTTTTCTTGACTTCATCTTGTTCAATATCATCGACAGTCGCCCCAAAAATGGCCTTCCAAGTATTGATTTGGTGTGGCGTTTTTGCTGATTGACCAACAGCCTTGGGTTCGACTTTGCCGATTTCTCTATCGTATACCACATCAATGGCTAGACAAACCAAGCGCCACCAATTTGGATGCTTTCCTTCAGCAAACATTTTTTGGGCGATATCTTTGGCAGAAAGTTCTCGTTTTTCCCGGTTATACATTGCGGTAATGTTACGCACATAATGTCTTGTTTCTGAATTATGACAACGCCCTTTACGTGCCCTTCCTGGCCCGGCGTTATACGCACACAATGCTAATTCGACCGTGCCAAAACGCTTTAATTGCTGACGAAAATAGCGTACTCCACAGTCAAGATTTTGTCTTGGATCAGTCAACTGTTCCTTGCTCAAACCACAAAATCCTTTACCCGTGCGAGGCATAATTTGCATTAGTCCAATAGCGCCAGCATGAGAAACCACTTTTGTTTTCCAACCACTTTCTTGCTGAATCATGGCAAAAACTAATGACACATCAACGCCATAACGCTGTGCCGTTTGTTGTGCGAGTTCTTGCAGTTCACTATGGGTAAAATAATGGGTATAAAAGCGGGACAAGTCAGAGGAATTAAGTGTTAAGCTCATCAAAGCAATGAAAGTCAGTAAAGCCATTGATCTCATTTTTTTTTCTCCAACAAGCGACTCAGTGACACTTTAACATTATCGGCCTGAACACATCCTGATTTATTTTTGATTCTAATAATATATAATAGCAAAAATTATTCCAAGCTTTGTTATGAGGCAATGAATGTCGTATCACATCAATGTCTTACGGGTTATTGATATCGTTTTTTATAATAGAATCATTTAAGTATAAACTAGACTCGTGAAACACTCAATCAAGATCAGCAAAAACTTGAACAGCGAATGTTGAAAATGTCAGGCCAAACTGATAGGTGCTAAAATATTGGCTATTGATCTGTTATTATCTACCCAAGAGGTGTGCATATAGTTCCACCCTACAAAAAATGACCTTTAAAATAGCCAATCAACATGAAAACACACAACACTCAAACCCTCTTATGGCAAAGCAGCTTATTGGCTACCCTATTCTTGATCACTCCCCTCCACGCTGAAATCATACTGGATGGCACATTAGGCGGCCCAAGGGGGATTTTGAACAGCAGCGACGTTTCGACAGCCTCAAGGGCCGAAGGCCTCAAAGTCTTCCCAATTACCGCGTCTCTTGGCAAACAAGTCGGTGATAACCTCTTTCATAGCTTTGAAACCTTCAACCTCCAATCCCATGAAATCGCCAGCTTTGCGGGGCCCGATAGTATTCAAAATGTCATCAGCCGTGTCACGGGCAATCACGCTTCTTACATCAATGGCACTTTACACAGTTCAATGCCCAAAGCCGATCTGTATTTTCTCAATCCGGCCGGTATCCTGTTTGGGCCCAATGCCCGTTTGAGTGTGTCTGGCTCTTTTCACGCCAGCACCGCTGATTATCTCCGTTTAGGCGAAGACGGCCGCTTTGATGCTACCCATCCCGAAGGCAGTCTCTTAAAGGTAGCCCCACCCACGGCCTTTGGTTTTCTCAATGACTCACCTGCTGGCATTTCCAAACAAGGTGGTTTTCTCATCGTGCCCCCTCGAAAAACGCTTTCTTTCATCGGTGGCGATTTAAACATAGCAGATGGACAATTCCTTGTAGAACAAACTTGGCGGAATAGTTTTATGGGGGCCTCGGCAGGCCGGATTAATTTAATCAGTGTCGCGGCCTCTTTCGAGGTGCCCATCCATCCTGAAAACATGCCAGACAATGCTTTTGAGCAATTTGGTCAGATCACAATAACGGATAGCACCCCTGTGGGAAAACATTCAGAACGGCAATGGGCTAATCTTGATGTCAGCGGGTCAGCAGGGGGAAGCGTATACATTCGCGGTGGACAAATCGTCATGGACAATGGCTACATCTGGGCCGATACGCGAGGCCATGAAAACGGACAAGGTATCACGATCAAAGCGACTGATGAATTAGCACTCACCAAGGGTAGCCGAATCACGGCGCAAGTGGTTAAAAAAGGCGAATTGACACCGACTGGCCATGCGGGCAACCTCAATCTCACAGCGAATCGTATTCTCATCAGCGGCGGTTCGCAAATTGACAGCAGTACTCAAATCGGCACAGCCGGTTCGGCCGGTCATATCAGCATATCAGCCCAAGAGGCTCTCAAGATATCCGGTTGTTTAGTAGACGGCAACGGCCACTGTTTAGGCGAATCATTCAAGACAAGGCCAGACGGTTTCTTTTATAGCGGAATACAAAGCAGCAGCGGTGGGAGAGGGCAAGGCGGCAACATCAGGATTGAAACACCGAGATTAACACTGACAGAGAACGGCGTGATTCGCGCCGATACGCAGAATATCGGTGAAGCTGGCGAGATAGCCATCCAAGTCGATACCCTCAGTCTGAGAAATGGCGCACAAATCAAATCCAGTTCGGGTTACAACAATCCCATTCAAGCGACGGGATCGGGAGGCCTATTAACGATTAAAGCGCATCAAACGATTGAGATCAAGGGAAAGGGAATGGAAGGGCAAGCCAGTGGCATATTCAGTAATGCGTTTACGCAAGGAGAAGGGGGAAAGATAGAGATTAGCGCGCCAACGGCCTCACTAGAAAGCGGCGGAACGATTCAAGCCGCGGCGGAAGGCCAAGGAAAAGCAGGCTCGATGGTTTTCAATGTGGATAAGCTGACTTTACACAACAGCACTCTCGTCACTCATTCAGTCGATTCCGCAGGTGGTGATATCACTATTAAATCAAGCGAACAACTTTACCTCGTCAACAGTGGCATCAGCACCCAAGCCATCGGCGTTGAGAAACAAAACAGGGGAGGCAACATCACCCTCAGCCAACCCGATTTTATGATTCTTGACAACAGTCAATTGATTACCAGCGGTTTTGTCGGCGATGGCGGCAACATCAGCCTGAGTGCCAAACACAGTATTCAATCCAGTGACAGCGTACTGAATGCCGCATCCACTTTAGGTATCGACGGCACAATCCAAATTGATGCCTCAATAGAAGATTTCAATGAAATCAGCGTATTACCGGCACAGTTTAGACAACCCCCCCTGTCACTAAACGACTGCGTGATTCGCACCCCTAAAGAAATCAGCCGTTTTAAACATCGTACCCGTAGCGGATTATCAAACCATCCAAATGAATTGCAACATTGAATAGTAGAGACGCACGGCCGTGCGTCTCTACTTTGCGTCTTTGCGTGAAATTGGTTTTAGATCAAACCCTTCTTTGAAAATGATTCAAGATAAATCAGGCTTTTATTCAACTACAATGATCAAAGGAACGTAACGTTTCTAAAAGGACATGAAAACTATGCGAACGGTTAGCTTCTTCCACGTTTAGCCTTTCCAAAGAGACAAAATCCGCTATGGTTTTGGCAAATTCAGGTTTACTCGCATAGCTTTCTTTCCAATCCGGTACGATTTCTTCAATGACACGGGATGGTTTTTCGATGCGATCAACATCACGATATTTTTCCTTGCCTTGAAAAAAACGGGCTTTAAATCTAGGCGAACATTCAGCAATCGCTTCCATATCCCCTAGAAACCAAGCTTCTAATTCATAGCAGGCTATTCTTATTTTGTACTCACAAGAACACCAAGCCATTTTTGCCTTGATCTTATTTTTAAGTTTGACACAATCTTGTTTATCTTGATCAATGATAACAATGATTTGTTGAGCGCGTTTAGATAGGCTTGGAATAACTTGATCCAAGTGACTGATTAAATCTTCTTTGCCACGATGATGCTTAATTTCAAACGCATAGTCTTGAAAACCTAAACGGGGTAAAATGCCTTCTAAAAATTTTTTCATTGAATAATCTTCAACTAAAAAAATGATCATGGATTAATGCCTTTGAAATAATCATGTTGCCAGAGCCAACCTAATTCACACCCATTTTCATAGATTTCGGTTATCTCCTCATCATTTTTAGCCGGAAAGATACGACTGATACCTTGTTCTTTTTTGACTAAAAACAATTCCTCTATTTTTAAGGCATCTACAAAATCAGGGGAATGGGTAGAAACAAAAACTTGTCCGCCACGTACTGCATATTCTCTGAGTTCTGCGGCGAGTTCTCTCAATAAAGTCGGATAAAGGTAATTTTCAGGTTCTTCAATACAGAGCAAGGGACGTGGGTTGGGATCATGCAATAACACCAAATAGGCGAACATTTTAATGGTGCCATCAGAAGTGTATTTTGAAATAAACGGATCGGTAAAACTATTATCCCCAAATTTGAGTAAAATTTGCCCCGCTTCATTGATGACAATACCTACTTTGTCAATGCCAGGAACGCGTTGTTTCATTTTTTTTATAATGGTTTCAAAAATATCGTGATGATATTCATGAAGAAAACTGGCGACTTGAGCCAGATTATTACCCGATAAGGAAAGTTGCTGATCTGCCCCTACCTCATTGATTTTACGCATCTCTTCATTTTGAAGATTAGAAACTAACCCTTGTTCTAGTAATGTCCTAAAAATTTTAATGGTTTTATAACGCTCAAATTGCCCTAAGCCTTTTAAGGCCAGAATATCTTCAGCACCCAAGGCTTGCTCTTCACGTTCTTCCTTTGCATTCCCGCCTTCACAATCATAATCCCCTTCATTTTTTGTGACATAACCCCTTCCTCTTGAGTAATCTAAAAAATGCCAAGCTTTGCCTTTGGATTTTTCACTATATTTTAAAACTTCCTTTTCAATAAAGACTTTACCGCTATGAAAACCTATTTTTAAGTGGTAAGTGACTAAAGGACTTTTTTC
>Ga0316201_10002439_pt1 | contig 13249 bp, 8 predicted proteins | sample CS6wburrow_MG_FD_204516 | JGI IMG/M metagenome (GOLD analysis project Ga0316201, IMG submission 204516) | Coastal sediment microbial communities from Delaware Bay, Delaware, United States - CS-6 worm burrow | ecosystem: Environmental > Aquatic > Marine > Coastal > Sediment | place: USA: Delaware... | reverse complement strand
GGTCCGGGTCGTCGTCGACCAGCTTCGCGTCCAGGATATCCAGCAGCAGCTCGCGCCAGGGTGCAAGAAACAACGCGCGATCGTCATATTGAATAGCAAGCATGTCCGCAGGCGTGAAAGTATCAACAGCAAACAGCCCGTCACGTATCTGCCGCGCACGTGCACCAAGGTCGTAGCCACCGTCACCAATCAACCGTAAAGCGTCGGCGTCCACGACGCGAGCATTCGCTGTCCAGATGCGGCCGCTCTCCGGATTGACGATGCGAGGATACTCTGCCGCATCCAACCAACCCTGCCAGCCGTGCTCTGCGCTCCAGTCGGCGGGCAACATGGCATTGTAGTCCGCCTTGCGCGGTATCTTGCCCGCTATAGTCCAGCCGATATTGCCACTCGCGTCACCCGTCACGAAATTCTGTGGCGGCATTGACATGGTGTTCGCGATATCGAGCGCAACTTCGACGGAATCCGCCGCTTCGAGGTCGATGAAACGCAGGTTGACGCCTTCAGCCTTGTGCGCAAGCCAGCTCACCGCGATTTCGCCATCCGGGTAGTCAATATCATCCAGTACCGGCCCCCAGATGGTCTCTCGAATTTGATACGCGACAGGTTCCGCATCCTTGACGTTGATGATCTCGTGATGCTCTATGAACGGGCGATCACCGTCCGGTGTCATGTAGGTGCTTTCGGAAGATCCCGGTTTGAGGACAACCACGTCCGTCCAGTCGCCATAGCTGTTCGTAAAACCCCAGGCGACGCGCGTATTACTGCCGGCGATGACGAACGGCGTACCCGGCAACGTAACGCCCGCCACTTCGCTCGAGTTATCGCCTTCGATGACCAGATGTGCTCGATAATAGATGTTCGGCGTATTGAGTCCGAGGTGCATATCATTGGAAACAATTGCACGACCGTTTGCCGTCAGCGCTCCTGATACCGCCCAGTTATTGCTGCCGCGCAGCGGGTAACGCCCCTGCTCCATCGCCGGCGGCGAGTCGTCCGGTACGCTTCGAATCGAGTAGATATCCTCACTCGGAATTGCCGTCACGGCTCTCGGCTCGCCCATGAGCGGCGCATCCCAAGACGTGCCCTGCGGGTACATCCAGTCGTAGACCTCCGCTGGCAGCACGCGGCGGGCAAGGCCGCGTCGCACGTCTTTTATGCCGCGCGAGTCGTTGAGCTGCATATACATCGCATACACAACCAGCAGTGAGTCTTCCGGAATCCAGGGCTCGGGCTCAACCCCAATGACGAAATACTCGAAGGGCCGCGTATCCAGCGAGCGAAAGCCGGCATTGACACCATCCGAATAAGCCTGCAGCAATGCCAGGTCACTGTCGCTGGCAGCGGCGATAACGGCCTGAGCCCGACTTCGAAAGCGGTGAAATCGGTGACGCTTGTCGGTCTCGATCGCAACTGGCCCAACGATTGCCGATAGCTCACCCGCTGCCTGACGCCGGATCAAGTCCATCTGGAAGAACCGATCCTGGCCATGAGCAAAGCCGGTGGCAAACGCAAGATCCGCTCGATTCGAGGCTCTTATAACCGGAATGCCATCAGCGTCACGATCAATCGTTGCGTTATACGCAAGGCCTTCGACCACAACCTCACCAGCGAGGTCCGGCAGGCTGCCGCGCAACGCAAGGAGGGCTACCAGGGCGACGATGACGAGCAATGAACCCGCCATCAGCGCGAGCCGCAACAAGACTCGTCTCATCCTTCTTTCTTGACCTCCAGCACCTTCATCGCGTTGGTGCTGCCAGCAACATTATCCAGATCACCCTTGGTGAATATCACCAGGTCGCCAACCTCGACAAGCTCGTAATACAACAGGGTGTTGAAGATATCCTGATAGAGACGTCGTGGATTCTCCAGGTTGATCGCGAAGGAGACCGGGTAAACACCGCGGTACAACGCGACGCGTCTGCTGGTAGCGTCGTGCGGCGTAAATGCATAGATCGGAATATCGGAGCGGATTCGCGACATCCAGCGTGCCGTCGAACCGGACTCCGTCAACGCGATAATGGCCCTGACTGCCATGTGGTTCGCGGTATACATGGTAGCCATCGCGATGGCCTCATCAATATTCTCGAAGCGATCGTCCATACGATGCGTAGTAGTTCCCACGGCAACCGGGAACTTTTCTGCGCCGACGCAGACTTCCGCCATAGCCGTGATCGCCTCGACGGGATACTGGCCCATAGCCGTCTCGCCAGACAGCATCACCGCGTCGGTGCCATCGATAACGGCATTCGCAACATCGGATACTTCAGCGCGCGTCGGAATCGGGTTCTGGATCATCGACTCCATCATCTGCGTCGCTGTGATGACGATCTTGTGCTTCTTGCGCGTCTTGCGAATCAGCTTCTTCTGAATACCGGTCAGTTCCGCATAACCCATTTCGACGCCAAGATCACCGCGTGCGACCATGATGACATCGGATGCGTCGATGATGGCGTCAATGTTCTGCACGGCCTCGACACGTTCGATCTTGGCGACAATCAGTCCCGTCCCGCCCGCGGCTTCGAAAAGCTTGCGCGCCTCTGTCACATCGGCCGCACTGCGCACGAACGACACGGCCAGAAAGTCGGCATTCAATTCGGCCGCAAGTTTGATGTTTTGCTTGTCGATATCCGTCAGCGCTGGTGCAGACAGGCCACCGCCTTTGAGATTGATACCCTTATGGTCAGACAGGATGCCGCCGTTGACCACGGTCGTATGAATCCGGGTTCCTTTGATGCTATCGACTTTGAGCGTAATCATGCCGTCGTTCAGCAACAGGATATCGTCGGGTTTCAGATCGTTGTGCAGCGTGTCCAGCGCCACGCCAACGCCTTTCTCGTTGCCTTCCATCAATCCCAGCGTGCTATCCAGGAAAAACGGCGCTCCATCCCTGAGGACAACGCTGTGGTCGGCGAAGCGCAGCACACGTATCTTCGGCCCCTGCAAGTCACCCAACAAGCCGACGTCTCGGCCTATCTTTTCAGCCGCCTCGCGCAATTTCGCGGCGCGACGCCGATGCTCGTCCGCGTCTCCGTGGGAGAAATTGAGTCGCGCAACAGTCATGCCGGCTTCGATCATTTGCGACAGCTTTTCGACGGTATCTGAGGCTGGGCCCAGCGTCGCTACTATTTTGGTTCGTCTTCGCATGGCGGCAATTATTGCACAGCTGGAAATGCCCAGTGTGAGGAAATGGCGCCTGCGGCTTCCGAACATCCGGCAGGGGCGTTATTCTGTGGCTCTTTCAGTCGTCGAGCCGAAACCTGTATGTTGAACAGACGCCGATTTCTTAAGAGCATCGCTGCCGCTGCTGTGGCACCGGCGATGACTCGGTCCTGCCGCGCCACCGACGGCTCGCCGGGCGATCTCCGCGCCGATCCGGACGGCATCCTGGATCTCCCTGACGGCTTCGGCTATCGGGTGGTCTCGCGGGCTGGCGACGCAATGAGCGATGGCCTGCGGGTGCCGGCCGCCCATGACGGCATGGCCGCATTCGAGGGCGCAGACGGGCGCATTGTCCTGATTACGAATCACGAAATGAATACGCACTGGTTTGAGGGCAGCCCCTTCGGCGAGGGTTACGAGGATCTGCCGGAGTCGACCAAGGCATTACTGTATGACCGTGGTGCCGACAATACGCCCGGACTCGGCGGCACAACGACGACGACCTACAATCCCATGACAGGTACTACCGAGAAGCAATTTCTGAGTCTCGCCGGCACCGAGATCAACTGTGCGGGTGGACCGACGCCTTGGGGCACCTGGTTGAGTTGTGAGGAATGTTTCAGGGTTCCGGGCAGCCGGACTGACTATGGACACTTGATTACCCGCGATCAGCCGCATGGCTTCGTCTTCGAGGTGTCCTCACAAGCCGGTAGCCTGGTTGCCGCAGAGCCGATCAAGGCGATGGGCAAGTTCGAGCATGAAGCTTGCGCGGTACACGCAGACACCGGCATCGTCTACATGACGGAGGATCGTTACCACAGTCTGTTTTATCGTTTCATTCCGAATGTGCCTGGCAAACTGCATGCCGGCGGACGACTTCAGGCCCTGGCGCTCGACGATCACTCTTCGGTTATGACGCACAACTGGTCATCGCAGCCTCAGACGATGCTCAATACCCCGATGAAGACGCACTGGATCGATCTCGATGACGTCGAGCCGGTCGCGAACGATCTCCGCCTGCGGGGTGCGGAAATGGGCGCCGCCACATTCGCTCGAGGCGAGGGCCTTTGCGTTGCGGGCGATCGTTTCGCATTCACCTGCACTATCGGCGGACCGGCGCGTATCGGGCAGGTGTTCACCTACACGCCGAGCCCGTTTGAGGGTGCTGCGGAGGAACGCGACTCACCGGGCACACTGACACTTATCGCCGAGGCGGACGAGAATTCGCTGCTCAGGAATTGCGACAACCTGACCATGGCACCCTGGGGCGACCTGATCGTGTGTGAAGACACTGCGGATCATTGCGGCCTGGTCGGTATCAGGCCGGACGGCTCACAGTATGCAATCGCTGACAACGCGTATTCCGACTCGGAGCTTGCCGGCGTGTGTTTCTCGCCCGACGGCAAGACACTATTCGTCAATATCCAGTACCCGGGGATGACGGTTGCCATCACCGGTCCCTGGTCTGCCTGAAACGCCACCGAACCACTCAGCGCGACCGCCGATATTTGCGGCGCCAGACATTGCGCTCGGAGACCAGGATTACGATTCTGGCGAGGGAGACAATCCGCCAACAATGATGTCGGTCGCTTGCCTCACCACGGTTTGGCGTAATGGCAAAACTTAAACCTGGTCGGCGGCGCGCTTTTCCAGCATAGCTACGGCGGGCAGCTTCTTGCCCTCGACGAATTCCAGAAATGCCCCGCCGCCCGTCGAGATATACGAGATTCTGTCCGCGAGCCCATACTTGTCGATTGCGGCAAGTGTGTCACCGCCACCGGCGACCGAAAACGCATCGCTGTCTGCGATAGCTTCGGCGAGCGCCTTGGTGCCAGCACCAAAATTATCAAATTCGAAGACGCCGACCGGACCATTCCAGATAATAGTGCCAGCGCCGGCGAGGATCTCAGCGAATCGCTTTGCCGTCTCCGGACCGATATCGAGAATCAGTTCGTCGGCACCAACGGCATCTGTCGTCTTGATCGTTGCCTTCGCGTCTGCCGAAAACTCATCTCCGACCACAACGTCGGTCGGCACCGGAATGTCCGCCCTGTCGTCGCGATCAGCTGCGAGCGCACGCGCCGTATCCAGCATTTCGGCTTCGTAGAGAGATTTGCCGACGCCGTGACCGGCTGCCGCAATAAAGGTATTGGCGATGCCGCCGCCGACAATCAGGCAATCGACGACGTCAGCGAGGGCATCAAGCACGGTGAGCTTCGTTGATACCTTGGACCCGCCGACGATCGCGACCATTGGTCGCGCCGGATTGTCGAGTGCCTTAGCAAGCGCCTCCAACTCGGCCGCCAACAGGGGTCCGGCGCAGGCGACAGGCGCGTGCTCTGCAACGCCGTAGGTACTCGCCTGGGCTCGGTGTGCCGTGCCAAAGGCGTCCATAACAAAAACGTCGCAAAGCGCTGCCATCTTCTTCGCGAGCACGTCATCGCAAGATTTTTCGCCAACGAGGAAGCGTACGTTCTCGAGGAGCACGACGTTGCCGGGATCGACATCGACACCGTCGAGCCAGTCCTTGACGAGCGGCACGTCCCGGCCCAATAGTTCCGCGAGCCGGTCAGCGACCGGCTGCAGCGTGAACTTGTCGTCAGGCTGACCTTCTTTCGGTCGGCCCAGGTGTGATACCAGCATGACGGCCGCGTTCGCCGCCAGCGCCGCCTTTATGGTCGGCAATGCGGCGCGAATACGCGCGTCACTGCTTACGACGCCGTCGGCCACCGGGACATTCAGGTCCTCGCGAATGAGGACCCGCTTGCCCGACAGTGCAACGTCAGCCATCTTGATGATGGACATATTTGCTCCCGATGCCGTGACTACTTGGCGTTAACCAGTGCGGTTGCCATGTCCAGCATGCGGCAAGAGAAACCCCACTCGTTGTCGTACCACGACAGCACCTTGACAAGCGTACCTTCCATTACCTTCGTCAGGCCTGCGTCATAGGTCGACGATGCCGGGTCATGGTTGAAGTCGATCGACACCAGCGGCTCGTCGTTGTACGCCAGTACGCCCTTGAGGGGGCCGTCGGCTGCCGCTTTCATGATCGAGTTGATCTCGTCAACGCTGGTAGCCCGCTCAGCGACAAAGGTCAGGTCCACACATGACACATTGATCGTCGGTACGCGCATGGAGAATCCGTCGAGCTTGCCGTTAAGCTCCGGCAGAACCAGGCCAACCGCCTTTGCTGCGCCGGTGCTGGTCGGAATCTGCGACATCGTTCCGGAACGTGCACGTCGCAGATCCTTGTGAAAGACGTCGGTCAGGACCTGGTCGTTGGTGTAGGCATGAATCGTCGTCATGACTCCGTGTTTTACGCCAATCGCTTCGTGCAGCGGCTTAACCAGCGGCGCAAGGCAGTTGGTCGTGCAGGAAGCGTTCGAAATGACCTCGTGTTTCGACGTGATTTCGTTGTCGTTTACGCCGTAAACAAAAGTGCCGTCAATGTCTGCACCACCGGGCGCCGAGATGATGACTTTCTTCGCACCGCCCGCAATGTGCTTGCCGGCCGTTTCGCGGGTGCGGAACAACCCGGTGCACTCGAAGACAACGTCTACACCGAGCTCGCCCCAGGGCAGCTTGGCAGGATCGCGCTCAGCAAAAACCTTGATGCGATCTCCGTTTACGATGATGTCATCTCCGTCGACTTCGACGGTGCCAGGGAAGGTCCCATGCGCCGTGTCGCGCCGCGTCAGGTGAGCGTTCGTGTTCGCATCGCCCAGGTCGTTGAGGGCGACCACGTTGAACTCATCAGCCCGCCCCAATTCGTGGATGGCTCGCACTATGTTACGCCCAATGCGTCCGTAACCGTTGATACCAATATTGATCGCCATTTCTACTTCTCCAGGTTTATAAGATTGGCCAGCTGTCGCCAGCCCTGATTTTCTAAGAAAGTACGTCCTTGGCAACCGCAACTACGTTGTCGATTGTAAAGCCGAAGTGTTCGAATAACTGGTCGGCCGGGGCCGATGCTCCAAAACTATCCAGGCCGACTACGCGACCGTTTGTTCCTACATAACGCCACCATCCGCCGCTGACCCCTGCCTCTATGGCAACACGTGCCCTTACTGCTGCGGGCAGCACAGACTCACGGTAGGCAGCTTCCTGCGCATCGAAGACATCCGTCGATGGCATTGAAACCACGCTTGCCTGGACTCCGTCTCCAGCGAGCGCTGCCGCCGCTGCGACCGCCAACGCAACCTCTGAGCCAGTCGCGATCAGGACAATATCGGGTATGCCGTCCGGCGCCCGCAATACGTATCCTCCGCGAGCCACGTCAGCAATTTGCGCCGCGGTACGCGGCTGATACGGCAGACCCTGCCGGGTCAGGACCAGGCTCGTCGGACCGTCACGCCGTTCGATGGCGTAACGCCACGCGACGGCAGTCTCCAGCGTATCGCAGGGACGCCAGACGCTCATGTTTGGCATCAGGCGCAGGGACTCGGTGTGCTCGACCGGCTGATGCGTAGGGCCGTCTTCGCCAAGGCCGATGGAGTCATGCGTGTAAACCATGATATTGCGCAACTTCATCAGGGCCGCCATGCGCAATGCGTTGCGCGCATAATCCGAAAACGTCAGGAACGTACCCGCATACGGAATGAAGCCACCGTGCAACGAAAGGCCATTGCAGATCGCCGTCATACCGAACTCCCGCACCCCGAACCAGATGTAGTTGCCGGCCGCATCATTGCCAGAGACTGGGGTGGAACCCGCGTGCTTGGTGAGATTGGATCCAGTCAGATCTGCCGAACCACCTGCAAGTTCCGGCAAAGCCGGCGCCAGTGCGTTGAGTGCGACCAACGATGCTTTTCGCGTAGCCATGTTCTCGCCCGCGGCGGCAATCTCGGCAATCGCCTTATCAGCAATGTCGGACCAGTCTTCCGGCAAATTGCCAGCCATGCGCCGCGCAAATTCTGCGGCGAGTTCCGGGTGCTCGGCATTGTAAGCAGCAAACGTCCGGTTCCAGGATGCCTCATCCGCCTCACCCCGTTCTTCGCCGCTCCAGGCCGCCGCAATTTCGTCCGGAATCTCGAACGGCGGCGAATCCCAGCCCAAGGTCTTACGCGCCGCGGCGATTTCCTCGTCACCCAGTGGTGCACCGTGCGTCGCCGCCGTGCCCTGCTTGTTTGGTGCGCCGAAGCCGATAATCGTCTTGCAACAGATCAGCGTCGGCCTGTCCTCGTCCGCAAGCGCTTCCTCGATAGCGGCCGTTATTTCCGCGCCATCATGACCATCGACGTTATCCACAACCTGCCAGCCATACGCCTCGAAGCGGGCCGGCGTATCGTCGGTAAACCAGGCGTCGACCTCACCGTCGATAGATATGTTGTTGTCATCATAGAAACAGATCAGCTTGCCGAGTTTCAGGGTTCCGGCGAGCGAACAGGCCTCGTGCGAAATGCCTTCCATGAGGCAACCGTCACCCAGGAACACCCAGGTCTTGTGATCAACGATCTCGTGATCCGGCCGGTTGAATTCCGCAGCAAGCATCTTTTCGGCCATCGCCATGCCAACCGCGTTGCTGATTCCCTGACCGAGTGGACCGGTCGTCGTCTCGATGGGCCCGCCGCGCTCGTACTCCGGGTGACCCGCGGTATGGTAGCCGAGCTGGCGAAAATTCCTGAGTTGATCGATACCGAACGCGGCATAGCCCGTCAAATGCAAGAGGCTGTAAAGAAGCATCGAACCGTGGCCGTTGGATAAGACGAAACGATCCCTGTTCGCCCATTCCGGGTTGACCGGATTATGTCGCAAATAATCATTCCAGAGCACTTCGGCGATGTCTGCCATGCCCATGGGCGCGCCGGGATGACCTGAATTGGCGGCCTGCACCGCATCCATGCTCAGTGCTCTGATCGCATTGGCGAGATCCCGCCGGGCTGGCTGGCCGGCGACTGCTGCTTTATTTGGCATGAGACCTTATCTGTGATGGACCTAGCGGTCACTTTATTGTGGGTGCGGTCTGGCGATCCGCGAGTCGGGCATTTTCCCTGTTATAGGGGGCCGCATCAAGGGTACAATGCGCCACGATTTAATTTGAGAAGCCCTAATACCATGAGTGATTCATTCCTTTTTACCTCGGAATCTGTCTCCGAGGGTCATCCCGACAAGATCTCCGACCAGATTTCCGACGCGATTCTGGACGCCATTATCGAGCAGGACCCGAAAGCACGCGTCGCTTGCGAGACCATGGTCAAGACCGGGGTCGCTATCGTCGCCGGCGAGATCACAACATCTGCGTGGGTGGACATGGAGGATATCGTCCGCGATACCGTGCTCGAGATTGGTTACGACAGTTCGGAAAAAGGCTTCGACGGGGCATCCTGCGCAGTGCTCAATGCGATTGGCAAACAGTCCGCCGACATTAATCAAGGCGTCGATCGCGAAACACCCGAGCAGCAAGGCGCGGGCGACCAGGGCCTGATGTTTGGTTACGCCACCAACGAAACGGATGTCCTCATGCCGGCGCCGATCACCTATTCGCACCGGCTGGTCAGGCGCCAGGCGGAAGTTCGCAAGAACGGCACGCTGCCGTATCTGTGCCCGGACGCAAAGAGCCAGGTTACTTTTGTTTACGAAGACAACAAGCCGGTTGCCATCGATGCCGTCGTACTCTCGTCGCAACATGCTGCAGACGTCAGCATGGCTGACCTTCGTGAGGGCGTGATGGAAGAGATCATCAAGCCAATCATCCCTGCGAACCTGGTTAACGCCAAGACGAAGTACCACATTAACCCGACCGGTCGCTTCGAGATCGGCGGACCGATGGGCGACTGCGGACTGACGGGCCGCAAGATTATCGTGGATACCTACGGTGGCGCAGCGCGCCACGGCGGCGGTGCTTTCTCCGGCAAGGATCCATCGAAGGTCGATCGCTCGGCAGCGTACGCCGCTCGCTACGTCGCGAAGAATATTGTCGCGGCCGGCCTCGCCGACCGTTGCGAGATTCAGGTATCCTATGCCATCGGCGTAGCAGAACCGACATCGATCAGCGTCAGCACTTTCGGCACAGGGAAACACTCTGATGCAAAACTGACGGAACTTATTCGCGAACACTTCGATCTCACCCCGTACGGCATCCTGACGATGCTGGACCTGATCAGACCCATCTACAAACAGACTGCCGCGTACGGGCATTTCGGGCGAGAAGATATCGACCTGAGTTGGGAAAAAACCGATAAAGCCGAAATGTTGAAAGACGCAGCGGCCTGAACTGAATGCAACCTGGAGAAAGTCAATGAGCAGCGAAGCTGTTGCCATCCAAGAGAATGATTACAAGGTCGCCGACATCGCGCTCGCCGATTTTGGACGTAGGGAAATCGCCATTGCAGAGACGGAAATGCCCGGACTCATGGCGATTCGTGAGGAATTCAAGGGTAAGAAACCCCTGGACGGCGTGCGCCTGACAGGCTGCTTGCATATGACCATCCAGACCGCCGTGCTGATCGAGACGCTCGCGGATCTCGGTGCAGATATTCGCTGGTCCTCATGCAATATTTTCTCTACTCAGGATCATGCGGCGGCGGCGATCGCGGCAGCCGGGATCCCCGTATTCGCATGGAAGGGCGAGACCGAAGACGAGTACTGGTGGTGCGTTGAGCAAACCATAAACGGTCCCGATGGCTGGACGCCAAACATGATCCTGGATGACGGCGGCGATCTGACCGGCCTCGTGCATGACAAGTATCCGGAGATGATGAAGGACATCAAAGGCCTGTCGGAAGAAACGACAACAGGCGTCAAGCGCCTTTACGAGATGATGGCGGAAGGCTCACTGAAGTGCCCCGCTTTCAACGTCAATGACTCGGTCACCAAGTCCAAGTTCGACAACCTTTATGGTTGTCGCGAATCGCTCGTCGACAGCATCAAGCGCGCCACCGACGTGATGGTCGCGGGCAAGGTCGCTGTCGTCTGTGGCTTCGGCGATGTCGGCAAAGGCTCGGCGCAGTCGCTGCGGGCGCTGGGCGCGAACGTCTGGGTCACCGAAATCGATCCTATCTGCGCACTTCAAGCCTCCATGGAAGGCTATCGGGTCGTCGACTTCGACGACGTCTGTGACCAGGTCGATATCGTCGTTACCGCCACCGGTAACTATAACGTTGTCACGGGTAGTCACCTCGATCGCATGCGCGATCAGGCCATCGTCTGCAACATCGGTCATTTCGACAACGAGATCGACGTTGCGCACCTGAAGAAATACGAGTGGGAGAACATCAAGCCCCAGGTTGATCACATCATTTTCCCGGACGGCAAGCGCATTATCCTGCTCGCCGAAGGCCGTCTCGTGAATCTCGGTTGTGGTACCGGGCATCCGAGTTTTGTGATGTCCAACTCGTTCACGAACCAGGTGCTCGCGCAGATTGAGCTCTGGCACAACGGCGACAAGTACGATAATTCCGTCTACGTACTGCCCAAGCACCTCGACGAGAAAGTTGCGCGCCTGCACCTGGATCGTGTCGGTGCGAAGCTCACCGAGCTTACGGATGAGCAGGCCAAGTACATCGGCGTGGACAAGGAAGGCCCGTACAAGTCGGAGATCTACCGCTACTAAGGACACGCGTATCCCAGCGAACCCTGACGCAGCTGAAAGCGATGTGATACGGATTCTGCACCTTACGGATCCGCATCTTTTCGCCGATTCCGAAGGAAGCCTGCGTGGCACCGTCACGCAGGCGTCTTTGCAACGAGTGCTGGATCACTACCAGTCCGGCGACTGGGTGGCCGATCGTGTCATCGTAACCGGTGACCTGATTCAAGACGATTCCGCGGCAGCCTACGACCGCTTTCGGGACATTATGTTGCCACTGAATCTGCGCATTCATTGCGTACCTGGCAACCACGATGTTCGCAAACTCATGCAGCAAGTGTGCTGTGCCCCGCCGTTCTCCTATTGCGCGTACGAGGAAATTGGCGACTGGCTGGTCGTCGGTCTGGACAGCTGCGATACCGACGACGCCGGCGGCCACCTCAACGATGATGAGCTCGAGCGCCTGTCGGGCATCGTCGAGCAAAGTGCTGCAAAGCACGTCATGGTCTGCCTGCATCACCCGCCCGTTCCAATGGACAGCACCTGGCTGGATACGGTTGGATTACGAAATGGCGAGCAGTTTCTGCAGCACGCGTCCGCATTAAATCGCGTACGCCTTGTCGTCTTCGGTCACGTCCACCAGGAACTTGATACGGAATATGAAGGCATGCGTATCATCGCGACGCCATCGACATGCCGGCAGTTCCTGCCGGGCAGCGAGGACTTTGCCGTTGACGAACGCCCACCGGCCTATCGACGCATCACCCTGTCAGGCGATGGCAGCTTCGACAATGAACTTGTTTGGCTCGACGATGAGTAGAATCGTGTGCCTTGTGCTAGCGCTGGTCGCGTGTTCCCCCACCGTCGCCGATACTCAAGCACATCCGGTGACACTCTGGCGCGCGCAGGGCATCAGTAATGACGTCTACCTGCTTGGCTCAATCCATTTGCTGCGGGAGCAGGACCATCCCTTACCTACCGTTATCGACGCTGCCTATGAAGATGCCGAGGTGTTGATTATGGAACTCGATATGGACGATATCGACAGCGTGGCAACGCAGCAGCTGTTTAACCAGAGCGGCGTACTGCGCGACGGCACGACACTCAGGGACCTGATGGGTGAAGAGCTGTATCGGCGCGCGGAAGTTGCCGCCGAGGCCAGTGACATTCCGCTCGAGATGCTGTCAAGCAGCGAGCCGTGGCTCGCGGCAATCACCGTCGAGATGATGTCGTTGTACCGAATCGGTTTCAACCCAACGCTGGGCGTCGAAATGACCATGCTTTCCCGGGCCGTGCGCGATGGCAAACGAATTGACGGCCTGGAAGCGGTCGAGGACCAGCTGGCCTTTCTCGACGGCCTGTCACTGACTGCGCAGCGCGACATGTTGTTGCAGACCCTGGAGGACAGCGTCGGAATGCGCGAGTCAATCGACGAGATGATCCATGCATGGCGCTACGGCGACATTGCTTTCCTCGAGTCCGGCCTGCTTGAAAGCTACGAAGGACATGATGAGCTTATCGATGCGCTGTTGGCGCAGCGAAATCGTCGCTGGG
>Ga0316201_10002438_pt1 | contig 13252 bp, 6 predicted proteins | sample CS6wburrow_MG_FD_204516 | JGI IMG/M metagenome (GOLD analysis project Ga0316201, IMG submission 204516) | Coastal sediment microbial communities from Delaware Bay, Delaware, United States - CS-6 worm burrow | ecosystem: Environmental > Aquatic > Marine > Coastal > Sediment | place: USA: Delaware... | reverse complement strand
AAGACAAGAAAGCGCTTGTCAAAGAGGTAAACGCGGTTGCGGGAGACTCTGTGACGGCCGTTGCGGCTGAATACAGGGGACTTTCTGTTGCAGAAATGACGGAGTTGCGCAAAGAAGCGCGTAACGCCGGCGTATACATGCGTGTTGTAAAAAACACGCTGGCACGCCGGGCCGTCGCAGGAACCGAATTTGAGTGTATGCAAGACACGCTCAAGGGACCAATTCTGCTCGCGTTTGCAAAAGAAGATCCAGGTGCCGCTGCCAGGGTTATCAAGGATTTCGCCAAGGGGCATGACGCCCTGCAGGCGGTATCGCTATCAGCCGGTGGGCAACTACTGCCAGGGTCTGATTTGAGCAAGTTGGCCGATCTGCCAACACTCGATCAGGCGCGTGCAATGTTGCTTGGCGTAATGATGGCTCCGATGACCCAACTGGTGCGCACTATTGCCGAGCCTTCTGCGATGCTCGCACGGACCCTGTCCGCGCGTGGTGAGCAAGACGCGGCGTAACGATTAAATATTCCCTGACTCAGGGTTTAAATTTTTAAAGGACACAAGAAAATGGCACTTTCAAACGAAGACCTGCTCAAAGAACTGAGCGCAAAGCCCATCATGGAAGTTGTAGAACTCGTCAAGATGCTTGAAGAGGAGTGGGGCGTATCCGCTGCCGCTCCCGTAGCTGTTGCCGCTGGTCCCGCTGCTGGGGACGCAGGCGAAGCAGCCGCAGAGAAGGATGAGTTCGACGTGGTTATGACCAGCTTCGGCGGCAACAAGGTTTCTGTGATCAAGGCGGTTCGCACGCTCACGGGTCTTGGGCTCAAGGAAGCTAAGGACGCCGTTGAAGGCGCACCGTCGACCATCAAGGAAGGCGTTGCCAAGGCTGAGGCAGAAGAAGTTAAGAAAACATTGGAAGAAGCTGGCGCTACCGTAGAGCTGAAATAATCAGCTCTCGCATGCTGTCGCATCTTTTGGTGCACGACCTGACGGGTCAAAAGTCGGGCAGGCAGCCAGTCGATTATCGGCTGGCTGCTTGTTCGCGTCCGTAATTAAAGCATTAGGCTAACGAGGATTTCTCGAATGGCATACTCATTCACTGAGAAAAAACGTATCCGCAAGAACTTTGGCAAACGTCCGACGATCCTGGACGTGCCTTACCTGTTGTCGATCCAGGTTGATTCGTACAACAAGTTCCTGCAGTCGGATAAAACCATCGAAGACCGCGGAGACATTGGTCTTCACGCCGCCTTTCAATCGGTATTCCCGATTGTCAGCTACTCCGGCAATGCAGCGCTGGAGTACGTGAGCTACCGCCTCGGCACGCCTGTATTTGACGTCAAAGAATGTCAGATGCGTGGCCTGACCTATGCGGCTCCGATTCGTGTTCTCGTTCGCCTCGTCATTTATGACAAGGAAGCCAGTGGCACGCCGAAGCCCGTCAAGGATATTCGTGAGCAGGAGGTTTATCTCGGCGAAATGCCGCTGATGACCGATCACGGCACCTTTGTGATCAACGGCACCGAGCGGGTTATCGTCTCGCAGCTGCATCGTTCGCCCGGCGTGTTCTTCGATCACGACAAGGGCAAGACGCACAGCTCCGGCAAATTGCTTTTCTCGGCGCGCGTTATTCCTTACCGCGGCTCCTGGCTCGACTTCGAGTTCGATCCGAAAGACGCGGTATTCGCTCGCATTGACCGGCGTCGCAAACTGCCGGTCACCATCATTCTTCGTGCCCTCGGCATGAACAATGAGGAAATGCTCGACCTGTTCTTCGAGAACAACGACTTCTATCTCTCTGAGAAAGAAATCAAGATGGGCCTGGTGCCCGACCGCCTGCGTGGCGAAACGGCATCGTTCGACATCAAGCTTGGCCGCAAGCTTATCGTCGAGGAAGGGCGCCGCATCACCGCGAAGCACGTTCGCGACATGGAAAAATCGACGGTCGACAAGCTCACGGTGCCGAACGAGTATCTTGAGGGCAAGATTCTTGCGCACGACATCGTCGATACCGAAACTGGCGAACTGCTGGCTGCGGCGAACGCCGAGTTGACCGCTGAGCTCATCGAGCAGCTCATCGCTGCCGGTGTCGAGCACATACGAACACTCTTCGTGAACGATCTGGATCGCGGACCGTTTATCTCGAACACGCTGAATATCGACCCTTCGACGACGCGACTCGAAGCACTGGTCGAGATATACCGCATGATGCGTCCGGGCGAGCCCCCGACCAAGGAAGCGGCAGAGAATCTCTTCCAGAACCTGTTCTTCAACCCGGATCGCTACGATCTGTCGGCTGTTGGCCGTATGAAGTTCAACCGCCGTGTCGGTCGTGACAACTCCGAGGGCGAGGGTGTTCTCGACAAGGAAGATATCCTCGACGTGCTCGGCACGCTGATCAATATCCGCAATGGCTACGGTACGGTCGACGATATCGACCATCTCGGCAACCGTCGTGTTCGCAGCGTCGGCGAGATGGCAGAGAACGCTTTCCGCGTTGGCCTGGTGCGCGTGGAGCGCGCCGTCAAAGAACGCCTGACGCAGGCCGAGGCCGATGGTCTGATGCCGCAGGAAATGATCAACGCCAAGCCGGTAGCGGCCGCCGTGAAGGAATTCTTCGGCTCAAGTCAGCTGTCGCAGTTCATGGATCAGAACAACCCGCTGTCGGAAGTCACCCATAAGCGTCGCGTCTCGGCGCTCGGGCCGGGTGGTCTGACGCGTGAACGTGCGGGCTTTGAGGTCCGTGACGTGCACCCGACGCATTACGGTCGAGTTTGTCCGATCGAGACGCCTGAAGGTCCGAACATCGGTCTGATCAACTCGCTGGCCGTCTATGCACGCACCAATGCCTACGGCTTCCTCGAGACGCCGTACCGAAAGGTCAAGAACGGCAAGGTGACCGCAGACATCGATTACCTGTCGGCGATCGAAGAGAGCCAGTTCATCATCGCCCAGGCGAACTCCGAGCTGGACAAAAACGGCAAGTTCACCGAGGAGCTGGTCGCGGTTCGCCACAAGAATGAGTTCACCCTGGCCGGTCCGCAGGACGTCAATTACATGGACGTCAGCCCCCGCCAGATCGTATCGGTCGCCGCGGCACTGATTCCGTTCCTGGAGCACGACGATGCTAACCGCGCGCTCATGGGTTCGAACATGCAGCGCCAGGCTGTGCCGACGCTGCGCGCCGAGGCGCCGCTGGTCGGTACTGGCATCGAACGAGCTGTTGCCATTGACTCCGGTGTTACCGTTGTCGCGCGTCGTGGCGGTTACGTAGATTCGGTGGACGCATCGCGTATCGTCGTTCGTGTCAATGACAATGAAACGACTGCGGCAGAGCCAGGCGTCGACATCTATAACCTGACCAAGTACACGCGTTCGAATCAGAACACCTGTATTAACCAGCGACCGCTCGTCAAGAGCGGCGACTCGATTGCTGCTGGTGATGTGCTTGCCGACGGCCCGTCGACGGATATGGGCGAGCTGGCGCTTGGGCAAAACCTGCTGGTCGCCTTCATGCCGTGGAACGGCTACAACTTCGAAGACTCGATCCTGATCTCGGAGCGGGTTGCGAAGGAAGACCGCTTTACGACAATTCACATCGAGGAACTTCAATGCGTTGCGCGTGATACCAAGCTTGGGCCTGAGGACATCACCTCAGACATCCCGAACGTTGGTGATTCTGCGCTTGCGAAGCTGGATGAGTCGGGCATCGCGTTCATTGGTGCCGAAGTGAAAGCCGGCGACATCCTGGTGGGCAAGGTAACGCCCAAGGGTGAAACGCAGCTCACGCCGGAGGAGAAACTCCTGCGTGCAATCTTCGGTGAGAAAGCATCCGACGTTAAGGACACATCACTGCGCGTGCCGCCCGGTATGGACGGTACCGTTATCGACGTACGAGTATTTACTCGCGACGGTGTCGAGAAAGACCTGCGTGCCCTGTCGATTGAGAAAGCAGAGCTGGAGAGCGTCCGCAAAGACCTCGACGATACGCTGCGAATTCTCGAAGAGGATATTTACGAGCGTGTTGAGCGGATGCTGACGGGCAAAGTTGCTCAAGGTGGCCCTAATAAGCTCAAGTCAGGCAGCAAGATTGTCAAAGCCTACCTCGAAGAGTTGCCGCGTGAGCAATGGTTCGAGATTCGCTTGAAAAACGACGATGCGAACGAGCAGTTGCAGAACTCCTTCGAGCGCCTGAAGGCGCAGCGCGACGAATTCGATCGTCGCTACGAAGAGAAGAAGACCAAGATCACGGCGGGTGACGATCTCGCTCCGGGTGTCCTGAAGATGGTCAAGGTCTACCTGGCCGTCAAGCGACGCATCCAGCCGGGTGACAAAATGGCTGGACGTCACGGTAACAAGGGTGTGATTTCGACGATCGTTCCGGTCGAAGATATGCCATACCTTGAAGACGGTAACCCGGTCGATATCGTTCTGAACCCACTGGGCGTGCCGTCACGAATGAACGTCGGCCAAGTGCTCGAAACCCACCTGGGCTGGGCTGCGAAGGGCGTCGGCAAGAAGATTGACGAAATGCTCAAGGCGCAGGAGTCGATTGTGAAGCTGCGACAGTTCCTCGAAGCGGTCTACAACAAGACCGGCGGCAAGGTTGAAGACATCAAGTCGTTCAGCGATCCCGAGGTGCTGGAGTTGGCGGGCAATCTGACGCGCGGTGTGCCGACAGCGACGCCCGTTTTTGACGGTGCAACCGAGGCTGAAATCAAGGGGCTGCTCGAGCTCGCCGGTTTAGACCAGTCTGGTCAATCAACATTGTACGACGGCCGCACTGGCGACAAGTTCGACCGCGACGTAACTGTAGGCTACATGTACATGTTGAAACTCAACCACCTGGTTGACGACAAGATGCACGCGCGGTCAACAGGGCCTTACAGCCTCGTCACACAGCAGCCGCTGGGTGGTAAAGCGCAGTTTGGTGGCCAGCGCTTCGGTGAGATGGAGGTCTGGGCGCTCGAAGCGTACGGCGCTGCATACACCTTGCAGGAGATGCTGACAGTCAAGTCGGACGACGTGCAGGGCCGCACCAAGATGTACAAGAACATCGTGGATGGCGAGCACTACATGGATGCCGGAATGCCGGAATCGTTCAATGTGTTGGTCAAGGAGATTCGTTCTCTTGGTATCAACATTGAGCTGGAGACAGACTAATGAAAGATCTGCTAAAGCTGTTTAAATACCAGAACCCGGTCGACGATTTCGATGCCATTCGCATCGGCCTGGCTTCGCCCGACATGGTTCGTTCCTGGTCCTTTGGTGAGGTCAAGAAACCGGAGACGATCAACTACCGTACCTTCAAGCCGGAGCGTGACGGACTCTTCTGCGCGAAGATTTTTGGTCCCATCAAGGACTACGAATGCCTCTGCGGAAAATACAAGCGACTGAAGCATCGTGGCGTTGTCTGCGAGAAGTGTGGCGTTGAGGTTACGCAGACCAAGGTTCGTCGTGAGCGTATGGCGCACATCGAGCTGGCGAGTCCCGTTGCACACATCTGGTTCCTGAAGTCACTGCCTTCACGCATCGGTCTCATGCTCGACATGACGCTGCGTGAGATTGAGCGCGTGTTGTACTTCGAGGCATTTGTGGTTGTCGAGCCGGGCATGACGGAGCTCGAGCGCGGTCAGCTGATGACCGACGACATGTACCTCGACGCACTCGAGCAATATGGCGACGAGTTCGACGCACGCATGGGAGCCGAAGCGGTTCGCGAAATGCTCATGACGATCGATCTGCAGCGCGAAATCCTCAAGGTTCGAGAGGACATGGGTGCCACGCGTTCCGAGACCAAGATCAAGCGTCTGTCCAAGCGCCTGAAACTGATTGAGTCGTTCGTTGAGTCGGGCAACAAGCCTGAATGGATGGTACTGACTGTCCTGCCGGTGCTGCCGCCGGATCTGCGTCCGCTAGTGCCGCTGGACGGTGGCCGATTCGCGACCTCCGATCTCAATGATCTGTACCGTCGGGTAATCAATCGTAACAACCGCCTGCGCCGCTTGCTGGAGCTCAATGCACCAGACATCATCGTTCGTAATGAGAAGCGCATGCTGCAGGAGTCAGTTGATGCGTTGCTCGACAACGGCCGTCGCGGCCGCGCGATCACGGGCACCAACAAGCGTCCGCTGAAGTCGTTGGCAGACATGATCAAGGGCAAGCAGGGCCGCTTCCGCCAGAATCTGCTCGGCAAGCGCGTTGACTACTCCGGGCGTTCCGTAATCGTAGTTGGCCCTACGTTGAAGCTGCACCAGTGTGGTCTGCCGAAGAAGATGGCGCTAGAGCTGTTCAAGCCGTTCATTTTCTCGAAGCTGCAGCTACGTGGCGAGGCAACAACGATCAAGGCTGCGAAGCGCCTTGTAGAGCGCGAAGGATCAGAAGTCTGGGATATTCTCGAAGAGGTCATTCGTGAACACCCGGTCATGCTGAACCGCGCGCCGACGCTGCACAGGCTCGGCATCCAGGCTTTCGAGCCGGTACTGATCGAAGGTAAGGCTATTCAGCTGCACCCGCTGGTCTGCACCGCGTTCAACGCTGACTTTGATGGCGACCAGATGGCCGTACACGTGCCGCTGTCGATCGAAGCACAGCTGGAAGCACGCGCGCTGATGATGTCATCGAATAATATCCTCTCGCCCGCCAATGGCGAGCCGATTATCGTGCCGTCACAGGACGTGGTCCTCGGCCTCTACTGGATGACACGAAGCCGCATCAACGCACCTGGCGAAGGCATGATTTTCGCCAGCCTTGACGAGGCACGACGTGCCTATGAGATGGGTGCAGCACATTTGCAGGCTGACGTGAAGGTTCGGGTCACCATGCATGAGCGTGATGGTGACGATGAAGTTCGCGAAGTTACGAAAGTAGTCGATACCACCGTTGGGCGTGCGCTGCTCTCGGAAATCATGCCGGACGGGCTGGAGTTCTCACGCATCAATCAGACGATGACGAAGAAGGCGATTTCGAGTGTCATTAACGCCTGCTACCGCCAGCTCGGCTTGAAAAGAACGGTCGTGTTCGCGGATCGCCTGATGTACACGGGCTTTCGATTTGCGACGCGGGCCGGTATTTCGATTGGCGTCAACGACATGGTCGTACCGGAGAACAAAGAGGAAATCCTGGCTGTTGCTGAAACCGAGGTTAAAGAGATTCAGGATCAGTATGGTTCCGGACTTGTGACCGATGGCGAACGTTACAACAAGGTCGTCGATATCTGGTCTCGCACCAACGACCAGGTTGCCAAGGCGATGATGGATAAGCTGGGCACCGAAGCCACCAAGGACGCAAAGGGCAAGGCGGTCACCCAGGAGTCCTTCAACTCCATTTACATGATGGCCGATTCAGGTGCTCGTGGTTCTGCGGCGCAGATTCGCCAGCTCGCCGGTATGCGAGGCCTGATGGCCAAGCCGGATGGCTCGATTATCGAGACACCGATCACGGCGAACTTCCGTGAGGGACTGGACGTATTGCAGTACTTCATCTCGACGCACGGTGCTCGTAAGGGTCTGGCCGATACAGCGTTGAAGACAGCAAACTCCGGTTACCTGACGCGTCGACTTGTCGACGTGGCTCAAGATCTGGTGGTAACCGAAGTGGATTGCCACACGCGCAATGGTGTCGCGATGGCGCCTTTGGTGGAGGGTGGCGATATCGTCGAGCCTCTTACCGAGCGTGTTCTCGGTCGTGTGTTGGCTGAACCAGTGATGATCACGGGCACCGACAAAGTTGCCTTTGATGCTGGCACCATGCTGGATGAAGCTGCGGTGCAACGACTGGAAGAGTTGCAGATCGACCACGTGCTGGTGCGTTCGCCGATTACCTGTGAGATTCGCTACGGTGTCTGTTCGCAATGCTACGGTCGCGACCTCGCGCGCGGTGACCGCATCAATATCGGTGAAGCTGTCGGTGTGATCGCTGCTCAGTCAATCGGCGAGCCGGGCACACAGCTGACGATGCGTACCTTCCATATCGGTGGCGCTGCATCGCGTTCGGCAGCGATCAACAGCATCGAAATCGGCTCCAAGGGTATCGCCAAGCTCGTCAACATCAAGACGGTCGCGCATCACAAGGGCTACCTGGTAGCCGTATCGCGTTCGGGCGAGATTTCAGTTGTTAATGAGATGGGTCGTGAGCGTGAGCGCTACAAAGTGCCTTATGGCGCAACGATTACCATCCAGGACGGCGCTGAGGTCAAGCAGGGCCAGGTTGTTGCGACCTGGGATCCGCACACTCACCCGGTCGTCACTGAAGTGGAAGGCAAGATCAAGTTCGAAGACTTCATCGACGGTATTACGGTGGCTGAGCAGGTCGACGAGTTCACCGGCCTGACCAGTATTGTCGTACTCGATCCGAAGAGTCGCGCCGGTTCTGGCAAGGACCTTCGACCGGTCGCCAAGCTGATTGACGAGGACGGTAACGATATTTGCTTTGCGAATACCGACATTCCGGCGGTCTACGCTCTGCCGGTCGGCGCTATCATTTCGATGGCTGACGGTGCCAGCGTCTCGGTCGGTGATGTCATTGCGCGCATACCACAAGCCTCTTCCAAGACTCGCGACATCACAGGTGGTCTGCCACGTGTTGCCGACCTGTTTGAAGCCCGCAAGCCAAAGGATCCTGCGATCATGGCCGAGCATACGGGTACGGTCAGCTTCGGCAAGGAAACCAAGGGCAAACGTCGCCTCGTTATTACTGAAGAGAACGGCGAGAGTCACGAGGAGCTGATTCCAAAGTGGCGTCATCTGAACGTGTTCGAGGGTGAGCAGGTTGTTCGTGGCGAGACTATCGCTGACGGCGAGCCGAACCCGCACGATATTCTCAGGCTCCAGGGTGTTGAGAATCTCGCTGATTACCTGGTTCGCGAGATCCAGGATGTTTACCGTCTCCAGGGTGTGAAGATCAACGACAAACACATCGAGGTGATTATTCGCCAGATGTTGCGCAAAGTGATCGTCGCGACCCCGGGCGAGAGCAACTACCTGCGCGGTGAGCAGATCGACAAAGCACGATTCCTCGAGGAAGTTGAGCAGCTAGAAGTGCAGGGCAAGGATCCATTGACCTCTGAACCGGTATTGCTCGGCATCACCAAGGCGTCGCTGGCTACGGAGTCCTTTATCTCTGCGGCGTCGTTCCAGGAGACTACGCGAGTGCTGACCGAGGCGTCCGTAAGGGGTCTTCGCGACGAACTGCGCGGTCTCAAGGAGAACGTTATTGTTGGGCGTCTTATTCCGGCGGGAACCGGTTTTGCCCACCATGCCGAGCGGCGACGCACGCGTGAGCAGGATCTGGCTGACCAGCTGCGACAGCTTGAGGAAGAGCAAGCGGCTGAAAAGGCCGTTGAAGGCACCGCCGCTGAGGACGCGGAAGCAACCGAGGCACCAGCTGATGAGGCGCCTGCCGTCGCGGAGTCCGATGCGCCTGTCGAGGGTGGCGAGGAGACTTCGGTCGCGTAGCCCGATCGCTTTGCATATAAATCAAGGGCTTAGCAGCCCTGGTGGGTGTTGAATGATGCTTGCTTGACACTGAGTTAGCTGCGTCACTAAAATGCCCGCCCTTAACCCCGGGACCCGCCTGTCGGCGAGACCCGAATTTTAAGGGCTCGCCAAAAGGCGGGCCCTGATTTTTCCCGGCTTCTGGACTGACGCAGTCTGGGGGCTGGGTGCGCTCGTTTTAACGTGGCGCAAGACGATTAAATGACTATCTTTTAACCCGACAAAAAGAGTGGAAGGCCCATGGCCACAGTGAATCAGTTAGTACGTAGTCCGCGAGCCACCAAGCGTGCCAAAAGCACGGTGCCGGCGCTCGAAGCCAGCCCGCAAAAGCGCGGAGTCTGCACGCGTGTCTACACAACGACGCCGAAAAAGCCTAACTCGGCAATGCGCAAGGTCGCGCGTGTGCGCTTGACCAACGGCTATGAAGTGACGAGCTATATCGGCGGTGAAGGCCACAACCTGCAAGAGCATAGCGTTGTCCTTATCCGTGGTGGCCGAGTCAAGGATCTGCCGGGTGTTCGCTACCATACGGTTCGCGGCACGCTCGATTGTGCCGGCGTGTCCGATCGTCGCAAGGGCCGCTCGAAATACGGCGCCAAGCGTCCTAAAAAATAACCTAATCAGCCCCGCCTAAGCGGCGGACTATAAAGAGACGAACTCATGTCGAGAAGAACACAAGCTCCGAAACGAACGATCCTGCCTGATCCCAAGTACGGTAGTGATCTGCTGGCCAAGTTTATGAATATGATCATGAACGACGGTAAGAAATCCGTTGCGGAGCGCATTATCTATGGCGCGCTGGATCGCATTTCCGAACGCGAAACCCAAACCGGTGACAAGGCGCTCGAACTGTTAGAGACAGCGCTGGAGAACGTCAAGCCTGTGGTTGAGGTAAAGTCGCGTCGCGTTGGTGGCGCTACCTACCAGGTTCCCGTAGAAGTTCGTCCCGCTCGCCGCCAGACGCTGGCCATGCGTTGGGTTATTGATGCTGCAAGGAAGCGCAGCGAAAAATCGATGGCGCATCGCCTCGCCCATGAGCTGCTCGACGCAGCCGAGAACCGCGGCACCGCCGTCAAGAAGAAAGAAGATACGCATCGTATGGCAGAAGCCAACAAGGCGTTCTCGCACTACCGCTGGTAGTAAGGCTTTGTCGTGGCCCGTACAACCCCCATCGAGCGTTACCGCAATATCGGCATCATGGCCCATATTGATGCGGGCAAAACGACCACAACGGAACGCGTCCTGTTCTACACCGGGGTCTCGCACAAGATAGGTGAGGTACATGATGGCGCTGCCGTCATGGACTGGATGGAACAGGAACAGGAGCGTGGCATCACGATCACGTCTGCCGCAACGACCTGCTTCTGGAAAGGCATGGACGGCCAGTTCGACGAACACCGCGTCAATATCATTGATACGCCCGGCCACGTCGATTTTACGATTGAAGTAGAGCGCAGCCTGCGCGTCCTCGACGGAGCGGTCACGGTGCTGTGCTCCGTCGGCGGTGTTGAGCCGCAGACCGAGACGGTCTGGCGGCAGGGCAACAAGTACAGCGTGCCGCGCATGATTTTCGTCAACAAGATGGATCGTGCCGGTGCCGATTTCCTGCGAGTCGTGCAACAGGTCAGGGAGCGCCTTGGCGCGAACCCGGTACCGATTCAGCTGCCGATCGGCGCGGAAGAGCACTTTGAGGGTGTAATCGATCTTATTCGTATGACCGCAATCTACTGGGATGAGGGCAACATGGGGACGACCTATGAAGCCAGGGAGATCCCGGAGGAACTGCTGGCCGATGCGAAACACTGGCGAGAGAAGATGGTCGAGGCGGCTGCGGAAGGTACCGAGGAACTGCTCAACAAGTTTCTGGAAAGCGGCGAGCTCTCTGAGGACGAGATTCGCCTCGGGCTGCGCAAACTGACTTTGTCCGGCGAAGTCGTGGTTGCGATGTGCGGATCTGCATTCAAGAACAAGGGCGTGCAGGCGATGCTCGATGCCGTCATAGACTTTATGCCTTCGCCGATCGACGTGCCCGCTATCGTGGGCCACCTTGACGACGAAACAGAGGCCGAGCGTCACGCGGACGACAATGAACCGTTTGCGGCGCTGGCATTCAAGATTGCTACGGATCCGTTCGTCGGAAACCTGACGTTCTTCCGCGTATATTCAGGGGTATTGAATTCCGGCGACACCATCTTCAACCCGATCAAGAGCAAGAAAGAGCGCATTGGCCGCATCCTGCAGATGCACTCAAACGACCGGAAAGAAATCAAGGAAGTGCGCGCAGGGGATATTGCTGCGGCTGTCGGCCTCAAGGACGTTACGACGGGCGATACGCTTTGCGACCTCAAGCAGCGGATCATGCTCGAGCGCATGGAGTTTCCGGAGCCTGTGATCTCGGTCGCCGTTGAACCAAAAACCAAGGTTGACCAGGACAAGATGGGCAACGCCCTGATGAAGCTTGCGAAAGAGGATCCCTCTTTCCGCGTGCACACGGACGAAGAATCGGGCCAGACGATCATCTCCGGGATGGGCGAGCTGCACCTCGATATAATTGTCGACCGCATGAAGCGCGAGTTCAAAGTCGATGCGAACGTCGGTAAACCACAGGTGGCCTACCGCGAGACCATCCGCCAGGCCGTCAAGCAGGAAGGTAAATTCGTGCGCCAGTCCGGCGGTCGAGGCCAGTACGGACATGTATATATCGAAATCGAGCCCCTTGAGCCGGGCAGCGGCTACGAATTTGTTAACGCCATAGTTGGCGGCGTCGTTCCACGAGAGTATATTCCGGCCGTCGATCGTGGCATTCAGGAACAGATGGAAAATGGTGTGATCGCTGGCTACCCGCTGGTCGATTGTCGGGTGACCTTGTACGACGGTTCGTATCATGACGTTGATTCGAGCGAAATGGCGTTCAAGATTGCGGGCAGCATGGGCTTCCGCGAGGGAGCGCTGAAAGCTGATCCGGTGCTGCTCGAGCCGATAATGCAGGTTGAGGTGGTGACACCTGAAGATTACATGGGAGACGTGATGGGCGATCTGAATCGTCGACGCGGCCTGCCGCAGGGTATGGACGACACGCCTTCGGGCAAGACGATTCGTGCCGAAGTACCGTTGGCCGAGATGTTCGGCTATTCCACGGATCTGCGCTCGATGAGCCAGGGCCGCGCCGTGTACTCTATGGAATTCAAGAAATATTCAGAAGTGCCGCAGAACGTCGCGGATTTGGTGATGAGAAAAGCAAGCTAACAAACCGAGAGCCAGGGACATGTCTAAAGAGAAATTTGAGAGAACAAAACCGCACGTAAACGTAGGCACGATTGGCCACGTGGACCATGGCAAGACGACGCTGACGGCGGCGCTGACGAAAGTCATGGCGGAGAAGCACGGTGGTGAGGTCAAGGGTTACGACCAGATTGACAACGCCCCGGAGGAGCGCGAGCGTGGTATCACGATTGCGACGGCGCACGTGGAGTACGAGAGTGACAACCGTCACTACGCCCACGTTGACTGTCCGGGACACGCTGACTACGTGAAGAACATGATCACGGGTGCTGCACAGATGGACGGTGCGATCCTGGTGGTATCGGCCGCTGATGGCCCGATGCCGCAGACGCGCGAGCACATCCTGCTGGCCCGCCAGGTAGGTGTTCCGTACATCGTGGTGTACATGAACAAGGCCGACCAGGTTGACGACGAAGAGCTGCTGGAGCTGGTGGAGATGGAAGTACGCGATCTTCTGTCGATGTACGAGTTCCCGGGCGATGA
>Ga0316201_10002437_pt1 | contig 13258 bp, 10 predicted proteins | sample CS6wburrow_MG_FD_204516 | JGI IMG/M metagenome (GOLD analysis project Ga0316201, IMG submission 204516) | Coastal sediment microbial communities from Delaware Bay, Delaware, United States - CS-6 worm burrow | ecosystem: Environmental > Aquatic > Marine > Coastal > Sediment | place: USA... | reverse complement strand
CGTGATTTCTGTCAACGTTATTGCTGATAATCATGGTCCGGAGGGGGCAGTAAGGCTTTTCGTAGCAAACCATTCAGATTTCGATGAATGGACTTCGAATCCCACGGATCAGCAGCAGCAATTCATACGCGATCACTACTACAGAATGGAGACTTATTCTCCATACTTTGACAGTCGCTTGTCTTGGTATCCGAACGCGTGGGAGTACGTAGACGCTTATGCTATCTATCGCTCGTCAGAAACAGCGCAAAATCATCCCGAATGGATATTGAAGGATGCCGAAGGCCGCTATCTTTACATTCCCTATGGCTGTGCCGGCGGCACGTGTCCACAATACGCGGCTGATATTGGCAACCCGGATTTTCAAGATAATCTCATTGCAAGGCAGCGCACTCAAATGGCGGCCGGCTATCTCGGCTTGTTCATCGACGACGTCAATCTGAGCAGAATTACAGTTAGCGACGGAAATGGCAGTTCGGTTACGCCGATTGATCCACGAACCGGGGTGGAGATGACCCTTGCGGACTGGCGCCGATACTTCGCCGAGTTCATGGAGCGGTTCCGGGACGCTTTCCCCGAACACGAGATAGCACATAACGTGCACTGGTGGACAGACCGGAGCGATCCAACTGTCGTCCGACAAATCGACGCCGCGGACTGGATTACTTTAGAACGCGGTATAACCGATTCTGGAATCAGAGGCGGTTCCGGGAAATACGGCTTCGAAACGTTTATCGACCTCGTTGACTGGTTGCACGCTCGGGGCAAACATGTCGTCATGGAGGATGACGATGACAGCGGCATCCGTGAGCGGGACTACGAGCTGGCTTTCTACCTGTTGATTAACGATGGTGCTGGAGACATGTTGTCCTCCGACGGCGACAAAAGCCGGGTTATTCCGGATAGTTTCTGGTCAGGATATCTGATCAATCTCGGTTATGCCGAAGGCACTCACTATCGATGGAATGATCTTTTTAGAAGAGATTTCGAGTGCGGGATTGTCTTGGTCAATCAACCGGATATGCCAAGCATATCAGTATCGCTTCCCGGAACTTATACCGACCTTGCAGGAGCTAGCATAGAATCGGCTACGCTTGTAGCTGCAAGTGGTCAGGTATTGTTCGACGAAAGCTGCGTAATCACAACCACTCCAATGCCGCCGACAGATCTCAAGGCCAACTAGCGCTAGTAGTGTATTTGGCGGATCTTTCGAGAGTCTCGGGGTGACGGTTGCGGCTTATGAAAACCTGATGCCGAAATGGAATTCTGTAGTCAAACCCTGGCGAAGACGCCAAAAATTGACGGGCGGATTCCGAGATGCTTCACAACGAGACGATGCAACCAAACTGACCAGCCGAGTGTGACGAGTAGCACCGTCAATGCTGCGCCATGGATTCCGAAAATGGGCACAAGCGCGAAGACGAGGATTACGGCTGCGACCAGCGAACTTGCGAAAACGATCAGACAGCTATCTTGATGTCCTGTGACTGACATCAGCGACAACACTGGACCAGCCGCTGAGCGTGCGAGCTGGGCAGCTGCGAGTATCATCATCGTTTTGTAGCCGACGACGAACTCTTCGCCAAACAGGCCGAGCATGAACTGTCCAAAGAGTGCAAATCCGCTGACGGCGACGAGACTGCACAAAAAGCCGAGTTTCGTAGCGCGCCGCACGACAGCCTGGAGTTCAGCAATATCCCCGGCTGCATAAAGGCGCGATGCGACGGGCGCGGTCACTGAATCGATCGCAAAGAGGCCAAACGTGATAATGAGCGCAAGCCGGTAACTCGCGTTAAAGATAGCAACCTGATCGGTCGCTACGTGCGAACCAATCAGGATCACCATAAATTCAGGGAAGTAGTTACCGAAGAACGTAATCAGGAGCAGCGGCATTCCGATCCGCAACCATGCCCGGGTATCGTACTCTGCGGGAGCCGGGCTGATTTCAGCTCGCATCCCGGCGCGTAAAATAATGTATAGCACGACCGCAGTAACGAACATTAATGTGGTCTGCACAGTCATCACCGTGGTCGCGCTCAACTCTTCGGTACTCACCCAGATCGCCCCTATGATCAGGATCAAAAAGAGTGGCCGCAAGACCTCGTTAGGCAAAAATGCGGTTTTGAGCCAGCGAAAAGCGACCGCGATCTGTCCCTGAAAGCTGACGAGCGCGAGTGCGGGGGCTGCCGCAAGCGCGATAAGAAAGGGAGTAGCATTGCCGCCCGGTAGCCGGTCGGCCGAGAGGGCTGCGAGCAAGCCCAATGCGATTGCCAGCACTGAGCTCGCGCAGAGCACAACCTGGCCGCCGCGCCTCGAATACCCCCAAATGCTGCCCGGCCTGTGCTCAGCAAGGGCTCGACCAATGACACGAAGAGTCGCCGGCGTTATTCCTACATTACCAACTGCTGCGAGCAACACACACCACGAGAAGGCAATGATGTATACGCCGAGCTCAGCGGCACCCAACCAGCGCGCTAGTAAGATTTGTGTGAATAGCGTAAGAGCTGCGCCGGTTACACGGCAGGAGAAGACGAACGTGGACCCGCCGAAGATCGCCGATAAACTAAGCGACTCGCGTGCCTTCATATGTGCCTGATCCGACTTCCGCATATACGGAGACCGGTTTGGCTTTGTACTGGATCTACTTTGCTCGCATGATTGAAAATCATAGGGTTTGTGACTTTTTGTCGATCCGCGAAATTCGCGGATATATCAACTCTTGCGCCCGCTCCAGGTGCGTAGCATCGTCGATCTCGGCCCAGAGAAGGTCTTCGACCAGGTGACCGTAGACCGGATAACGCCGCGCCGCGGTAACGAGGCCATCTGTTTCGTAATCTTTCTCCAAGCTGTCCTCGAAGAGTTCCTCCGCGGTTGCGAGCATTTGCGAGAATAATTCTCTGGAAATCTTTGTAATGCCAATAAGCTCACCGCTGATCTTACCGAGTTCGGATCGATCCTTCGACATGCGTACCAAACGGCCCTTCGCAAGTTCGACGAATACTTCGTCGCTGGAACCGGTGAGACCGGACAGAAGCACACAGTTATCTTGTGGAAACTTGATGGCGCTGGTCAGGGCGCGCTGCTCATAGATAAGGTCTGATTCGAGCAGGAGAAAGTCATCGTGAACCTTTTCTTTAAGCAGATACAATGAATACATGCTTCCAGATTGTTGATAACGGGCGTTATGCACGGTTTCGACGAAACCGCCGCTGCGTCGGGCGATTTCGTCATAACATTCACTACAGTGTCCAGTGACGATAAGCACTCGATCGATTTCCGCGCGGCGCAATCTCTCGAGGGACTCTTCGATAATTGGCCGCTCGCCGAGGCTCAGGAACCCTTTAGGCCGTAATCGCCATTCGGCACCTAGTCGCGTACCCATGCCAGCCGCTAGGATTACAGCAGTTTTCGGTGCTGCCATCACTCGGTCCCGAAATACGCGGTCAGCGACTCATTGAGTGTTCGCACGTCATCGTCGCGAATGTCTCCCATATGCGCGATCCGGAAGATTTTCTCGGAGAAGTCACCCTGGCCCGCATATATGATGAAGCCTCGTTCTTTCAACGTGTCGTGGAGCGATTGATAATCGCTGGTACCCGGGAGCCGATAGCTACTCATTACTGACGAAAGCTCTGCTTCCGGGATCAGGGTCTGAACGCCGAGGCCTTTTAAGCAGGAACGCACGGATTGGCCAATCTCTGTGTAACGCTGCCGGCGTGCCTCCCAACCCCCGTTCTCCACCATCTCTTCCAAAGCCACATCGAGAGCGAGCGCTGCTTGAACTGCAAGCGTGAATGGCGAATAACCGTCGCCATGCTGAGTGTGGTAATAACGAGCCAGATCGAGGTAAACGCTGCCCGGATTTTGGCGATCTTTCAAGAATTCTTTTTCGTCGGCAATGACGAAAGACAACCCGGGAACGCTATGCAGACACTTATTGGCGGTTCCTGCCAAAGCGATAACATTCCAATCGCGAAATTTGATTTCCTCTGCCCCATAGCTGCTCACTGCATCGAGCATGAGCGAAACATTTCGAGCGACGCACAGTTCTCCAAGGTCTCCAATCGCATTAAGACGTCCAGTCGTGGTTTCATGATGCACCGCGACAACATGAGAGATGCGAGGATCCTCGTCCAGGGTCTGCTCTACCGCTTCCAGGTCGATCGGTGCTGTCCACGGACTGCTCACCACGACGGCAGGGCGACCCATGGCCTGCAGCATTGATGCCATTCGTTCACCATACACGCCATTCGCGGCAATCAGGGTCTTGGTATCGGCCGGTGCAAACGTCGCGAGCATCGCCTCGACGGTGCAGGTTCCTGATCCCGTCAGTAGCACGGCGCGGTAATTAGGGTCGGCTGCTGCGTATACACTTGCGAGGCGCGAGTTGATGGACTGCGTAAGCTCCGCAAACTCGAACTCCCGATGGCACCAGTCACCGCTCGCCAGCGCGTCACGAACCCGACTGCTCAATGTGACAGGGCCGGGGTTCAATAAAATCGTCCTGGTATTCATTCCACCTCGCTGAGGAATTGTCGCAATCGTTCGGCGACCTGTACGGGCCGAATAATCGGACGTTCCAGCTCGCCGTCGATACCAGGGATCACAGGAGCATGGATGAACGTGAGTTTACGTGTTTCCCCGCTCAGGGTGGCCCCGAGCTGCATTGGATCCGCCGTGCGAATTACATTCTCATAACCGCACGCAGAAGCAATCGAGCAGAAGTCCACTGATTTGGACACCGTAGGCTGCGCGCCTGTCGATTCATGAACGCTATTATCCAGCAGGATATGTATCAGGTTAGCTGGGCGCTCGTATCCTATGCTGGTCATTGCGCCCAGCCGCATTAGCGCAGCGCCATCACCATCGATTACGATGACTCTGTGACGGGGCGACGCCAATGCCAAACCCATCCCTAAGCTCGACGCGCAGCCCATAGAGCCCACCATATACAGCTGATTTGGTCTGTCCGAACAACCATAAAGTTCGCGACCCGTGTAGCCGGTCGTGGCGATAAGTACGTCTTTTTCTGTGGCGCTTGACTGAATTGCATTCAGCATGTCCCGCCGCTTTGATGTGGCGTCTACTACCGAAGGTTCTGCTGCAACAATTGGCTTTGTCGGAAAATCGGCCCGTAGTGGCGAGGGTTTCACTGTTCCTTTGCGCATCACGAGTGCATATGGTCGTCGCTCCGCATCCATATGTGCGAGCGCACGATCCAGTGCCGGCTTGACTTCCGCTTCCTCCGCTGGGAAGTACTCCCACGGAATTTGCATCTCCTCTAGAAGGCGAGTCGTTATCTCTCCCATCAACTCGTGTTGCGGCTCGTCCGGAGCCCCCCCTGGTTCGCCGCGCAATGTTGTAATGACGAGCACAGGGATTCTGAATACGTAATTCAGGGACGTGAGAGGGCTCACGGCATTCCCAAGACCGGAGTTCTGAAACATGACCACGGCTCGCCGTCCACCCAACTCCGCGCCGGCACCGATCGCGACCGCATCGCCCTCGTTAGCGGCGCCTACATACTGAATATCGGGACTGGTAATAACCTGATTTATAAACGGCGTTAGATAAGAACACGGAACACCTGCGTAGAAATCAATTCCACGCTGACTCGCGGCATGAATAAATTGCTGTGCCTCGATCATCTGAGCTTCGCCCTTGTCAGAAGAGTTCTCAAATTAGCCGAAGCTACCCGACGCTACAACGTCCTCGATACTATCTACGTCCAGCCAATGTCCGGCCGTGTAGATCGCACGAATGGTCGAGCCCTGCTCGATTAGAACGTTCAGAAGCTCTGGCATCTTCATCTTGCGCCCGCTCCCGTCAGGTGCGTTAACCAATTCCGCGACCAATTGCCGCAACACAGGCCGGCCTGCCGCGCGGACCTTCAATATTCCCATCCATTCTCCATGAATGTTTTCGGTCTCTATGTCCACTGCAACACGCTTCAACTCCACCGGCTCATGATAGGCTCGACGAATGTTCGGTATTGAGCAAGATACGCGGTCTGCCGTTCGGTTACGGTTCGCACTTTCACGCCAGCCGGTATCGACAGCTGCAACAAAATCTTCCTCAGCATCCATCAGCGCTTCCAGGATGTATCGCTTGAACAGGACATCTCCATACGTAATGATCAAATCTTCGTCGCTATCTGCAAGTGATTCCAGCGCAAGGTGCAGCGAATATAGTTCGCCAGTGTGCTCATACTCATCGTTGTCGACATAATCGATGTTCGGGGTTGTCATCGTCTCCTTCCGATAACCGCGAACAACGCTCAATCGATTGATTCCACATGTGTTAAACGTACCGACGATGTGCTCCAGGATACTTTCATCGCCAATTTTGACGAGCGCTTTCGGAATCGATTCGGTAAGCTTGCCGAGTTCTTTTCCCTGCGATGCTGCAAGGACAATTGCCCGGCTGTTTTTCGCACGCTTGGGCAGGTAACGATCTTCTGCCGCTTTCAATTCTTCCGCACCCTGTAATCTGAAAATTTCACTTACCGAAACGATTTTGTCCTCAATTGATAGTAAGGACTGTTCTCTCTGCAAATCGTTAACGGTTTTCTGCATCGCCGTGACGGCAGAGCGAAATATGTGATTGGCCCATATTGCTATCGAAAATCCTTCGTCGCGAAAAACGTCTGTTGGTGTCGAGTAATATTTCGTCGGCACGATGACCACCGGGCATCGATCCCCCCACTCTTTCTTGAACGCGAGGACTTCGTCCGCTGTGGATTTGGCGCTGTGGATCAGGATGCCGTCGGCTCCAGCCTTACGATAGGCCTCGGCCCGACGCATTGCTTCGCTCAAACCCCATCCTGCGATCAGTGCTTCGACGCGAGCAATTACAGAGAATCCATCATCTTGCTGTGCGTCTTTGGCTGCTTTTATTTTTCCGGAGAACTCGTCGACATCGGCCAACGGCTGAGTTTTCCCACCAATAAAGCTGTTGGTCTTAGGGAAGAGTTTATCTTCGATACACACGGCGGCAATATCGCGTTGCTCGAGTTTTTTGACCAGGCGCCGCATGTTGTTGAAATTGCCATAGCCAGTGTCCCCGTCTAGCAAGATAGGGATATTGGTTGCATCACTCATGAACTCAAGCATTTCGAGCAATTGCGTCCAGCTGGCCTCGTTCGAGTCGCGAACGCCGAACTGTCCCGACAAACAAAGGCCGCTCGCCCAAATACCTTTGAATCCTGCCTCTTCGCAAATTCTGGCACTCATCCCGTTGTGCGCCTCGCAAAGAAACTCCAGTTCGCGGGAGTGGAGCAAGGAGCGAAATTGTACGGTCTTACTGTCGGAGGCGCGCCGACTATGACGCTTATTGAATTCAACAACGCTGTCTAGATTATTCGAAAACTGCATACCAATTCCTTTTTTTTTCTTCCATGTTAAAGATAGGCTGCGGAAATAAAGCATACACAGTGGCGCTGAAATACGCTCTAACAAATTTCTTGATTATGTCAATCATTGGTGAGTTAGCAGAAAGTACTATTTTTAAAGGGTATACGGCGAAACTTCGGAAGAATATTTTTGATTGTTGAACGACGCAGAAAGGCAACTGATGAATTATGTTAACGGTGAGCGGCACCGACTTATGCTCGGGTTGAATCATTCATCATCTGTAACCATTACGCAGGCCGGATGGTTACCGGTATTAGTGTGGCTCACCGTTGCAGTCAGCAGCATCGTTTTCTTGGAGCCAGCACCTCACGACATTCTGGTTTTGTCGCTGGTCTTTTTCCTGTTTCCGTTAGGCCTCAAGGTTCCACGAGAGATCAACGTCCCTCTATTTTTTTTGATGCTGTTTGGTGCGGCGAATCTTCTGGCGGCGCTCACCGCGACCGATACCGGAGCGATGCTGCGCTCGTTATCGATTAGAATCTATGTGCTTTTTGCCTGGTTGCTTTGGGCGAGTCTGGTTGTTGCAGATGCTCCAAAGTTTTTGCGAGTCATGTGGAATGGATACTCCTTTGCTGCGCTCGTCGCTGTAGCCTGGGGAGTGCTCCAGTACTTCGGCTTTCTGCCAGATACGCTCGGCAAATCTTTCGACAGAGTTACTGGTCCGTTCAAAGACGCAAACGTTTTCGCACCCTTCCTGGTGCCCGTGGTGTTTTACTACATGGACCGGATGTTAAGGATTCGCGGACCGTCGCTGGCATTCGACGCCTGCAAGTTTCTATTCCTTGTATACGGACTGTTCCTCGGTTTCTCGCGAGGAGCATGGCTGAATATGTCCATCGGACTCATGTTTTTCATAATTTTCAGCATGATTTCGGCACGATCACTCAAGCATCGATTACGCTTGATGATTGTAGTCGCGGCGGTCGGGGTTGCAGCAGTCCTGACACTATACCTCGCAATCTCGTATACAGAGGCGGGCCAGCTTTTTGTCCAGAGAGCGGCGCTTGTCCAGGAATACGATGTTGCTGCAGGAGGGCGATTTGATACCCAGGTAAAAGCGCTTGTCGAGATCGGTCGAAACCCGATCGGCATTGGTCCCGGAATGTCTGCCATCGTATTCGATGGCGTGGAACCTCACAATATCTACCTGCACGTAGCTGTCGAGGGCGGTTGGATCGCGGCGCTCAGTTTTTATCTGTTCCTCATAATCACTCTCTCTCGCGGCTTCTCAAGGATAAACACTACCTCTGCGCTGCGTAACAATCTTCAGATTACTCTCGCAGCCCTGATGGGAGTGTTAGTTCAGAGCCTGTTCATTGATAGCACTCACTGGCGACACCTCTGGTTGTTACTCGCGATGACCTGGGCAATTACTGTCGCGATAGATCGCGATGCAGATTTAACGAAATCAATAGATTATGTGCAAAACCGAAGGTAACGACTCATCTCATGCGCTAGCATGCAATTGCGACAGGCAGCTGTGGTTCAGTTCCGCAGTTGTCGCCGTGAGCCGAAAAAATTTGATAACGCAGTCGTTTGGCACCTTGCTAATGAAAAAAATAATTAAGTGCACACTGATCCTGTTAAGTACCCATATATTGGTTGGGCAGCCTGCGCTGTCGCAAGAATTGGCACGCAATGAGACGGTGGCGGATCGTGCAAGGCCCGAGCTGGATGCAAGCGGAATCCCGCTGGGCGGCTTCCGGTTTTTTCCGCAACTCGGACTGACCGTCGGAAATAACGATAATATTTATGCTGACGGGCTATCGCCGGTCAGCGACGTTATCTACGTCGCGTCGCCTGAGGTTCGACTTCAGTCCGGCTGGAGTACCCACGCGCTCGACCTCGGTATCGCGGCAGATGTGTTGGATTATGTAGATTTCGAAAATGAAGACCATACGAATTTCAGGGCGTGGCTAGATGGCCGGCTTGACATCAACAGGTCGTCTTTTTTGCGCACGGAAGCCGAACACGCGGTCCGCCATGAAGGACGGGATTCCGCCGACGACGTTCGCGGCCTTGAACGCACTAAATTCGAAGTTGATTCATTGGCTGTTTCCTATCATCTACGTCCAGGTCTGAGAAAACTTAATGCGCGATTCGAGGGTGAATATTTCAAGTTCGACTACAACGATGTGCTCGGCCCGGAAGGACCGATCAACAATGATGATCGTGACCGGGATCGAATAAGGGGAACCATGCGGCTGGGCTTTGACGCTCTTCCGAATAATTCCTTGTTTTTTCAGCTGGCCGCCCAGTCCGATAAATACGACTTTCAGTTCGACGATGCCGGTTTTGAACGGAGCTCGAATGGTTACGAGATCGCTGTCGGAACAGCCTTGGACTATTCAGGCGTCACTTTCGGCGAGATTTTTGTGGGTTATCTGTCACACGCATACGATGACCCGCGGTACGGTGATATCGACGATGTTTCATTTGGTGCGGAAATCGCATGGAATATAACCGGTCTGACAACGATTACTTTAGGCGGAAGCCGGACTGTGGAACCTACCACCCTGGTTCCTGCCTCAGGCGTCCTGTCTACCAGATTTCGTATCGGAGCCGATCACGAACTGCTTAGAAGCCTTATTTTGAGCCTCTCGTGGTCGAATATTAATGATGATTTTCGTGGTATCGACAGAGTGGACAAAGTCGATAGTGTGGAGTTTAGCGCTCGATACCTGATGAACCGGTACGTCCAGATAGCGTTCGGATTCGATCATACAAATCGTGATACGACACCAGATGCTCTCGATGGATTTTCATTTTCGCGGAATATTTTCAGCCTCACGGTAGAGGTACATTTGTGAGAACAAAGACTGCTCAATGGATCACGCGCAAGCGTTTCTCGAAGATTTTGCTAATTGTGGCACTTGCATTCGTTGCGAGTGCGGGTAATACACAAGCTACTAGTGCGATCTACAGACTGAGTTCGGGAGACCAAATCAAGGTCACCGTGTATGGGCACGAGGACTTATCGGGTGAATTTGAAGTCGATTCCGAGGGTGCAATCGGTCTGCCGCTTATTGATGAAGTGTCGGCGGCCGGACTCACTGTGGAAGAGCTTGAGATCGCTATCACTAACGAGTTGAAGCCGGACTACCTTCGAAACCCGAACGTGACGGTTGAAGTACTCAGTTACAGACCTGTTTTCATTCTTGGTGAAGTCAAGGCACCTGGGGCCTACGCTTTTGCGAAAGGAATGACTGTTGTAAACGTCGTAGCGCTTGCGGGAGGCTATACGTATCGAGCCCGCACTAAAGCGATTGTCATCACACGCCGCGATGGTGAGGCTAAAGACGAGATTGAGGCAAATGCTGACACCGTCATCTTGCCTGGCGATGTTATTGAGGTACCGGAGCGTTATTTCTAGTTATGGACATGCGAATCGAGGACACTACACTGAGTATCGACCATCCTAATCAGTTGACGGGCGCGTCTAGAGACGCTCGCAGGATCAACCAATCTTTCATCGATCAGGATGCCGGAATAGATGATCTGCTTAACGTCGTCAATCGGAGGAAGTGGGTGCTCCTTGGTGCTATTTTGGGTGCTCTGCTGCTCGCGGCGGCTGTGCTCTCGCAGGTGACGCCACGGTATAAATCGGAAGCGCTGCTGATGATCGAGAGTAGGCAGCCGACAATCCCTACCGTCGAGTCTGTTCTGTCAGGTGTAAGCTCTGATCAAGAGGGAGTCCGTAGTGAGGTTGAAGTTCTTCGCTCACGTTCGCTAATGGCTGTAGTGGCGGAGCGGTTGAAACTTCATCAAGACCCGGAGTTCAATAAAGCTATTCGAGATTCCGGCGGGGGCAGGGCAGATGCGAATCTCGGTGCGCAGGGCGTCGCCGACGCCCTGCTAAAGCGCCTTCAGGTCACACCTGTTAAGAATTCACGCGTTATTACCGTAGCCTTTTCGTCGGTAGAGCCTGCCAAAGCCGCCAGCATTGCTAACGTGTTGGTCGATGAGTACCTGGTCGCACAGATTCAAGCCAAGTTCGAGGCGACCAAGATGGCGAACTCTTGGGTAACCGAACGCGTCAGCGAGCTGCGCGAGCAGGTTGCGGCATCAGAACGAGCGGTAGAGGAATTTCGACGGGACGCGGAGCTGCTACAAGCGGATGGCGTCACGCTTACGGCACAGCAAATGGCAGAATTGAATGCGCAGCTGATTCTCGGACGCACAGCCAGCGCCGAGGCTGAGGCGCGCCTGCAACAGCTAAAACGACTACTTGAGTCGGACGATGGTGTAACCTCCGCCGGCGAGGTTCTCGACTCACCCCTGATTCAGCGGTTGCGCGAGCAGCAGACGCAGGTCGAACGCAGGGTTGCGGAACTCACTGCTGAGTATGGGCCCGCCCATCCGCGCATGATCCAGCTGAAGGCCGAGGCGGAGGACCTGGAATCTAACATAGCTGCCGAAGTCAACAAGGTCGCTAAGGGGCTTGAGAACGAGGTCGCGATTGGACGTGCGCGTGTAAATTCGCTGCAGTCCGAATTGGCGTTACTAAAAGGACGCATGGCGGATGCCAACGACAAGGAAATCCAGCTTCGTGCTCTGGAACGTGAGGCCGATGCGGCTCGTACCCTTTTGTCGACGCTGCTGGCGCGAGATAAGGAGATCGGTTCACAAACTGAAATGCAGACACATCGCGCAGATGCTCGAGTCGTCTCGCGTGCAGAGGCACCGTTGGAGCCATATTTTCCGCAGACCAAGGTGATTCTCGGCATCGTCGGGTTGCTCTCGGGCCTGTTGTCCCTGATCGTTGTTTTCGTGCTTGAAATCAGGCAGCGAGGATTCATCAGCGGAGAACAAATAGAGGCTACAACCGGTATTTCTTCGCTCGGCTTTGTGCCACGACTGGAGGCGAAACGACTAGGCGCAGATGAGAAACCGATAGATTACATCGTAAACAATCCACGTTCGGCAATCGCTCAGTCGCTCAGAACCCTGTTCTGGAGCTTGAGTCTGATGACACCGCTGCGACTCAATATCGTCGTCGTGACATCGTCGCAGCCGGAAGAAGGTAAGACCACGATCTCTACAGGCTTGGCCAGAATGCAGGCCTTATCCGGACGTAAGACTCTCCTGATCGACGCAGACACGCGTAAACCGCAAGTTCACAAATTGTTAGGGGTGTCAGCAGGGCCTGGGCTTCTCGACATACTGAAGGGCACCGCAAGCAAAGATGTCATTGTTAAGGACGAGGAGACCGGACTCAATGTTCTTTTAGCAGGCGAGGCGTCCGAAGATCCGATGACGTTGCTCGGTTCGCAAAAAATGCATGATTTTCTTGCCGATATGTCTGAAATCTACGACCTTATTGTGATTGACACACCGCCCGTTATGGCTGCGTCAGATGCCTGTGCGATCGGTCGACTGGCCGATACGACGGTTCTGGTGGCCAGGTGGTCAAAGACACCTCGTGAGTCGGTCAAGCATTCCTTGCGCCAGCTGCAACGCGCCGACGCATTCGTGGCCGGGGCGCTTCTGAGTATGGTCGACGTCGGAAAGCATGCGAAGTACAAGTACGGCGATTCGGGCGCATACCACGGAACCCTGACAAAGTACTACGCAGAGTGACGACCTGACCCCCAAGAACGACTCCACCCGGTGAGAGAGACTGTCACTGGTTGACAGGCCCCCGTTTTCTGATCCAGCACGTCAGTGAGTTTCTGACCTTTGGTCGGCCCATCGGGCCTTGCATTCCACGGGCGAAAGCTCATTGAGAGCCCTGTGAGTCCGACTCTCGTTGTACTCTCGCTGCCAAGCTTGCAGCTTCTGCTTTGCATCCGTCAAATCGGTAAACCAGTGCACATTCAGACACTCGTCCCGTAACGATCCATTGA
>Ga0316201_10002436_pt1 | contig 13258 bp, 7 predicted proteins | sample CS6wburrow_MG_FD_204516 | JGI IMG/M metagenome (GOLD analysis project Ga0316201, IMG submission 204516) | Coastal sediment microbial communities from Delaware Bay, Delaware, United States - CS-6 worm burrow | ecosystem: Environmental > Aquatic > Marine > Coastal > Sediment | place: USA: Delaware... | reverse complement strand
AATTATCAATATCAATTAAAATGGGACGACAAGATTTTAAAAGTTGTCTTAAAGCCTCATGTTTACTATGCATAAACCCTAAAAAAAATAAACACATATCGTTAACAAGGACTATTCCAATGGGTTAAGGATTCAAAATGCTCAATGAAATCACAATTTCCAAATCACAATTCCCAGTAATCCCTTAAAATTCTACAAGGATTGCTTATAAAAAAGGATTTTAAAGATAGCTTATTATTATTTTAATCCTCTCAAAAAAAATTTTCCTTAAAAAATCCTTTATTATAAGTAATCCTTGTCGTTATAACTATATATACGGAACACACTTTCAAATAGTGAAAATACAATCAGAGGCTCAAGGTTGATAAAATTATATGATATCTTGATTGTAAAGCATAATATAACAAATAACCCATCCAAGGATGAACCCAATCCGTTGTACTTTCAGAATACTTTGATTCACTATTCACATCTCTTTGACTTGCTATTGATCTTTTGTATTCGATGTTCAAGTTTTTGCGCGAAAAAACTTGAACATCGAATGGAATAAAAACGCTTATGGAACAATCACAAATAGAAGAAACCAGCCTATTGCGTCACTATGGAGCAGTGGTAGTTGTGTTATGCCTTGGCGGGATGCTATCAACATTAGCTTACTTTGCCGTCGAACAGGCAGAAAATCAGCATATCCAATTTGAATTTATTGATGCCGCTAATGATAGCATAAAAGCCATACAAAATAAGTGGGCGCAAAATTTAGAAATGCTTGATGCGTTGGCTAATTTTTATTCAGCCTCAACAAATGTTGATTCGGCCCAATTTAATCGCTTTACCAAGCCACTATTAGATCGTCATCCCGAGATCAAAGCCTTGTACTGGTTACCCCGTATTCCCCATCATCAACGTATACAATGGGAAAAAACCTTGCAAATGGCCTATCCGAAGGCGCTCATAACAGAATACAATACTCAAGGAAAACAAATACCTGCTGCCAAAAGGCGCGAATATTTTCCGATTTATGATGTGGCATCAAAACAACAAAATGCCTATATGATTGGCATGGATATGAACAGCGATCCGCTATTATCTCCCCTTCTACAAAAGGCACAGCAAAAGGGTGAAAAAATAGCCTCAGGCCCTCGAAGAGTGGCAATCGGAGCATCTGAGCATGTTGGCATCAAAGTGGTTTATCCAATCTATACCCAAATGGCACAGAACGCTGCACAGCAAGAGTTGCGCGGTTTCATCGTCACAACCCTTGTCATTAGTGACATGGTAAAACAAGCCGTGCAAAATATTAGTCATAAAGACATCGATATTCTCATTTTCGATGAATCTGCCCCCAAAGCTTCCCGTTTGTTATATATTGACTCCTCTCAACACACACAACCCTTCTTGGCTGAATTTGAACAGACTCATGCCAATGTCTTACACATTAATAAAAATTGGCATATTGCCGGCCGTACTTGGTCAATTCACTGTCGTGCTAACGATGGTTATACACTGATTGGCATAACAGGCTTGCCTTTCGCCATTTTAGGGGGCGGATTGGTTTTTACACTGCTACTCGTCGCCTTACTCATTGTTTTGATCAATCGTGCAATTAGCTTACAAAGGATGGCTAAGCAATTACAACTAAAAGAAGAAGAATTTCGCACCTTTGTCAATCATGCCCCCGTCATGCTCTGGATGACCGATACACAAGGGCAATGTTTAATGTTAAATCAAACCTGGTTAGATTTCGCCGGCCCACTTCAAGATCAAAAAGTCAATCAAACTTGGACTAAACTCATCCATCCTGATGATTTAAAAAATTGTTTAGAAGTTTATAGCCAAGCCTTCCTTAATCGAAATAAAAACAATTTTAATATGGTTTATCGGGCTAAACGCCGTGATGGTAAATATTGCTGGATTTCTGAAACACTCTCAACACGATTTTCTTCAACCGGAAAATTTGCCGGTTTTATTGGAGCGGGTATCGATGTCACACAGCGTAAAGAAATAGAAGAACAACTCAAAGTCCGTGAAGAGGAGTTTCGTCATTTTGTCAACCAAGCGCCCGTTATGTTGTGGGTATCGGATATTAAAGGGCACAATGTTTTGTTTAATGAAACTTGGCTGAATTTCACAGGGCATACCCTTGAAGAAGAATTGGCGCAAAATTGGGCTATGACTGTACATCCAGACGATTTGGAATATTACCACCAAATTTATAACGAAGCCTTGAAAAACGCTCAGCATTTTAAAAGGGTATACCGTTTACGACATACCGATGGCACATACCACTGGATTTCTGAAATCACCACAGCACGTCTTGATGTCAACAAAACCTTTTTAGGATTTATTGGGGCATGCACTGACATTACTCAACAAAAAGCGGCTCAAAAAGCCATCTATGAAAGTCGGCGAGCCCTAGAAACTTTGATGAGCAATTTACCTGGGATGGCTTATCGTCGTTGTTTTGATACCTATTGGACAATGGAATTTGTCAGCGAAGGTTGCCTAGAATTGACACATTATCATCCCACACAACTTATTAACAACAGAGAAGTCGCTTTTGTAAACCTCATTCATCCTCATGATCAAAAAGGGGTGTTTAAAAATATCCAAAATGCCATTGAAGCCTATTTACCCTACAAATTCGATTATCGTTTATTGACGGCTCATGGTGACGAAAAATGGGTATGGGAACAAGGGCAAGGCGTATTTTCTGAAGACGGGGAATTACAAGCACTTGAAGGATTTATCACCGATATCACTGAGCAAAAACGTGCAGAAACCGCTTTAAATCGTGCCAAACAAATGGCTGAAGATGCTAATCTTGCCAAAAGCCAATTTTTGGCTAACATGAGTCACGAATTACGCACACCGCTTAACGCCATTATCGGCTACAGCGAAATGTTGCAAGATGAGGCAGAAGATTTAGGACAAGAAGATTTTGTGCCTGATTTGAAAAATATCCAAGCAGCCGGTAAACATTTACTTAATCTTATCAGTGATATATTAGAAATTTCCCGTATAGAATCGGGTAAAATGGAATTGTACACTGAAGAGTTTGTATTGAAGAGTATTATTGATGAAGGCATTAGCAGCATTCTACCCACCATACAACAAAAGCAAAATACCTTAGAAATTCATTGTCATGACAACCTTGGAAAAATCTATGCCGATCTCATTAAAGTACGCCAAATTTTGATCAACTTGCTTAGCAACGCCACCAAATTCACAACTGAGGGGCAAATTACGCTGGAAGTTTGGCGTGAAATAAAAGGTGAAGAGTTCATCAGTTCACATTATAATCAACAAAACTCAAATCATCAAAAATGCGCCTATTCCAAAATGAATTCTTTTTCGAGTTCACAGATTCAGGATTTAACCCATTCCGATCTTCAAAAAACCAGCGATTGGATCATCATGCGGGTAAGTGATAATGGCATAGGTATTACACCTGAGCAACAAGAAAAATTATTCCAAATTTTCATGCAAGCCGATGCCTCTACAACGCGCAAATATGGTGGCACCGGTTTAGGGCTTGCCATCACCCACCAATATGTTCAAATGATGCACGGTACTATCCAAGTTGACAGTGTATTTGGTGAAGGAAGTACTTTCACAGTGTACTTGCCTGCTAACGTTGATGCCGCTTCTCATCCACAACATAAAGTAAAGGCGTTCAGCTAAATACGTTCATAAGTTCATAAATTCATCATCAAGTTGAATTCAGGAGTCACTCGTGAATGATAAAGAAACTGTGCATACTCTGTAAATAACATGAAGATGACATGTAGGGGGCGCATTCCCAAAAAAAGGGTCATTATCAATCTCAATCAATCGGGCCTTCGCTAAAATAAATTGGATTTTAAAATCGGCCCTTCAAGATTTATCTTGATAAACAATGCTTGGCGTATCTTATATACGCCACTGTGGTTAAGTCAGTACAACTCAACCGAGATTCTTTTCAAACCCAATTTAGGCTTCTGCCCGATTTTCAAACCTAATTTATTTTCGCGAAGGTATGATTGGAGTACAAAATTTATTTTGCAACGGCCAAGATTGATAAATGGCCCTTTTTTTGGAATGCGCCCATGTAGGGGCAATCCCACTTGATGAGCCCATTTTCTCTATTTTATTTAGAAATCCTTTGAGTAAACCATAGACATTTATGGGTATACTGGGATACCATGTTTGTTTTCAACGACAAATTATATAACGACAAGGATTGCTTATAAAAGGATTAAACCCTCACGGTTCCCGTTTTTGCACGCTAAAAACGTGAACCGCCAAGAGACATTACCACGAACAATCTAAGCCTTATCAGATACAATCCTTGTATAGATTGTTCGATAATCTGTTCGCATTGGACATAAATAGGTACACATCAGTCTTTTAACATTTTTATCCGCGTCAATCAACTCAATCAATCAGCGCCATCAGTCTTCTATTCTTAACTTTGTTTTCCCACTTAAAGAGAGCAAAGTTTTGATTTTCACGCAAACGTTTTTGCGCGCAACTGATAACTGATAACTGATAACTGATAACTGATAACTGAAAAACGAATATGCCTCATTATACTACTGAAAATATTCGCAATATCGCCCTTGTCGGTCAAAGTGATACCGGTAAAACAATATTGACCGAAGCACTATTACATCAAGCTGGCGCGATTAACACTCAGGGTAAAATCGAAAGCGGTAATACCGTTTGTGACTTTGAGCCCCTTGAAAAAGAGTATCAACACTCCCTGAATACGACTATTGTCAGTCTTGAACAACACGACAAGCACATCAATATCCTCGACACCCCAGGTTCTCCAGATTTAATAGGGCATTCTCTCAGTAGCTTGTCAGCAGTCGAAACAGCCGCAGTAGTCATCAATGCCACAGCGGGTATCGAAATGCTTACCCACCGTATGCTAGATCGTGCAGCCGAAGAAAAACTGTGTCGCATGATCATTATTAATAAAATCGATGCCGAAGAACTCCACTTGCCAAAATTAGTTGCCAACATTAAAGAAACATTCGGCAAAGAATGTCTGCCAATTAACTTGCCGGCTGAGAATGGCACAAAAGTCGTTGATTGCTTTTTCAATCCCACCGGAGAATCGGATTTTGGAACAGTAGCCCAGGCGCATACCGAAATCATTGACCAAGTTGTTGAAGTTGATGACGAATTGATGGAAGTCTATCTGGAACAAGGCGAAGACATCACGCCAGAACAACTCCATGAACCCTTTGAAAAAGCCTTGCGTGATGGACATCTCGTGCCGATTTGTTTTGTCTCCGCTCGCACAGGCGCGGGTATCCCAGAATTACTGGACATTTTTGCACGCCTCATGCCCAATCCATTAGAAGGCAACCCACGTCCCTTCCTTAAAGGGGAAGGTGAAAAAGCCATCCCCTTTACCACAGAATCCGATCCATCGAAACATATCGTCGCCCATGTCTTTAAAGTCACCGCCGACCCCTTTATCGGCAAACTAGGCATCTTCCGTATTCATCAAGGCACCATCAGCAAAGACACCCCCTTATACATTGGTGATGCTCGGAAACCCTTCAAAATCAGCCACTTGTTACAACTTCAAGGTAAACAACAGATAGAAGTTCAAGACGGCATTCCAGGCGATATTTGCGCCGTAGCCAAAGTAGAAGCGATTCATTTCGATGCCGTGTTGCATGACTCCCATGATGAAGATCATATTCATATCCAGGCCCAAACCTTTCCGGCTCCCATGTATAGCCTGGCTGTTTCCACTAAGCGGCAAGGCGATGAACAAAAAATCAGCCAAACCTTGCATAAATTGGTTGACGAAGATCCCTGTTTAGAACTTGAACATGATGCCTCGCTGAATCAAACCGTGTTACGTGGCCTCGGTGAATTTCATTTACGAGTCCTACTTGAGAAAATGCGTCAACAGTACAATATCGAAGTAGACACCACCCCCCCCAAAATTCCTTACCGTGAAACCATAAGCCGCCAAGCTGAAGGGCATCATCGCCATAAAAAACAAAGCGGCGGTGCAGGGCAATTTGGGGAAGTGTTTTTGCGCGTTCACCCCTTAGAACGGGGAGCCGGTTTTGAATTTGATAACGCCATCGTCGGGGGCGTTATCCCATCCGTCTACATCCCAGCCGTCGAAAAAGGCATCCAACAGGTTTTAGAATCAGGAGCCATTGCCGGTTATCCCATGCAAGATGTCAAAGTCACCATTTATGATGGCAAACATCATCCAGTAGATTCCAAAGAAATAGCCTTCGTTGCCGCCGGCAAAAAAGCCTTTTTAGATGCCATCAACAAAGCTAAACCCCTAGTACTTGAACCCATTGTCAAAGCGGAAATCACCACACCTGATGAACATATAGGTAGTATTACAGGCGATATTTCCAGCAAACGGGGACGTATTCAAGGCAGCGATATGATATCCTCGAAGATGGTATGCGTGAAAGCCGAAGTGCCACTGAGCGAATTAAGCAACTATCCGACAGAACTGAAATCGGCCACCGGTGGACATGGTTTTTTTACCATGGCATTGAGCCATTACGAACCCGTTCCCCCCAATATTCAGCAACAACTGATGGCAGAATACAGGCCAACAGAAGGCGAAGAATGAACAACAGCCCTACGTTTATTTCAACGTAGGGGCAATTAATTGTGCAACCACAGGCACATTTCTAAAAAAAGGGAGCTTATCAATCTTGGTTGAGTTATACTGACAACAGCTCTATTTACGTTACTCAATTTTTTATTCTGCCCGATTTTCGTTCCAAATTTATTTTGCATCGGCCCGATTTTCGTTCCAAATTTATTTTGCGAAGGCCTGATTGAAATTGATAATAACCCTTTTTTTGGGAATGCGCCCCCACAAGGATTGCCCATACCGATGTCATGTAGGGGCAATCCCTTGTGGTTGCCCTCTTGAAAATAATGCGTTAATTCGGAAAAAATAGGAAAAAATATGATACCAGAAATAGCAGACATTTTAGTGTATGACACTAGGCGTAACTTAATCCTCACAGTTGTTACCAAGAATATACCCGGCAAATCAACTGAATGGGCGGCCCTCATGCGCCATAATTTTTATACTGATGAAAATGCGCCCTTACCCGATTCCCCCTTTTTTTTATTTGCTTTAGCAGATCATTTTTACTTGTGGAAAAACGTTGAAGATAAAGACGAAGTCAAACCGACTTATGATATGAATCCCCTATTCGCCATAGAACCCTACTACGATAAAACGCGCTACTCACTAAACGAATTAAACCGCGAAAGCTTTGAACTGGTTGTCGGGTTTTGGCTAAGTGGCATCATTCTCGCTTATGAGAAAAACGATATTTGTACAGCCGAACCGCTATGGCTATCCGAACCCAATCACGAATGGCTGTTTGGCTCCGGTTTGTTTGACGCTATCAAGAGAGGGCGCGTAGAACACTTATGAATATCTATGTTGAATCAAATTTTGTATTGGAACTAGCCTTCTTACAAGAACAGTCCCAAAGTTGTGAAAAGATTCTCGCACTTTGTGAATCCGAACAATCCCACTTGGTGCTACCCGCTTTTTGTATTACCGAACCTTATGATACTTTGGTACGAAGAGCCAAAGACAGAAATACACTGAAACATCGCTTAGAAATTGAGTTTAACCAATTATCAAGAACACCGCTATACAGCAATCAGCTTAATTTCTTTCGAGAAGTTTCTCAAGTTTTAATACAAAGTGCTACTGACGAAGAAAAAAGCTTGTACAAAACCCTTGACAGAATTTTAAAAGTGTGTGAAACCATCCCCGTGGTGCCAGAAATACTCAGTTTATCAGCCACTTTTCGGGAAAAACCCCTTGAACTCTCTGTTCAAGATTCAATGGTTTATGCTTCAGTCGTTCATCATTTGACTACCCACAATATGGCGCAAAAGTGTTTTTTGAATAGAAATTCTAGGGATTTCAACCAACCCGATATTCAAATGACGTTAAATACTCACAATTGTAAGCTGCTTTTCAATTTTGAGAAAGGCTACAACTACATCATGTCCAAAACGGAACGCCAATCAGCCTAGAATCGAAAATATCAAAGGTAGCAGGAATCATTCTTTCCCTGAGTTCATAAGGAAGAGTGAATTAATAAATTCATGCTATGATCTCAGTTAACACCCAAGTCTTAATCAGTTCAACATGGAACTTCTCACTCAAAATTTGAAATCGTACCAAAATGCCCAAAAAAATCACCATTCACGATAGTGGTTATAAACATTTATTCTCAAATAAAGTCATTTTCCGTCAATTAATTGAAACCTTTGTGACGGAGGAATGGGTAAAAGATTTAGATTTTGAGAGTTCCCAAAAAATCGATAAGTCTTTTATTTCTGAACATTACAAAGAAACAGAAAGTGACATTATTTACCAAGTCAACTTTCGGGGTAAAAAATCCTATCTGATTATTTTGATTGAATTTCAATCCACCGTTCCCCGATTTATGGCCGTCAGAGTATTAAACTATTTGACTAATTTTTACATGGATTATCTGAAATCCAACAAAGGAGTCAAAAAATTACCGCCCATTTTTCCCATTGTACTTTATAATGGCGATAAAAGTTGGACAGCCCCCGTCAATCTCGCAAATTTAATCGAAAACAATGACTTATTGGGAAAATACGGCCTGTCATTTGAGTATTTTAAAATCGCGATTAATGAGTATTCAAAAGAAACCTTGTTGAAATTCAATAACATTGTTTCAACGTTGTTTTTGGCAGAGGGCCATTATGACATTGACTTGCTTGAAAAAGAGTTGATTGAATTATTTCAACGCGAATCGGACAAACAAGCCGTTTCATTATTTTTAAATTGGTTTAAACAATTGGCGGTGCATGACAGAATAGATGAACGGGATTACTCAACTCTGCACCAAATTTATGCCAACACACAGGAGGTCAATATGTTAATGACTTCGATTCGAGAAGAACGCAAACGTCTTTATGACGGTGGTTTCAAAGATGGAAAAAATCAGGGCAGGCATGCCGAAAAACGTGCGATGGTGGAAACGCTTTTGTACAAAGGCATGGATATTTCCTTTATTGCCGAAGTAACTCAATTGTCAGAAGAAGAGATTTTGAAGTTGAAAGTGAAACATTGAGACTGAACAGTTGTCAGTTATCAGTTTAAAGTTATCACGATTTGCTTAGTCACCCCAACAGAATAAAAATGTTTCATCATAAAAATAATTTCATGATCGCCCTTTTGAAATTATTGACCTGAAAATCTATAAAACGGAAAGTTATTTCAAAACCATTCCTAAGTTGCATGGCGCGATTTTCTTTCTCTACCTTTTAATTTAACAAAAGCCAATCACACGGGGTTGCAAAAAAAGGTATTTAACCCAATCGGGAAATGCTATAACGGGTTTATGTTGCCCACCATTGCCATGCCATTTCCTTGTAGGGTGGGTAACGGGTTTTTGTTGCCCACCAAATACCACTTGGCTATTTATGGCTAAAAACAATTTTCTCTATCAAATCTTCTCCGCTTTCTGCACGCCGATATAACAACGTCGCATTATAATGTTTGGCGGGCAAATATCTCACCGGCCTATTCCAGAAGAGGCTAATTTTCTCGCTTTTCAATTTTATGGCATGGCACCAATGATTGGATATCGAGACGGGAGTATTTTTTATATCTTATGGCTTGATATTCATTTTTCTGTCTATTCCCATTAAACAACGGCATGAAATCATATTGCTACAAGTTTTAATATAATGCAAGAGACGCAAAAGACGCTTCGATTTCAATTTTTATTGACACCTATTTAGCGTCAAAGCGCGTCAAAGCGCGTTTATTTTTTTACAATTGCGAGTTCACCAATTACATTCGACATAAAACTAAGCAATCCTACCCTACAAACAAAAATCATAATTTGATAAAGTATAATCTATATTCAATAATATGATTTAAAATAGAGGTTAATATAAGTAAAACTCAAAATTGGCGTGAAGGTTGCGTATCAACAATTGCATTTAAGCGAATCGAAAAATACCTATCCCATTCCCCATTTCCCATTCATAATGAACAACAAAACAACCCGATTATTCTTTATAATGGCTTTAGCCTTAGGTACATTAGCCGGTTTTTTTATAGGCAAAACCACTCAAAATACGCAAGAAATTCAAAACGTTGCCGTTTTACTGAACGCATTTCAAAGCCATTTCCAACAGCTTGAAATCAAACGAACAGAGGATTTTGAAGAAAAATCTCATCAAAATATGGAGGCCATCGAAAATGTCACTGCTTTACTCAAAACATTTCAAGGGCATTTTCAACAATTTGCCAGTAACTTAGTCATCCTTTTTGCAGGAGAAACCCATAAAACGAGTCAAGCAATTGACCAATTTGGGATTTTACTCAAAGCCTTTCAAAGCCAGAATCAAGATTTTGAAAGCAAACTGCTCAGTGTTTTAGCCAAAGAAACGCTTCAACAAACACAAGCCTTCGACAACCTAGCCCAGTTGATTAACGCCTTACCAAAGGCTATTCAACCTCTCCAAAGAGAATTGCGCCAAGTTTTGACCAGCGAAAGCCATCAAAATAGCGAAGCTATCAACAAAGTGGCCGTATTGATTAACACCTTTCAAAATCGTTTTCAACATCTTGAACAAGAATTAGCCCAAAAAATGGGTATTGCAGTCAGTGCTAACAATCAGCAACCTGATCTAGAAAATGATCAAGCCCTGCTTAAAGCGGAAGCCTTGCTCAAACAAGGTGACTTAGCAAGAGCGGGACTTTATTTTAGTTACAGCTTAAGTCAAAACCCCGGACAATGGGAAAAAATACAGCGTTATCAACAACGTGTTCTCAATTACTGTCGTCAACGCCGTGACAACGGCGAGTATGAAATAGCCCTCAATGTCTTAACTGAGATGGAAACGTTTCTGCGGAATCAAACCCTCTATATCGAAGAACACAACATTGAAAAATTAGCGAAAATCTTGACAGAAATCGCAGAATTTAGACAAGTCACCACCAGTGCAATGGCCGCTAAAAAACTGTTAGAAACGCGCCAGTTGATGAAAACATTACTGGTTGATGACTTGGGTACCCCTTCTACCACTGAACCCCAACAAATAACGCAACACATTAATAGCTTAAAAATCAAATTGACGGCATTACAATCACTGGATACCAGTTTGATCAATAAAAACCGATTAGCTCAAATCAATCAAAAAATCGCGCTTTTTGAAAACAGCATAGCCACATTTGAAACACAACTCGCCACTGTTCAATCCACCGCCACGGTTTCAACATTAGTACAACGCGCCGAACAATTTATTGAGAAAGCCAAAAATGAACCCACGCAATCGGAACTCATTTTATATTACCTCACCTCGGCCGAATCCATTATCCGCCAAATAGTGCTATTAGCACCAGAAACAACCCCTTTTGAAATGATGCAGCTCTCACAAAACCTAGAGCAAGCGAAACAAGAGATTGCCCAACGTCAATCACAAGTTGTTTTCAAGAAAATAAAACAAGCTTTTAATCAACTTCAGTTGGCACCGGATACCCATGCACAAGTCGCGATTGATAAATTAATCACGTTTAAAGCTGGGCTCACTCAACAAGCCAGTCAATTATCCGCCATGCGCTTTATTGAACAAGCACAAACAATGATGGAAACCGTCAATCACAAAATAATTGACTGGCAAGAGAAACAACGACAGCGATATGAACAATGGGCCGTTAAAAGCATTCTAGACTTCTATTCAACTCATAAAAATGAACTGGGTGTCGGAACAGATGAGCAACGGATATACGCCGGAGTCATAGAACATATGGGCAATATAGATACCCGATATCTCTCCAGCTCCGCATCAACAGCTTATCATGAAGCCTTTAACCTGTTTTACGCAGAACTCAGTCACCACTTGAAAATTCCGCTTTCTTCGGAAATGACTTTTACCGAGAAAAAACAGTTATCTGATTTTTAATCTATTTTGAGCGATTTATCGATTGAAAACGCAAGAGACACAAGAGACGCTTCGATTTCTTTAGCGTCTTTAGCGTCTTTAGCGTCTTTAGCGTTTATATCGATATCAATTGCGAAAGTGAAACAATCAGCATTCGACATTTTACGAGACACCTCAAAAAAAGCACTCCACCCTTCAGGCTTTCGGAAAACATAATGATTATGAAAACCTATCTTATAGCCATACTCAGTTTATCCAGCAGTTTATCTAGCAACGTGTTTGCCGATATCCAGACACAACAGCATACAATGCCTTTCATATCCAGGCCTCAAGCCAATGCCTTTGCCCTATCTGCCCCTGCCGGCCTGATGGTACCCTCCCCGAATCTCCTAACGGCCAATCCCATGGGACTGATGCAATCTCCTCTTCAGAGCAGCACGATGCACTTTCAAAATCAGATGCCAAGTTATCAAAACCTGTTCAACAGGGGCACAGGGCAAACCCCCTTTATCATTGAACAAATCGGACAAGAAGGGCTACGCACATCAAGCCATCACGTTACGCAAGACAGCTTTCAAATGGCTCAAAACCTACGCCAGAGCAAATCCGCCTTTCCGGCCGCCAAAGGCACCGCCGGCGAAGTCGTCAAAAAACAAGGACAATTTCAGGTAACACAACCCCTTGATGGAAAAGGCAAGCCATACCGCTCAACGCCTACTGGAATGAAACGCATATATCAAGAAAGCCTCTATGCCGGACTGCTAGGAGCAGCCTTAGGCGGTGGATTTGAAATCTTTAGCCAACTGTCTTCCAATCAAGCTTTTGACTGGCAACGATTTGGAAACATCACCCTACTCAATGGTGCCAGTGGCTATAGCGGCACCTTAGGCGGCGCGCTTATCCAAAGAAGCATCATCAACAATCAAACTCAACTCCTGTCAAAACTAGTGAACACCAAAGTCTCAGCTTCAATACTAGGCGGTTTCAGTGCTGGCACCCTAGCCAGTGCCCTATTCGCTTACGGCACCTATTTTTTAGGATACACCGACTTAAAAACAGCCCATCGAAGCATGATTGCCGGCACCCTTGGTGCCGGCGTATTCAGTGTCGGCAACAGCATGATACAACTCTTATTCTTAAAAGGCTTAACGGCAAGTACACTGGGCACAACCGCCAGTGCCAGCAGCACCGCCGTCATGGGTACTTTATCAGCCACCGGTGTTGGATTAGTTGCCTTAGCCGCCCTTGGCGTAGGCACAGGTACCCTGTATTTATTTCATTTATCCGACCAAAAAGCAGAACATCAGCGAGT
>Ga0316201_10002435_pt1 | contig 13259 bp, 15 predicted proteins | sample CS6wburrow_MG_FD_204516 | JGI IMG/M metagenome (GOLD analysis project Ga0316201, IMG submission 204516) | Coastal sediment microbial communities from Delaware Bay, Delaware, United States - CS-6 worm burrow | ecosystem: Environmental > Aquatic > Marine > Coastal > Sediment | place: USA... | reverse complement strand
GCCCCTGATCCGTAGTACTCCAGCGGTAGATGCTCAGGCAATGCGTCACCTCGGCGCCGAGCAGCACCACGATCCACGACAGATACAGCCAGACCAGAAAGATCGGGATACTCGCCAGGGCCCCATAGATCGCCTGGTAAGTCGGAAACCGGGTGATGTACAGGCCGAACCCGTGTTTGGCCAACTCAAACAATACTGCCGCCAACACGCCGCCAACCAGGGCATGCGCCACCCGCACCCTGCGGTTCGGCACCACCAGATACAACATAGTGAACGCGATGGCCGAGGCGAGTACGGGCGTAAATCCCAGCAGACGTCGACCCAAGCCGGTGCTGGCCGCCTCCGAAAGGATCGGAAGGGAAATAAGGTACGAGGTCACCAGCACGCTGACGCCAATCAGCACCGGCCCCAGCGAGAGCACTGCCCAGTAGATCAGGAACTTGCTCGCAAAACTACGCTCGGCCTTGACCTCCCAAATGGCATTGAGGGCACGGTCGATGTTAGCCATCATCATCAGCGCAACGACCACCAGGAAAGCCGAACCCGGTCCAGTCAGTCGTGCGGCCTTGGCACTGAACTCGGAAAGATGTTCCTGCAACATCGCGCCCGACGCGGGTACGAAATTTTCAAATACGAAATTCTGCACGACCTCGTAGACCCGGTCGGCAATCGGAAAGGCCGAGAACACAGCCAGGGTGACGGTCATCAAAGGCACCAGCGACAACAAAGAGGTATAGGTCAAGGCTGCCGCATTCTGCAGGGCCTCATGACGCGAAAAGCGCCCGGCCACAAGGACCAAAAAACCCCACATCCTGGCCAGCCCGGTCATCAGGGTTTGTACATTCGCACCCGCAAACCGGGTACTCACGCAACCCTCGCCGCGCAAGCCTGATAAAATCCGCGCACGATTTTCTCCTCGGTGTAGCCAAAGCCCATGACTGTAAGGATTTACCATAACCCGCGCTGCAGCAAGTCCCGCCAGACCCTGCAACTGCTCGAACAGCAGTCCACATCACCGCAGGTGATCGAATACCTGAAGAACCCGCCGGACGCTGAGACACTCTCGGACCTGCTCGACATGCTCGGCATCGAGCCACGCCAGCTGATCCGAAAGGGCGAGAAGGAGTACAAGGAAAATGGCGCAGACAACCCTGACCTGGGGCGTGAACAACTGATCGAGTTGATGGTGCAACATCCCAAGTTGATCGAACGGCCGATCGTGGTCAACAACGGCAAGGCCGTCATCGGCCGTCCGCCAGAAAGCGTTCTGGATATTCTCTGATCATGGATTATCTACTGGTTCTGTACTACAGCCACCATGGTGCCACGGCCGAGATGGCCCGCCAGATTGCACGCGGTGCGGAAGAGGCCGGCCTCGAGGTTCGTCTGCGCACGGTACCCGGAGTTTCCGCCGATCACGAAGCCAGCGCACCTGCGATACCCGACAGCGGTGCGCCCTATGCCACGCTGGATGACCTGCAAGACTGCGCCGGACTGGCACTCGGCAGCCCCACCCGCTTCGGCAATATGGCTGCGGCAATGAAATACTTCCTCGATGGCACCAGCGGGCTGTGGATGAAGTCGGCGCTGGCCGGCAAACCGGCGGGCGTTTTCACCTCGACCAGCAGCATGCATGGCGGCCAGGAGACCACCCTGCTTTCAATGATGCTGCCGCTGATGCATCACGGCATGCTGATCAGTGGGCTGCCTTACACGGAACCCGACCTGGCTCAGACCCGGGAAGGAGGCACTCCATACGGACCCTCCCATGTTGCCGGTCTGGACAGCAAACTGCCGCTCAGCACAGCCGAGAAGAATCTGTGCCAGGCGCTGGGACGCCGGCTGGCAAGAATCGCCGTTGCACTGCGGGGCAGCGAGTGAAAACCCGCACCGCCCGCCTGCTCTCGCTCGCCAGCTATCTGGGACTGATCGCCTGGGTGATGGCATGGGTCATCCTGCTCGGCGATGTCGACCGCGAGCATATCTCGATTTTTCTGCTGCTTTTCGTGACGCCGCTGCTCCTGCCTTTGCGCGGCGTACTGGCCGGACGCGACAAGGCAATGATATGGGGCACGCTGGTCAGCCTTCTTTACACGGTGCATGGGGGTATGGTGGCCTGGTCCGACCCTGCCCAGCGCTGGCTCGGACTGATCGAAATGGGCCTCAGTCTGGTCTATCTGGTCAGTGCGAGCTATTTCATCCGCTGGCGTGCGGTCGCCAACGCACAACCATGATCCGCCAACTCCCGCTGGCCCTGAGGCTGCAACACAGTCCCAGCCTGGATGACTTCATCGTCGGCCGCAACCAGGCGCTCATCGCTGCCCTGCGACGATCCCTGCACGGCAGTGGCGAAAGTATCCTGTATCTGTTCGGCCCGGCCGGCTGCGGCCGCAGTCACTTGCTGCTCGGACAGTGTGGCGCGGCCGAGGAACTCGGCCTGCGCTGTGCCTACCTGTCGCTGGCGGAACACGCGGTATTGGCGCCCGAGGTGCTCGAAGGCCTGGAGACCCTTGACCTGATTGCTGTGGATGACGTCCATGCGATCGCTAATGACAGTGCCTGGGAAGAGGCGCTGTTCGGCCTGTTCAACCGCTGCAGCGACCTTGGCACACGCATGTTGTTCAGCGCCGATCGTGGTCCCGCTGCACTGCCGCTGCGGCTGCCCGATCTGCGCAGCCGCCTGGCCTGGGGCCTGACCCTGGCGCTGCAGCCACTGGACGAAACCGGCCGTCTCGAATTGCTGCAGTCACTGGCGGCACGCCGGGCTCTCAAGCTACCCGACGATGTTGCGCGCTACCTGCTGGATAGAACTGCGCGCCATCCGAGCAACCTAGTGGAGACCATTGCCCGCCTGGATCAGGCATCGATGGCCGAGAAACGCCGCCTGACCATCCCGTTTGTACGCGACTGTCTGCAGCTCGGTTAAGAACCAGGACTAAAGGGTGCCCGCGTAGATCGGTCCCCTGCCGGAGGCTGCCCGCCGGACCAGATCGGCCATACCTTGCGGTCGCAAGTCGATCTTCTGCAGGCGCTGCAGGCTGACCCACTCGACCGCAACCTGGTTTTTGTCAGGTTTGCTGCCCTGGCGTGGCTTGTAGTTCTTTGGCACGCGGCAGTAGAAAACAAATTCCACCTGCTGGCGATAACTGACCGATTTCGCATCCAACGGTTTGAACGCGTTGGCGACATGCGCGAGCCCGATGATATCCACCTTGGCGGCAATCTCCTCGCGGCACTCGCGCAAGACACACTCGTGTAAGGTCTCACCGCGGTCCTGCCCACCACCGGGCATCGAGTAGCGCGGCTCCTCACCATTGCGGCAGCGCTTGCGAAGCAGCAGAACCTGCTTGTTGCGCACAATGAGCGCGCGAACGGAGTTGCGGATCGGGAGGGTTATCGATTCAACCGGCGGCTGAGACTGCACAGCATTTTTCATGGTCCGGATGATACCTGAAGCGGGTTCGGCAATGGACCCCGAACCGTGATGAATTTCCAGCTGGTTAGGGGCGGCTGTGACTTGATACGCACTTTCAGCGGATAACCGGGGGAACCGTATCGTCGCCGTTGTCGGCCGCTTTATACAGGCTGCTCGAGCGGTAACGCTCGAGCAGATGCCGGATCAACACCATAGCCACCGCGGCAATCGGCAGAGCTACCAGGATGCCCATAAAGCCATACAACTGGCCACCGGCCATCACCGCAAAAATGACCGCTACCGGATGCAGTCCGATACGTTCACCGACCAGGCGTGGCGTCAATACGGTGCCTTCAAGTGCCTGGCCAACGACGAACACCAGGATCACCCAGGGCAGTTCGGCGAAACCCTGAAACTGCAGAATAGACGCAATACCCGCAATCAAGATGCCGACGATCAAACCGAGATAAGGAACAAAACTGACGATGCCCGCAAACATTCCAATCAACAGGGCGAGATCCAGACCCACGAACCACAAGCCGGTGGTGTAGATCACCCCGAGCGCGGTCATCACCATCAGCTGGCCACGCAGAAACGCCCCCAATACCTCGTCGGACTCTCTCGCCAGGAGAGACAAGCTGGCCTCGCTTTGACGCGGCAAGAGGGCATGAACTCCAGCCACCAGCTGATCCCAGTCACGTAACAGGTAGAATGTCAGCACCGGAACCAACACCAGATTTGCCAACCATCCGAGCAGGGCCAGGCCGGACCCCGAAACCGAAGACAGCACACTCGCCACCACCCCACCGGCCTCTCGCCAATGCTTGGTCAGGCTCTGCTGTACCAGCGTGATATCGAAACCCGCTGTCTCGACCGGCAGCAACGCCTCCAATCGCGGCACCAGATGGCTCCGCCACCAATCCACGTAACCGGGCAGTTTCTGCAACAGTACACCGATCTGCGCCTCGACAAGAGGAACCAGCAGAATGAGAAGGAACCCCAACAAGAGGAGAATAACGCTAAAGACCATGATCACCGCTGGTGTACGCCTGAGTCCACGGACCTCGAGCCGGTCGACCAGCGGGTCACCAAGGTAGGCCAATAACGCAGAGACCACAAAAGGCGTCAGGATGGGAGACAACAGATAGGTCAACCAGGCGCCGAGCAGCGCCCAACCCATCAACCACAGACGGTTGGTGTCAGTCATCGTCATTCGCCCCCCCCAAAGCACGCCGACTCCATTCCCTCACGTAACCGGCGCCACTGAGCAGTACCGTGAGCATCACTGACCAGATCAGTAAGTGCATGACCCAGGCCGGGATACCTCCAAAGCCGAGTTGGATGACGCCGGCCGCCGCCAGGGCGATCTGCAGGAAGGTGTTGAGCTTGCTGACCAAGCTCGGCGCGGGCTGGACCGTCTCGATGCGGAAATTATAGATCGTGGCACCAATGACGATGATCAGATCGCGCGCCAGCACCCAGAGCACCAGCCACCAGGGAAACACCCCGAGCCACAATAGGCAGAAAAAGGTCGAAACAAGCAGAAACTTGTCGGCCAGCGCATCGAGTATCCCGCCAAGGCGCGAACTCCAACCAAAACGCTTGGCCAGAAACCCGTCCAGACCATCCGAGGCGCCGGCAATCAGAAACAGCGCGATCGCCAGTCCAAAGCGATCGTTCAACAGGCTCCAGACGACCGGTCCAACCAGGATGATCCGCGCCAAACTGATCAGATTCGGCAAATGGCGCAGGTAAGACTTCATCGGGACTCGCGTTCGTGGACGACCGGATCAGTTTAACAGTCGGAAGAACAGGTCTGCCTCTGGCTGTCGAGCAGTTGCAGGGTCCGTCGGCGCGGTGACTACAGCACCGGTTGGAGCCAGCGAATCGCGATAAACGGGTCCCGGCTCGGCGACCAGTTGACCACTGCCCTGCAGTGCTCGCACAAGGTCTGCTTGACCACCGCGCAGCTGCAATTCGAACAAGAAGCTGTCCTGTTGAACCTGGCGCAGCGCGACCCGGGTGACCGCCTCCAGGCCTTCCAGGATGGCCACCAGCCGCCCATACGCCGCGAGGTCGTAAACGTCCGAGAAACGCACCAGCGTGCCACTGCGTCCGGTCGCGCCCGGCATAGGAGCATAACGCGCGGCAAGCAGATTCTGGGCCTGATCGATCCCGAATGCCAGTGCATCGCCCAACCCCTGGGCCGGCGTCTGAAAGGCCTGGCTGCCACTCTCTCCGATCAGCGACCAAGCCCCGCTCCATTTGTCACCGCCCCGCGCACTCAGACGTCCGACCAGTATCTGCTCGTGTGGGTACCTCGCCGAGGCAGACCGGATCCCCGCCTGGTAGTCCGACCACAGATCCGCCGGTGACAGCTTTGCCTGGTCCTCGAGATCCATCAGCGGCAGTTGCAGCGGCATGCCACGCTGGCGTGCCCGCGCCAGGACGTCAGCCCGGGCCTGTGGCTCATTTTCCAGATTCAGCAGCACACGCCGCTGACCACCCCGTTCGCTCGCCACCCACAGCAACACGCGGGGACGCTGCACCCATACCGGCAGATTCCGCTCGCGCATCATTCGCTCGACGGCCGACTGGTCGAAACGTGCCCACAGGTAGCGCACCAGCCTGCCGCCCTCATCGGCCGTGCGGTAACGGTACTGCTGCACCAGCGACGGAGCTGCCTCCAGTAGCTCGCGCGCCGCCGGTTGCCCGCCGATACCGGTATTGCCGCTGGCACGCACCAGCACAGTCGCCAGCATCTTGCTCAAAGCCGTGTTGCGGGTCTCGCTGCTCTCATCGACGACCGGCGTCTCGGCGACAAAGGGGTCGTCGGAATCCGATGCCAAGACAGGCAGAGGCAACAGCGTCAGCAGCGCGCCGACGATCAGGTAAGTGATTCGATTTCGCATGCGCCGAAGTTTAACCCGGTCGCCGGTCGAATTGTCGAACCGACCGTCGACCACAGTCCTTAAAACAGTATCCCGAGCCCCGGTGCACGCAGTACCGATGAGCCGGGTCGGCAGGTCATTTGGAGGTTCCCTTGGTGCAACCTGCGCCCTGGGGCTAAAATGCGCGTTTTGCAGTCCCTCCCGTGGAGCCAGCCTTGAGCGATCAGACCCCCACTACCGAACCCGATGCCCTCAGCTATGCCCAGGCCGGAGTAGATATCGATGCGGGCAATGCCCTGGTTGAGCGTATCAAGCCGATCGTCAAACGTACCTTCCGCCCCGGGGTCCTGGCCGGACTCGGCGGATTCGGGGCGCTGTTCGAACTGCCGCTGGACCGTTATTCCGAACCGGTACTGGTCTCGGGCACCGACGGGGTCGGCACCAAACTGAAACTGGCAATACAGCTGCAACGCCACGACAGTATCGGCATCGATCTGGTCGCGATGTGCGTGAATGACATCGTGGTCGCCGGGGGCGAACCGCTGTTCTTCCTGGATTATTACGCCACCGGCAAGCTCGAACTGGATACCGCGGTCGACGTGGTCAACGGCATTGCTCGCGGCTGCGAACTGGCCGGCTGCGCCCTGACCGGGGGTGAGACGGCGGAGATGCCGGGCATGTACTCGGCAGGTGATTACGATCTGGCCGGTTTTGCGGTCGGCATCGTCGAAAAATCGCGCATCCTTCAACCCGACCGCGTCCAGGTCGGCGACGTGCTGCTTGGCCTCGCCTCGTCCGGTCCGCACTCAAATGGCTACTCACTGATCCGCAAGGTGCTCGAGGTCAGCGCTGACCCGCTCGACCTGTCGCTGGGTGACGCCAGCCTCGGCGACGCGCTCATTGCCCCGACACGCATTTACGTCAAATCCGTGCTCGCCCTGCTCGCTGAAACCGAGGTGCATGCCCTGGCGCATATCACCGGCGGCGGCCTCACCGAGAACCTGCCACGGGTCCTGCCAGCAAACAGCTGTGCGCAGATAGATCGTGACAGCTGGGCGCTGCCGGCAGTATTCGAGTGGTTGCAGTCCTCCGGCAGGATCGTCGACGCCGAGATGCTGCGGACCTTCAACTGCGGCATAGGCATGGTGGTCTGTGTGCCGGCGGAGGGGGCTGAGAATGCCATGGCCGTATTGGAGGCCAGGGGCGAGACCGTATACAGGATCGGCGAAATCAGCGCATGCGAATGCGAGGCTCCCTGCGTCCGCTACACATGAACCCAATCGAAGGAGATTTGCCTGTCGTCGTATTGATTTCGGGCAGCGGCAGCAACCTGCAGGCGCTGATCGACGCCTCGGCGGGTGGCCAGCCTTTCAGGATCCGCGGCGTCATAAGCAACCGCCCAGGTGTGCGGGGCCTGCAACGCGCCGATGCGGCCGGTATTCCGACGCAGATCGTCGACCACACCGAGTTCGCCGATCGAGACAGCTTCGATGCGGCGCTGGCGGAGGCCATCGGGGCCTTCACACCGAAGCTGGTAGTCCTGGCCGGTTTCATGCGCATCCTTACCAACGGCTTCGTGAAGCGTTTCGCCGGTCGCATGATCAACATCCATCCGTCCCTTTTGCCTGCGTTCCAGGGCCTGCATACCCATCGCCGTGCGCTCCAGGCGGGCGTGAGCGAGCACGGCGCCAGCGTTCACTTCGTCACGGCCGAACTTGACGGCGGCCCGATCGTCGCCCAGGCGCGGGTGCCGGTCAACGCCGGGGATACCGAATCCCTCCTGGCGGCGCGCGTACTCGAACGCGAACATGAATTGCTGCCTCAGGTGGTAAGCTGGTTCGCGCGCGGACAACTGCTGATGCGCGATGGTGAGGTTTGGTTCGACGGCGAGCCTCTGCCGGCCCCCATTCAATGCTGAGACGGTGCTGCCGCCTTGCGGCCTGCCCCTTGTTGCTGGCAGTTACTGCCTGCACCCCTGCACCGCAACCGCTCGAACCTATCGCCGTGGAAGCCGGATATCGCCTGCTGTTCAACGGGAACCTGGTTGGCAATGCCCTGTTCGCCCTGCATCTCGAGGCGGACGGCACCTACCTTATCGAGGCCTTCACCGTGCCAGCTGGGCAGATGCAACAGACCGGCCGCCACGAAATACTCGAGTCCAGCCGGGGATCGGTCGGCGATCAGGGAATTCGGCCGCAGCGCTTTGAACATAGCGTGATGCAGGACGGACGGGTCGAGGCATTTAGTTTCGTCTTTGATTGGGAGGCCGGCGTGCTGCGGCTGATCGGTGGCAAGGACGGCGAACGCACGGTCGGTCTGCTGCCCGGCACCCATGATCGGCTGAGCTATCTGCTGGCGGCACGGCAACTCGCCGTGGCCGCTGAGGGCATCTTGCAGATCCAGATCGCCTCACCGGACTCGGCCGAAAAGACCCGCCTGGAGGTGATGCCTGATGAGGTAATGGAGATCCCCCTGGGTCGGTATCAGGCGACCGGTATTCGACGTGTCAGCGCAGAACCAAACGAGACCCGCGCACTGTGGTTTAACCCGGGGTTGAGCCCGCTGCCGTTGCGCGTTGTGCGCACCTGGGGCGGCAACACAGCGGAAATGCAGCTCGAAAGCCTCAGCCCGGGTCATCCTCGCTGATGCGGCTGGCGACCGGCCCGCTCTGACCACGGTACTTCGCGTCGACGCGCTGCGTGTATGGGCGCTGTGCCGGACCTGTGAGAGTCTCGAAACTCATCGCCCCGATCGCCATGCCGGGACGCAGCGCCAACGGCAGCTTCCCGGAATTGAAAAACTCCAGCACGATATTGCCGCTCCAGCCGGGATCGATACGGTGTGCCGTCACATGCACCATCAGACCGAGCCGGGCGAGGCTCGAACGGCCATCCAGCCAGCCAACCAGATCATCAGGCAGGGTGATGGATTCCAGCGTAATGCCCAGCGCCAGCTCCCCCGGATGCAGAACGAAGGTGCCCTGGTCGTCTATGTAGACCTCATCGCTCATCACCTTCTCGACCGCCTGATCGACCAGCTCGCGCGAACCCGAGAGGTCGATATAGGGAATGGTATGCGAGCTGAATACCCGAAAACTGTGACCAAGACGCAGGTCGATACTTACACCGCTGATCACGCGGTCATCGGGACGCGGTTCGATCCGAATGCGCGCCTGGTTGAGCGCGGCGATGATATCGCGGTCACAAAGTCTCATTGTCGAACGTTCTCCCCGGGGGCGTCGCGAGGATGGAGTTTACACCACGGCGACCAGTGCCGATCCGGCAAACCCAGCCCCCCGCGGGAAGGGACTACAGCCCAAGCTTCGCAGCCACAAAATCGGCGTCTTTGTCGCCGCGACCGGAGAGATTGATCAGAATCGTCTTCTCCTTACCCATTCGCGGCGCCTCACGCATCGCGAATGCCACCGCATGGGCCGATTCCAGCGCCGGTATAATTCCCTCCGTGCGCGAGAGGGTTATGAACGCGTCCAGGCACTCATCGTCGGTGGCGGTGGTGTATTCGACGCGATGAATGTCTTTCAGGAAGCAGTGTTGCGGCCCGACCCCCGGATAGTCCAGACCCGAGGCGATCGAGTAAACCGGCAGTGCGTTGCCCTCCGCATCCTGCAGGTTGTAACACTTGAATCCGTGCAGGGCACCCGGGCTACCCAGGGTAAGGGTAGCCGCATGATCCGGCGTGTCGAGCCCCCGCCCGGCGGGTTCGACACCAACCAACTGCACGTCCTCATCATCGAGAAACGCAGTAAACAGACCTATCGCATTCGAACCACCACCAACGCAGGCGGTGACAAGCGAAGGCAGGTGCCCCTCGCGCGCCAGGAACTGCTCGCGCGCCTCTTCACCCACGACCTGCTGGAAATCGCGCACCATCATGGGGAAAGGATGCGGCCCCACCACTGAGCCGATCGCATAGATGCTGTTCATGGGGTCCTTGACGTATTCCTCGAACGCCGAATCGACCGCGTCCTTGAGGGTCGCCGTGCCGCGGGTCACCGGTACCAGATCACAGCCGAGAATCTTCATCTTGGTGACGTTCGGATGCTCCTTCTCGATATCCACCTGCCCCATGTGAATCTCGCACGGAATGCCGACCAACGCACAGGCCGTGGCCAGCGCCACACCATGCTGGCCGGCACCGGTTTCGGCCACCACCTTTTTCTTGCCCATGTGCTTGGCCAGCAAGGCCTCGCCGATACAGTGATTGATCTTGTGCGCACCGGTGTGATTGAGATCCTCGCGCTTGAGATAGATACGCGCGCCACCGAGCTTTTCCGAGAGCCGTCTGGCGTAGAACAACGGACTCGGGCGGCCGATATAGTGCATCTGCAGGTCGCGCAGTTCCTCCTGGAATTCCGCGCTGTCTCGAATCTCGGCATAAGCAGAGGCGATCTCGTCCATGACCGCCTTGAGTGGCGGTGGAACGATCTGACCACCGTAGTCGCCGAAGTAACCGTCTTTGTCAGGCATCGGGATGTCGGGCATTTTCATATCGATCTCTCTGCGGAATTGCGGACAAAAGCAAGCGTGTAACGTTAACTATTTTAACCACTGTGTATGTTGATTTGTGACAGATGAACGCCCTTCGCGAGGGGTCCACGCCCGGCAGTGACGGATGAGAAACCCGGCCTTATGAATGCTTTGTTAAATTGCGCGACAATATATGCACGCCCTGGACAGCCGAGTTCTGCGATGACGCCCCTTTCCCTGCTTGCTTTTGCCGCGGCCATGTTGGTTCTCGCGATTACGCCCGGGCCGGGCGTCTTCGCCACCGTGGCGCGGGCGCTGGCATCGGGTTTTGCGCACGCATCGGTCGTGGTGGCAGGCATCGTGGTCGGCGACCTGATCTTCCTGCTGCTTGCGATCTATGGGCTGGCCGCCGTTGCCGAGGCGCTGGGCGGACTGTTCACTCTGGTCAGATTTGCCGGTGCCGCCTATTTGGTGTGGCTGGGCGTGAAGCTCTGGCGCGCCGAGGCGGTTGCTGCAGAAGTGGCAGCGACGGATGAGATCTCGTGGCCTGCCAACTTCCTCAGTGGCCTGTTCATCACCCTGGGCAATCCCAAGGTGATCCTTTTCTATCTCGGATTTCTACCGGCCTTCGTTGATCTTGCCACGCTGGGCACGGCAGACGTGGCGATGATTGCGACCGTGGTCTCGCTGGTGCTGGGTCTCACCATGCTGGGCTATGCCTACGCCGCATCCAGTGCGCGGCAGTCCTTCCGGAACCCCAGGGCCAAGCAGTTGCTCAACCGCGCCTCGGGCAGCGTCATGATCGCGACCGGATCGGTGCTCGCAAGCAGGGTCTGATCGAATCCCGCACACCAGTGCGGTGGGTAAGGCGCAATAGCGGCCCGCGTCGGCAAGTGCTCAGACGGCATCCTCGTCGGCGATGACATGCGCCTCGGAATGCGTAAGGTGTGGATGATTGCGCAGCACGTAGCCGGCATTGTGCAGCTGCACCACCGCATTGTGCAGATTCGTACGCAGCACCGAGTTGGCCGAATCAAGGTGTTCCGCGAGCGCATGCAGGGGCACTTCCACGTGATGCTCACGCACTGCTACCGGCATCTGCAGGCGTTCAGCGATATTCAGGAAGGGATCGAGCGGCGCAACGCCGGGATCGTCGCCCGCGCGCGGATGCCCGTGTTGCGCGAAGCCGGCCTTGCTGACCGCCTCGTCGAGTCGTCCCTGAAACTGCTGCACCGAGCTCTGATCCACACCGGGTTGTCCACGCAGCACCCTGGTAACAATTTTGATCACCACCACCCCGGAACGCTGATCAGGCCCTGAGGACAATACCGCCGCCATCAGATCGCGTTGCCGCGTGCTGAGATCCGTTGCGCGATAGCCGCTCATCGCGAAACTCCGGTCTTGCGCGAGATTTCGCACAAAGGCCTCGGTCGCCGCGTAATAACGCGAGGTGTAGTGGAACAACTCCTCGGCGAATCCGCCCCAGCCACGATGAAAAGGTGGATAAAAATGTCCGTCGACGTTCTTCACACCCGGTATCTTTCGCTATCTCCGCCAGGAGATCAATCGATGTCTCAGGTCACAGGCCCGGCCGCGTTTATCGCCTCAGGCAGCTCATCTCTATAGCTCTTGAAGTTTTCGTGGAACATGGCGGCAAGTCTGGCCGCTTGGGTGTCATAGGCGGCCGGATCACTCCAATTCTCTCTGGGTTTCAACAGCGCATCGGGCACGCCAGGACAAGTCTCCGGCACCTCGACACCGAAGACCGGGTCACGCCAGGTGGCCACCCCGTCCAGCTCCCCATCCAGGGCGGCGTTCACCATCGCCCGGGTATACGGGATCGCAATACGCTCTCCGATACCGTCCGGCCCACCCGTCCAACCGGTGTTGACCAGCCACGCCTTCACGCCATGCTCCCTGATGCGCTCGCCCAGCAGTTCTGCATAACGACGCGGATGCAGCGGCATGAAGGGGGCGCCGTAACAGGCGCTGAACACCGGGGTCGGCTCGGTCACCCCTTTTTCCGTGCCGGCCACCCGGGCGGTGTACCCCGAGATAAAGTGGTACATCGCCTGTTCGGGGGTCAGGCGGGAGATCGGGGGCATGACCCCGAACGCATCGCAGGTAAGGAAGATGATGTTTTCCGGGTGCCCGCCCACGCCTTCGAGAGTCGCATTGGGTATGGCGCTGATATGGTAGGCACCGCGAGTGTTTTCGGTCAGCGAACCGTCGTCCAGATCCAGTTTCCGATCTCTGGCATTCATGGTGACATTTTCCAGAACGGTACCGAAACGCCGGGTCGTCGCATGTATCTCAGGTTCATTCTCCGCCGACAGTTTGATCATCTTGGCGTAACAGCCACCCTCAAAATTGAAGATACCGTTGTCGCTCCAACCATGCTCGTCGTCACCGATCAGGGTTCTGGTCTTATCAGCGGACAAGGTTGTCTTGCCGGTGCCACTGAGA
>Ga0316201_10002434_pt1 | contig 13260 bp, 8 predicted proteins | sample CS6wburrow_MG_FD_204516 | JGI IMG/M metagenome (GOLD analysis project Ga0316201, IMG submission 204516) | Coastal sediment microbial communities from Delaware Bay, Delaware, United States - CS-6 worm burrow | ecosystem: Environmental > Aquatic > Marine > Coastal > Sediment | place: USA: Delaware... | reverse complement strand
CGTCCACGCCTCGGTGCCGAGCCAGAAGGCCGAGGCGCCGACCAGGGAAGTGGCGACCAGGATGACCGCGGCGCGGCGCTGGGTGGTCTGTCCCCACAGGAAGGGCTTGGATGGCGGCACCTCGACCTCGGCGAAGGCCTCGGCCACGGCGGCGTTGGGCTCCTCGTCGGGCTCACTGTCGGCAGAGACGCTGGTCCCATCATCCTGCGCAGCGGGCTGACGGTGGGGAGAGACATCGTCCGCCACCGCGAACATCGGCAGCTTGCACAGCGTCTTGGCCATGACGATGGCGACGATGGTCGAGCAGGCGGTGGCGAACCAGGTGGTGACGATGATGGCGCCCGGGCTGGCCGAGCCCATGGCGGCGCGGATCGCCATCACGCCGGTGGGCAGCAGCGCGAGGTGAGAGGTGTTGATGGCCAGGAACAAGGCCATGGCGTTGGTGGCGGTGCCGGTGTGGCGGTTGAGCTTGTTGAGCTCGATCATGGCCTTGATGCCGAGCGGAGTGGCGGCGTTGGCCAGCCCCAGCATGTTGGCTGCGAAGTTCATGATCATCGCGCTCATGGCCGGGTGCTCGGCCGGCACGTCGGGGAACAGCCAGGTCATGATCGGCCGCAGCGCGCGCGCGATCTGGCGCGTGAGTCCGCCGTCCTGTGCCACGCGCATCAAGCCGAGCCACAGCGCCATGGTGCCGACCAGGCCGATGGCGAGCGAGACCGAGGCCTTGGCCGCGTCGAACGAGGCCTGGGTGATGGCCTCCATGCGCCCGGACAAGGCCGCGGCCACGAAGGAGATGAACAGGAGGGCAAACCAGATGATATTCACGCCGCGTAAGATAGCGCTGTTCATACATCGGCTCTATAACTTTGCGAGCCTCGGGGTGCGTTGACGCGCTGCGTCTCTGTCCTTGTCGTGCTCGATCAGAGTAGCTATGGTCCCCTCGCATCGAGCACGTCGGAGGCGCGCGGGGGAACGCGCGGACAGCCGACAGGGGAGGTAGCCATGAGCCGCAAACTCATCACCGCGCTCGCCATCTCGGCCCTGCTCGCAGGGTGCAGCGGGTCGCGTGAACAGACCATGCCCTACCAGGAGTCCTCAGCGCTCTCGGTGCGGCTGCTGCGCATCGAGCCGCTCGAGCCCGGCGAGTACAAGACCCAGGTGAACGTAGTCCTGCGGGTGCAGAACCCGAGCACCGAGGCGATCAAGATGCGCGGCGCCGAGCTCGAGCTCAACTTCACCGGCGACGCCCTGACCCTGCCGGAGGAGATGGCGCCGCCGACCCCAGGCGAGGGCGGGGCCGTCGACGAGGAGCCCGGCGAGCCCGGCGCCGGCGGTGACGGTGAGATCGAGGTCGAGGTGTTCGAGGGTGAGAGCGATGGCGGCGGCACCATCCCGGCCGGCGCGCACCTCGACATCCCGATCTCGGTCTGGATCACCTACCCCGAGAACCCGCGCGCCTACATCGCCTTCTGCAAGCTGGGGGTCGCCAACCTCGACGTGGAGGGGGTGGTGCACACCGACCGCGGCGACCTCAGCTTCGAGGACGTCGGCGAGATCCCGACCCCCACCCTGCCCGAGCCCACCGCCGACCAGGTCCAGGTGGCGGTGGCCAACGCCGGCCAGGAGGGCAGCCTGAGCCTGGTCCTCAAGCTGTTCAACGCCAACACCTTCTCCTGGAAGATCAAGGACTGGGACTACAAGGTCTATGTCGCTGGCAAGCTGATGCGCGAGGCCACCGTGGCCCTGGGCGAGCGCATCCAGCCCAACACCGCGATCCAGTACAGCGTCGGGCTGCTGATCAACGAGAAGACCTTCGGCCCCGAGGCGCGGCGGCTGCTCAGCTCCGACGCCATCCCCTACCGCATCGAGGGACGGCTGCGCTTCGGCGAGATCACCATGCCGACCAACATCCAGGACGAGGTCACCTTCTCGCGCTGATCCTCCCTTTTCCCGCCCCGCGCCCTGCGTCATAATCTCCCGGTTGTCCCGTGGCTGCCGAGGCGTCGGCGCGCTCTCAGGTCCGCGGGAGCAGAGAGGTGGAGCCCGGTGTTGCGCGCGCAGGTCTCGCTGAAGCTGGTCGGTTTGCTGATCGCCGCGCTGCTGGCCTCGCCTGCGCGCGCCAGCGATTTCGCCTTCCTGCATACGCCGCCCGAGGCGGCCGCGCCCGGCAAGGATCTGGTCATCACCGGCTCGATCACCAACGCCGGCCAGGTACGGCAGGCGCGGCTGCGCTTCCGCCGTATCGGCACCGACCGCTTCGAGAAGACCCAGATGCGCAGCGAGGGCGGCGACCGCTACACCGCGGTCATCCCCGGTCGCTTCGTGCGCAAGCCCGGGGTCGAGTACTTCGTCGTCATCCAGGACGTGCTGCGCCAGCCGCACCTGATCTACGCCTCGCCAGACCGGCCAGCCCAGGCGCGCATCGGCGTCCCGGGCAAGGAGCCCGACAAGCCCAAGCCGACCCCCAAGCCCGAGGTGGCGCCCAAGCCCGCCGAGGGCGAGGTCAACCCCTTCGAGACCGCCGAGGAGTTCGAGCTGCGCACCGGCAAGAAGCGCGACGACAGCGGTGGGGACGCCGACACGACGGTGATGCCGATCCTGCCCCCGGTCGATGACGAGGGCGCGGCGGTGCTGCCGGGGCAGGACCCCGATCTGCTCGACGAGTTCGCGGTGTTCTCGGCCGAGGACTCCACCTCGCTGGCGGCCAGCTACTCGCAGAAGACCAGCGAGGCGGCGGCGATCATCAGCGTGGTCTCGCGCCAGCGCATCGAGCAGATGGGGGCGCGCACCCTGCTCGACGTGCTCAAGGCGTTGCCGGGCGTGGAGACCGGCAAGGACGTCTCGGGCTTCGACCGGGTCTCCATGCGCGGCGTACGCAAGGACGGCGAGATCCTGCTGCTGGTCGACGGCCACCGCTGGAACAATTTCTACAACGGGCGCCCCTACTGGGCGATCCCGGCCGACATCATCGAGCGGGTCGAGGTCATCCGCGGCCCGGGCTCGGCGCTGTACGGCACCAGCGCCTTCGTCGGCGTGGTCAACGTGGTGACGCGCGAGACCTCGGGGTTCTGGGCCGACGCAGGCTTCGGCTCCTTCCTCACCCCGCGCGCCGCGGCCGGCGGCGGCTTCTCGGCCGCGGGCTTCAACCTGCACGGCGCCGGTGACGCCGGCTGGACCAGCGGCCCGCAGCTGCGCATCCAGGAGGACGCGGCCAGCACCACGGTGCTCGATCGTGAAGAACGCGACAAGTTCATCCAGGCCTGGGGCTTTGACACCGCGCTCGCGCTCAAGGCCGACTACGCCGGCGACTGGATGGCCGGCGGCAAGCTCTACACCCGCGGCCAGGCGGCCTACGAGCTGCGCGGTCCCTACCTCGGCCGCTTCGACACCGCCGGGCCCGACACCACCCTGTCGTGGCTGGTGCTTTCGCTCGACCTGGGATACCGCCACCCCATCCTCGACACCGGCAGCGTCGACGTCCGCGTCTACGGCGACCAGCACAACATCGACCAGACCTGGCAGCTCACCCCCTACGGCTACTCCTACCCGGTCACCGTCGAGGGCCAGCCTCAGGTGCAGACCTTCGACAGCGGCGTGCTCTCGCGCACCGCCTACTCCGCCAACACGCTCGGCACCGAGGCCCGCGTCGACATCCCGATCGTCGCCACCAACCGCTTGGTGGTCGGTAGCCAGCTCGAGTTCCTGTTCATCCCGGACGGCGGCTTTCTGCTCGAGGTGAACCGCACCGCCGATGGCCGCGCGCTCGGCGGCCTGGCCGCGCCCGACGCTGACCAGATCCCCCTGGAGCAGAACGGCCAGGGACGCCTGGCCGCCGGCCTCTACCTCCAGGACGAGTGGCAGCTGCTGGACCCGCTGTTCCTCACCGTCGGCGTGCGCCTGTCCTACTTCTCCGACGTCGACTTCGATCCCCTCACCCACATCACGCCGCGCGCCGGCCTGGTGTGGGAGATCATCGACAACCTCAACCTCAAGCTGCTGTACGCGACGGCGTTTCGCGCGCCGACCTTCGAGGAGAGCTACGACCAGACCCCGCTCGCCTTCGCCGACTTCTCGCCCGGCGTCCACCTCGGCAACCCCGAGCTGTTGCCGGTGTTCCTGCAGACCGGCGAGACCGCGCTCTCCTACGACTTCACCTTCGCGGGCTTCCGCTACCGGGTGGGCAGCAACCTGTTCTACACCCAGATCCGCAAGTCCATTGACGCCATCGACGAATCGGGCACCCAGGAGCCGCTGCAGAACAGCGGTGGCCGCGACATCATCGGCGCCGAGCTCGACGGCCGGGTCGAGTTCACCGCCGGCAGCTACCTCTACGCCGCCTTCGGCTGGGTGCGCTCGTGCCACAAGGTGGTCACCGCCGAAGAGGAAGAGGCGATCCTGGCCGAGGAGGAGCGCTTCGACATCTTCCCCGCCTGCCAGCAGCCCCTGGCGCCGCCCGAGGGCGAGGAGCAGGCGACCTACTCGCTGCTCACCGAGGTGCCGCAGTACCGGCTCAACATCGGCGCCAACCTCGAGATCGGCGATCTCGCCGATCTGCACCTGCTGACCATGTTCGGCGGCGAGCGGCGCAACAACGTGCGCTCCACCCTGGAGTCGATCCGCACCTACAAGATCCCGGCCTACGCCCTGGTCAACGTCAACCTGCGCACCAAGCCGATCATGGATATCTTCGGCTTCGAGCTCACCCTGCTCAACGCGCTCGACTTCCCCTATCTCGACGACGTGCCGCGTCCCGACCGGGTCAAGGGGCTGCTGCCGCGCGAGGGCGTGGCCGCATACGCGTCCATCTATTTGCAGCTCTAGCCGCCGCGACCGCGCACGGGCAGGTCAGCCCGATCTCGCCGAGCTCCATCGCCGTCGCCTGGGCGCGGTCGAGGGAGCGCCACAGAAGCCAGCGCCGGCGGCCTGAGACGGACCGATCACCGTCGCGTCGAGGCTGATCAGCTAGAAGTCGAACGCGTGCACGATCAAGCCCGAGCGCAGCTTGGGCTCGAACCAGGTGCTCTTGGGCGGCATGATCTCGCCGGCGTCGGCGATGGCCATGAGCTGCTCCATGGAGGTCGGGTACATGGAGAAGGCCACCTCCATGTCCTCCCGGCAGCGCTTCTCCAGCCCCTCGGGCCCGCGGATGCCGCCGACGAAGTCGACGCGCTTGTCGGTGCGCGGATCCTGGACGCCGAGGATGGGCGCCAGCAGGTTGAGCTGCAGGATGGAGACGTCGAGCGAGCGCACCGGGTCGGCGGCGTCGAAGCTGCCCTCCCTGGCGCTCAGGCGGTACCACTTGCCGCCGAGGTACATGCCGAAGCAGCGCGCGCGATCGGGCCGCTTCTCCGCGACCTCCTTGACCTCGAACTTTTCCTCCACCTTGGCCAGAAACTCGGCCTCGGTGAGCCCGTTGAGGTCCTTCACCACCCGGTTGTAGTCGAGGATCTTCATCTGGTCGTGGGGGAAGACCACGGCGAGGAAGTAGTTGATCTCGTGCTCGCGCGGCAGGGCCGCGTCCTGGTCGCGCCGCTCCTTGGCGACCGCCGTGCCCGCGGCCGAGCGGTGGTGGCCGTCGGCGACGTAGAGGCAGTCCATGGGCGCGAACAGGCCGACGAGCCTCTCGACCATGGCCGCGTCGTCCACCACCCACAGGGTGTGGCCGATGCCGTCGGGGCTGACGAAGTCGTAGGTCGGCGCGCCCGCGCGCACCTGGGCGACGATGGCGTCGACCTCCTTGTTGGCCTTGTAGGTCAGGAACACCGGGCCGGTGTGCGCGCCCAGGGTCTTGACGTGGCGGATGCGGTCCTTCTCCTTCACCTCCCTGGTCAGCTCGTGCTTCTTGATGCGGTCCTGCTCGTAGTCGAACACGCTGGCCCCGGCCACGATGCCGGCCTGGACATGCTCGCCCATCTTCTGCTGGTAGACGTAGAGGCAAGGCGCGGCGTCCTGCTGATAGGACTCGCGCAGCAGCCGGTCGAGGTTCTCCTTGCCCTTGGCGTAGACCTGGTCGTCGTAGATGTCGACCGAGGGATCGAGGTCGATCTCGGGCTTGACCACGTGCAGGAAGCTCAGGGGGTTGTCCCCAGCCATCTCGCGCGCCTCGGCCGAGTTGAGCACATCATAGGGCGGGCTCGCCACCTTCTCGGCGAGCTCGGGCCTGGGGCGGAAGGCGCGGAAGGGGTGCAGGTCGACGGTCATGCTGTGCTCCTGATCGCAATGAGGGCTACGGTGTCCGACGCTGCTATTACCAAAAACGTCGCCTCCCGAGAATGGAAAGCACGCGTGCAGTCGACGCTCTGTCCTCGCCGCGACCTTGGGTATACTGCGTCGGCCGTCGCCGGCGGGCGCGCGAGGGGGAGATATGTCCTTCGACTACGACTTCGTCATCATCGGCTCTGGCTTCGGCGGCAGCGTCTCGGCCCTGCGCCTGGCCGAGAAGGGCTACAAGGTGGCGGTTCTCGAGACCGGCAAGCGCTACCGCGACGAGGACTTCCCCAAGACCAACTGGCACCTACCCAAGGCGGTGTGGCTGCCGGCGCTGCGCTGCTTCGGGATCTACCGCATCACCTTCCTCGATGACGTCACCATCCTGGGTGGCGCCGGCGTGGGGGGTGGCAGCCTCAACTACTGCAACACCCTGCTCACCCCCCCCGATCCCTTCTTCCAGGATCCCCAGTGGGCCGGGATGCAGGACTGGAAGGCGGTCCTGGCGCCCCACTACGAGACCGCCAAGAAGATGCTCGGGGTGACCCAGATCGAGGAGCTGTCGCCGGCCGATGAGCTGCTCAAGGACATCGCCGATGAGATGGGCTGCGCCGACACCTTCCGCCTGCAGGAGGTGGGCATCTACTTCGGCCGCCCCGACGAGACCGTGCCCGACCCCTACTTCGACGGCGCAGGCCCCGAGCGCACCGGGTGCAAGCTCTGCGGCGGCTGCCAGGTGGGTTGCCGCCACAACGCCAAGAACACCCTGGTGAAGAACTACCTCTACCTTGCCGAGAAACGCGGCGTGGAGGTCTTCCCCGAGACCCACGCCGACCTCATCCGCGAGCAGGACGGAGGCTACGCCGTCGACACCCACCGCACCACCTCCTGGTTCGGCGGGGGGCGCCGGAGCTTCACCGCCAGCAAGCTGGTGTTGGCCGCGGGCGTGCTCGGCACCGTGAAGCTGCTCTTGCGCAGCCGCGATCAAGGCTCGATGACCCGGCTCTCCCCCATGCTCGGTCGTCGCGTGCGCACCAACAGCGAGGTGCTCCCGGCTGTCACCGCCAGGAACGACGACGTCGACTATTCAAAGGGCGCCTCCATCACCTCCAGCATCTACGTGGACGAGGTGACGCACATCGAGCCGGTCCGCTTCTCCGCGGGCTCGGATCTGCTCTACACCTTGATGACCCTGCTGACCGACGGTAGCCCGCGCTCACGCCCGTGGCGCTGGCTGCTGAACGTCCTCCGACATCCGTTCTCCTTCCTGCGCTCGGCCTGGCCCCTTGGGGTCGCCAAGCGCTCTGTCATCTTCCTGGTGATGCAGACCCTGGACAACAGCATCCGCATCTTCCACAAGCGCCGCTGGTGGTGGCCCTTCAGCCGCACCTTGAACACCGAGCGCGAGGACAAGCGCGAGCGCATCCCAGCGCTCATCCCCCAGGCCCAGGAAGCGGCCAAGATCGCCGCCCGAAAGATCGACGGCTTCGCGTCCAACGGGATCCCCGAGGTCTTCTTCAACATGGGCACCACCGCGCACATCCTGGGCGGTTGCATGATCGGGCCCGATCCCGAGCACGGCGTCATCGACGCCCAGCACCGGGTCTACAACTACGAGGGGCTCTACGTGACCGACGGCGCGGCGATGCCCGCCAACCTCGGGGTCAACCCCAGCCTCACCATCACCGCCATGGCGGAGCAGGCCATGAGCCACGTGCCGCCGAAAGGGGAGGTAGACGACGGCGAGCCGATGACGGAGCAAAGATGACAGAGGGGCGAGGACAGCCGTTCGACTATGACTTCATCGTCATCGGCTCGGGTTTCGGTGGCAGCGTGTCGGCGCTGCGCCTGGCCGAGAAGGGCTACCGGGTCTGCGTGCTCGAGGCGGGGCGGCGCTACCGCGACGAGGACTTCCCCAAGACCAACATGAACTTGTTCAAGTCGGTCTGGATGCCCGCGCTGCGGCTGTTTGGCATCTTCCGCTTCTCCCTGATCGACGACGCCATGATCCTGAGCGGCGCCGGCGTCGGCGGCGGCAGCCTCAACTACTGCAACACCCTGCTGCAGCCGCCAGATCCCTTCTACCAGGACCCACAGTGGTCAGGTATGAAGGACTGGAAAGCGACCCTGGCGCCTCACTACGAGACCGCCAGGCGCATGCTCGGGGTGACCCGCGTTCCGGCGATGACGCCGGCCGACGAGGTGCTCAAGGGTGTGGCCGAGGAGATGGGCTGCGCCGACAGCTTCCGCCTGCAAGACGTGGGGGTCTACTTCGGCGAGCCCGACAAGACCGTGCCCGATCCCTACTTCGACGGCGAGGGGCCCGAGCGTACCGGCTGCAAGCTCTGCGGCGGCTGCATCGTCGGCTGTCGCTACAACGCCAAGAACACCCTGGTGAAGAACTACCTCTACCTGGCGGAGAAGCGCGGGGTGGAGATCCTCCCCGAGACCAGCGCCGACCTCATCCGCGAGCACGACGGCGGCTACGCGGTCGACACCTTTCGCACCACCTCCTGGTTCAAGGGCGGCCGCCGCAGCTTCACCGCCGCCAAGGTGGTGCTGTCGGCCGGGGTGATGGGCACCCTGCCGCTGCTGTTCCGCTGCCGTGACCAGGGCACCCTGGGCGCGCTTTCTCCGCAGCTCGGGCGGCGCGTGCGCACCAACAGCGAGGCGATCAACGGCTTCACCGCCTGGGACGACGCGATCGACTTCACCAAGGGCTCCTCCATCACCTCAAGCATCTACGTTGATGAGGTGACCCACATCGAGCCGGTGCGCTTCTCGGACGGCTCCAACCTGATCAGCTTCATCGCCACGCCGCTGGCTGACGGCTCTCCACGCACCCGCCCGCTGCGCTGGTTGCTGAACGCCTTCCTCCACCCCCTGGTCTACCTGCGCTGCCTGTGGCCGGCCGGCTTCGCCCGGCGCAGCGTCATCTTTCTGGTGATGCAGACCCTCGACAACTCCATCCGCTTGTTCGAGAAGCGGCGCTGGTGGTGGCCTTTCAAGCGCACCCTGGCCTCGAAGCGCGAGGATGGTCGCGCGCGCATCCCGGCCCTCATCCCCCAGGCGCAAGCAGCGGCCAAGATCGCGGCCGAGCGGGTCAACGGCATCCCGCGCAACAACATCACCGAGGTGCTGTTCAACATGGGCACCACCGCCCACATCCTGGGCGGCTGCGCCATCGGCCCCGATCCCGAGCACGGGGTGATCGACGGCCAGAACCGGGTCTATGGCCACGAGGGGCTCTACGTCGTCGACGGCTCCATGATGCCCGCCAACCTCGGGGTCAACCCGAGCCTGACCATCACCGCCATGGCCGAGCAGGCGATGAGCCACGTCCCTGTGAAGGAGGGGGCGGACGCCTGACGACGGATCCGGGTGGATCAGGGGGTGACAGGGGGCGCCGACGAGGTCTGCTCGTCGAGCGGATCGATCACCGGCACGGTCATCTTGCGCTGGAAGATCAGCTTCTCGGCGTTGTCGTAGTAGAGCTTGCGCAGCACCGGGTAGGGCAGGCCGATGGCGTCGATCTTCCAGTTTCCCTGGATCGGGGTGGGGTGATCGATCTGGCGCAGGTTGGTCTCGAAGAAGCGGTAGTGGCGCTGGTAGAACTCGATGGCGTCCTCGAAGGTGGGGGCCTTCTTCGACACCGAGCCGAGCTGGATGTTGTAGGGCGACAGCGCCAGGTCGGTGCCGAACAGGATGCGATCCTGGAAGCGCACGAAGAAGGCGCGCACCTTGTCGGGGGGGTGGCGGCCGATCTCGGGGACCCGGGCCGAGGTGTCGACGTAGACGTTAGGGTGCTTGTCGAGCAGCCGCGTCACGAAGTCGAGATCCTCGGGGTTGTTGGCGACGTGGATCAGCAGGAAGGTGACGTCGGGGTGGCGCGCGATCAGGCGCTCGCGCTGCGCGAACAGCTCGGCGCGTGACGGGAACTCGTCACCGTAGAAGCTCCAGTCGGGCGCCTCCCTGAGCTCCTCGTAGCGCTCGTTGTCCGGGGTGGGCGGCTCGAAGAAGGCCTTCGGGTCACCGGTGTGCATGGCGACGATGGCGTTGAGCTTCGCCGCCCGCTCGAAGAAGGGGATCAGGCGCTCGTCGTCGATGTGCATCAGCGCGCCGCTGGCGTCGAGCACGCCGAGCCCCAGCGCCTTGAAGATCTTGACTCCCTTGGCGCCGACCCGCACCTCCTCCTCGAGCCGATCGGCCTCACGTTTTCCCCAGCCCGGCTCGTTGACCCCGCGCCAGCGCACGTTGGCGAAGAACTCGAAGCGGTCCTTGAGCCGGTGCTTGATCTTCAGGGTGGCGGCGAAGGCGCGGCCCCCGAGGTAGCCGCCGTTCTTGTTGCAGAACTTCACCACGCCGACGCGCTCGAACAGCTGCAGCGCGGCGTCGATGGAGACGTCGAGCGGCGCGATCAGGGTGTGCGAGTCGATGACCGGGCCGCGGTCCACGCCGCCGTCGGGCAGCGTCGGGTTGACCGTCTTCTTCGGACAGGCGCCGAGCGCGATGACAGAGAGCAGCGCGACCGTCGCCGCGATGGCGATGGCGCGAGCGCGCGCGGGTTGTGCGGGAGGCACGTGTGCCTCGTCACTCGATGATGTAGATGCGCGGGTTGATCGGGATGCTGTGCGCGCGCACCTCGTAGTGCAGGTGCGGTCCGGTCGAGCGGCCGGTGTTGCCAACGGAGCCGACGTGCTGTCCGCGCACCACCTGATCGCCGACCTTCACCAGCATCTCCTTGAGGTGCGCGTAGAAGGTGGTGATGCCCAGGCCGTGGTCGATGACCAGCACGTTGCCGTAGCCGCCGCGGTCGCCGGCGAAGGTGACGGTGCCGCTGGCCGGGGACATGATCGGCTTGCCCTCGGCGGTCGAGACGTCGACGCCGAGGTGCATGCTGCGCGCGCCCGTGTAGGGATCGTCACGCATGCCGAACTCGCTGGTCACCCAGCCGCGCACCGGCCAGATCGAGGGGGTGTTCTCGAGCAGCGCGCTCTGCTCCTCGAAGTAGTGCGACAGCTCGCGCAGGCTCGCCTCCTGGCGACGGGCCTCGGCGGTGAGGCCGTAGAGGCGCGAGTCGAGCAGGGCGTACTCGAGCTTGCGGCGCTCGGGATCCTCGGGCACTGGCGGCACCGCGAACAGCCCGGTCTCGAGGTCGACCTGACCGCCGACGGCGAGGGGCTCGTTGATCGGGCCGATGGCCAGGCCGCGCGCCGGATCCGAGAGGCGGGTGATCTCGCGCAGCTTGCGATCCAGCTTGTCGATGCGCTTGAGCGCGTCGCCGACGTCACCGAGCTTGGCGGTGGTCGCGGCCAGGTGATGCTGCAGCTCCTGGTTCTCTTGCACCAGGGTCCGGTTCTCGCGCGCCTCGTCGACGATGTAGTAGTAATGCGAAGCCGCGGCTCCGAGGGCCGAGACGACGAGGACCACCAGGGCGCCGGCCAGCGTGATCAGCGAACGCGGCACCTGGACGCGCCGCACCTGACTGGAGCGCTCCGGAACGATCAGTAGGGTAAATGATCGGTTTGCCAACGCTGTATCTCTCTCAACGCTAGGGTAGGCCCGAATCTACCGGCGACCCGGAGGTCGTGTCAATGACTTCGGTTTTTCGGCCAACAAAGCGTCATCTCTTGGGTTTTCCGTCGCATAGGGCTCGAACAAACAGCTGGCCCATCGACCAGCCGCGCTGCGAGACCTCCATAACCCCCGGAAAAGCGCACCAGTATTGCCCATAGAGGCGCGGGCGCCAAGCGTTACATTTCTTGAACATATGCCAGGACCACGGTGATGTTGTCGTCTCCCCCGCGCTCATTGGCCAGGTCCACCAGCAGCTCGGGAGCGCGGCGGAAGAAATTCTCCGAGATGGTCTCGCCGATCTCCAGATCGGTCACCAGGTTGGCCAGGCCATCCGAGCAGAGGATGTAGGTGTCGTTGGCCATGATCTCGATCGCGATCAGATCGACCGCGACGTCCTCCTCGACCCCGACCGAACGCGTGATGATGTTCTTGAAGCGGCTGGTGCGCGCCTGGGCCTCGCTGATGATGCCCGCCTTGAGCTGCTCGTTGACCAGGGAGTGATCCTCGGAGAGCTGCAGGATGCGCCCGCTGCGGATGAGGTAGGCGCGGCTGTCGCCGACGTGGGCGATGAAAGCGTGCTTGCCGTGGAACAGCAGGGAGGTGGCGGTGGTGCCCATGCCCCCGAGCTCGCGCTCGGACTGCGCGGTGTGGAAGATGTCGCCGCAGGCGGCGCGCACCGCGTCGGACAGCATCTTGGGCACCGGCGAGTCTTCGACCGGTCCCTCGTAGACCGCGTCTTCGGCGACCACGGCTGCGTGCTCGCGCACCCGGTTCTCGATGGTCTCCACCGCGATACCCGACGCGCGCTCGCCGGCTGCGTGTCCGCCCATGCCGTCTGCAACGACATAGAGCTTCAAGTCATCGAAGGCGCCGTAGTTGTCCTCATTGTGGTCGCGCTTGCGACCCACGTCGGTGAGACCCCACGACAAGATCTTCATCGGTGCTCCGACCTCGATGCGCTCTGCCACGTATCCCCGCCTGCGCGGATGATCTTCCTCACCCGCTGCGTTGGCGTTCATAGCTCAGCGAAACCTTTAGCACCAGCCCGGCTCTTTGAGAAGCACCAGTCTAGTGCCTTTTTAGCTTTGTCGGGCCGGCGGCTGCTAGAATGTGGCCCTTCGTCGAGGAGTCCGTCCATGGTCGACCCGGAGCGCGGCGCCAGGCCGGTCCTGCGGCGCGCCGTCATCGCAGCTGCGCTGTGCTACGGCGTGGGCGCGGTGACCACCCAGGCGCTGGTGGCACGGCAGTTTGGGCACACGGCGGCGTTCGTGCGCCGCCTCGGCGAGCTCGCATACCTCCCCTGGCTGATCGCGCTCGGGCTCGCGCTCTGGGTGTTCGTCCTGCACCTGCTGCTGCGCCGGCGTGGCGTCCAGCTCGTCGACGGCGCGCTGGTCGATCGTGCGGCGCCACTGAGCGTGGCGCTTGGCCTGCTGGCGATCTCCCCCTTCCTCTCGGCCTACGCCAGCCACGCCATCC
>Ga0316201_10002432_pt1 | contig 13262 bp, 11 predicted proteins | sample CS6wburrow_MG_FD_204516 | JGI IMG/M metagenome (GOLD analysis project Ga0316201, IMG submission 204516) | Coastal sediment microbial communities from Delaware Bay, Delaware, United States - CS-6 worm burrow | ecosystem: Environmental > Aquatic > Marine > Coastal > Sediment | place: USA... | reverse complement strand
ATAAGCACTTGTTACTTTACGACAGCGGCGTGGTTCATGACATTGAAACTGGCCTCGAGTGGTATGCAGGGCCGGATCAAAGTATGAGCTGGGAGGAAGCTAAAAGCTGGGTAACCGGGATAGCCGTGGTCGGGGGTGGTTGGCGCATGCCGACCAAAAGCGAACTGGATACGCTCCACCAAGTTGGTGACGGCATCAATAACATTTCGTATCTGTTGTATAATTCGGGGTACTGGATGTGGGCTGGCCAGACTAAAAAGTCATCATCGAAATGGATATTCAGCTTTAGCTATGGGGGGGAAGGCTGGAACGGTCAACCGCCGGACGATGGCGGTCGCGCTATCGCTGTGCGCGAGCGAAAAGGTCATTAATTAGTGTCCATCCACGATTGTTGAAAAAATCGATGGGCACATGTGTAAATGCCCGATTCATAAATGAGTCATTTTTTCTCTGGGCAAGGCCGCACAAGGGTTTTGACCGCAGGCGTAGCATGGCTACGTTGAGGATCAATACCCGCGGATAATCCCGCCATAGGCGGGACTCAGGGGGAAAAGGGCCATTTATGGACGGACACTAATTATGAGTGGTGCTTTGAAAACGTTTAACCCGTATCTAAAGCGTTGCTGAATTGAAATTAGAGCAAATTATCCTATTTCACAATGTCAAAAATCTTCTTTCCGATTGAATTTATTCATTATTCGGCCATCTACTGCTATTAAACCAATTTCATAACGCTAGCCCGAAAATGTCACTCTTCAGGCCAAACGGAGGCGGCCGGCTGCGGGGATCGGCATTTTACTGCCCGGCAATATTCGGGCGAGGAGGTTCACTGGATTCCAGAAAGGCTTGGATCTTCGGATACAAGGCGCTGATGTTATCCGGTGTGCACCATTCGATTTCTTTGTCTGCTCGGAACCAGGACAGCTGGCGCTTGGCAAACCGCCGCGTGTCGCGTTTCATGATGCGCACAGCCTCATCCCATGGCAGTCGACCACTAAGAAAGTCGACCATGTGCCGATAGCCAAGAGCCCGCATTGCTTTTTTCCTGCCGTCGACGCCTCTCTTTAAAAGGTCTCTGACTTCTTCTACCAGTCCGGCGGTGATCATGGCATCGACCCGGCTGTTGATCCTTTCATAGAGCCGCTTGCGGTCCATGTCGAGGCCGACTTTCAGGGAGCGGAAAGGTGACTCTCGAAACCCGTGGCGAAGATGATGGTCGGTGATTGATTTGCCTGTGGCGACGACTGTTTCCAAAGCCCTGATGATGCGGAACGTGTCGCGGGTGTGGATGCGCGCGGCGGCCGCGGGATCGATGTCCTTTAATCGCCGATGCAAGGCATCGGAACCGATGGTTTCGGCTTCCGCTCTCAGCTTCCGGCGGATAGCCGGATCCGGCGGGTCGGTCTGGAACAGGCCGTAGAGCAAAGCCTTGATGTAAAGACCCGTGCCGCCGGCAACTACCGGGATGATTCTTCGTCGGGTGAGTTCGTGAACGATCTTGCGGGCTTGCAGGGAAAACCGGGCGGCATCGAAGTCTTCGTCCGGGTCGACGACGTCGACCAGGTGGTGGGGAATGCGGGCCCGTTCGGCCACCGTTGGTTTGGCCGTGCCGATGTTCATTGAGCGATAGACCTGCATCGAATCGGCATTGATGATTTCGCCGGTAAAGGTTTCGGCAACATCAATGGCGGCGGAGGTTTTGCCGATACCGGTTGGCCCGCAAATGACGATGAGTTTCGGTTTGACCGTCGCTAAAGACATTGCGTAGTTATGATTCAACTCGGCTTATGATTACGACAGGGACTTCGAGCATCGGTCTTACTAAAAGAGTCACCCAAACCGATGAAAGATAGAAACCGGCACAGCGTGCCCTGCTGTGCCGGTTAACGAGACGGGGGCAACTTGAACCGCACGGCTAACCGATCGTTTTCTTTACGATACCCAACAGTTTGTCGGCGTCGAACGGTTTGGCCATAAATGCCATCGCATCCTTGATGGCGTGGTCACCGTCGATTCCGGTGATGCCATCGACAGGTGTTTCCAGCAGAACTTTGTCCTGCCGCAGCTTGCGGTAAAAGCGCGGGCCCCATACACCCGGCATCTGCAGGTCGAGGGTGATTCAGGTCCGGCCGCTCTTTCCTGTCCGCTGCCAGCCCTTCCGAGGTGCTGGAGGCATTGCAGGTGGTATACCCGTTGTCGCCCAAAAGGGTCTCAGATACTTCACGGCAACCGGATCGTCATCGATGATCAGGATTTTCTTTGCCATGTCAGATCTTTATTTAGAATAATGAAATTCTTCTGTTAGCCCTTCACGTGGCATTCGCCGCACATGATCGGCCCTTTCTTCTGTTGCAGATGACAACCCTTGCAGTTGCTGTGATAGGCTTTGGTCAGGCCCGGAGTGTTGTCCGAAGCCTTAAAATCATGACATTCCGAACAGCGTTGATCTTCGGAAGATTCGTCTTCCAGCTTTTTGCCCTCTTCGTAAACATGATGGCACTCGCTGCACTCTTCGATTCCGGCAATCTCGTTATGCTGTTCATGGTTGAATACTGCCGGCACGCGCTGGGGGCTTTGATACACATCGTTGTCGACATGGGTCATATCTTCCTGGGAATACACTGTCACGATAGCCAAGAGGGAAATGGTCACGGTAGCGAGGATCAATCGGGCGGTCTTGTTCATTTGCTTCTCCTTGCTCAATCAGGGATCACGCTTCCACAGCTCCCGGTTTTTCCATACATTCGTAAATCAAATCCCCGAAGAATTTGATATCCAGTCCGATGTCGTAGTGGTGAACAATATCGTGCAGTCCGCTGTGGCAGTTGTGGCAGGGGGCGACCATTACTTTGGCGCCCCGGGCTTTTGCGGCGAACAATTGCTCGGCTTTGACCCGATTGCCGTTTATGCGCTTCATCTTGTAGGGCGGTCCGCAGTTGATGACACCACCGCCGGCACAGCAGCAGTAGTTGTGTTCCCGGTTCGGCGTCATTTCGACAAGCTCTTCGCAGACTGCATTGGTAACGTAGCGGGCCATTTCGTGCAGACCGCCGCCCCGCACGACATTGCAGGGGTCGTGAAGGGTCACCGGCTTGTCATACTTTTTGGTGATCTTGATTTTACCTTCTTTTAGAAGTTCATAGTAGAACTCGATGGCGTGAACAATGGGTATCGGTGGCATCTTCCATCCCAGCCAGCGATTGCCCATGTCATAGACCGACCGGAAGGCATGGCCGCATTCGCCCATGACGATTTTTTTGACCTTCAATCGGAATGCGGTTTCGAAGTGCGTGCGTTTGAGCCGACCCATCAATTCATTGTCGCCGGTGAACATGGCCATGTCGCTGTTGTCCCAGCCGATGGTGGCCGGCATGGTCCAGCTGACCCCGGCCGCGTCCATGATGACGGCCGCCTGGTAGATCAGCTGTGCCTGGAATTTGGGTTCGGGAGCAATGACCGAGTACATGATATCGGCACCCTCCTTTTCCAGAGGGATTCTCAGGGTGGGAATTTCCGCCTGGGCCTCTTCTTCCTGCCACTGGAGGGTGTCCGGCCATTCATCGCCTTTGACCCACATTTGGTTCATGTGAACCGAATGGCTGTGGGCGGTGTCCTGAAGGTAGAGTGGTGTGACACCCAGGCGGTGAATGATGCGCCGCACCACACTGATGATGTAAGCGATATCGATGCCGAACGGACAGTACTGGGCACAACGTTTACAAAGGTTGCACTCGGTGTGGGCAATCTCCGCCGCGCGCTTGATGAATTCCTGGTCGACCCGGCCTTTTTTATTCAACATTTCCCACATCGTTTGCTTAACCTTGCCCACCGGGGCAAATTTCGGATCATTATCGTGGGAAAGATAATAGTGGCACGCCTCCGAACACAGACCGCAGTGGATGCAGGTTTCAACGTAGGTTTTGAGCCGTGCGCCGGTTTCGCCCTTGATGACGCTGTTGATAACCTTCTCGATTTTCTCCGGTGTCAGACGAGCGGCACCGATTTCAATGCCGTCATCGAGGGCGGTTTTGCTTTTTTCCCCGTTAACCTCAGCGGGTTCAGCCATGATAACGATCTCCCATATAATATAAGGTGTCCGGTTTGCGGGTATCGGTCACAAGAAATATCCTATTCGGCTTTAAGCCGCCTTCCTACCAGTCTCTGGCATGTCTCACCTTGCCGAATTCGGAACCCATGTAGGCCCTGGTAAATACCGAGAAAATCATGTGGCTCAACCGGGTGAACGGTATGGCCACCAGCATCACCTGGCCGGCGATGATGTGCAGGACCATCATCACTGGATAGGCGAACCACTGGTGGTAGGCCAGAAATCCGGTGACGAAAGGCGCTGCGACAATGGACAGAATGACAAAGTCCGATGCCGAAGTGACGTATTTCACCTCCGGCAACTTGAGCCGGCGCACCAAAAAGAAGATGCAACCGGCAATGACAAGCACTGTCATGACATCCGCTAATCCGTCGGGCAGTGACCACCAGCTGATATTGAAGGATTCCTCCCATAAAATGATGTGAGAGAGCAGGAAGACCGGGGTGGCGACCACACAGACGTGGAAGGTAAACGTGACGATCGTCAGCACCGGATGCCGACGCCAATTCTCGGTGCCAAAGGGGGTGAGCCAATGCAGGATCGACCGAAGGCTGTAGTACCAACTCATGTAAGTGAAGATAAACGGTTCTTTCAGTTTGACCAGCCGAATCAATTTAATCACGCGGTAGAGGCATCCTCCGAAAAACAGAATAAACGCTGCCCATGTCAACGGCCCGCTCACGAAATTATAGATTTCATGCATTTTTCCCCCTATCGCTTGGCCAGATCGGTTAAGGGTATGACGCGTCGGAAGAATGTGCCCCCTTCGAGCGATTTCAACAAAATCTTGCGGCTGTCGGGGCTGAACACCGGCTCCCAGACCGCCTCGCAGGAATGGGGCCACAGGGCGTCGTTTACGGCGATGGTATAGGCGCCGTTTTTCTCGACCTTGGTGGCCACATAGCGGTTGTCAGGGCTGATGACCGGCTGCCAGGCCATGTCGAAGGTGTTGGTCCACACGCTGTCGTCAACGGCGATGGTCCATTTCCCATCCTGCTTGGCAACCACTGCAATCTTGCTCTCGTCGTCGCTGAACACCAGGTCCGTCACCAGTTCATTGAACGTGATTCTCCAGGGGATACCATCCACGGCCACCGTCCACTTGCCGTACTTGGGAGCAACGATGGCCGCCAGTTTTCCCCCTTGAGGGCCATATTTCTGATGCCACAGTTGTACGAAACGCCGCTCCCAAAAGGGTTGGCCGTTTTCTTCCAGGGTCCACTTTCCTTCGATGCGGACCGGTGCGATGACCGACGGCTTCCGGGGATGAAAAATCGGCTCCCAGACACTGCCGTAGGTCTTGTCCCAGGTTTTGCCGTTTACGGCAATCGTGTATTCGTAGAGGTTGATCCGCACCTCGGCCGCCAGCTTTTCGCTATCGGGGCTGATGGCCAGACTCCACACATTGAGGAATTTGTCCTCCCATGCCTTTCCTTCCAGGGCGGCGCTAAAGGTCCCCTCCTGAAATTTGTGCACCTGCCCTGAATCCGCGCTTTCCACCTGAACGGCAGCGGCGGTTCTGGTGCCGTCCGGGCTGAGGGCGAAGTAGGTCATGTTGTTGTAAGTTTCTTCCCACGGTACACCGTTCAGCGCCATGCCGTACTGCATATCCTGCTGGAACGCGACGGCAATGTGCTCTCCCGAGTTATCAAAGATAGGGTTCCAGACATAACCGAACATTTTCTCCCAGGCCGTTCCATCGACCGCCACCGTCCACTCGCCCATTTCCGAAACGATGGCGAACAACCGGCCGGATGGAGAAAACTTTAAGTTCCAGGCCTTGTCGAAAACGGTATCCCAGGCTTTTCCGTTGACGCACACGCTGAATTGGCCCTCGTCGATGTTGACAATGGCGGCGATTTTTTCGCCGTCAGGACTTACGTGCGGTTCCTCGACCCAGCGGTATTTTTCCGACCAGTCTCCAAACGGAATCTCTTTTTCACCGGTTTCCCAATCCCAGTTCTCCGCATCGACCATATCCCCACCTCTTCCTCGATCGTTTGAGCCGTAGCGACAATGTACACAAGCTCGCTAAACTGTATCCTATAACGGATCAGATATAAAAATGCAACAGAGTGAAGATGAATGCCAGAAGGTTGTGGCGGGACCGCAGCACTGCATCGGAGAACCGGAGATGGGTATATCAATTTGGTAAAAAACCGGGATCCAGCTCACCGTTTTCAAGTCTTTAAGCAGCTTTTCCTGCGCATCCAACCTTCGAAGAGCGGTGCTTGACCATTACCTGAATACCGGTTGATTTTCACCGACTTCTTCCTTATGATCGATGCCATAATTGACTGACCCTTGAGCCCCAAGGGAGGGGGAAGACACAATGAACATTGCTGTGGTCGGTGGCGGCGAACAATGCAAGCGGTTGATGGAGGTTATCGAAAGTCACACCTTTGAGGAAATCTTGCCCAAGGTAGTGGCGGTTGCGGATATCAATGTCAAGGCCCCCGGATACCTCAAGGCCCAAGAGCAAGGGCTTTGCGTGACTCGTGACTACAATGATTTTTTTAAACGCAACGATATCGATCTGATCATCGAGTTGTCCGGGAGCATGGATATCTACAACGATATACTCAAAAAGAAGAGCTTTGATGTGCGGGCCATATCGACAGGTACGGCACAGCTTTTTTGGGAAATATCGAGGGTTTCCAGCCTTCAAAAAAAGTGTAGCGAGAAACTCCAAGAGACCCAGGCGATGTACCAGACTCTGATCAACCAGCTCATTCAAGAGGACATCATGGTGATCGGCGCCGATCACCGGATTATCGATATCAATGAAAGCCTTCTCGAGAAATTGGGACTGCAACGGAAGGATGCCATCGGCCATTTCTGTTACGAGATTACTCACCGCCAGAGCCTGCCTTGTTCCGGCGACAACCATCCCTGCCCCCTTACCCAGACTCTCGAGACGGAGAATCCCTCCCAGACCACCCACGTGCATCAAAATAAAGACAATCGTGATATTTTCTATTCAATATCAACCTATCCCCTGGTTGAAAATGGCAAAGTCACCGGAGCCATCGAAATCAGCAGAGACATTACCAAAGATATCAACGTCCAAAAGGTCATGATGAATCAGGAGAAACTGGCATCAATAGGTCGCCTTTCGGCCGGAGTGGCGCATGAAATCAACAACCCGTTGACCACGATTTTGACGACCGCCATGCTGATTCAGGAAGACATCGATTCAAAAGACCCCATGCACCAGGAATTGGCAACCATTGCGAGTGAAGCCTTGCGCTGCCGTAAGATCGTCTCGAGCCTGCTGGATTTTGCCAGGCAAAAACGGCCCAAAAAAGAGCTTTGCGACATCAACCGGATCGTCGAAGAAACAGCAGTGCTGCTCAATAAACAGGCAGCCTTTCGTGACATTTCTTTTGAGCAGCACCTCGGCGACAGCATACCCCAGATTCGGCTGGACAAAGATCAGATCCAGCAAGCACTGATCAATCTGGCCCTCAATGCTATCGAGGCCACTCCGCCTGGCGGACGGGTGGCGTTAGCGACCCGCTACATTTCCAAAGGCCGCGTGATCGAAATCGCCGTCAGCGATACCGGATCCGGCATATCACCCGATATTCTGGACAAGATCATCGACCCTTTTTTCACAACCAAGGAAACCGGAAACGGGCTGGGCCTGGCCATTACCCACGGTATCGTTGAGCAACACGGTGGTTTGCTGGACGTGATGTCCGAAGTCGGACGCGGCTCCTGCTTCTTCATTCGGCTTCCGGTGGTGAATGGAGAGCAGGATGAAGGTTAAGCCTGGCGACCAGGATGAAACCCCGCGGATTCTCATCGTCGACGACGAGGAAAAAATCTGCCTCAACTGCGTCAAAATCCTTGCGCGCATCGACTGCACGGTGGAGTTTGCCCTGAACGGCTACGATGCCTTGAAGCGGCTCGAGATCGAACCCTTCGACGTCGTCATCACCGATCTCAAAATGAGCAGCCTGGGTGGAATGGAAGTGCTGCGGCGCGTCAAGGAGGCGCACCCCGAAACCGTCGTCATCGTCATCACCGGCTACTCAACCGTGTGTTCGGCCGTTGAAGTCATGAAAATGGGGGCCTACGATTATCTGCCGAAGCCCTTCACCCCGCAAGAATTGCGGGCGGTTGTCCTGCAGGCATTGGCCGAAAGAGATCTGCGCCGCCAGAACCGAATGCTGACAGCTCAAAAGGACAAGAAGCGATTCGTATCTCATCAGCTCGTAGGCAGCAGCCCCAGAATGAAAAAAGTGGTCAGTATGGTGGAAAAAGTAGCGCCTACGGATTCGACCGTTCTGATCTACGGAGAAAGCGGCACCGGCAAAGAACTGATTGCCCGAGCCGTTCACGCCAACAGCCGGCGAAAAGATAAGGTGTTTTTTGCCGTCGACTGCGGCACGCTTTCCGGCAATCTGTTGGAAAGCGAGCTCTTCGGTCACGTGAAAGGGGCGTTTACGGGCGCACATCAGAGTAAGGAGGGCATCTTCAAGCGGGCCGACGGCGGGACCGTTTTCCTTGACGAGATCAGCAACATCAGCCTGGAGGTGCAGGGAAAGCTTCTGAGGTTCCTGGAGGCCCGAGAATCCATCCCCCTCGGGGGCACATCCATCCAGAAGGTCGACATTCGGCTGATTTTTGCCACCAATCGCAATTTGAAGGAACTGGTGGACGACCGTATGTTCCGAGAAGATTTTTATTACCGAATATACGTCTACCCCATTCTTCTGCCGGCCCTGAAGGAAAGAAAAACGGATATCCTGCCCATTGCCTACCACTTCCTGAGACAGTTCAACCAAGCCTTCGGAAAATCCGTCGCCGGCATCGAGGAGCAGGCCGTCCAGCGTTTGAACGCGTTCGACTGGCCGGGAAACGTCAGGCAGCTTCGCAATGTTATCGAACGGGCCGTGATCCTATGTGAAAATGATCAGATTACGCTTAAAGACCTGCCGATTTTTAGTGAAGCAGGTGCCGTTCAGATGCTCGACACGGTTCCGCAGACAAACGAGGAATTGAAAAAAATCAAAAAGGAAATTCGGCAAAAGGCCGTTGCCCAGATTGAAATGAATTTTATTCGAAACGCCCTTGAAAATAACGATTGGAACGTGACCCGCGCAGCCGAAGAAACCGGTCTGCAGAGAACCAATTTTCAGAGCATGATGAAAAAGCACGGTATTTCCCTGGCCGACCGCAAAAGATCCCCTTGACGCTTCTTCGCTGCCGCCGCATCTGAAGCATTCCCAGAGAGACCCCTACCCGTTTTTCCGATTTTTCATACCATGTCGTCGACCCAACTGTACCGTTTGCCGGCGTCAATCGACACGGTTAATAGGCGTGCAATATGCACATATCAAATTCACATACGCCGTATATTTTTTATATACATTTGCGCCGCCTGAACGGATGCTGCGACTTCAGATCACCCAACAACCCCGTTGGGCGCGGTATCGGGACCCTGTGTCGGCGATCCTGTCAGATGGAACGCCGGCAACAATGAGCCTGCAGAGTGTATGAAATAAATATACATATTCGCGAAATATGGCGATGGTAAATTATTTATTTTTAATATTATCAGTATGATGTGTCTTTGGTATACTTTGGCACGGTCCCTGCTACATGATAGGTAAAATCGTCTACTGAAATAAACTACATATTACCCGGACGCCTGTCAGGAGGAGGAAAAATGGACGCAGCAGCCAAAATTCTCGTCGTCGATGACGAGAGAAGCATCTGTCAGAACGTGGAAAAAATTCTGAAAAAAAACAATTATGAAATCGCGCGCGCCGGCAGTGCCCAGGAAGCTTTGGAGAAGATGGCCAAAGAATCTTATACGCTGTTGATTTCCGATATTGTCATGCCGGGCAAAAACGGTCTGGAACTGCTGAAACTGGTCAAGAAGGAATGGCCCCTGACCAAAGCCGTCATGATGACCGCATATGCTTCCACCGATACCGCAATGAAAGCCATCCGCCTCGGGGCCCTTGATTACATTCCCAAGCCATTTACACCGGACGAGTTGCGCTCATCGGTTGATAAGGCCCTGAGCGGAGAACTCATTGAAGCGGCGATTACCGATGAAGAGCGTGAAGCGATTAATGTCATCGACATCGACATGCCTTTCGATGCGGATGAAGTCGCCGAGCAGGTCGGGGAAGACTATATGAAAATGCTCGGCCGATCAGACATGCCGGTCGTGGAGGTCAAGATATCCGAACCTCTTGAAAATTTTTGCGAAGTCGGCAGTATGGTCTGCGACATCTTCAAAAAGCTGGGTGTCACCTGCAAGGCCGGCGTCAAAACCGGCGCCTGCCCTCAAAAAAAGGCCAAGAAGAAGAGTAAGCGGGCTGCAGTTCAAAAAAGTGATCCGAAAAAGCTCATCGGCATCGACATGCCTTTCGATTACGAAGAAGTTTCGGCGGTAACTGGTCCGGAATATGTTCGCGCCCTCGATGGTGAAGGCGTGGCCTTTGTTCCGTACGAGGAGTTGAAAAAAAACGTTGGCCGCATGCTGAAGAAAGGGGATATCGACGTCGACATGCCTTTCGATCGCGACGAAGTGGCGGCCGCTACCGGAGAAGCCTATACCGAGCAGTTGACAAGATCGGATGTTCCGATTGTCGAAATCACGGCTGACCAATCACTGGAAAATTTCTGTGAGGTGGGGAGCATGGTTTGCGACATCTTTAAGAAACTCGGGGCCACTTGCAAGGCCGGCACCAAAACCGGTGCTTGTCCCCAGAAGAAAGCCAAAAAGACCAAGGCGGCCGCAGGTAAGTCGATCCGTGACATGAAAAAGTTTGTCGCCATCGATCAGCCGTTCGACTATGAAGAGGTTGTTGCTGCTACCGGTCCCGAATATGTCAACCACCTGCACCATGAGGGTACCTTGGTGTTGCCCTACGAGCAATTGAAGGCCAGCGTGGCCCGTCTGGATGCGGAGATGGCCGCCCGCCCCGCTGCGAAAAAAGAACGCGAATCCAAACTGGTATATCGGAACATCCTGGTCGTTGACGATGAGGTGGCGGTAAACAACAACATCCGCAAGATTCTCCAAAAGAAGGGCTATCACGTCGACCAGGCGACTAACAAAGAGGACGCTCTCGACAAAATCGGGATGGGTGACTATCGGTTGGTTTTGTTGGACCTTAAAATGCCGGGTGTCAAAGGGCTCGAACTCCTCAAAGCGATCCGGGAAAACTTACCCAAGGCCAAGGTGATCATTATTACCGGCTACGCCACCATTGAAACCGCGGTGGAAGCCGCACGTATGGGAGCCGTCGACTATCTGCCCAAACCCTTTACCCCGCAGGAAATCCGGAGTGCAACGGAAGATGCCATCCGGCTGGCTGCCTGATGCCCATAAACGCATGAACTCTGTTTAAATCACCCGGTCATTAAAGACCGGGTGACCCTCTTTTTTACCTCACCCATCTCGCTTATCAAGGCCCCCCTGGAATTTACGTAATATCGCTGAATCGATGCGACGGTTAACGGCCCTCAGGCGGCATTTACGATCGATCTCACGTGTGCGCGATAGTTCGGCGCAATTTTTTTGCAATGGCTAAATGCCTGTATTATGGGCATATGCTCACAACAACCCTTCTTCTGGGGTCTAAATTATCCGAATTTCGTTGACAAGAATTCTCCCAGTCTATAAAAGGACTATTTGGTTTATTTTCCGATAAATGAGTCACCTTACGGTCTGGTAAGTTATCTGAATAACATCAATAATTTTCTTTAGGAGACGGGCACCATGGCTAAAGATATCAACGGTTCGGTGCTGGTTGTCGGCGGAGGTATTGCCGGAATGCAATCGGCCCTTGACCTCGCCAATTCGGGCTATTACGTTTACCTCCTCGAAAAATCTCCATCCATCGGCGGGGTCATGTCTCAGCTGGACAAGACCTTTCCCACCAATGACTGTGCCATGTGAATTATCTCACCCAAACTGGTCGAGGTCGGCCGGCACATGAACATCGAGCTCATTACCTATTCAGACCTGGAATCGATTGAGGGCAAACCAGGCAATTTCAAAGTCAAAGTGAGGAAGAGGGCGCGCAGCATTATCGAGGATCGCTGCACGGGATGCGGCGCCTGCGTTGAGAACTGCCCGGTCGTCCAAGAACAGGTCTAAGTGTTCTAATAAAATGTCCAGTCAATTGATGTCATTGAAACCGTATCAGGAGATCAGCGAATGAGTGTTGCCCAGCCCGTGGAACAAGTACAGAGCGATGATGTCGATTACATGGAACTGGACCGGATCATCGAAGAGGATTTCGGTAACGACAAAGAAAACCTGATCATGATCCTCCAGGCCATTCAAAGGTGCTACAATTATCTGCCCCGTCCGGCCCTCGGCTATCTTGCGACGAAAGTCGGAATGCCGCTGAGCAAAATATACGGTGTGGCGACGTTTTACAGCACGTTCAGCCTGGAGCCACGCGGCCGAAATATCGTCTCCATTTGCCTCGGAACGGCCTGCCATGTACGGGGGGCTGAGCGGGTGCGGGAAAGAATTCAAGAAACCCTGTGCATCTGCGACGGCGAGACAACGCCCGACAAGCGTTACACCCTGGAATCTGTGCGTTGCATAGGGTGTTGCAGTTTAGGGCCGGTCGTCAAGATCAATGAAGACATGCACGGTCGGATCGCATCGGACAAGATCGTGAAAGTGTTGGCGCAATACGAATAGACTGAAAATGGGGCTTAGATGATGAAAATCCAGTCGATTGAAGACTTACAATTGATCAGCCGGGATTACGGGCGCAAACTTTATGGGCCGGAAGACCTTAAGGTCAACATCGGCATGGCGTCATGTGGAATCGCCGCCGGTGCCCAGGCGGCCTATGACAAGGCGATCGATGAATATCCGGCAAACAACGGAGTTCGCATCTGCCAGACCGGATGCATCGGTTTCTGCGAAGTCGAACCGCTGGTGGAGATTCTGGGCGGCGGCAAGCCGCGCTTGATATATAAAAAGGTAACAGCGGAAAAGATAAAGGACGTCATCGAAGGGTATAAAGCCAATGATTTCGATTTAAAGATGATTCTGGGTCAGATGAAAGATCCGCGCAGCCTACTGGAGGATGACGTTGTCAATCCGCTTGACGGCGTCGAGCCGATTGACGGCATACCCACTTTTGAAGACGTCTCTTTCTAC
>Ga0316201_10002431_pt1 | contig 13267 bp, 11 predicted proteins | sample CS6wburrow_MG_FD_204516 | JGI IMG/M metagenome (GOLD analysis project Ga0316201, IMG submission 204516) | Coastal sediment microbial communities from Delaware Bay, Delaware, United States - CS-6 worm burrow | ecosystem: Environmental > Aquatic > Marine > Coastal > Sediment | place: USA... | reverse complement strand
TCTCAGGGACCATTACCCGTCAGCAGTTAATGTTGGGACAACACCTGGAACCCATGGGAGCTGCCATGGAAATAGTCAATGGGAATGAACTGCGTCTAAGATTGGAGTTATTCGAAAAATCCCTTCCTGATCTCCTGGTGGGTCAGCAGGTGCAGTATACCCTTCCGGACCGGCCGGACCGGATTTTTACGGCCACCTTAAGTCATATTGGTAAATCTGTCTCATTTGAAACCCGGACGGTGGAGTGCTATGCTAAAATTGAGGAGAAGGATAAGATGGCTTTTGTAAATAATATGTTCGTGGAAAGTTCTATTATTACCTGCGAAAGAGAAGCCCTGGCCATTCCCGAGGAAGCGCTGATCAGAGAGTCCGAAAGGGATTTTGTATTGATTCTGACCCATGAGACTGCTGATGAGATGACTTTCCAGAAGATTCCGGTCAGAACAGGGGCCACCCGTCAGGGACATACCGAGATACTGGAGGAGAGTTTAACTTCGATCTTACTTGAAGGTGCCTATAACTTATGGACGGATGAATAAACCCACAAACAATTTATCTTTTAGTTATTAAAACTTAAAAATAAGTTTTGTGAACTAGAAAATAAGTTATACCTTAGTTCCGTAATAACGCAAAAAGGTGATCAAATGGTAACCCTGACCAAAGCGGAAGAACGGATTATGCAAATACTGTGGGACCTCGAAAAAGGATTTATCAAGGATATCCAGGAGCAGTTCCCCGATCCCCGCCCCCCTTACAATACCATCTCGACCATTGTAAGGGTGCTGGTGAAAAAGGAAATAGTCTCTTATAAATCCTATGGGGGTTCCTACCAGTATTTTCCACTAATTACACGTGAAGAGTATCGCAGCGACCAGATGGGCCGGCTGATGGATAACTATTTCGGAAACTCCCTAAAAGAGGTGGTGAACTTCCTCTCGGAAAAGAGGGACCTGGATGTGGATGAGCTGGATGAAGCCCTGCGAATGCTCGAAGATCTGAAGAAACAGAAGGGAAGTAATTCATAGCAGCAATATGGCACCCTTTATGATATACCTTCTGGAGACAGGTATCTGTCTCTCCCTGCTTTATCTTGCCTACTGGCTGTTTCTCCGCAAAGAGACCTACTTTAATTTCAACCGAATGTTCCTGGTAGGGAGCATAGTGCTGGCCCTGGCTGTGCCCATGCTGCACCTGTCCATTAGCATTACACAGGGGGGATCGCTGGAGAGCCCGGCGCTTGGCGTGTTGAAGTTTCGGCAAAGCTACGGGGAGCTGATTCGCTACATAGATGCCGATTTTGGAACAGAGCCGGGTTTGAGGCATACTTCAGGAGGAGCCGGTAGTGGCGAGAGGACAAATGAAGAGGGACTGATCCCCACCAGGACCAGGCATGGTAACAGGGAAGTTCTTAGCCAATTACAGGTTGATGCCGGAGATACCCCCGGCCTGCCAAAAATATCTCTTTCAGAAATACTTTTTATCATATATATAGGTGGAGTAGTCTACTTTTTTGCCAGGTTTGTTTACCTGGTCATCCGGCTCTATCGGCTGGCGAAACGAAACAGGGTTAGCCGGCAGGATGGTTTCAGGATGGTCGAGATCGAAGAAGAAATATCTCCATTCTCCTTTTTCCGCTTTTTGTTTATCAATCATGGATCGTTTAACGATTCAGAACTTTTGCACGTGCTGGAGCATGAAAAGGCACATATCAGGCAAAGGCACACCACGGATCATCTTTTTGCACACGGACTTGCTGTTTTCCAGTGGTTCAATCCTTTTGCATGGCAAGTGCGAAAGGCATTGAAATCCACGCACGAATATATTGCCGACCGGCAGGTCATTGACAAGGGGTTTGAAAGAATTGATTACCAGGCTTTATTACTGAAACAGGTGATCGGGTATCACTCTGTTGAACTTGTGAACAACTTCAATTTAAAACCCATTAAAAATCGTATAGCCATGATGAATAAAACTAAATCGGGACTGCCGGCCAAGCTAAAAGCTACGCTGGTGGCACCCTTTGCTTTACTTATATTTTTCCTTTTTGCCGATTTTACCCTGAAAGGGGACGAGTACGGCTCAGCTGCAGGGATTGCCGATTTGCAGGGATTGTGGATCGGGCAGTCGGAGGATGAGTTCAGTCCTGTACTCCTGATTAATGAAGAGCGCTTTTCTTATACCGAAGGCGTGGAGATCCGTGATTTTTATATGCGAATTCAAAAAGGGGAACTACTGCTATCAGCAGCTCCGGGGCGAGGTGAAACAGCTCTGCGCTTTGAGCTGAATGGGGATCAATTGACCCTCTGGTGGAACGATGCCCGCAGCAGTACCTATCGCCGGTCCAAGGCAAAAAACACCCTGGATCAACTAATGTTGAAGTATGGAGTACAGCTTAAACTGCCCTACATATCCCAGTACAGATTAATGGAGGATGAGTCGCAGATCTACAGGCTAAGCATGAGTTTGAAGGGAAACGGGGAGGTTTTACTTGCTTTTGACGGAAAACCTATTCAGCTTTCAGGTCTCCCGGCTCTGGTAGAAAAGAAGAAGGTAGAGCTTAGCAAAATTGACCAGGGTTCCCTGACTGCAATTTTCCTGGTGGACCAGAATATTCCCATGGCAGAGGTGGATAAGGTTCGGGGGGAATTGAGGAAGATGAATGCCCTGCATTTTGCTGAAGGGGGGTATCCCCAGGGAGATCTGCATCTTTCCCCACTGATCTATCATGCGGTGGCCCTACCCAGATTACTGCCTCCCTCTAATGCCAAAACACTGGATAAGAAGGAAATGGAAAAGCTTGGTGGCAAGCTGTACATTATTGACCTGTCGGCCCGGAATACCACTCCCCGGGAGGTGGATGAGGGACTCCGGAAGTTTCTGGGGAGCAATGAAGATGGAAAATATGTGATCTCACTTGAATATGATGGTGCCATCCCCTATGGCCAGTATGTGGAAGCGGTGGATCTGGTCTGGAAAACCGTATACAGTTTCCGCAACAGGCTGGCCATGGACCGATACAATGTGCCCTATGATAAACTGGGAGAAGACATTCAAAGGGAGATCCGGAAGGCCTATCCCATGGCCATGTCCGAATCCATGAAGAAATAGACGAAAGTGAACGCCTCTGATTGCTAGTAATAGATTTTCAATAAATCAGCTTCCAGGGACAGCAGCTCCATTTTGTACCGGAGTAACAATTGCTGGTTCCGGAAATAGAACTCAGAGTTATAGAAGTATTCCGACAGGGATATTTCACCACTTTCCATGGAGGAGGTCAGGAGATTCAGGCTATTGGTCGAGCCCAGGGCCTCTTCCAGTTTTTCAACCCTCCTGTGCAGGTTATTCAGCTGATTCAACTTTTGGCGGATTATACTTTCCTGCTCATAAAGGTATTGGTCCAATTTAGCCTCGGACTGGATCAGGGCCGACCTGGCGGTTTTAACCGTTTGGGTATTTTCCCAGAGGGGGACCGAAATTCCAACAGTAAAACCCCGGAAAGCTTCGGAGGGGATTGCTTCGGAAAAGTAACCGGCCGAGATTTTGGGCAGGTGCTCACTGCGCGCCAGGCTTGTTTCCCGTTCCTTCTCATTACGGTCCTCCTGATGCAGTTGAGCTCCCGGCCCCCCGCGGTAGTCGGCAAGAAGGCTGTCTTCCCGGATAAGGATGGGTTCGGGAAAGAGGGTATCCCTGATTTCTAAATCCTGCCCCCCGGTCATTTCCAACAGGGCCAGGCGATTGTTTTCCAAATCCGATTGAACCTCCTCGAATTCGCTTTCAATAGAAGCTACCATCAGATTGGCCTGGTTGTATTGCAGTAGACCCACCTCTCCTGCTTCCAGCATCTCGGCGACATCCGAACGAATGAGCAAAGCCTGCTGCAATCGCTGATTTAAAAGCCGGGAAAGCTGGTTTAAATGAATCTGCCTGATCCGGAGTTGCCTGGCTTCGGAGAGAACTTCCTGTCGTACCAGGAGGTATTCCAGTTCGGCCCGGGTACGCCGGATCTTTTTCAGTTTCGAACGGTGAGCATAGGCCGTGGGAAAGTCAATCTGCTGCCTGACCAGGATGTTTACCTTGTTCCCAATCTGGTCTGGATTTCCAAACAAATAACCCAATTCAAATTCCGGATCCGGGGGGGTGTTCCCGCTGCCGGCGCGCAGAATGGCTGTCCGGGATGCTTCCCGGGCCACCAGCAGGCTCCGGTTGTTATCCAGTACCAGCTTCATCAGGCTGTCTGCTTCCTGTGTCCATGCAAAACTCTGAATAAGTAAGGCAAGGGTCAGGGTAAATATGAATTTCCTTTTCATGAGTTTCGTTTTTCGAGCATGTAATAAACGGCTGGAATGACCATCAGGTTGAGCAGCGTGGAAGTGAGCAGTCCGCCCAGAATTACAATGGCCATGGGGCTCTGTATCTCGTTCCCCGGTTTGTCTCCGCCCAGTGCCAGAGGTATTAAAGCCAGGGCTGATGCCAGGGCCGTCATCAGGATGGGATTCAGGCGGTCCACGGAACCAGAGATGATCCGGTCTTTCAGAGAAAAGCCTTCTTTGCCAAGCTGGATATACCGGGATACCAGTAAGATGCCATTACGTGTGGCAATTCCAAAGAGAGTGATAAAACCGATAATGGATGGGATGCTCAGCACTCCGGAACTGATCCAGATGGCAAATACTCCTCCTATCAGGGCCAGAGGCAGGTTCAGCAGAATCACACCGGCCACCATTCCACTTTTGAATTCCTGGAACAGGATCATGAAAATGACCAGGATAGCCAGCAGCGAGGTGATCAGCAGGGTGAGCGAGGCGCGCTGGGCACTTTCAAACTGTCCCCCGTACTGCACCCGGTAGCCTTCGGGCAGCTTCACCTCAGAATCCACAATGGAACGGATATCATCCACCACGCTGCCAAGGTCCCTGCCGGAAGTATTGGCCGAAATCACCAGCTTACGCTGCACGTTTTCCCGGTTTATCGTGTTGGGGCCACTGGAGCTGATTACATCGGCCACATAACTCAGGGGTACACGGTTGCCATCGTAGGTATCGATCAGGGCGGCTTCCAGGGCTTCCTTGCTATTGCGGTAAGATTCGGCATAACGCACCACCACCGGATAGTTCAGGTTGTCATCATACACTTCTGCGTATTTCTCCCCGGCTATGGCTGTCTCCACAAACTCGCTCAGTTGATTCTGTGAAATTCCGTAACGTGCCAGCATTTCACGACGGGGCCGGATCTGGATCTGTGGAACTTCCACCAGTTGTTCCACATTCAGGTCCACCAGACCGGGAACCTCGCCAAGCACATTTTTTATTTCATTTGCCTTGCGGTACATGGTTCCCAGGTCAGTGCCAAACAGCTTGATGGCTATGCTGGCCCGGGTTCCGCTCAGCATATGATCGATACGGTGGCCCAGGGGCTGACCGATGTTCAGGCTCATACCCTGCAGGTGGGAGAGTCTATCGCGTACTTCAGCCATAAAGTCTTCATGATCCCGCTTGCCCAGCCGATAGGGCACATCGATTTCAGCCGAGTTGGTTCCTCCGTGACTGTGCTCATTCAATTCTGCACGTCCGGTCCGGCGGGAAACATAAAGCACTTCAGGGATTTGCATCAGCTGTTCATCGATCTGTTTGATCAGGACATTGCTTTCTTCCAGGGAAACTCCCGGGAAGGTCACGGTGGTAATGGTCAGGGTCCCTTCATTAAATTCCGGAAGAAAAGAGTTTCCGAAACGGAAGAAAATCAGGACGGCAACAAGCAGCAGAGCTCCTGACCCTGCCAGAACCGGTATCCTCCAGCGCAATAAGCCTTCCAGTGCTTTTCGGTACCAGCTGTTGAGCCGCTGAACCAGGGGATTTCCCCCACGCTCATCCCGTTCCATCTGCTTTCTTGTGGTAAGCAGGTAGGAGGAGAGAACCGGGGTCAGGGTCAGGGCTACCAGCAGGGAGGCCAACAGGGATACAATAAAGGTGATTCCCAGAGGCTTTAGCATGCGTCCTTCCATTCCCGACAGGAAAAAGAGTGGGAGGAAGGATACAATGATGATCAAGGTGGCCTGTACAATGGATGAACGGATCTCCACGGAGGCTTTATAGATCACCTGCATGTGACCCTCCTGTTCTTCCCTGGGCTTCCGGTGGTTCTGTTTCAAACGTTTCAACACATTTTCCACATCAATAATGGCATCATCCACCAGGGCCCCAATGGCTATGGCCATCCCACCCAGCGACATGGTATTGATGCTTAGCCCGAATACCTTGAGGGCCATCAGCGAAAGAATTAGTGAGAGAGGGATGGCCAACAGGGAGATCACTGTCGTCCGCAGGTTCAGCAGGAAGAGAAAGAGGATCAGCGTTACAAACAATCCTCCCTCCAGCAGCACACGGAACACATTGCTGACCGCCGTTTGAATGAAATCGGCCTGACGGAAGATCTCCGAATTGATTTTCAGGGCTGAAGGTAAAGTGGCTTCCAGTTCATCCAGGGCCTCCTCCACGTTTCGGGTCAGTTCGAGGGTATTCACACCGGGTTGTTTTAAAATAGTGAGGATTACCGCTTCCTTCCCGTCCAGGTAAGCATCACCCACCTGGTCGGGGTGAGAGATTTTCACTTCTGCCACATCTGAAATCTTTACAGGTCTTTCGTTCCGTATCCTGATCACAGAGGAGCCGATGTCGGCCGCATTGGTGGAGCGACCTGTAACCCGGACAGCATATTCCTGTCCGTACTGGTTGATGATCCCGCCAGAGGCATTGCTGTTGGTATTTTCTGCGCAGCGGATCAACTCTTCCAGGCTGACATCGTGGTATTTCATCTTTTGGGGATCGGCCAGGATCTGATACTGCTTGCTCAATCCCCCGATCACTACCACCTGGGCCACTCCCGTAACCGACAGGAGCCTCTGACGGATCTGTTTGTCGGTAATTGTACGTAAGTCGAACATGTCCAGGGAATCGGAACTCAGGGAAACCAGCATAATTTCTCCCATGACGGAAGTTTGGGGGGCCAGAATGGGAGCAGGGATATGGGTCGGAAGCTGGGCCGCGATGGTTGGCAGCTTTTCACTTACGATCTGCCGGGCTTTGTAAATATCCATATCCCACTCAAATTCCACCCAGACAATGGAAAACCCATAGGAGGAAGAGGAGCGGACCCGCCGCACACCGGTGGCCCCGTTTAAAGAAGATTCAATGGGAAAGCTCACCAGGATCTCCACCTCTTCCGCTGCCATGCCATGGGCATCGGTCAGGACCACCACGGTAGGCGCGGTAAGATCAGGAAACACATCAATTTCCATATTCCTCGCCGTGAAAAGTCCGCCCGCCAGCAGAAGGACTGACAGGAATATTATCAGCATCCGGTTATCCAGCGAATATTTTATTATTCTATTTAGCATCGTCGAGAAGTTTAATGTGAATGTCCGTGTTCAATTTCCCCGGCATCCATGGAGGCTGCCTTGATGAGCATAGCTCCGCGGGTAACCACGCGTTCACCTTCAGCAAGTCCGCTTATAATCTCCACCTTCCGCCCGTCCCCGGGTCCTGTTTTTATCCGGCGCTTCGTGTAACTTTCACCGCTGAGCTGGACAAATACATAGGTGCCACCCTGTTCTTCGCCCAGAGCAATGGCCGGAATAGATAGAACATTCTCTCTTTCACCGGCAATCAGGTAGACTTCTGCAAAGGCTCCTTCCAGAAGACTGCCATCGTTCTTCAGAAGGAAATACACCGGCAGGTAATGGTCATTTTCCTTAACCGAGTGTCCCACGGCTAACAGTTTCCCTTCCAGCTCTTCCACGGAGAGTACTTCTTTGGAATAGGCGGTTCTGAAATTAGCAGTGCTAATGGCAATCCTGTGGTGGAAGTACTGCTGGGGCAGGTCGGCCCGCAGCAGGAGGTTCCGGTCGGGGGAAAGAATGGCGAGGATACTGCCTTCGGTCACATACATGCCATCGGAGACAGCAAGCTCATGGATACTACCCGAGGCAGGGGCTAAAATGCGAATTCCTTCTGCTGATACATGAGTTTCCAGGTTGTAGTATTTAAGGCTATCCTCTGTGTAGTTGGCACGGGATTCCTGGAGCTGGCGCTCGGAAATGGCCTTGCTGTCAAAAAGTTGCCTGTGTCGCCGGTATTCGCTTCGGCTAAGCTCCAGCTGGTTCCTGGCTGCTTTGTATCTCAGGCTTAGATTGTCCTCCACCAGGCTTTCCGAGGAGATAGTGAACAGGACTTGCCCCTGATGCACATGAGTCCCCTGTACCAGTTGCGGATCTGCAAATCGGACCATTCCGCGGGAAGTGGAAGAAATGTTTTTTTTCTCACCGGGCATGGGCATTATTTCCCCGCTGGTGGAAATGACCGTGTGAAAAGGGCCCCTGACGACCTTCTCTACCCGGAAGTCGTTGTTCCAGGCCTGTTCCTTCAGGAAAGAAATTTCCCCAACCTGGGTGGCTGAGCTGGTATGCCCGTGTGAATCTTCGTGGGGGGCATGCATGGCTGCGTGATCCGCAAACACCTCCATATGGGCCTCCACCTCTTCTGTCAGGCTGCTATCCTGATAAGAAAATTCAGCATGAAAGGCACCTCCTCTGTTTGGAACGAAAGGGATTCTGAAGATCCCTGGTGCAAGGGCTTTTCCGGAGTTCAGGGTAAGCCCGTCTATCCGGAGACTCACCTGGCCTTCTGAGCAGGGCCGGTAGGTATCGGTCCGGGTTAGATGGATCAGGATTTCAGTTTCCTCTCCGGCAAGCAGTGCCGGGTGTTCCACATAAAACTCCAGTGTTTCACTGAAGAGAGTATAATTGGAATTGAGCTCATCATGCTGGTGAGCCTGGTCGCCAGTACCGGGGAGCGGATTATGCTTTTGCTTACATGCCAGGGCACTCAATACCAGCAGGGTAAGGATAAATGTTTTATTCATGATAAAATGCTTATACAGTGAGACATTGGGTGCAGGAGCCTGCACCCTCTTCAGCATCCACAGGATGCCTGATTCTAAGCAAATATGGGAGGAGCCCTGAGATCCCTTGATCCCAGGTAAATATCTGGCCTGAAGGGTATTTTCAGGACGGCGTAAGTTTGAAGAGCAGGTCCCTGTGTTCCCTTATGCAAGGCGGGCTTTCCGGGAACCAACATGACCGGTATGCCCGAAATCCAGGGGCGAATGGTATGAGTATTGTATTTCTCGAAAACTAACTCGTTAAAAGCATGGCAGTGTGTGGAATGCTTTTCTGTATCTGCGACGGAGTCAGGGTCATGTTCCTGACCGTGCTGATGGCTATGATCAAGAGGACACTCATTGGCAATGGGGCTGGAAACTACTCCGGAATGATGATGATGCGGCACCAGGTTATGTCCCAGAAAAACTGAGAAACAAACTAAAAGAAGAGCCGCTATATGCCTGTTGACGTCCATGTGTTTCACTCCCGGGTAGCAAAAGTAATGAATTCTTTAGAAACCAGGCATTATCCCCGGGCAGCGATTTCATTTTGGCTTATCCACGCCCCGCAATTAGCAAAGGATCATCCTGAAATTGTAATATTCATAATAAATCCTTCAATTTGTAATAAACCTTCAGAATACGACTATGCCAGAAAAACAGAATGATCCGGGTTTAGAAAACAGCAGGCATGTGAACATTGCCATTGATCTGATTTTGAAAGTGGGAACGCTCTTCCTGGTGATCTTTCTTTGCTTTAAGATCTTAAAACCCTTTTTGGGAATGTTGTTATGGGGACTGATTATTGCCATTATCCTCTTTCCGGTCTTTTACCGCTTAAGGAACCTGCTTGGAAAAAGAAGCAAACTGAGCTCCATTCTGCTGACAGCCGTAGCCCTGTCCATCCTGGTACTTCCCAGCATCTGGCTGGTCAATCAGGTCGTCGATGGAGTCAGGTTTCTGGCGGAGAATATCCAGGGGGGTGGTCTGAAAATCCCGCCACCCAGTGCTTCTGTGGCTGACTGGCCGGTAATTGGAGGCTGGTTGTATGAGAACTGGCTTGCCCTGTCTGAAAACTTACAAGAGTCCCTGAAGGGATTTATGCCTCAGATTGTAGCGTGGGGGGAGACAACCCTGGGAACCCTGGCCAATACGGGACTGGGGGTTCTTCAGTTTGCGGCCTCCATCATCCTCGCCGGGATCTTTCTCATCTTTTTTGAAAAGGGCTCGGAATCAGGGCGGCAGATCTTTCAAAAACTGGTCGGAAAAAGGGGGGAGGAGTTCCTGGATATCTCCCTGCATACCATCCGGAACGTAGCTACAGGGGTCCTCGGTGTGGCCGTGATCCAGACCACGTTGATGGGGATTGGACTAATCCTGGCAAATATTCCCCTGGCAGCGGTCTGGATTGTCTTGATCCTTGTGATGACCATTGCACAGATTCCCGTACTTTTGTTTAATATTCCTTTGCTTATCTACCTGTTTGCTTTTATGGACCCCCTGCCAGCGGTGCTATGGGCGCTTTATTTCCTGGTGATGGGAATGATTGATAATATTTTAAAACCCCTGTTGATGGGAAAGGGATCGGATGTGCCCATGCTTGTAATCTTTCTGGGCGCTCTTGGAGGATTTATGGCCTTTGGATTTATTGGACTCTTTCTGGGATCCATCGTAATCTCCCTGGCCTACAAAATATACCTGACCTGGGTGAGTTCTGCCGTGGCACAAAACTGACAAAACTCAGTTTTATTTGAACATATGTTCACTATGTTTGTGAACATATGTTCATAAACGTTCATGTCACCCAGAAGCAAACAGTTCCGTAAAATCATTTCGCCCCCAGCAATGAAGGGCTTCCAGCCCATTGGCATACCCTTTAGTGAAGCTGCTGTGGTGACCCTCCTTTATGAGGAGTATGAGGCACTTAGGCTGGCCGATTATTCTGGATTGAAACAGGAGGAAGCGGCGCAGCTGATGAATATCTCACGTCCCACCTTTACCAGGATTTACAGTTCCTGCCTGAAAAAGCTGGCCATGGCTTTTACCGAGGGCCGCTCCATTGTTATAGAAGGGGGCGATGTGGAGTTTGATAAACAGTGGTACCGGTGTAACCTGTGCACCACAGTCTTTCATCACCCGGATGCAAAACACAAGGAGTGTATCAACTGCCATTCGGAGGATATTGAGCATATCAACCAGAGTATACGTGACTGGAAGGAAGACAGGAGAAGCCCTCATTCAGGGGATGTGGTGGAATATTGCACCTGTCCATCCTGTGCATATAAGATCTTACACCAGCCAGGGATTCCTTGTTTTTCGGATACCTGTCCCGATTGCAAAACCCCTTTAATCCGGAAACGTGATTAAGCATTGGACAAAAATAACAATCAGGTACGGGGAGACCAATCAGATGGGCTATGTACATCACTCTAACTATGCTCTTTATTTGGAGCAGGCACGGATGGACCTTTTCTCCTCAAACGGACTGGATATTCGTGCTCTGGAAAAGGAGGGTGTCATCTTGCCGCTGGTACGCATGGAAATCAGGTATTTGGAGCCGCTCCACTTTGGTGATCAGATCAGTGTGGAGACCAGGTTAAATACCGGGAATAAAATTATGCTTGAACTCAACTACAGGATTTTAAACCAGAATCAGAAACTGGTTGTCCGAGCAAAAACAGCCCTGGTATTTGCGGATAAAGATTCGGGAAAACTGATTCCCGATGCCCACCAATATCTTGAGGCATTAACCTTTCAGGAAGAACAGAGTAGCAGTTAACATTATTCCTAATAGCTTATAAAAGAATATAAATCATGAAGTGTACAGATGTATTGGTGATTGGAGGAAGTGCAGCCGGACTGGCATCGGCCCTGGCATCAAAATCTCACTATCCCGAGAAAAGTGTAACCCTGGTAAGGAAAGAGACTAAAGTCGCAATTCCCTGTGGGATCCCATATATTTTTGGATCCCTGGAGAATACCGACCAGGATATTCTGCCCGATGCCGGATTAATCAAATCAGGTGTGGAGATCATCATTGATGAAGTGACTTCCCTGGAAGGTAAGGGTAAAACGGCAAGACTTAAGAGGGCAGGAGAGCTCACCTATGACAAATTGATTATAGCCACGGGCTCCAGACCTGTGGTTCCGGAATGGCTGCAAGGGGCCCGGCTGGAAAATGTTTATACAGTTCCCAAGGACCTGGTCTACCTCGACACCATGAAAAATGAGCTGAAAGGGAAGGAAAACATTGTAGTTATTGGAGCCGGATTTATCGGCATTGAGATGTCCGACGAATTAAAGAAGACAGGGAAAAAGGTGACCCTGGTTGAACTTCAGACCAACGTACTTCCTCTGGCCTTTGATCCTGATTTAGCCCAGGAAGCAGAGAGCATATTAAAAGAGCGGGGTATAGAGGTTCTGACAGGGCACGGTGTAAAGGAGATTTTAGGAAAAGAGCATGTAGAAGGAGTAAAAATTGCATATGGCGAAACAGAAGAGATCCTGGAGGCCGATGCGGTAATTCTTTCCATGGGATATACTCCTAACGTTGATCTGGCCAGGGACCTGGAGGATATCACCTTTAACAGGGATGGGTTTATCAAAGTAGATGAGTACATGCGTACCGATCACCCCGATGTATTTGCAGTTGGTGACTGTGCTGAAAAGCGTGATTTTTTTACCCGGAAACGTTCCAAAGCCATGCTTGCTTCCATCGCCTGTGCAGAGGCGAGGGTTGCAGGGATGAACCTTTATAAATTGTCTACCCTGAAAACCATTGGTGGAACCATTGCCATTTTCTCTACGGCCTTGAATGGAACCGGATTCGGAGCAGCCGGATTAACTGAAACCGTAGCCCGTGAAGAAGGGTTTGATATTATCGTGGGAAAATTTGAGGGAGTGGACAGACATCCCGGATTGTTGAATCATCCACACAAGCAGATTGTAAAACTGATTGCAGGGCGTGAAAACGGGATCATCCTGGGTGGCGAAGTGATGGGTGGATCCAGTGCAGGAGAGCTGATCAATATCATCGGTCTGATTATTCAGAACAAAATGAATGTAAATAGCCTGTTGACCATGCAGATTGGAACGCATCCCATGCTGACTGCTTCTCCTGCGGCTTATCCTCTGACCAAGGCGGCAGAGCTCATTGCAAAAGAGTTTTGGCATAATTAATCATTTTAGACAGGTGAATATTACGGTGTTGTCGGAAATGAGGGCCATGGACGGATTTGAATCCGAACATGGCCTCTCTTTCCTGATTGAGGTGGATCAGCATAAGATCCTTTTTGATACGGGGGCCTCTGATCTTTATATAAGGAACGCTACG
>Ga0316201_10002430_pt1 | contig 13269 bp, 10 predicted proteins | sample CS6wburrow_MG_FD_204516 | JGI IMG/M metagenome (GOLD analysis project Ga0316201, IMG submission 204516) | Coastal sediment microbial communities from Delaware Bay, Delaware, United States - CS-6 worm burrow | ecosystem: Environmental > Aquatic > Marine > Coastal > Sediment | place: USA... | reverse complement strand
TTCCAGATGAGCGGCATCGACGCGACCAAGATTTGCTTCGAGATTACTGAAACCGCTGCCATCGCAAGTTATTCGCAGGCCAATCGATTCATCAATGCGCTCAAGGAACTGGGCTGCATGTTTGCCCTTGACGACTTCGGTACCGGTCTGTCGTCATTCGGATATCTCAAGCATTTCCCCGTGGACTTCCTCAAGATTGACGGCAGCTTCGTCAAGGAGATTCTGCATGATCCGATCGATCGCGAGATGGTGCGTTCGATTAATGAGATCGGTCACCTCACGGGCAAGCGGACGATTGCCGAATTTGCGGAAAACGAGGAAATTATTACGATGCTCAAGGGCATGGGCATCGACTACGCGCAGGGCTACGGAGTATCCGAACCCAAACGGGTGACTCGGGCAGTAGCCTAGTCGATCCTGAATAGCATCGACAGGTCTGCAGCCCTGATGTTCTTGGTGAGCGCGCCGGTCGAAATATAGTCCACGCCTGTTTCGGCAATTTCCCGAATTGTGTCCAGCGTCACGTTGCCCGACGCTTCAAGCTCCGCCCCCACAATGCCATAGCCTTCGTTTGTCGCTACGGCTTCTTGCAGTGCGTCGATAGAGAAGTTATCGAGCAGTATGCGGGCCGCACCGGCATCGAGCGCTTCGAGTAATTCGGTTTGGTTTTCAACTTCAACCTCGACCAGGACATCGCCGCCCGTATCCTGAGCGCGCTGTAACGCCGCCGTAATGCTGCCGGCGGACTTGATGTGGTTTTCCTTGATCAATATTGCATCGAACAGCCCGACTCGATGATTCACTCCACCGCCACAGGTCACGGCATATTTCTGCGCCCGGCGCAGGCCGGGAATGGTCTTGCGTGTGTCGAGCACCTTGGCGCGTGTCCCTTCAATGGCTTTGACAAAGGCGGCTGTGGTGGTTGCCGTCGAAGAGAGGGTCTGCAGGAAATTCAGCGCTGTGCGCTCGCCGGTCAGCAATGCCCGCGCAGAACCGACGATCTTGCAGATAACATCGTCAGCTTCGGCACGACCGCCATCGCCGATGTACCAGTCAATGATGATATTTTCATCAAGCTGGCGAAATACCTCCTCGACCCACGCCTCGCCGCATAGCACGAGCGACTCACGCGCAATGATCGTGGCACCAACGACCGCATCGGCATCGACCAGGGAGGCCGTAAGGTCACCGGCCCCGACGTCCTCGGCAAGTGCTGCCGCGACGCCGGGGCCGATGGAGGCTTTCGTTTCGTCGGAAAGCAAGCGGGCCTACATGGCCCAGCCGTGACCGGCTCCGACCATACTCATGACCATCGGGATGGACATCAGCGTATTCGAACGCGAGGCCAGGAAGGCAATGTTCTTGGCTTTGGCCACCTGGTCGGCACTGGCTTCTACCATGCCGAGTACTTTCTTCTGGTTCGGCCAGATCAGCACCCAGACGTTAAACAGCATGATGGTACCGAGCCACGCGCCCACGCCAATCGTCATGGCGTACTGGTTAACAGGATCCGTGTTCAGTCCAAGCGCAAACGCATTGTGCAGCTGCCCTTTGTGGAGCAGGAACGCAGCGCCGGTCAGCCATGTGGCCAATGCGGCCCAGCGGAACCAGGCCAGAGCCCGCGGCGCGACATACTTTGCGATACCGGCGCCACCAGGGCCCCCTTCATCGCCTGCAGCCTCGCCAAGTGCGGGGACCTGTACGAAATTGAAGTAGTACAGGAGGCCGATCCAGGTAATACCGGACAGTACGTGCAGCCAGATCGTAATCGACTGTGCGCTTATTCCAGCCACCATGTGGTTGCCCTTGGTTGCGAGCATAATGATGACGGCGAGAACGATGCCACCAATAATCGTGCCGCTAATGGTCTTCAGGGGGTTCATTATTTGTTTCTCCGGTTTTAGGCTGTCGGTATTATAGGGATGGCGGTACAATCGCGCCAATGTTTGCAAGGACTCCTATGCGGCCCACGCTGGCGATTCTGTCATTGCTGATGCTGAGCGGCTGTACGGCCCTCGTTGTTGGCGGTTCGGCAGCCGGCGGTTACCAGCTCGGTACGGACGAGCGGGAGCCCGGCGCTGTGGCCTCGGATTCCGCGATTACGAACAAGATCAAGGCAAAATATGTCGCTGACTCGATTGTCAGCGCGTTTAACATCAGTGTCCGTACCTATGAAGGTAGGGTCACGCTCTCAGGCGTCGTAAATAGTTTCGTTGCGCGCGACCAGGCGATGGATCTGGCGAAAAGCACAGCGGGCGTTAAGACGGTAACGAATCAAATTGTAGTTGAGGACTGAACAGATGAGCGTTAAAGAACGCATTGAAGAGCAACTCGGGTCACACGATGTTCTTCTTTACATGAAAGGTACACCCGATTTTCCCCAGTGCGGATTCTCAGGCCAGACAGTCGCGGCACTTAACGCGATCGGCAAACCGTACTCATTTGTGAATATTTTTGAGGATCCGGAGATTCGCGAGGGTCTGAAGGAGTACTCGAACTGGCCGACGTTCCCTCAGCTCTACGTCAAGGGCGAACTTATCGGCGGCTGCGACATCGTGGTCGAGATGTACCACTCTGGCGAGCTCGCAAAAGTCATCGAGGAAGCCTAGCCCCAACCAATGCGGGGACACCTGAAAGGTGTCCCCCAGCGACGAACCTCAGGTTCAGGGACACCTTTCAGGTGTCCCCCGGCGAACGTCAGGTTCAGGGACACCTTTCAGGTGTCCCCCAGCGAACGTCAGGTTCAGGGACACCTTTCAGGTGTCCCCTGGCAAAGATCACGGTTGCGGCGGGGCGTTCCTGAGCGACGTCTCGAAGATATCCCGGAAGCGATTCACGATTTCACAAAACAGATCCGCGGTCTGCTCGGCGTCGTACGATGCCGAATGCGCCTGCGTTTCATCCCAGCCCATTCCTGCCGCAATAGCGGCTCTCGCAAGAACCGTCTGTCCAAAGGCGACGCCGCATAGTGTCGCTGTATCGAAGCAGCTGAACGGGTGAAAGGGACTGCGCTTGATCGCCGAGCGTTCGATGGCCTGGTTCAGGAAGCCGAGGTCAAAGTGGGCGTTGTGGCCTACCAGAACCGCACGCGAACAGCAGTTTTCCCGAATCGAGCGCCTGACTTCGCGGAAGGTGCGCTGTAAGGCATCGCGTTCATCGATAGCGGGCCGCAATGGATGGTGTGGATCGATCCCATTGACTGCGAGCGACGCCGCTTCAAGATTGGCTCCTTCAAACGGTTTGATGTGATAGCGAATCGTTTCGCTGCGCGTCAGAAAGCCATCGGGATTGATTTCGAGCAGCACGGCCGCTATCTCGAGAAGAGCATCGGTTTTGGCATTGAAACCGCCTGTTTCGACGTCGATTACCACGGGCAGAAAACCGCGGAAGCGGTGCGCCATTCTTATTTCATCTGACACTAGGAGTTTGCCTTAAGCAGGTTCTCGTCAAGGATGGCATTCATCGTATAACGAACCCCGAACCCCGTGAACTTCGATGCGACATGTCCAAGGCCACCTTCATTGTCGCCAGCGCCGAGGTCGAGATGCACCCACGGCACATCGTTTTCGATAAATTCGGCAAGAAAGCTCGCGGCGAGGATGTGGTCGCCAGCACCTTTCGCCGAGCATTGCAGGAAGTCCGCCGTTTCGCTCTTGAGGTCTTCCAGGAACTCCTTACCGATCGGGAAGGGCCATACTCGTTCGCCGCTATTGCGGCCGATGCGCTTCAGAACCGGGTGGAGTTTGCTGCGATTGGTAAATACGCCGGAATACCGGGTCGTCAATGCACGAATGACACTGCCGGTCAGGGTGGCGTAATCGAAGATGATGCCGGGCTTCTCGCGGCTTGCGAGCACCAGGGTGTCTGCCAGCGCCATACGGCCCTCGGCATCAGTATGGACGGTCTGAACGGTCTTGCCGTTCGCCGCCGTGATGACATCCTGCGATTTATAGGCATTTGGGCCGGTTCGATTCTCGGTAATAGCCAGCCAGCAGTCCACGGCGATGGGTAGCTGCATTTCGCTGATGGCGAGAAAGGTGCCGAGTGCGACAGCGCTGCCCTGCATATCGCCATGCATATCGAGCATGGACTCGAATGGCTTCAGATTGGTGCCGCCGGTATCGAAAATAATGCCCTTGCCAACCAGGCTCAGGTCGGCGACCGCATTGTTCGCTGCAGGACGGTAGCGGAGGCGCACGATATTTGCGCTGTCGTTGTCGTTGCCCTGGGCTACAGCAAGAAATGCACCGCAGCCGAGCTTTTTGAGTTCCTTGACGCCGAAACGCTTGAACGCCCAGCCATTGTCCTTCGCCATGGATTTGGCGAGGTCGGCGTAGTTATTGGCGTCCAGGAAGTTCGGCGGCAGCGTTGTCAGCCAGCGAGCAAGGTTGTTGCCTTTGGCTTCGGCTTCGGTGCGCACCGTGTCGATCGTCTTTTCCACCCCCAGCAGGCGGATGCTGTTGATGGTGGCCGGCGCTGCCTTGCTCTTGAACGCAGGGAGCTTGAAGGCCGCTGCCAGCGCCGCTGCGAGCATGTTGTTAACCAGCTCGCCCTGCGTTTCTGCATTGAAACCTACTGCGCAAATTCCCAGGCTGCCGGCCTTCTGCCCGATCGCGGCCGCAACGAGTTTGCGTCCGAGCGTCAATTGTTCGAACGTGCCTGCGTTTGCTGCGACCGTCCCGGCCACAACCAGGGTCTGTTTTTTATTCGCCAGTCTCGTCGTGAACGCCGGTGAAGCACCGGCCACGTGTTTGCGGTAGACCGCCTGCATTTTCGCCCCCTGCGGGAGCTTGTCGAAGTCGGCCTTCGACGGCTTCGCAGGTAGTATCAAAAGTAACTGATCGACGCTATCCAAAGATTTTGCATCGAGGCGGCCAACCTTTTGATATATACGGAGATCGTGCTTGTCTGGCTGGATCTTTTGCATCTAAAAATTAACTCCCTGTGAGGCTTGACCCTTGCCGTACAAACACCGAATATGTCGCCCCCATATGCGATCCATTTGGCCCGTGCACGGATGCGGGCATCCTAGCAGGACGCACCACGTAATTCACGCGCAGCGCAGATGCACCTGAGCAAAGGCCGGGCCGGTAAATTATGAGTAGATTCAACCCCTTCGACGACATTGATCCAACTGAAACCGGGGAGTGGCTGGAGTCGATCGACTCAGTGCTGGGGCAACATGGCCCCGAGCGAGCCCACTTCCTGCTCAACCAGATGATCGACTTCGCCCGGCGCTCCGGAGCCTACCTGCCGTACAGCCCGAATACGGCATACCTGAACACGATCGGCAAGGCGCGCCAGCCCGAGTACCCCGGCGACCGTTCGATTGAACGCCGCATTGAGGCGTACATTCGCTGGAATGCCATGGCGATGGTGGTCAACGCGAATCGCATTTCCACTGAATATGGCGGCCACATCTCCAGTTATGCGTCATCAGCGACGCTGTATGAGGTGGGCTTCAATCATTTCTGGCGCGGAGCTACGGACAAGCAGGAAGGCGACATGGTGTTCATGCAGGGCCATTCGGCGCCCGGCATCTACTCGCGTGCCTTCCTGGAAGGACGGCTGGCTGAGAAAGACCTGAACCGCTTCCGTCAGGAAGTCGGCGGAGGCGGACTGTCATCGTACCCGCATCCCTGGCTGATGCCTGAGTTCTGGCAGTTCCCGACGGTCTCAATGGGCCTCGGTCCCATGATGGCAATCTACCAGGCGCGTTTCATGCGTTACATGGAAAACCGGGAGATGACCGGACCGTCTGACCGAAAGGTCTGGTGCTTCCTGGGTGACGGTGAAATGGACGAGCCTGAGTCGATGGGCGCGATCACGATGCCTGTACGCGAAGGCCTCGACAATCTCGTGTTCGTCGTCAACTGTAACCTGCAGCGTCTGGACGGCCCGGTCCGCGGCAACGGCAAGATTATTCAGGAGCTCGAAGCGGCTTTCGGTGGAGCGGGATGGAATGTGGTCAAGGTAGTCTGGGGATCGAAATGGGATCCACTGCTCGCCAATGACCAGTCGGGTAAATTACGCCAGGTCATGGAAGAGACGGTCGACGGCGAGTACCAGAAGATCAAGTCGAAGGACGGCAAGTACGTGCGCGACACGTTCTTTGGCAAGTACCCGGAAACGGCCGCGATGGTCGCAAACATGTCTGACGATGAGATCTGGCGCCTGAATCGCGGTGGCCACGATCCGCTGAAGGTCTACGCGGCCTACGATGCCGCGACGAAGCATCAGGGCGGCCCGACCATCATTCTCGCCAAGACGGTCAAAGGCTTTGGTATGGGTACGGCCGGCGAAGGGCAGAACACGGCCCACCAGCAGAAGAAAATGGACATCGAAGAGATTCGGACCTTCCGCGATCGCTTCAATATCCCGCTAACCGATGAGCAGATCGGCGACGTTGTGCCGTACTACAAACCGGCACCTGACAGCGCCGAGTATGAGTACATGATGGAACGACGCCAGTCGCTGGGCGGCTTCCTGCCGCGGCGGCGGGCCAAATCGACATCGCTGCCTGTGCCACCCCTGGAAACATTCCGTACACAGCTTGAAGGTACCGGTGAGCGCGAGGCATCGACGACGATGGCCTTTGTACGCATGCTGACGGCCCTGACGCGTGACAAGCAGATTGGTAAGCACATTGTGCCGATCGTGCCTGACGAAGCGCGCACCTTTGGTATGGAGGGTATGTTCCGCCAGGTGGGCATCTACGCATCCAAGGGCCAGCTCTATGAGCCGCAGGATGCGGGCGAACTCATGTACTACCGCGAGGACAAGAAGGGTCAGATCCTCGAGGAAGGCATTAACGAAGGCGGCGCGCTGTGTTCGTGGATCGCCGCCGGTACGTCTTACTCGAATCACAACGTGCCGATGGTGCCGTTCTATATCTATTACTCGATGTTCGGTTTCCAGCGCGTTGGCGATTTCATCTGGGCTGGCGGCGACATGCAATCACGCGGCTTCCTGATTGGTGGCACGGCAGGTCGTACGACGCTGGCCGGCGAGGGCCTGCAGCATCAGGACGGACATAGCCTGGTCGCTGCCTCGACCGTGCCGAATTGCCGTTCCTACGATCCAACCTATGCCTATGAGTTAGCCGTGATCGTGCAGGATGGTCTGCGGCGCATGATCGGTGAGCAGGAAGATGTGTTTTATTACATCACCTGCATGAACGAGAACTACACCCATCCGCCGATGCCCGCGGGTGTGGAAGAGGGCATCCTGAGAGGGATGTATCCGCTCGATATCAGTATCAGCCAGGGCAAAATTCGTGTGCAGCTCATGGGCTCCGGCACGATTCTTCGCGAGGTACTGGGTGCCTCGCAGTTGCTGATGGATGACTTCGGCATTGTTGCGGATGTCTGGTCAGTGACCAGTTTCAATGAACTGCGTCGTGACGCGCTTGAGGTTGAACGCTGGAATCACCTGCACCCCGAAGAACAGCCGCGCAAGTGCTGGGTGCAGCAGTGTTTCGGTGATCGCCCAGGACCGTATGTTGCCGCCACTGATTACATGAAGATCGTCGCCGACCAGATCCAGGGTTGGGTGCCGGGCAACTTCTATTCGCTGGGTACGGATGGCTACGGTCGCAGTGACGCACGCAAGGCGCTGCGCGAGCATTTTGAGGTCGACCGGCGGTTTATTGCCGTCACGGCACTGAATGCGTTGGCGGAGGATGGCTCGCTCGACACGAAGACTGTCGTCGAGGCCATCAAGAAATACGGCATCGATCCGGATCGTCCGAATCCGGTCACACTGTAGTCGGGGGCGCTTACGTGACGAAGACAATCGACATAGTGGTCCCGGACCTTGGTGATTTTGAAAATGTCGAAGTCATTGAGGTGCTTGTTAGCAGCGGCGATACCGTAGAGCGCGAAGACGGCCTGGTCACCATTGAGACCGACAAGGCATCACTGGACATCCCGTCGCCTGAGAACGGTGTTATCGAGAAACTGACGATCGGCGTCGGCGACAAAGTATCGACTGGCGATATCATTGGTCAGTTGACCATGGAAGTCGGCGATACAGTGGTCATTGCACCCGCAATAGCATCCGTGCCGACCGGTGATACCACCGTGTTGACCGATGCGGTCGCGAAGCCGGCAGGCAAGCAGACTCTCGTTGTACCGGACCTCGGTGACTTTGCGGACGTCGAGGTTATCGAAGTGCATATCAAGGCCGGTGATACGGTCGACGTTGAGGATTCGCTGGTCACGCTCGAAACAGACAAGGCGGCGATGGACGTGCCGGCCATTGTGGCGGGGACGATTGACTCCGTGCTCATAAAAGTTGGCGACAAGGTGTCGGAAGGCTCATCGCTGGCAATTATCGATGCAGTAGCGCCGTCGACCGAACAGGCTGCCGCTGCTCCCGCAGCGCCGACCGAAGCGGCTCCCGCCAAGACCGCTCCCGCAGAAGTGGCTCCCACAAAGGCAGAGCCTGTAAGAACGGCTCCGGCGTCGCTGCCCGCAATCGATGAGGCTGGCTTTTCCAAAGCGCACGCAAGCCCGTCGGTTCGCAAGCTGGCGCGCGAGCTCGGCGTCAATCTCGTGCAGGTCAAAGGCAGCGGTATCAAGAGCCGCATTCTGCACGACGATGTGAAGGCCTTTGTTAAGGCCATCCTCACAGGCCAGACGGCATCGCCTGCCGGCGGGGCACTGCCCAGGACGCCCGTTGTGGACTTTGCCAAGTTCGGTGAGATCGATGTCCAGCCACTGACGCGCATCCAGAAGATCTCCGGGCCGCGACTGCAGGCGAGCTGGATTAATCTGCCGCATGTTACGCAGCATGACCTTGCCGACATCACGGATCTTGAAGCCAGGCGCCAACAGCTCAAGGGGCCTGCCAGGGAGCGCGGTATAGGCCTGACGCCGCTGGCGTTCATCATGAAAGCCTGCGTAGCGGCACTCCAGGAATTCCCCAAGGTCAATTCATCGTTGTCGGATGACGGTGAGAGCCTCGTCTATAAGAAGTACGTGCACCTGGGTTTCGCAGCCGATACTGAGAACGGGCTGATGGTCCCGGTCATTCGTGATGCCGACAAGAAAGATGTCTACGAAATTGCGAAGGAGCTCGGCGAACTGTCTGCGCTGGCGCGCGAGGGTAAATTGAAGGCGGATCAACTGCAGGGTGCATGCTTTACGATCTCCAGCCTGGGTGGCATTGGCGGCACGGCATTCACGCCGATCGTGAATGCACCGGAAGTGGCTATTCTCGGCGTGTCGCGATCGAGCATGCAGCCAGTGTGGAGCGGCTCCGAGTTTGAGCCCCGCCTGATGCTGCCTTTGTCGTTCTCATACGATCATCGCGTGATCGATGGTGCGCAGGCCGTACGTTTCACGACCTTCCTCGGGCAAAAGCTGGCCGATGTCGAGTCCCTGTTGCAGGCGATTCCGTAGTGGCCGTTAAGCTGGCGATTCCGGACCTTGGCGACTTCGAGAGTGTCGAGGTTATAGAAATCATTGCGGCGCCTGGTGATGTGGTGGCCGTCGAAGATCCGCTGATCACGCTTGAGACCGACAAGGCGACGATGGATGTTCCTGCCGAGCAGGCCGGCACCATCGTATCGGTCGACGTTAAGGTCGGCGACCGTGTGTCGACGGGCGATCCGCTCGTCACGATCGAGGTAATGGCCGACGAGGTACCGGTCGAGCACATTGAAGAGACGCGTAAAATGTCGACGCCGGAAATCGTAGCGGCGACACAAGCGGCAGAACAACCAACGGATGCTGCAACGCATTCGGCACAGCTCGTCGTTATCGGTGCGGGTCCTGGTGGCTACACGGCTGCATTTCGCGCCGCCGATCTCGGGATGGATGTCATTCTGATCGAGCGTTGGCCGGTGCTCGGCGGTGTTTGCCTGAACGTCGGGTGTATTCCGTCGAAGGCTCTGCTGCATGCCGCCAAGGTGATTGACGAAGCGGAGGCGATGGCTGAACACGGCGTGGTCTTTGCCAAGCCATCCATTGATGCGGAAAAACTCCGCGACTGGAAGAACGAAGTAATTGGCAAGCTGACCGGCGGCCTCTCGACGATGGCTAAACAGCGCAAGGTTCGCGTTATGCATGGCGAGGCGAAATTCGTTGCGGCGAATCGTCTGAGTCTCGACAACGCGGAAACGATCGACTTCGAAAAATGCATCATCGCGGCGGGCTCGGAGCCTGTCATGCTGCCGAACCTGCCGGATGACCCGCGTATAGTCGATTCGACAGGCGCGCTTGAGTTGGCACCGATCCCGAAGCGCCTGCTCGTAGTAGGCGGCGGCATCATTGGCCTCGAGATGGCCTGTGTGTACAGCGCTCTTGGTACGGAGGTAAGCGTCGTTGAGCTTATGGATCAGCTCATGCCAGGTACTGATAAGGATCTGTTACGGCCGTTTACCAAAGTTGTTAAAGACCGTTACGAGAATATTCTGCTGAAGACCAGGGTCACCGGCATGCGTGCCACGGTGCCGGGCATCGAGGTGACCTTTGAAGGTGAGAATGCGCCGTCGGTTGGGGTCTACGATCGGGTGCTCGTTGCCATCGGGCGACGCGCCAATGGCGACAAGCTGGATGCGGACAAGGCCGGCGTGCGCGTGGACGAGCGCGGCATCATCGAAGTCGACAAACAAATGCGCACCAACGTGCCGCACATTTTCGCGATCGGTGACCTGGCGGGCGGACCCATGCTCGCACACAAGGCCACACACGAGGCCAAAGTTGCTGCTGAAGTTGCCCACGGCGAAAAGAGTTTCTTCGATGCGCGAGGGATTCCGTCGGTCGCGTACACCGATCCCGAGATCGCATGGGTTGGTCTGACCGAGACTGAAGCCAAAGCGCAGGGCGTTGAGTACGAAAAAGCTCAGTTCCCCTGGGCAGCCAGTGGTCGCGCGCTGTCCCTGGGTCGTTCAGAGGGTTTTACCAAGTTACTGTTTGACCCAAAGACCGATCGTTTGCTCGGCGGTGCAATCGTTGGACCCAGTGCGGGCGACCTGATCGCCGAAATCGGACTGGCGATGGAGATGGGTGCCGACGCGGCGGACATCAGCCTTACGATCCACCCGCACCCGACCTTGTCGGAAACGGTGGCGTTCTCGGCCGAGGCGTTCGAAGGAACGTTGACGGACCTTTACATTCCGAAGAAGCGCAAACGCTAGTTTATCTTGCGGCGAAGCTCGTGTGCGTCGTTGATGACCTCGTGCGCGGCGTCTGTCAGCACATTTGACTGATGTTCGAAACGCAACACTGACTCGGCAGCGGCGATGGCATCGTCCGGCTGGAATACAAACAGGTAGGCCCGTGCCAGCAACATGCGGGTGGCCTGGTCGTGCGGCGCTGCTTCGATCGCGGCTTCCAGGTATTCGATTGCCTCAGGCAGATCCTGACCTTTGGCAAGATAAGCGAGACCCATCAGCGAATTCAGTTCAGGCGTCGCGTCAGCGATCGTCAGTGCACTTTCCAGTGACTCGATCAGGCGCGATGCAACCCTGGTCCTCGTTTTCGAATCATAGCTGGTCGACAGTTGCTGCGCCCAGTATTGCGCGTAATCCATCCATATTCGAAAGTCCCAGGCCATCAGGTAGATGGCCTTTTCGAAGCGCTTGTTTGCGCCATCGAGATCACCGCGCCGTCCGAGGATCCGCCCGATTCCGGCTTCTCCATGGGCGCGCAATTCATCGTCGGCAAGCACCGCGGTAAACCACTTCTCCGCCGCCTCGAAGTCTTCCAAACGTAACGCCATATGCGCGAGCGCAAGTTGCGCCTCCGATCGCGACATCTCTGCAACCTGCGCTGAAAAACCGGGCAGGGCCGTATTGACCGAAACGCTTCGGCTGGAAAAGTCCTTCGCGAGGTAGTACTGCAAAAGCGCCTGTTCGAAGTCTTCAAGATCAACTGAGAATGCCTGTGAGAAGGCCTCGCCTGGCGGCGTTCCCGTGGACGCGAGGCGCGCATAGCGTTCAAGCCTTGTGTGCAGTGTCTGATCGGCGTCGGGCAGGCTGCGCAGGTAGTGAACCATGAGCCACGACTGGCCATAGAACAAAGCCGCTTCTTCATTGTTCATCGCCGATGTGTCGTCGGTGGTCAGTAGCGCTGCAAGAGGCATCCAGGTCATGACGCTCAGGCTGGCGAGGTGTCCCCGTGGCGCCATGCCATACTCGAAAGCCTGGTCGCGTACGCGTGAGTGAGAGAGGTACTCGGCATTGCCTTCCTCAAACCAGCGTGGGAACCGAATTTGGCCTGACTGCTTGTTCAGGTAGTGCGCATATTCATGCAGGATAATCTGGATGCCCCGCGAGCCCGCTGTGTGCTCGATCAGGATGGCGTTCTCCCGCAGATCGGACACAAAGTAGCCAGCTGAGAAATCCGGCGCGCCAATGCTCACATAGTCGTCGTGATTATCGACCGCAAGAATTATTGTCGGTACCTGTGACTCGTAAGTTGGAACTTCGCTCGAGTCACCGAATGATGCGCGCATGACTTCGAGATGCCGTAGCAGCTCGATCGTCTCCTCTTCTTCGAGGACACTCTTGATACGGAAGTTACCGCTGCTGATTTCCTGCCAGCTGCGATCAGCCAGTGGTACGCGATCTGCGCAGGCAGGTTCCAGGCACAGGGCGCCCAGCAGGATGATAATAAAAACTGCTGTGCGACTCATTTGCGCGAGTAATACCACTTTTCGATGAGATAAAGGCCAATACCGATTACCAGCAGTATTGAGACCTTGATCCAGTCCTCGCCCTTGGACTGAGCGATGAGCCAGAAACAGATCGCGAGTGCGATTGCCGGGATCATGAAGCCGCCCGGAAGCCGCCACGCGTTCTCCTTCGCTACAGGTGTTGCCTTACGCCGGATCACAGGCAGTGAAGCAATGCAGATGATGTAGCCAAGCAGCCGTACGACAGAACTGCCAATGGCCAGATCGACAAAATTGCTGGACAAGCCGAGCACGAGTGACATCGCGCCCATGACAATAATGGCACGGTCCGGGGTCGCGTATTTCTTGTGGATGTTCCCGAACCATTGTGGCATCAGGCGCTGTTCCGCCAATGAAAACAGGAGTCGCGGAGCGGCGAGAATCGAACTGGCCAGGTTGCCGCCGATGGAAAATACCGCGGCGAAGGTGATGACCAATGCGCCTGCAGGGCCGGCCAGACTGCGGCCAACATCAACCAGTGTCGCACTGGCATAGTCCGCAGCCGGAATGACGGAGATGTAAACCAGGACGATAAAGAAATAGAGCAGTCCGGTCAGGAGCAGGGTTCGGATTAGTGCGACAGGGATC
>Ga0316201_10002427_pt1 | contig 13281 bp, 9 predicted proteins | sample CS6wburrow_MG_FD_204516 | JGI IMG/M metagenome (GOLD analysis project Ga0316201, IMG submission 204516) | Coastal sediment microbial communities from Delaware Bay, Delaware, United States - CS-6 worm burrow | ecosystem: Environmental > Aquatic > Marine > Coastal > Sediment | place: USA: Delaware... | reverse complement strand
TCCGAATCCACACAGAAATAGCCCTCGCGCTCGAACTGAAAGCGTTCGCCCGGCCTGGCGCCCGCCAGACTCGGTTCAAGGTAGCAATGGGTCAGGGTGAGCAGTGACTCGGGATTGAGATGATCCCTGTAGTCGGTGCCGTCCCTGGCGGTGTCCGGGCTGGGATGGTTGAACAGGCGGTCATACAGGCGCACTTCCGCTTCGATGCCGTGCCGGGCGGATACCCAGTGTATGACACCCTTGACTTTCCGCCCTTGCGGATTCTTCGCCAGGGTGTCCGGATCATAACTGCAGCGCAACTCAATGACGTCACCGTGGCTGTCCTTGATGACTTCGTCGCAGCGAATGACGTAGGCATTACGCAACCTGACTTCGCCGCCGCTCACCAGGCGTTTGAATTTGCTCGGCGCCTGTTCTCTGAAATCCTCGCGATCGATGTACAGTTCGCGGCTAAAGCTCAGGCTGCGCATCCCCATGGACTCGTCCTGGGGGTGATTGGCCGCCTGCAACTCTTCGACCCTGTCTTCGGGATAATTTTCAATGACCACTTTCAACGGGTGCAGTACCGCCATGCGGCGTGGCGCGTGCTGATTCAGATCTTCACGCACACAGTTTTCCAGCAACCCCATCTCAACATTGTTGTCAGACTTGGTAACACCGATGCGCTCACAGAAATCACGGATCGCTGCCGGCGTGTAACCGCGCCGCCGCATACCGGCAATGGTGGGCATGCGCGGGTCGTCCCAGTCTTCCACGTGCCCTTCATCCACCAGTTGCGTGAGCTTGCGCTTGCTGGTCACCGTGTACTGCAATTCAAGACGGGAAAACTCGATCTGTTGCGGATGACACTCAACTCCCAATTCATCCAGGAACCAGTCGTACAGCGGACGATGGTCCTCAAACTCAAGGGTACACAGGGAGTGGGTAATGCACTCGATGGAATCAGACAGGCAGTGCGTAAAATCGTACATCGGGTAGATGCTCCACGCCTCGCCGGTCTGGTGGTGGACGGCGCCGTGCCGGATACGGTAGATGGCCGGATCACGCATGTTCATATTGGCTGACGCCATGTCGATCTTGGCCCGCAGTATGCGCGAACCATCGGCGAATTCCCCGGCGCGCATGCGTTCGAACAGATCCAGATTCTCTTCTACCGATCGCGTCCGGTAAGGACTGTTTTTGCCGGCTTCGGTCAGCGTCCCGCGAAACTCGCGGGTTTCCTCCGGGCTCAGATCACAGACATAGGCTTTACCCGCCTTGATCAGTTGCACTGCATAATCGTAGAGCTGCTCGAAATAGTCCGAGGCGTAGAACAACCGGTCCTCCCAGTCGTAACCCAGCCAGGCGACATCCCCCTTGATCGCTTCGACGAACTCGATGTTCTCCTTGTGCGGATTGGTGTCATCGAAACGCAGGTTACAGCTACCCTGATAATCCGCGGCGACACCGAAGTTCAGACAGATGGACTTGGCGTGCCCGATATGCAGATAACCATTCGGTTCCGGAGGAAAACGGGTCGCCACACGACCCTGATTCTTGTTTGCGGCAAGGTCCGCGTCAATGATGTTGCGAATAAAGTTGGAAGGTACGACTGCTTCTTCACTGCTCATCGGTTTTAGCCCTGTTCCATGCGCTGACGGATAAAATCCAAAGCCCGGTCGATACGACGCAGGCAGGCCTCGCGACCGACCAGATGCAGGGTGACGTCAATGCCCGGCGACGCGGCACGCCCAACCACGGCCACCCGCAAGGGTTGCGCCACTTTGCCCATCGCCAGATCCAGTGACGTGGCGACATCCTTGACCTGCTGGTGGAGCGCCTGCGGTTCCCAGTCACCCAGCGCAACCAGGGCTTCCCTCATCCTTTCCAGGGGCTCACGGGCTGCCGGCCTGAGGTGCTTCCTGGCCGCTTTCTCATCGTATGTGTCGAAATCCTGATAGAAGAATTCACTGATATCGGCCATCTCCACCAGCGTCCTGGCTCGCTCATGCTGAGCCTCGACGACCCGGTGCAGATCCGGCTCCGGTGCCGGATCGATACCGCGCAGACCGAGGTGGTGGCTCAGGTGACGGGCGATGTGTCTGGCATCGGTATTTATAATGTACTGCTGGTTCAACCACAACAGCTTGTCCGGGTTGAAAACGGAGGCCGCCTTGTTGACATCCGATATATCGAACAACTCAATCAATTCGTCCACGGAAAACAGTTCCTGGTCACCGTGTGACCAACCCAGGCGGACCAGATAATTCAGCAAGGCCTCCGCCAGGTAACCCTCGTCCCGGTACTGCATGACGCTGACGGCACCGTGTCGCTTGGACAGGCGTCTGCCGTCGGCACCCAGAATCATCGGCACGTGGGCGTAGACCGGTGGTTCGGCACCCAGTGCACGCAGAATATTGATCTGCCGCGGTGTGTTGTTGACGTGATCGTCACCGCGGATCACGTGGGTAATATCCATATCGCTGTCGTCGACGACCACGGTCAGATTGTAGGTCGGTGAGCCGTCGGAACGGGCGATAATCAGATCGTCCAACTCACTGTTCTGGAACATCACACGCCCACGGACGAGGTCATCGACCACCACCTCGCCGTCCAGCGGGTTGCGGAAACGGATAACGCAGGGCGCATCCGGCTCGGGTGGCTCCGCACCATCGCGGCAACGGCCGTCATAACGCGGTTTTTCCTTGCGCTGCATCTGACCTTCGCGCAATGTCTCCAGCCGTTCCTTGCTGCAATAGCACTTGTAGGCGTGTCCGGAAGCCAGCAGTTGCTGAATAATGGCGTCATAACGGTCAAAGCGCCTGGTCTGATAGATGGGGCCTTCGTCGTACTCCAGGCCCAGCCAGGTCATGCCTTCGAGGATGGCGTTCACCGACTCCACCGTGGAGCGTTCCAGATCGGTGTCTTCGATGCGCAGGATAAACTGACCACCGTGCCTGCGCGCATACAGCCAGGAAAACAGTGCCGTGCGCACACCCCCGATGTGAAGGTAACCAGTCGGGCTGGGGGCAAAACGAGTGCGAACCGTCATAACAACCTTATACAGACTTGAATTCGAGCGCGCATTGTAGCCCGAATAGCGCCCGCTGCCTACGTAGAAGCGCGGCCTTCCGGCACAATACTCAGACCAGGGGACCGCAGTGATTAGAGCTGTGAGGAAAACGAGTCAACGGTCAAAGCGATTGGCGAAATGGTGCTTGCGCAGCTCTGCTACAGCGCTGACACCGTTGCTGGTGACGTCATAGATACGCCACCCCTTGGACGACCGGTAAAAATGAAACAGCAGGCGGATATGCGGACCACCGCGGTGGTAGAACTCGCCCCCCGCCACCACGGTATAGCCGCCTTTTCGCCGCGGTATAACCGGCCTGAACGCCGGCATGCGCACGTCCAGCATACCCATACGCTTGGCCAGCATGGAGAACACGCGGTCACGGATCCGGTTCTGGAAATGGCTGCGATCCAGCACGTTCAGTCGCGTGTATTCCGGTCCCGCCACCAGGTAGGCCATATAGGCGAAATCGAAAAAGCGCGCCGCCTGATCCTCCATCAAAGCGATAATGGCCGCCGGATCACGCGGGTCATCCACACCGGCCATGTCCTGCATCCAGTACAGGCTGGTTTCCATCAAATCGATGGCACTGGGGAGCGTGCGCCGCAGCGGTATATAACCGGGTTCGGAAAAATAGGCTGACGCAGGGGGCGGCGCCAACAGCACACCGAGCAGCAAAAGCAGCGGGACTTCAAGCTTTCTTATTGCGCAAGCCATCTGCGCCTCAGACAGGTTCCTCGCGCGGCATTACCTCACCTGTGACCACCGGTGCGTGTTTTTCCGGCTTCACTTCTTCAGCAACGAGACGCTTCCCGGAAGGATCGGTAAAGCGGTCATTCAGCGCCTGCACCAGGTGGTTGGCACTTCTGATAATAGCCTTCAAAGCCTTGCGATTACGCCCTGTCCAGCCGGCGGGATCGGGGTCGAATATACTGCGCCACAGGGTGGTATTGCGATTGAACGCCCGGCTCAGCCGTTCACCCTCTTCTTCATTGTTATCACGGCGGATCTCCCCAAGCACCTTGCCAGCCGCCCAGCGGCGCGCCTGGAAGTGCAGGTACAGACCGATAGCGGCCACGACAACCCCTGATATCAGAATATACAGCGGTTTTGCCAGCGCCAGGTCGATGCCGTGGGTTAAGGTACTGGTTGCAGAAGGCGGCAGGAAACCGATACCGACACCGATCAGTCCAGCCAGCAGCAACCAGCCAGCGTCCCACATCAGCACCCCGCGCCGCCAGCGCGCCACCAGTCCGCGTAGTGCGGGCACATAATGGTCTTCGATCTCCTGGGCGCGTTTTTCCAGTGCGCCGACAATGCGATAGGCACGCTCGACACTCACCCGCTCGATGCGGTGGTGAATTTCGCTTAAATCCTGATCGCGCTTCCACTCAAAGCGCCGCCGCAAGGCTTCATCTTCGATGGGTACGGCGGCTTCCGAGTCATAGATGCTGTAAAAGCGCCCGGCGGTCAGTCCTTCCCGGGCTACCGCACGTTGCCAGGCCCCTACGACCTGCTCCGGATTATCCTCACGTGCGGTGGTATCAATCTGGTTGAGAATGTATAAAAACTTGCTGCTATCGGCACGATCCTTGGTAGCGCCGACCAGGTGGGCGAGCGTATCACTCATGGCACCCGGCTCCGGATGACGGGCGTCAAAAAACACCAGCACCAGATCGGACAGATCGATAATATGGTTGGTCAGACGCAAGGTTGCCGAACGCTGATCGTCCGCGTCAAAACCGGGGGAATCGATCACGATGCGTCCTTTCAGGGCTTCGCTGTTACAGGTTTTCAGCTGCAGGTAAGCATCAACCCGGTTGCCCTGACCGGATTCCACTTTCTCCAGTTCATCGCTGGTCTGATAGAAAGGAAAACGGGGATCTGCGTCCAGCGCCAGACCGGGCAATGTGCGAATCTCTTTCTCTCCGCTGTAGCAGACCACGGTAAACTTATCGTCGACTGCCTGGTTGCCGGTGTCCTGCAGGGGATAGGACAGGTACTGGTTGACGAAGGTCGATTTGCCCGCCGAAAACGTACCCAACACGGAGACCAGCGGCCACCAGGGAATCTGCGTCGCATAGGACTCGCTGGAGGAGAGCAAGCCCATCGCATAGCCAATCCGCGACAGCTGGCGAAAGCCATCGACAGCCGACACCAGAATCGGGTTCTCTTCCTGCAGATGCAGCTCAAGACTCTTCAGCTGTTTACGAATTGTTTTGTTGGGTCCGGCCATACATGCTTCTCTATTGAATTACCGCTCACCAGGGTGAAAAACTGTTCATGAAACGCATCGGACCGGACACATTGTCGATACTTCTGCCCATCTGCCGTGTGTCATAACTCATGTTGTATATGGTGTGGGACATCGAATCGACAGACTCATCCATCTCCCGCATGGTAACCACGATGGCGCCCATGGCCTGATTCTGCTCTTTAATATCCTGACTCATCTGCTTCATGTACCCGGATATCCTCACCATGTTCTTGGACACGGTATTCATGTTGTTCGTGGTCGAGGAGAAATTCTGGTTAATGTTGACCATGCTCGTCGATATATCATCCATCTGCACAACAATCTTTCCGATATCATCAGTCAGCTTGTAAATCAGAAAAAACCCGTAAGCCGCCAGTATGATGAAGGCCAGCATGGATGGGTAAACCACCAGTTCCCAGCGCCGGGCACTGGCTTCAAAACTGCGCGCAAACTGGCTCATGTACTGAGCCATGTCGGTAAAGAGCAGGTGTTCCGCTTCCTTGGCAGCCTCTTCAATAACCTCTTCGCTGCTATCCGCTTTTACCTGCGCCTCCGTGTCGCGCTTTTCTGCCATTCTAGGCTACTCCGCAAATTCGCCGTGTGATAAATACATCAACTGCCCGCCAGTCTCAACCGCGTTTCAAGTTCATTGGCTTTCTCTGCATCCAGTTGATACATCGCCCCGAGCAGTTGGCGTGCCTGCTCGGCATCGCCCTGCTCTATCAATAACTCAATAGCGCGGTAGTAGGCGTCCGTGGCCTGCACCCTCTCATTCTGACTGAAAAAGAGGTTACCGAGCTCCCCCCAGAGTTCCGCGCGTTCGGGGTGGGATTCGGTCAGACGCCGGTAGGCCTGTTCCGCAGCGGGCATGTCACGGCGCCAGTAATGCTGCCGCGCCTGATCCAGCTGCGACTGAAAATCGGCATCGGCGGGCACCTCCGCCTTAGCCGGAGGTGGTGGTTTCTTCGCTTTTAGCGGCCTGAATTCAGGCGTCGTGGTCACACTGTCCGGCACTTCGGCGACCGGCTTATAGCTCTGCCTTGCCGTTTCCTCCGGCCCCACCGGACGATATTGAGCGGCAGTGGTGGCGTCCGCTGTTGGCGCTGCCGGCTCGGCGGGCCGGATACCGGCAGCAGGCACATCTGTCCCGGTTTCGCTTTGCGCCGCCAGCGGAACAGCGACGGGCACAGCGGCAGAAGCAGACTCGGTCACTGTTGGCGGGTCAACGGTTTCAGCGATCAGCTGGGTTGGCTCATGCACCACTGCCTGGCTTTCACCACCAGTGCCTGCCGCTTCAGCGTGCACCGGCTGCGCCTCTTGAGCGCCGCTAGCGGAGCTTTGCCCCGCTGCCGATTCTGATGGTGCCACCCCGGTCTGCGCCTGCTCATCGAACCATTGAGGGAACAGATCCCCGCGATACAGGTAGACGAAAAACACCGCGATAAAAAACGCGATCAACAGCCCGTGGCTTAAAATTTTCTGAAGGATCTTCATAAGCGGTATCTCCTCAGCCGATTCCCCGACCTATTGTCGTGCCGGATAAGGCGCACGTTGTTGAGGTGCCTTTGTCGTCGGCGCAGCCGGCTGCTGCTGTTCCGGTTTCACCCGCTGGTAATTGGCGGGAACCGTGAACAAGTGGGCGGGTTGCGGCGCGACACGGATATCGCGGAGTTCCCTGTAATAGTCGCCAGACAGTTCTTCGCGGATGGCAATCTGTAATTCGGGGTCATACCATTGTGTCGATGTTATCGACTCACCGTCCGGCTGCGAGTTCTTCATCTCCCAACGTTCGGTGGCACGGCCATGGAGCGTTTCATCTCCCATCAGCCGTAACTCCGACACGCTGCCGTCCGGCCACTGCTCGCGTAACGGCATATGCCGCTCCTCATCCATCCAGTGCAGGCTGCGCAAGGTCTTGCCTTCGTGTTGCACCACCATTTCCCATTTCGTGACTTCCCGGCCATACAGGGATTCGCTCCCCAGCAGCTTGCATTGCGCCTCCCGGATACGGCTGCAGGGATTGCTCTCAGTCGGTGGTAGCATGGGGTTTATCTGTTCCTCCTGCGGGACTTTGCGCTCCATATAACTGGCCTGTTGTGGCACCAGCAGAAGCGCGCGCTGGTTTTTCATGTCGTAGATTTCCACCCGCGTCTGTGAATCTATTTCGTACTCCAGACGCACCTGGTTATCGCCGACATAGATCTGTGACTGGTGCGTTTTCTTGTCCGGCGTCGATTTCACGACCTGTGCTGAAAATTGCACATTGGACGGTTCTGCCGCGCTGGCACCCATGGCCGCGCAAAAACAACTGGCAAGCAGAAAACCTCTAGCCCCTTTCACTAGCCCTACTCCTTTACTCCCTCAAAAAGCCCGGGTCCACGGACCTACGCAACGCGCAGGTCCGCTCCCGGGAGCAACTTACTTGGCAGGTGCCGCTTGAGCCGGAGCCTGCTGCTGCGGAGCAGCATAAGGTGCGACAGGTGCGCCATAACCATAGCCAGGATAGCCGCCACCCCAGGGGCCACCATAGCCATAGGGTCCGTAGCCGTAGCCGCCGTAACCATAGCCACGACCATAGTAATCGCCATAGCCGCGACCGTAACCACGACCATAACCACGACCATAACCACGCCCGCCGGTGTGACCACTCATGTTGAAGTCGAAGTCGCCGTCACCGAAGAAATCGCCGAGGCCATCACCCCAGCCATCACCCCAGCCACTACCCAAGCCGCGGTTGCCCCAGCCATCGCCGTAGCCACCGGGACCACCCCAGCCGGGACCGCCCCACCAGGCCTGTGCCGTGCCCATTGTCAGTGCCGTAGCACCTACCAGCGTTGCCGCCAGAACAGTTTTCTTGAATTTAATCATTTCAGTTTCCTCTGATATGAAATGTAAATCGAAGCACAGAGTTCACTCCTCCGCGCGACCTGTTTCCCCCTGGTTTTGCCTTGGTAACGAAAAACGAGGGGAACATCGTTCTTCGTCGGCGGAACCAAACTCACGACCGCAAGGGTTGTGGGATGTCTGGTTATCCATAGTCTCGATCATTGCTCCGTTCACTGGTAGCCGGGATAGCCAAGGCCGCCCGCAGGCCAACCGCCTCCATAGGCGGGTACACCGTAGGGTGTGCCGCCGTAGTAGCCGGGATAGGCGCCCGAGTACGGATAAGAGGCACCTCCTTCGTTGCCGCCAAAACTGCTCCCCGCCCGACGGTCATAGGGAGCCGCTGGCCTGACCGCTGATGTGGTGCTGCTACTACTCTGTTGCGAACGATGCGATTTTTCATCCAGCGGACGGTACTGGCCGCTACCGGGCGGCTGCGAGTACACCGGCGGCTGACTCCGGCTCTGTCCCCATTGCTGTGCCTGGGGAGCCCGTTGGGCACCATAGCTGTAAGTGGGCTGCTGAACCGCCCATGGGTTACCCGGATCAGTGGCCGGCAACTGGCGTTGCTGCTGAAATTGCTGTGCCGGGTAGCCATAAGCGGGTTGCTGTCCTTGCTGCTGCGCGGGGTAGCCGTAAGCGGGTTGCTGCCCCTGTTGTGGCGCAGGGTAACCATAACCGGGTTGCGGCTGCCCTTGCTGTTGCGCGGGATAGCCGTAAGCGGGTTGCTGCCCCTGCTGTTGCCCAGGGTAACCATAACCGGGTTGCGGCTGCCCTTGCTGTTGCACCGGCGGATACTGTCCTTGCCACTGCGGCGGGGGAATCTTAACCGCAATGGCCTGCCTTGGCACACCGTCCCCGGATTGCGCTTCAAACCTTTCATCCTCCGCGCCTCCACCACAGCTGCGCAAAACGACAATGGCCAGCAGCAGCGCTCCGAGCCCCATAAAAGCGTGGCGAATCTTCCAGAATCCGGCCGACTGGGTGGCTGTTTGCTTGCCATTGTCTGTCATACATTCTCCTTTGCCTTACTGACTCTGTCCGCCGCCAGTCTGGCCGCCGACTTCATCAGGTATAGCGGCAGGAGCTGCCGGCGCCTGATGATTGCCCGGATAAATGTCCCCGCCACGACCGTAACCGTAAGGTGACGGCGGTGCAGCAGGGTAGCCACCATAACCGTATGCGGGCCCGCGGGCAGGGTAACCGCCATATCCGCGACGGCCCTGGTAACCATAAGGCGAACCACGCCGCTGTTGCATCTGTTCCCAGCGCCTTTCCTGCTCGGCCCTGCGCTGTTCCCACTCATTTTCCAGCGCCTCACGGCTTGGGTGTTGATAATCATGACCTGAAGCAGGGTACTGGCCCCTGCGCTGTGCACGCGCGGCCTCCATCTGCTGGAAGCGTTGTTCCTGCTCGGCTATGCGTTGCTCCCAGTCCTGCTCCAGCGCCTCACGGCTTGGGGGACTCGGCGCTGTTGGGGCGCTTGGAGGCTGCCAGCCTGCGGCGGACGGATGTTGTTCCATCTGCTTGGCGCGTTCTGCTTCCATCTGTTCCCAGCGTTTTTCCTGCTCGGCTCTGCGCTGCTCCCATTCTTTCTCTATCGCTTCGCGGCTCGGAGCTGTTGCCGGTGCCGGGGGCTGCTGACCCGCTGCAGACGGATGCTGCTGCATCCGCTGTGCGCGCTCGGCCTGCATCTGCTCCCAGCGTTTTTCCTGCTCGGCTTTCTGTTGTTCCCACTGCTTCGCCTGCTCGGCTTTGCGCTGCTCCCACTGTTTCTGCATCTCCTCGTGGCTCGGTACGGCAGGTACCGGCGGAACAGCGGGCTGGCCCGCCGCGCCAGGCGGTGTGGGTGGTGAAGGCGGCGCAGGCGGCTGGTGGCCCGCTGCGGTCGGTGGCACAGGCGGTGAAGGAGGCTGGCCCGCTGCAGCCGGTGGCGCCGGCGGTATCGGCATCTGCTTGCGCTCGGCTTCGCTTTGAGCACGCACCTCATCCATACGTTTCTGCATCTCTTCGACGCGTTTCTGCATTTCGGCCTGGTGTGCCTGATGCTGCTGATCCATCTGCTTGCGACGTTCCTCCTGCTGGCTCAGGAACTCCTGACGCGTCAAGCCACCACGGCGTGTATCGTCGGGAAAACTGCTCGGCATGCCCGGCGGGTACGCACCGGCCCCACTTTCCATCCCTTCATCTGGACGGAACTGGGGAGGCGGTGCAGCCGCCGGCGCACCAGCTGAAAAAGGACCGGGTGGAGGCGGTGGAACCGCAGCCGGCGTTGCCGGGCTCTCCGCAGCCGCTGCGGGTGCAGCCTCCGCGGCATCCGTGTCCTTGTCCTTGTCCTCTGCCTGCACAACCGGCACCAACAACAGGCCGCCGGCGACGGTACCCGCCATCAGCAACTGCGTCCAGCCTGCACTCGTCTTGTTCGTTTCTGTATTTCTCATCTCGATAACGCCCTCCGCGCTGCGACTTGTGTTAATCCGCTACCGGAAACGACTGTGCACTGCCGGCAACAAAACCAAAGATATCCTGAATGACTGTGTTCACTACCCTTCATGCCGATGCCTCACTTTCGGCGACTTTATCAGCGTCCCTGGCTCTTTGTGCAACGACATCCCGATGCTTGATAAACCGGCTCTCGGCACTGATACAACCCATCGGTATAACAATCAGGGTGAACAGTGTGGCCACACCCGTACCGAACAACAGCGTGACCGCCATACCGTTGAAAATCGGATCCTGCAGGATGGCCATCGCGCCAGCCATCAAGGTGAGTGAGGTGATGAAAATCGGACGCATACGAGTCTTGGCCGCATGCACCGCCGCTTCAACGATATCCTTACCCGCCGCGACTTCGTTTTTGACGAACTCCACGATCAGGATGGAGACACGCACAATGATGCCGCCCAGGGCAATCAGCCCGATCATCGAGGTGGCGGTAAATTCCGTCCCCATGATCCAGTGCCCGGGAATAATGCCGATCAGGGTGAGCGGAATCGGCGCCATGATAAGACCGGCCAGCGCATAGTCGCGGAACTCAACCACGATCAGGCCATAGATCAGCAACATGGCCGCGATGAAGGCAAGCCCCATGTCACGGAAGGTTTCGTAGGTCACCGTCCATTCACCGCCCCACTCGAAACCGGACTGCAGATCGTTGGCTGGCGGTCCGATCAGGCCCCACGGCATACCGGTAATCTGCACGCCATCCGGCGCCGTGTAGTTTTCGAGCAGGTCTTCGACGCTGAACATCCCGTAGATGGGCGCCCCCAGAAAACCGGTCATCTCACCGGTGACGTATTCGACAGAACGCAGATCCTGATGGTAGATATAGGGGTCTTCATTGTGCTTCACGAAAGTGCCGAGCTCACCCAGTGGAACGGTTCCACCCGTGTCAGTCGGAATCGGCAGGTTGGCAAGACGTGAAACCTGGGAACGCACAGCCAGCGGTGCCTGGATGACGATATAGGTCGGCTCCAGCGGTGCAGCACGTTTGACGTCGCCCAGCTTGTGCCCCCCCATCGCCATCGCCAGGTTGCGGTTGATGGCTTCTGTGCTGACACCATTGCGTACCGCTTTTTCACGATCGACTTCAAATTGCCAGTAGAAATGGGAATCCGCCAGGTAGGTATCGACATCCACCAGGTCTTCCACCTCGTTAAACATGGCCTCCATATCGCGTGCCGTCTGGCGCCGCGTGGCATCATCAGGCCCATAGATTTCGGCCACCACGGTTTGCAGGACGGGCGGACCTGGCGGCATCTCAACCACCTGAATTTTTGCACCCAGCTGCTGTGCGATCGGTGTCAACAGGTTGCGCGCGAGGACCGACAGTTCATGACTGGAACGTTCGCGCTCTTTCTTGTCCAGCAACATCACCTGGATATCACCCATCCATGGCATCTGGCGCAGGTAGTAATGCCGCACCAGGCCGTTGAAGTTAAACGGTGACGCCGTACCCGAGTAGGTCTGCAGTGCGACGACTTCCGGCATCTCTTCGCGAAGCGTTTCCGCCAGCGTCTGCACGACGTTGGCGGTGACCGGCAGTGCGGTCCCCTCCGGCATGTTGACGACCACATTGAATTCCGGCTTGTTGTCAAAAGGCAGCATTTTTACCGCCACCACCTGGAAGTAGAACAATGAACACACAGCCGCGGTAATACCGATAATGCTGACCAGGAACAGAATCCCCAATGAACGGTGATTGATCAGCGGACGGATGATGGGCTCGTAAATCTTGCCGATAAATTCTTGGGTCCGCTGCTCGCGCGCCTCGGCTTTCCTGAAGGCAGCCAGACTGGCCGGACGCATACGCACCGCGAACCAGGGCGTAAAGATAAACGCCGCCACCAGCGAGAAGAACATGGCCGATGATCCCAGCACCGGGATCGGCCGCATGTAGGGGCCCATCAGACCGCTGACAAAACCCATCGGCAGCAAGGCCGAAATAATGGTCAGGGTGGCGAGGATGGTCGGATTGCCCACTTCGCGCACGGCATCGATGCCGATACCGACAGTGGTACGACCGGCGTCCATCCAGCGACGGAAAATATTTTCCACCACCACCGTCGCATCATCGACCAGAATACCGATGGAGAAGATCAGCGCGAACAGGCTGACACGGTCAATGGTGTAACCCAGCACCCAGGCAGACCACACCGTGATCAGGATGACGATCGGGATAACGGTGATAACCACAAAGGCGGCACGAAAACCCAAGCCCACCAGACACAGCACCGCCACCGCCAGCGCGGCTTCGAACAGCGCGGTGAGCAGCTCGTTGACCTTGTCGTTGGCTGTCTTGCCGTAGTCACGCGTAATACTGACACGCACATTGTCAGGAATCAGGTGGCCACGCAGGAGTTCCAGTTTGTCCAGGATGTCGTTGGCAACCGTCACCCCGTTGGAGCCTTCCTTTTTGGCCAGGGCGATGGTGACTGCCGGTTCAGCATCCGCTGTCTGCTCGTCTTCAGCAGCTGCCGCCCCGGTGTAGTAGCCCACGATCTGGCGGGCTTCCTCCGGTCCATGGATCACCTTGGCTATGTCACTGACGTAGACCGGTATGCCACCGCGGGTACCGACCACCAGGCGT
>Ga0316201_10002425_pt1 | contig 13290 bp, 8 predicted proteins | sample CS6wburrow_MG_FD_204516 | JGI IMG/M metagenome (GOLD analysis project Ga0316201, IMG submission 204516) | Coastal sediment microbial communities from Delaware Bay, Delaware, United States - CS-6 worm burrow | ecosystem: Environmental > Aquatic > Marine > Coastal > Sediment | place: USA: Delaware... | reverse complement strand
TCGCCATTCCTATGAAACCCGGCCTCGGCATCGAGATCGATGAAAGCCAGCTGAAACGGTGCGGAGAAAAGTACTTCGACCTGAGCTCGAAGGGCCTGGCCATCAAGACCATTCGCGAAAAAGGTCTGTTCACCGCACTCCGCCTGGCCCGCAAGAAGCGCCACCGCTGAGCGGAACCGAATGGGCGGCCCGCGCGGCGGGGTTCCCCACGCGCTTGTCTGCTTCAACATTGCGGTATCATTCGCGGATGGACGGATCGGGGATCGTGACCTTCGACAGCGTGCCCAACGGCGACGTGATCAACTTCGGAATCGGGCAGCCCTCGCCTGACCTCTTGCCGGTCAAACTGATCCAGGAAGCCGCGGCGGACTTCCTGGAGAAAGCGCATCCGCTGGAGCTGAACTACGGCGAACGCCAGGGCGACTCGAGGTTTCGGGAATCACTGGCGGACTTCCTGTCCCGGCACTACGAGGCGCCGGTGACTGCCGAATCGCTGATCGTCAGCGGCGGCAATTCACAGGCGCTGGATTTCGTCTGCAGCCAGTTCAGCCGGCCCGGCGACACGATCTTTATCGAAGAACCGAGTTATTTCCTGGCCCACCGGATTTTTGCCGACCACGGTTTGAACGTGGTGGGCATTCCGATGGACCGGGACGGCATGCGCATGGATGTACTCGAAGAACAACTCGAGCGGCACCGCCCCGCCCTGCTCTACACCATCCCCAGCTACCACAATCCCTGCGGCGTCACGCTGAATGCCGAGCGGCGGCGCCGGCTGGCCCGGTTGAGCCGAGAACACGATTTCGTCGTGGTGGCCGACGAGGTCTACCAGTTGCTCCATTACTACGACACGCCGCCGCCGCTCGCGATGGGCACTTTGCTTGACGAGGGCAAGGTGCTGTCACTGGGCTCATTCTCGAAAATCATGGCGCCGGGCCTTCGGTTGGGCTGGATCCAGGGCTCTAAAAGCCTGATGGAGAGGATACTCGCCTGCGGTGTGGTCAACAGCGGTGGGTCGTTCAACCACTTTACATCCCAGGTGATGCGCCACGCCCTCGACCTGGGTCTGCAACAGGCCATGGTCGATCACCTGCGGGCGGCCTACCGTCGCCGCGTCGACGCGATGGATGACGCGCTGCGCGCAGAAATCGGAGAAGCCGCGCGATGGGACAAACCGCTGGGCGGTTACTTTTTCTGGCTTGAGCTTCGTGAAAGCGCAAACACGATGCAGCTGAAAGAGCAGGCCACGAAGCACGGCACCGGTCTGCAACCCGGTCCCATTTTTTCCCACGAGGACGGATTCCCGAACTTCATACGCCTGAGCTTCGCGCATTACCGGCGAGACCAGATTCGTGACGGCGTCAAACGCCTGGGCGCGCTGCTTCGCTGAACTGAAAAGCGGCGATTTCGGGCATCAATAGGGCGTCTCTTGACCTGACTCACGGTCGGTGGATAGAAAACCCCTAAACTACGTCGATGATTCGACCACAATGATTTCATTTTTGACCTCTTTTAACCGATCGATTCCGGAAACCAACGATATGCCCATCGAACGTACCGACATTACGTTGCCCCCTGATTTGAGTCACGCCTCGGGCACCGGCCCCGTGCGCCTGCAGGAACCCGTCTACGTGGATTCCATTCCGCCGTGCAACCACGCCTGCCCGGCAGGGGAAAACATCCAGGCTTGGCTCGACAAGGCACAGGCGGGTGAATTCGAGGAGGCCTGGCGCATCCTCGTCAAGGACAACCCGATGCCCTCCGTCCACGGCCGCGTGTGTTATCACCCCTGTGAGAGTTCCTGCAACCGGGGTCAGGTGGATGAATCCGTCAGCATCCACGCGGTGGAGCGCTTCCTGGGCGACCTCGCCCTGGAAAAAGGCTGGATGCCGGAAAACGTACCGGAATCGACCGGCAAAAAAATCCTGATCGTCGGTGCAGGGCCGTCGGGGCTGTCCGCGGCCTGGCACCTTGCGCTGATGGGCCACCAGGTGGAAATACGCGACGCCGGCCCGATGGCGGGCGGCATGATGCGATTCGGCATCCCCGCCTACCGAATGCCCCGCGACATCCTCGACGGTGAAATCGACCGCATCCGCAAGCTCGGTGTCACCATCACCCTCGATTACAAGGTGGAGGACGTGATGGCAGCCAAAAAAGAAGGCGGATTCGACGCGGTCTTCATGGCGATCGGCGCGCACGTCGGCAAACACGTGGACATCCCCGCCCGCGACTCGGGCGCCATTCTCGACGCGGTCAGCTACCTGGCCTCCGTGGAGAAAGGCGATGCCCCGAAGCTGGGCCGGCGAGTGGCCGTCTATGGCGGAGGCAACACCGCCATGGACGCGGCGCGCACGGCCAAGCGCATGGGCGCCGAAGAGGCGATGATCATTTACCGGCGTGACCGCGAGAACATGCCCGCGCACGCCTTCGAAGCCGACGAAGCCGAATCGGAGGGCATCAAGATCAACTGGCTGCGTACGATTCGCGAAATCGACAGCACCACGTTCCAGGTCGAGGTGATGGAAATCGACGAAAACGGTCGGCCCCGACCCACCGGCGAGGTGGAAACCCTCGAGGCGGACGCCCTGGTCCTGGCGCTCGGACAGAACGTCGACACCAGCATGCTGGAGAACCTGCCCGGCGTGGAGATCGAGTGGGACGGCGTGGTCAAAGTCGATGACAACATGATGACGGGCGCGGCCGGCGTGTTCGCGGGCGGCGACATGGTGCCGTCCGAACGCACCGTGACAATTGCCACGGGCCACGGAAAAAAGGCTGCACACCATATCGACGCCTGGCTCAATGGAACCACGTGGCGCAAGGACAAAAATGAACCGACGGTCACCTTCGACAAGCTCCACCTGAACTACCTGACGGACGCGCAACGCCGCGAACAGCCGAGCATCCAGCCCGAGGAGCGTACCGGCGATTTCCGCGAGGTCACCGCGGGCTTTAGCCGAAAAGAGGCGCTTTTCGAGGCGTCGCGTTGCTACTCCTGCGGCAATTGCTTCGAGTGCGACGGCTGTTACGGCGCCTGCCCTGAAAAGGCCATCATCAAGCTCGGCAAGGGCAAGGGCTACGCGGTCCGCTACGAGCTTTGCACCGGCTGCCGGGCCTGCTATCTGCAGTGTCCCTGCCACGCCATTGAAATGGTCAGGACGGAGGCGGCGTCATGAGAACTTCTAACATCGGAAAACACGCCCAGGACGACCTCGACGTTAATGCCGAGAAAGTCAGTTTCGACGGCAACGAGGCAGCCGCATACGTCGCGTACCGACTGAGCGAAGTCTGCGCGATCTATCCCATCACCCCGTCTTCCACGATGGCCGAGCTGGCCGACGAATGGGCGGCGAAAAAACTGCCCAACCTGTGGGGCCATATCCCCACCGTGGTGGAAATGCAGCACGAGGGCGGCGCCGCCGGCGCGGTCCACGGCGCTTTGCAGGCGGGCGCTCTGTCGACCACGTTCACGGCTTCGCAGGGCCTGATGCTGATGCTGCCCAACATGTACAAGATCGCCGGTGAACTGACGCCGACGGTTTTCCACGTGGCGGCGCGCTCGCTTGCGGCCCAGGGACTGTCGATTTTCGGCGACCACCAGGACGTTATGGCCGCGCGCACCACCGGTTTCGCCCAGCTGGCCTCCGGCTCGGTACAGGAAGCCCATGACCTGGCGCTGGTGGCGCATGCTTCGACGCTCGAGGCTCGCATTCCTTTTATTCATTTCTTCGACGGTTTTCGCACCTCGCACGAGGTCAATAAAATCAGCCTGATTGGCACGGAGACGATGAACAAGCTGGTCGACCATGAGCTCATCATCGACCATCTCGGCCGGGCCCTTAACCCGGAGAACCCGGTCATGCGCGGCACTGCGCAGAACCCGGACACCTATTTCCAGGGCCGCGAGAGCGTCAACCGCTTTTACAACGCGGTACCGGACATCGTGCAGCGCAAGATGGACGAGCTGGCCGCAGAAACCGGTCGTGCCTACCATCTGTTCGACTATTTCGGCGACCCCGAAGCGGAGTCCGTCATTGTCTCGATGGGTTCGGGCGCCTCGACCGTGCGCGAGACCGTGAACTGGCTGAACGCCAACACCGACCGCCGATATGGCGGCATCATCGTGCGCCTGTTCCGGCCGTTCTCCAACCAGCATCTCTTGGCCGCCCTGCCGAAAAGCGTCAGGCATATCGCGGTTCTCGACCGCAGCAAGGAACCGGGCGCCAACGGTGAGCCGCTCTACCAGGACGTGATGACCGCACTGGCGCAAGCGCTGGCGGACGGCGATATCGACGCCATGCCGCGTGTTTGCGGCGGCCGCTACGGCCTATCGTCCAAGGAATTCACGCCGGCCATGGTCAAGGCCGTGTTCGACAACCTGGTAGCCGATCAGCCCAAGCGACAATTTACCGTGGGCATCATCGACGACGTCACCAGGCTCAGCCTCGATATCGACGATGGCTTCAACATCGAGGACGACGGCGTCGTGCGCGCCATGTTCTACGGCCTCGGCGCAGACGGCACGGTGGGCGCCAACAAGAACAGCATCAAGATCATCGGCGCGGATCCGAACCGCTTTGGTCAAGCCTATTTCGTGTACGACTCCAAGAAGTCGGGCGCACAGACCGTTTCGCACCTGCGCTTCGGCCCTGAACCGATTGATTCGCCCTACCTGCTGCAAACTGCCGGCTTCATCGGTTGCCACCAGTGGGAATTCGTCTACAACACTCCATTGCTCGAGAAGGCGGCAAAAGGCGCGACCCTGCTGCTCAACAGTCCTTATGGCCCGAACGAGGTTTGGGACCGCTTGCCGGAGAACATGCAGCAGCAGATCGTCGACAAAGATGTTCGAATGTTCGTGATCGACGCTTATAAAGTCGCCGGCGAGACGGGAATGGGCCGACGCATCAATACGGTGATGCAAGTCTGTTTCTTCGCGCTGGCGGAGATAATGGAAACCGCCGAGGCGATCAAGCTGATCAAGGATGCGATCGCGAAGACCTACGCCAATAAGGGCGACCAGGTCGTGCAGATGAACTTCGCCGCGGTGGACGCCTCGCTGGAACACCTTCACGAAGTGAAAATCGATACGAAGAAACGCAGCGGCATTGGCGCCCGGCGCGTGGTGCCGGAACTGGCGCCCATTTTCGTGCAGGACGTGACCGCCGAGATGATGGCCGGGCGTGGCGACTCGCTGCCCGTGTCCAAGATTCCCGTCGATGGCACTTATCCCACGGCGACAACGCAATGGGAAAAGCGCGGCATCGCACAGATGATTCCCGAATGGATCGAGGACAACTGCATCCAGTGCGGCAACTGCTCTTTCGTCTGCCCGCACGCCACGATCCGCGCCAAATTCTGCCACCAGAGAGAGCTCGAAGGGGCGCCGGAAGGATTCCAGTCAGCGCCGATCAGCGCACGCGGATTCCCCGAGATGCGTTACGTACTGCAGGTCTACCCCGACGACTGCACAGGATGCACCCAGTGCGTGGACGCCTGCCCGGTTCGCGAGGTGGACGAGAACGGTGAGGAAGTTCGTGCTCTGAAGATGGTCGAGCGCCTGCCCGTTCTCGAACAGCAGCGCGACAATCTCGCTTGGTTCGAAAAATTGCCTTACAACGAGCGCTCGGAGATCGATTTTTCCAATGTGCGAGGCGTGCAGTTCCTGCGCCCGCTGTTCGAATTTTCGGGCGCCTGTGCAGGATGCGGTGAGACGCCCTACCTGAAACTGGCCACGCAGTTGTTCGGCGGCCGCATGATGGTGGCCAACGCCACCGGCTGCTCATCGATATACGGCGGCAACCTGCCAACCACGCCGTGGGCGAAAAACGACGAGGGCCGCGGCCCCGCCTGGTCCAACTCGTTGTTCGAAGACAACGCCGAGTTCGGTATGGGCTTCCGGCTGTCCGCCGATCACCACCGATCACAGGCTGAAATAGCCCTTGGGCGGATGCGCGACCAGGTCGGCGACGACTTGGCAACGGCCATCATCGAGGCGCCGCAGCAGGTCGAATCCCAGATCCAGGCGCAGCGCAAACGGGTCGACAAACTGAAATCCAGACTGGAATCCATCGGCACTGATCAGGCCAAGCGATTGTTGGCCATGGCAGACCACTTCGTCCGCCGCTCCGTGTGGATCGTCGGCGGCGACGGCTGGGCCTACGATATCGGATCGTCCGGGCTCGACCATGCGCTGGCCTCGGGCCTGGACATCAACATCCTGATCATGGACACCGAAGTGTATTCCAACACCGGCGGCCAGATGTCCAAGTCCACGCCGCTGGGCGCGGTGGCCAAGTTCGCCGCCGGCGGCAAGCCTATCGGCAAGAAAGACGTCGCGCAGCAGGCGATCGCCTACGGCAATGTCTACGTCGCCCGCGTGGCTTTCGGTGCCAACCCGCAGCAGACGCTTCAGGCATTCCGCGAGGCCGAGGCCTATCCAGGCCCATCGCTGATCATCGCCTACTCGCACTGCATTGCCCACGGCATCAACATGGAGCACGGCCTGCACCAGCAAAAACGCGCGGTCGATTCCGGCCACTGGCCGCTGATCCGCTACAATCCGGTGGCTCGTGAGGCCAGCGGCGTGCCATTCACGCTGGACAGCTTGAGGCCGACCCTGCCGCTGATGGAGTACCGCAAGCACGAGGGCCGCTTCAGGATGCTGTCACGTTCACAGCCCGAGGAAGCCAAGCGCCTCAACGCGATTGCCGAGCAGGCCGCCCGGCTGCGTTGGGATGTCTATGAGAAGATGGCCGCTCGGAAAGCCGAAGAGTTCCCCGGCGCCGCAGGCGTGGAGTGAATTTACATCTGCCGCCCTGGCGGTTGGGAAGTACAAAAAAACGCCGCCCGGTTGGGCGGCGTTTTTTGTTCGGGGCATCCTTGCCCTTGATGAAGTGGCCTCAGTTGGCCGTAACCGTCATCCCTGAATTGTTGTTGAAGGTCGGGCAGGTGACACCGGCTTCCAGCAAGCGGTTCAGGTCATACGCCAGGTCGTCAAAACCCGCATCCTTGTAGGCCTGGTTGGGCACGATGGACATGCTGCCTGCGGTGCACGTGTCGAAGATCAGCGTACCGCTGCCGAAGACTTCATTGGTGACATCACCCGGGTTGAACCCGCTGCCCCACTGGGCGCCGGTGTTCACGTACACGTCCACGTCAAACATGGTGCCGGAGGTGGGAACCGGGCCCGGAGGCTGTAGCACGAGCCACAACTGGTTGCCCAGCGTATCGTAGGTGTAGAACGAGCCGAAGAAGTACAGGTCGTCGCCAACGTAGGCAAACTCGAGCAGGAAGCCCTCGCCGCTGCGATCTGAGCCACCCCACCAAGTGCCCGTCAGGCCCGGGTTCAGGCCGACGTTTTCGATGCTGTCATCGGTGCTGTGGAAGCCCTTGGCGAACTTCGAGAGTTCCTCCAGGGAGGCCGTTTCGTGGCAGCGCTGGCAAACGAAGTCCAGCGTAACCGCGGCTTTCCCATCATTGTCCAGCACGACCTGCGATAAGTCTTGGGTGAACATCGCCGAACGATCGACCGGGTCGGTGTTGATGTAGTAGATGTGTGTCATCACATCGCCCTGGTTCGGACCCAGCGCCGAGGCGGACTTGCTGGCGAACGGCATGTGGCAGTCTTCGCAGGTGACATCGTAGTCGGCCATGGACGTCATGGCGTAAGTTTCACCGACACCCGCGTGGCAACTCGTTCCACACTTGGCGCCGTCTTCGTGACCCTCATCGCCTTCTTCCCAGATGGACCATTCGCCGCGCTTGTGCGGGTTATGGCACATGACGCAATCCCTCTCGGCGTGCGGGCTGGCCAGGTGCTCGTTGTACTGCTCGTGGTGCTTGATCCAACCACCACCCGCTGGAATGATGTTTACATCGCCCGGCGCGGCCGTGCGGTAATGGCAGGCGCCGCAGGCGTCGGCGGAGTTGTCGATCGGACCGGCGGGGTGTGCGCCGAGGTCCGCCTCGTGGCAACCGATGCATTGAATGCCGCCCTGCAGGAAGGTGCCATGGATTCCCTCCAGACCGTCCTGGTTGTCTTCCAGGGTGCCGTCGGTATCGAAATCTTCGTCCGCGACCCAACCGGTGGTGTGGCATCGGCCACAATCGTACGGCTTGGTGCCGTCGGGCTTGTCGGCGTTGTAATCGACCCACTCATCGACGAGCATGTTGTACTGCGTACCGCCGGGATCGGCTTTGCCCTGCTCCAGTCCCTGAGTGATGATGTAACCGTCCTTGTCCATGTAGCGGGACTTCCACTTGTATCCGCCGATGACGTATGAAATCTCGTCCCAGGAGTGGTTTTCGGGCAGCGGAATCGGCCGATTCTGCGCGATATCGCTCTTCATCAGCTTGTAGGGATGGCCCGATACTTTCCATTGCTGGTAAATATCATTGTGGCAAACGGCACAGTCGTCCGAAATGGTTTGCGCGGACGCCGTGAACGGGAACGCCAAGAGGGCGGCCATCAGAACCGGCACGACCCACTTGCGCGGCAACCGAAGTTGTTCAATGTGGCTGTGGTTTCGTTTCATTTTCTCCTCGCTTGGGCCATCCGGCCCCGATCATTACATTCGCTTTCCTGCGAATATTAGAAAATCTTAATAAAACATTAAGAAAACCTTAAACGAAGCTTAATGCACCGTGTTTTGGGAGACTGAAAAAACACGAAGCTAACTGACCTTTGTCATGTGTTCGGTTCTCCCACGGCTCTTCGTTGGCCGCGGCAAGTCGAAAGGACGCGAAACCGATTATCCGAGCGGTTAAACTTGCATGCTGTTTTCAATGCGCGACAGCCGATTTCCGTGGCTCGCGAATTCAGGGCGAACAGGAGAGCCAGGGCAGATGAACTTCCCGTTAATTGGATTGCATGCCGGATTAGGGGAACTGGGCGCCCTGCTGTTTTTCTGGGCTTTCGTGGAGCTGGTGGGCGGGCAAGCCCGGAATGTTCGTCGTGCCAGGCTGGCCGTCCTGCTCGGCACCCTCTTCCTTATCGCTGCTTGGCTTGCCGGCGGGTTCTACTACGTCGAGTTCTACGGCAGTGAGGTCAAGCCCCTGATCAAGGAGGGACCGATGCCCTGGGCCCACGGCGTGGCGATGGAGACCAAGGAGCACGTCTTCTTGTTCCTGCCTTTTCTCGGCGTGTTCGCCTGGGGTCTCATGCAGCGCCTCGGGCACGTCATGGACACGGACCGGCAGGCCCGCGCCGCAGCGCTCTACGCAACCGGCGCCGTGGTGCTTCTCTCGGGCACGATGGCCCTGATGGGTTTTCTCGTCTCCAGCAGTTTCCGCGCGGCACTGGAGGCGATGCTGTGATGAGGATGATCGGAATCAAGGGCTATGCCTACGCCGTTCACGCAGTCGTGTGGTTCGTCGTGTTGTCGACCGTCGCCGCCGAGTTGTCACCGGCCTTCAAGGCCCTGCTGGCCGGGGCATTGGGTCACCACTGGATCGCCAAGAGCGATATCGCTGTGGTGCTGTTCATCGTCACCGCTTTGTTTTTCGGGCGGAAGAACGATCCCAAGGACGTTCCCGGCCTGGTGCGCGGCGTATTGCTGAGCGTAATTGCCGGATCGGTCGCCATTTTTGGCTTCTACCTGCTGCATTATCTCGGCCTGGCCTGAGTTAGCGGGACCGGTTCGCCGAACCTACCCCCGCAATCGAAGGTAGAATGCCCGCCATGAAGAAACCCGAACTGCTGTCGCCCGCCGGCAGCCTGAAGAACATGCGTTACGCTTTTGCCTATGGCGCCGATGCCGTGTATGCCGGACAGCCGCGCTACAGCCTGCGCGTACGCAACAACGAGTTCAGCAAAGGGCAGGTGCTGGCCCGGGGCATTGAAGAAGCGCACGCCATGGGCAAGCTGTTTTTCCTGGCCAGCAACCTGGCGCCGCACAACAACAAGGTGCGCACCTACCTCGCAGACCTCGAGCCGATCGTGGAAATGGGGCCCGACGCGCTGATCATGTCCGACCCCGGCCTGATCATGATGGTGCGCGAGCGCTGGCCTGATCTGCCCATCCACCTCTCCGTGCAGTCGAACGCGGTGAACTACGCCACTGTGAAATTCTGGCAGCAGATAGGGCTGCGGCGCATTATCCTCTCGCGGGAACTGTCACTGAAGGAAGTCGCCGAGATCCGCGAAGAGTGTCCGGATATCGAGTTGGAGGTCTTCGTCCACGGCGCGTTGTGCATCGCCTATTCGGGTCGCTGCCTGCTTTCCGGCTATATGTCGCACCGCGATTCCAACCAGGGCGCCTGCACCAACACCTGCCGCTGGAAGTACAACGCGGCCGAAGCTCGCGAGACCAGCACCGGCGATATCGTGCCACTGCCGACTCCCCAAGCTGCCCCGGCCGAACCGGACGTTGAGGAGTTGCCGGTGATGCTGCTGGAGGAAGAAACGCGCCCCGGGGAACTGATGCCCGCCTACGAAGACGAGCACGGCACCTACATCATGAACTCGAAAGACCTCCGCGCCGTGCAGCACGTCCACACGCTTGCGCAGATGGGAATCGACTCGCTCAAGATCGAGGGGCGCACCAAGTCTTACTATTACACGGCGCGTACCGCCCAGGTCTACAGCCGCGCAATTGAGGACGCCGTCGCCGGCCGGCCGTTCGACATGGCGATGATGGACGAATTGGAAGGCCTGGCCAACCGGGGTTACACCGAGGGCTTCTATCGCCGGCACCCGCCGAGGGAATACCAGAATTACGAGCAGGGTGTGTCCCGCAGCGACCGCCAGCAGTTTGTCGGAGAGGTTGTCGGCCACAGTGACGGCTGGCTGACCATCGACGTGAAAAACCGTTTCGAAACCGGTGATCAGGTGGAATTGGTGACGCCGGCGGGAAACCATGCCTTCACACTGAACACGATAATCGGCAAGGATGGAAATCGCACAGACGTCGCGCCGGGATCCGGACACATCGTCCGCGTGCGCATGCCGGCGTCCGCGGCACCCTCGTCCCTGGACCGATTCGCCCTGCTCGTTCGCCACTTCCCCCGACTCGAGAGCGGCGAATCCACCGCCTAACGTCAAACGGGGCCGCATCCCCGGCCGCCACAGACCGCCCCGACGAACGTGCGGGACAAAAGCCTAGTTGACCGCGATCATGTGGCGCGGCGTTAGTATTCCGCAGAATGCAGACAGGCGCAGAAAACGTTTCGCCCCCGCTAGACGGGGTCGAATGTACTTGTGCCTGGCAATCGTTCTGTAGCGGGCAAAGCGGTCGGCGAAATCGTTGACCCTACCCTGCTGCCAACAGGAAACCGTGAGCGGCGCTCGTTGGGAATTTTCCCGCCCGCGTCGAACTAGCCGGAAGCTGCATCATGCTGGGTAGGAAAATCGGTACCAAGCTGACCCTCGGGGTGGTTGTCACCGCCCTGCTGGTCATCATCGTATTCGCCGCCTTCAGCATCCGGTCGGAAAGCCGCAGCCTGTTACAGGAAGTGGGGCGGCATGCGAATCAGCTCAGCGAACACATCCAGTCGGACCTGCACTACGACATGCTGCAGAACAACTACGAGCGCATCCATGCGGGAATTCAGCGCATCGGCAAACAGCAGAGCATTGACCGTGTCCGCATTCTGAACAAGGCGGGCGAGATCATTTACTCGTCCGAGGCGTCCGACATCGGAACGATGGTCGATCAGCACGCAGAGAGCTGCTATCGCTGCCACTCCGAGGGCAAACCACTAGAACACCTCGACACCCCGGAACGCACGCGTGTCTTTCGGCTCGACGCCGATTCTCCCCGCATGCTCGGCATCATCAACCCGATCTACAACGAGGAATCCTGTTGGAACGCCGCGTGCCACGCACACTCCGAGTCACAAACCGTGCTCGGCGTGCTCGACATCACGATCCCGCTTACCGACGTCGACCGCAATATCCGCAACAGCCAGGTGACCATCATCGTATTTGCTCTCAGCGCGATCGCGATGTTGTCCCTGGTCGTCGGCCTGCTGGTTCGCTGGTGGGTCGACCGGCCGGTCCAGGCGCTGGTCGCCGCGACGCGCGAAGTGGCGGGCGGCAACCTGAAGTACACGGTGGATGTGAAGAACCAGGACGAGCTCGGGGTGCTGGCGACCTCGTTCAACAACATGACCGAGAAGCTGGCGGAGGCCCGACTGCAACTGTTCCAGTCGGACAAGCTGGCCTCGCTGGGGCGCCTGGCGGCCGGCGTCGCCCACGAAATCAACAATCCGCTGACCGCGGTGCTGACCTACAGCAGCTTCCTGCTCAAACGATCGGGCGGCCAGGCCGAGACGCAGAAGGACCTCGAGGTGATCGTCTCCGAAACGATCCGCTGCCGAGAAATCGTCAAGAGCCTGCTGGACTTTTCCCGCCAAACCGTTCCGAAAAAACGAAAAGCCGATATCAACGAGATATTGGGGCGGGCACGCGACGTGGTCGAGAGCCAACTCGCGCTGGGACGTGTCGAACTGGTGATGGACCTGGACGACGGACTTCCGAGCATTACGGTCGACGCCAACCAGATTCAACAGGTATTCATCAACTTAATGGTCAATGCCTCCGATGCGATCGGGGAAGCCAACGGCACGATCCGGGTCACCAGCCGCGCGCTCAGGCTGAATCCGACGGACGTGGTCCAGGTCAAGCAGGCCCTGTGCCGCAAGCGCCATGACCTCGTCGACCGCAAGGTGAAGATCGACAACAAGCCGGCCATCACCATGCGCTACACCCGCGGCGACCAGGACGGCCTGATCCACCTCGACCCGATGTACGGATCACGCGATCACCGTCTCGGCGACATGCCGGCGCTGGACGAAGACGTCGATCTGCAATGCCCGGAGTGCAGGGTTTCGTTGCTGGCCGAGGGGGAGTCCTGCCCGAAGTGCGGCTCACCCGTCTTTGCATACGAAGTGCCGTTGAAGGGGCTTGTTCAGGGCTGTCTGCAGGACGGCTGCGGATGGAGCCACTGGAAACACGTCGAATCGGAATGGGACGACAAATTCGTCGAAGTCCGGGTGCAGGACGACGGTTGCGGTATACCCAAGTCTCAGCGCTCAAAGCTGTTTGAACCGTTCGCCACCACCAAGGGCCAGAAAGGAACCGGACTCGGCCTCGCCGTTTCCTGGGGCATCATCGACAATCACGGCGGCACGATCACCGTGGAAAGCGAGGTCAACGTGGGCACGACGTTCATCGTGCGTTTGCCGGTGCGCCCATGAATGCGCGGCATAAATTACTGGTCATCGAAGACGAACCGTCGGTCTCACGCGCGGTCGTGATGGTTTGCGACCGGGAAGGATTGTCGG
>Ga0316201_10002424_pt1 | contig 13292 bp, 8 predicted proteins | sample CS6wburrow_MG_FD_204516 | JGI IMG/M metagenome (GOLD analysis project Ga0316201, IMG submission 204516) | Coastal sediment microbial communities from Delaware Bay, Delaware, United States - CS-6 worm burrow | ecosystem: Environmental > Aquatic > Marine > Coastal > Sediment | place: USA: Delaware... | reverse complement strand
GGAAGATACGGAGTCGCTGATTAACACCTTCAATTCTCTGTTGCGGATAGCCCAGGTCGAGTCGGGAAATCATCGCGAGCAGTGGAAAAAATTCGATTTGGGAGCCTTGGTGGAAGATATTGCCAACATCTACAGGCCGCTTGCCGAGGAGAAAGGACAGCAATTGAACGTGATTGGATTAGACACTTATCGGTTATCCGGTAACCGTGATCTGATTGCCCAGGTGTTCAGCAACCTACTGGACAATGCGGTGAAATATACACCCCAGGCAGGATGTATAGATCTGAAAATGAGGCCTGTTGAGGGGGTGATAGAGGTGACGGTTTCCGATACCGGACCTGGTACAGCCGTGGCTGACAGGAAGCGGGTATTTGAAAGGTTTACCCTCCTCGAAGCTTCCCTTAGTCTTCCTGGAAACGGGTTGGGGTTGAGTCTGGTAAAGGCCACCTGCCGATTGCACGGAGCCGATATCCGTTTGGAGAGTGCAGATCCTGGGCTTGCGAGGTTTAAATGCAGTGCCAGCGGCCAAAACGGCCGGGGCAATAACAGGCTGTCGAAAATGGAGTCGATTTTCGGGACCGGAACGTCCCGAAATCTATCGCGAGATCAAAGACTCGCTTGGAGTTTTATGCTGACCCTGTTTGTTTTCCAAGCAGCGGCTTGCGCCGCCGCTTCTGTACACTAATTATACCCCCAAGCAAAATCAATGCAGGAAGGTACATCCAGTACTTCTCCGGCTGCTCCAGCGGCAGTTCGATCGCCTTGATCTCCCAGTCGAAGTCGATCTTTGCCAGCTGCGCAGCGCTGTTCCAGATCACATTGTCCACCAGTATCCGGCCCTCCTCCTCACGCAGCTCGAGACCAGCCGATTCCAGTCGCTCGCTGCCCGGGCCCGCAAGGCCCAGGGGAAGTTCCACAGACACCGCCACCTGGTTTCCCTCCAGGGTCTCTCCCTCCATCATCAGGCGGATGCTGGCGCCGTCGGGCATGCCCTCGGCAATCTCCATGACCGATGCCGCCTGCGCCAGCTTCAGCGGCGGATAGAGCTGGTCCATCCAGTAGCCCGGCCGGAACAGGGTGAAGGAGACAAGCAGCAGCAACAGCGTCTCCCAGATGCGGTTGCGCACCAGGAAGTAGCCCTGGGTCGCCGCGGCAAACAGCAGAATGGCGGTCACCGCGCTAAGCACGGTCAACACCAATTCCCACCAGTGATCGATGCCGATCATCAACAGCTGGGTATTGAATATGAACATGAACGGCAGGACCGCGGTGCGGATATCATAGGTGAAACCCTGGATACCGGTGCGGATAGGATCGCCCCGGGAGATGGCCGCTGCGGCGTAGGCGGCCAGGCCAACCGGAGGTGTGTCATCGGCGAGGATACCGAAGTAGAAAACAAACAGGTGCACGGCGATCAGGGGCAGCACCAGGCCGTTCTCACCCCCGATCGCGACCAATACCGGCGCCATCAGTGTGGAGACCACGATGTAGTTGGCGGTGGTCGGCAGGCCCATGCCCAGGATCAGGCAGATCAGCGCGGTAAACAGCAGGGCCGGGACCAGGAAGCCGCCGGAGACGAGGTCGACAAATTCGGTCATAACCAGTCCGATTCCGGTCAGCGTGACGGTGCCCACCACAATACCGGCCGCGGCGGTGGCCACGCCGATACCGACCATATTGCGCCCGCCGGATACCAGGCCTTGCAGCAGGTCGCTGAAGCCGTCGTGGATCGCGGCAGCGAGGTGCCCCTGTCCGCGCAGAAAGGCCAGTGCCGGACGCTGGGTGACTACGATAAATACCATGAACATGGTCGCCCAGAAGGCGGACAGGCCGGGAGAGAAGCGCTCCACGGTCAGGCACCAGATCAACACCGCGACCGGAAGCAGAAAAAAGAGACCCGACTTTATGGTGGGTCCTGGTTGGGGAAGATGCACCTCTTCGGCATTGGGATCGTCCTGCTCCAATTCGGGATATTGGGCCGCGTACCACAACAGCCCAATATATGTGAGAAGCATGAATGAGCCAACCAGCCAGGTGGCGGCCTCACCGAACACCGTCTTGGTCCAGCCGATGCCGTAATAAACACCGGCCGTGAGCAGGATCAGTCCCAGTACCACCGTTACGAATACGAACAGTTTTTGCGCCAGAGTGCTGTGAACGGCCCGCGGCAGACCCTGCATGTCGGCCTTGACGGCTTCCAGATGGACAATGTAGATCAGTGCGATATAGGAGATTATGGCAGGCAGAAAAGCGTGCTTGATAACCTCGAGATAGGAGACGCCGACGTACTCCACCATGAGGAAGGCAGCGGCCCCCATGATCGGAGGCGTGAGCTGGCCGTTGGTGGAGGAGGCGACCTCGATGGCCCCTGCCTTTTCCGCGCTGAAACCCACCCGTTTCATCAGCGGGATAGTGAAGGTACCGGTGGTGACGACGTTGGCGATGGAAGAGCCGGATACCAGGCCGGTCATGCCGGAAGCCACTACAGCCGCCTTGGCGGGGCCGCCGCGCATATGCCCGAGCAGAGAGAAGGCTACCTTGATGAAGTAGTTGCCGGCCCCGGCACGTTCCAGCATGGCGGCGAACAACACAAACAGGAATACAAAATCGGTGGAGACCCCCAGAGCGACACCATACACCCCCTCAGTGGACAACCATTGATGGTCGCTCAACTGGTTCAGAGAAGCCCCCTTGTGGGCGATCACCGAGGGCATGTAGGGCCCGAAGTAGGTGTAGCAGAGCAGCACGATGGCGATGATGGCCAGCGGCGGGCCCAGCGCGCGCCGTGACGCTTCCAGCAGGGCCACAATTCCGATAGCGGCGACGATGACGTCGCGTTCGAGCGGTGCGCCCGGTCGTTGCGACAGCTCCTGGTAGAAAAGATACAGATAGGCCGCGCAGAAAGCCGCAACCAGCGCCATTATCCAATCCTGCACCGGGACATACTCCCGGGGGGAGCGCTTCAGGGCCGGAAACGCGGTGTAGGCCAGGAAGATAGCAAACGCGAGGTGGATTGAGCGCGCCTCGCTGGTATTGAACACCCCGAATTCGAAGTAGAACGGCAGGGGCGAGGCGTACCAGAGTTGAAACAGGGACCAGGTCAGCGCAACGTACAATAGCACCTTGCCTCCGGCACCAGCCGGTTCCCGTGCCCCGGTATCGGCCTTGGACACCAGATCCAGTACCTTCTGATCGGGAGCAAGAGAGTCCGCTTTATTATTGTTAGTCATGCCGATCTCCTCTGTACCGGTTAATTAAGGCCATATGCCTTCATTGGACTGGCCGAAGTATAATTATAACACCTTGCCATACCATGGCTTTTAGCGGTCGTCGTGCCCGAATCCCAGGGAGCGGAACTGAGACTGTTTCGAAAATCAGCTCTTCTTACCCCGCGCTGCGCCGTGCTCGATCGTCAGCATTAAAACCAACGCCAGAGCGGCGCAAACGGTGAATCCGCCGATGAGCGGCAACACGGAACCGCTATAACTACGGCCTATAAAGATTCCGATTGGCACCGATATCAAGGTGGAGAGCGAGCCGACGACAGAAGCGCCGATTCCAGCGATATGTCCCAGTGGCTGCATCGCCAGTGCGTTGAGATTGCCGAAGAGCGTACCCACACAGATAAAGGCTGCAATGAAATAGAGGGTCAACAACCACAAAGCCGGATGTCCGCCGCTTATCCAGGAGAAACCATAGAACAGCAGCGACAAAAGAGTAAGCGTGCAGAGCGCAATCAGCGTTGGCTTGCGCATGCCGACACGCATGACGATACGGCCGTTGATATAGGATGAAAACCCGATGGCGGAGGCAAGCAGCGCGAAATAAAGTGGAAAGTAGGTACCGAGACCGTATTGCTGCTGAAATACCTGCTGCGATGAACTTAGATAACCAATAAACGCGCTGAAGATCATGCCGGTGACAATCGTGTATCCGATGGAGATGCGATTGGTGCACACCTCCTTCACCGCTGATCGAATTTGGGACAGATTGAAAGGTTTTCTACTCTCTTTCAGCAGCGATTCCGGCTGTCGAAGCATGAACCAGATTCCGGTGCCGGCGCCGGTCAACAGGATAAAGGTAAATATCGCACGCCAGCCAAAGAGCAGGAGTATTCCCTGGCCGAATGCCGGAGCGACCATGGGTACCAGTATGAAGACCATCATGATAAATGACATGACCCGCGCCATGGCCGGACCGGCATACTGATCGCGCACTATTGCAATGGTGATGGTCCTGGGAGCCGCCAGCCCGAATCCCTGCAGAAATCGGCCCGCGATCATCAGATTGAAATCGGCGGCGAACAGGCAGAGCAGGCTGCCGGCAACGAAAAATCCGTATCCGAGGTAGACCGCCGGTTTACGGCCGGTTGTATCCGACATGGGGCCGTATACCATCTGGCCAAGCGCCATTCCCAGAAAAATGACGGCGATGATCAACTGGCTGTCGTTATCCTCTGCCGCCCCCAGCGCGTCCCCGATTTGCGCCAGCGCCGGCAGCATGGCGTCGATCGACAGCGCCACCAGGGAGATCATCGACGCCATCAACGCGACGAACTCGGGGAAGGGCAGCGGGGTGGGGCGGTTTTTGATGTTCAACTCCAGTAGGTTAAAAGGATAAGGATTAAAGGGGTCAGCATCCTTAAATACATTATTATTTAAGGATGCTGACCCCTTTAATCCGGCCCCTTTAAGACCTGATTTTACCGGAACAGTGCGAGCAGTTCGCTCATATCGCGCACCATGGCGTGGGCAGCCAAGTCGGGATCGGCAGGTTTGTCCAGGCGATTCATCCATATTGCGGTAGCCCCGGCGGCAATGGCCCCGGCGACATCGGTCTCCGGTTCATCGCCTATGTGCGCCATCTCTTCGGCGTCCACGCCGGCGATTCCACAGGCGTGTTTGAACATGCCTGGATCTGGCTTGGCGCTGCCGACGGACTCAGCGGATACGGAAATGTGAAACAGTGCTCCCAGGCCCAGGCGGCTGACATCGGCGTTGCCGTTGGTGAGGCTTCCGAGCAGGTAGCCTGCCCGGCGCAGTTTCTGCAGTGCGGGCACTACATCCGCGTAGGGTGTAATCCGGTGTCTTGCTTCAAGGAACCAGTCGAATGCCGGATCCACCAGGCTGTCGTCGTATCCCGCCGTTTTGGCTACAAGTTGCAGCGAGCGCTTTCGCAGCGCGGTCATATGGTAGCGAAGTTGCGGATCCCGCCGGGCAAGCTGCATGCGCAGCTCGCGCATGCTCTCGACGGTGAAATGGTCACCGATACGCGGATAGTGCAGAGCCAGCCAGTCGTACAGCGACTGCTCGGCAGCAAACAGCACCGGGCGGTTGTCCCACAGCGTATCGTCCAGGTCGAATGTCAGGAATCGGATATTTTTCATCGCAGGCTCGGTCAACAGTGACAACAGATCATACCCGGCTCCGTCACGTCATGTCAGTTCACAGTTATTTACAATTACATTTTTTATATAAATTATTGATTAATATAAAAATAATTACAATTTTGGGAATCTTTGGTTAAAGAATGATCATTCAAAGTCGTTAATTCGTGCGGAAGTCGCCAATGGGATAGCGGCATATTCCGAATGGATTAATTTAAGCAATTGAGGGCGGCTCTGATCGGTGAAAACACCCGCCCGGCACGGTTGTTCGGCGCTGTCTGACTCTTTGTAAGCTGGTTTTTAAACGAATTCGATGTGCAGGTAAATATTATGAAAAACCTAATAAACAATCTCTCCGTCAAAGCCAAAATTGTCGGAAATTCGGTGGTTCTGTTACTTCTAATGCTGGTGACATCGGTTTATTCATGGAACGCGATGACCCAGGAGTCGACGGCAGAGATCAACCAGATCATGGAGAAGCTTCAGTCCGGCTCCCGAAATGCGGTACAGGCAATGAGTCAGAGCCGCGAACAGACCGGGTCGGTTGTCGACCAGGCTACCCTGGCGGGTTCTTCATTGGTCACTATCGTGAATGCGGTATCTGAGATCAATGAGATGAGCGCCCAGATAGCCACCGTGGCGGAAGAACAGAACTCGGTGTCCGAAGATATGAACCGCAACATCGTCAGAATTCGCGATATGGCGGTCGAAAATGCGACGGGTGCAACGCAGACTTCCCAGGCGAGCAACGACCTGGCGCGCATGTCTTCCGAATTGCAGGTCATGGTTGGACACTTCCGGGTATAAGCAGATCAATACCCGGTCATCTCCAGATAGCCGAGGCCGGTCTGCACCCCAGCCTCGGTTACCTTTACCGCGCCTTCCCAATAACGGACACTAAGATTCATCTCCTGGTCATCGACCAACGCTTCGATCACAAACTGCCGCTGCAGCGGCTTGACGAATAGCTCCCATGCGACCGGATAGCGGATGCCGTCGCCGCTATTCCACCAGCGCCGCGCGGTTAGAATCACATCTTCCGAATTCAGGTTTAGTAAACTGCCGTCCGCCAGGACAACACTACCTGCGCTTTGCGGGGAGGATCCCCCCGTTATTTGGCGCAAACGGTAGAACATCAGGTCGGTTGCGTCATCCAGCTGCAGCGAAAACCAGTCCCAGCCGGTCTGGTCGTCAGACAGTGCGCTGGTACTCCACTCACGGTCAAGCCAGGATAGTCCCTGCAGTTTGAGCGATTCACCGTCGAGGGTCAGCGTACCGCTGGTGGCAAGCCGTGTAATCGAGTAGTAGTAGGAGGCATTTCCCGCTGCATCGCCTTTTTGGCTGAGACCGTTTTCCCCCTGCAGTACCGGTTCTCGCAAGGGCTTCAGCTCCAGTTGCAGAGTGAACCGATCGGATCCCGCGCTGAGCTGCCAGGACGAGCGGAGGCGGTCCCGGTACAGATCCCACTCTTCCACCCAGATGCGCAGTGGGTCAGCTGTCGCACCTGCCAGCCCAAGTGCCTCGCGGGAGAAGCGCTCGCGCTGATAATGGGTCTGTGCGGCAACGTCGGTCAGCGCCAGGTGAGCCATCCATACGTGGCTCGCGCGCCAGAGTGAGGCGCTGCTGTCTGCCGCTTGCGGGGTAAGTGCAATGCGGAACAGGGTGATCTGGTATCCAAACTGGCGTGCATCCGGCGTCTCCAGATTACCCGTGATATACCACCACTCGGTGCGATATCCCTGATGTGGGCCGTGATCTTCGGGGAACAGAAATTTACGCGGCTGGTCGGCCCTGAGAAAGCCCTCCTGAGACCAGTTTTCAGGGACTCCCGGCGCCTTGCCTGGATCCGGTGAGTCAGATTGTCCAGAGCAGCCGCCAAGCGATAGAATCAGGATAAAGAGGAGCAATCGCATCGGCTGCTACTCCGCGCGCATGGCGGCTGCGGGTGCCGACCTGGCCAGGCGCAGGCCGGGATAGAGACCGGCCAGCAGCGCAGCACCAAGCGATAGCAGGATCGCCTGGAAGAAAAGATCGGGCGGGAAGATGCTCTGCAGGCTCCAGCCGAAAGAGCGCAGATTGATCACCTCGATCAGAACCTTGCCCATGATCCACCCCAGCGGCAGCGCGAGCACGCCCGCCATAAGCCCGAGAATGCCAGTCTGCAGCGTAACCAGACCGAGCAATTCCGCCGGGGTAAGGCCGGTCGCCCGGAGGATGGCGTATTCCAGTGAGCGTTCAAGTTGCAGTGCGAGGAAAGCGCTGAGTATGCCGACGAAGGCGACGGCGATGACCAGCAGGCGCAACACCCGGGTAATGGTGAAGGTGCGGTCGAACACCTCCAGCGAGTGTTCGAGGATTTTTCCGTTGGGGGTCGCATTCAGATTATCATCCATGCTTGCCAGTAGCTGCTTTGTTTCGGTTAATGCCCGATCAAGCGGATACCCCTGCTGCAGAAACACGCCGATCGTGGATACTGAATCGTCCTTCCAATACTCCCGGTAGATACGCATTGGTACAACCAGTAAACCGGGGTCTGTACCATAATCGAAAAAAATGGCGCCTACGGTGAATGGGCGGCTGCCGCCGGCAACCGGAACCTCGATAGTGTCACCGGTTTTCAGGTTACGTCGGTAGGCGTAAGGCTCTGACACCAGAATCAGCTCGCCGCGATGAAACCTTTCCCACAGTGCGTCGAGCGTATCGCCCTTGAACCCGAAACCGCGATAGCTGGCACCGGCCATCTCTATTGCGAGCAATCTGACCGGGCCCAGGCTCTCCTCTATGCGAATGCTGCGGCCGAGGCTCACCTCCTCGATCCCCGGCAGCCTCGGCAATGCTTCGATCAGCGCCGGCGGTAACGGGGTCGACGCGCGGATGGAGGAGTGCGCGCTGGCGGACACGTAGATATCCCCCTGCAGCGTCTGATGCAGCCAGTCGTTTACGCTGGCTCTGAAACTGGCTGTCATGATACCCATCCCGACGCTGGTGGCGATGGCCAGGGTCAACGCGGCAACCGCCAGCCCGGTACGGCTGAGCGTGGCTGAAATTCCGCGTACCGCCAGGCGCCCGATGAAATCCACGGCACGGATGAGCGGCCAACGCAGCACACGTGCCATCGATACCACCGCCGCGGGTATCAGCAGGCAGTATCCGATAATCAGCAGAAACAGGGCGCTGAATCCAATGGCAAGGCTATGGCTGGGGACAAGCAGTAACAGCATGCCTGCCGTCGCCAGAAGCACGCCTGTCGCGACCAGCCAGGGCAGCATCCGGTGTGCCTGCTGCTCGATCACCGAACGGCGACTGGCCGCGACCGGGGTGGTCCGTGCTGCCTCGAAGGCGGGCAGAGACGCGCCGGCCAGGGTGGCAGTCAAGCCGAGCAAAAACCCCTTGGCAATTGCCAGCGTAGTGACGGAAAGCTCGGTAACCCTGAGGGTAAAGTAGAGATCGTTGATAGTGCGGGCAACCAGGGTGACCAGGCCCTGCGCCAGCAGATAGCCCAGGAGGATCCCCAGCAGGGTGCCGGCTGATCCAATCAGCAGCGCCTCCACCATCACCTGAACGAATATCTCCCGCCGGCTGACTCCGAGCAGACGCAGCATTCCCAACAGGCTGCGCCGTTGCAACACCGAGAAAGTCATTGCGTTGTAAATAAGAAAACCGCCGACCAGCAGCGCCAGCAGGCTCATCGCGAAGAGGTTGGTCTGAAAAGCGGCGCTCATTTGCGCAATTGCTGCGCTGCGCCGGCCGGCTGTTTCCAGCCGCGCGCCTTCAGGAAGCCAGGCTGCAAGCGCCTCTGCGTCACCCTGTTTCAGCATCAGGTCGATACGGTCGAGTTCCCCTTTGCGCTTCAATAAGGTCTGCGCGGTGGCGATATCCGCCAGGACCAGCCCATCCAGTGCCAGGTTGTCCGCCTCTCCGGCAAGGCCGACCACCTCCATTTTAACCGGACGGCCGGCGACTTCGAGGTCGATCCACTGCCCGGGCTCAATACCCAGTCTGTGGGCACTCGAAAGCGGCAGGATAACGGCATCCGGGCGGATCAGGAGAGTTCGCACCCCGCTGTCGCCGATAGAGGGCAGTAGCGGGCGGAATGGCTGTTCGGCGATGGGATCCAGACCCAGCAGGGTGAACTGCTCGCCGAGAATTGCAACCCGACCTTCGATGACCGGTGCGCTGCTGCGGATACCTTGGACCAGTCTCAAATCGCGGTACAGCGACTCATCCAGGCTGCCTGTTGCTGCGCTGATATGGTGGCTCGACCTGCCCGTGATCTCCTCCATAGAGAGTTCGAAGGCCCGGTTTGCGCTCTGATTGGAAAGTTCCACTGCCATAACGACGGCGACGCCAAGCGCTATTCCCAATACTGAGAGCGTGCTCTGCCAGCGGTGCCGCAGCAGATGCCGCCAGCCGCTAAGGCGCAGCCGACTCACCACGCGACGCCGCGCTCCATCTCCTCGATCACACCCTGCTCAAGGACTACCACACGGTCTGCGACACCCGCCACTTCACGGCTGTGGGTGACCATGATCAGCGTCTGTTCGATACTGCGCGAAAGCTGGGTCAGGAGGTGTAAAACACTGTCGCCGGTAGCGGCATCGAGGTTGCCTGTGGGTTCGTCAGCCAGGATCACTGTCGGCCGGTGCGCCAATGCCCTGGCGATAGCGATGCGCTGCTGCTCTCCACCCGACAGCTGATCGGGAAAAGCGTCGCTGCGATCCGCCAGTCCCACCTGCAGCAGCAGTTCAGTCACCCTGGCCTCGATTGCATCCTCCGCGAGCGCGTTCAGCTCTAGCGGCAGTGCAATGTTCTCCCCCGCAGTCAGGGTCGGTATCAGGTTGAAGAACTGGTAGACGAAGCCGATTCGGCGGCGCCGGAACAGGGTACGCTGTTTCTCGGAAAGCCGGGTCAGGTTCTCTCCCTGAATATAGATTTCGCCGCTGTCGGGAAGATCGATGCCGGCCATCAGATTCAGCAGCGTGGACTTACCCGAACCGCTGCGCCCTAGCAGCGCCACACACTCGCCCTTATCCACTATCAGATTCAGCCCGGTTAAAACCGGGCGTTTCTGTTTGCCCTCGCGGTAACTGTGGACCAGCTGCCTTATTTCGAGTGTCATCCAATATCCTCTCTGGACAAGCGTCCATTGCAACAGGGAGCATCCGCTCTCTCCTGCGCAGGGGTGAGGGGTATGACAATCAATGATCTCTCCCTCTCACGCCAGCTCTCTTGCCCTGCGGAGAGGAGGTTACTATTTTTTATCTTCACTCCCTACTCCTGTATCTCCAGATCAACCGACTCGAATTTGACGCGATCCGGTGGGCCGGCGCAGAAGTGCCAGATAGGCCGGCAGTCCACTCCGGGATACAGGGGCAGGGCTATAAGCGAACTTGAGAGCGTGCTCAATCCGGTCTGTAGTCTGAAACACATAGACGCCGCGCGGCTCTCTCCGGCCGGATGATCGTGGCTGGCGAGCAGTTCCGTCCAGCCGTTCCACCCCCCGCTGTCCGGGTCAGGTTGCGCTGTTCCCCGGAAAAGCGGCAGAAAATGGCGGATGCGTGGGTCGGTTTCATCGTTCAGCTCGAGCGAAGTGAGCATGTGCAGGCCCGACGGAATCTCTTCGCTTTCGATAATGCCGTCGGCGTTGCGTATCCAGAAAGCCTGCTGCGGGTCGCCCACGAACAGATTGAAAGGCCGGTATGCATCAGGATTCAGCTGCGACAGTGCCTGTGCCGACTCCGCGGCTTCGGCATGATCCAGCGCTTCGAGTACCAGTTCCCCGCGGCTGCGCTTGTCCGGGTCGGGCCCGAGGGATTTGGCTCGGTTCATGACGACACTCACTACGCCGTGATCGTTGACACCCATCCAGCTTCCCTCCGCCAGTCGGTCCAGACCCGCGATCAACTCTGGCCTGTCCGGCCAGTGACGACCAGGTGCCGCCCAGGGTCGGTCCGGCATCTCATCCCGGTTTCCGGCCAGCAGTAACGGCCAGGGATGCCCCGGCCGGCGAAGAATGATCAAGCTGCACATTTCAATCGAATTCCAATGGCAATTGTTGATGACCGGGTCAGTTGCGCAACAGCTGACTTAGCCTCAAAGACAACTCGGTCGGGCTGTAGGGCTTATTCAGCAGCTGAGACCCGGTAAATCCGGATTGGTTCTGGTCGGCATGTTTAGTATACCCGGACGTGAACAGGATCTTGAGGTGGGGGTTTTTCAGGCTGGCCTTCTCTGCCAGTTCGTAGCCGCCGATTCCTCCAGGCATCACGATATCGGTAAACAGGATATCTATCGCCGGATTCTCTTCCACACGCTGTAGCGCTTCCCGCCCGGAGCTTGCAGTGATCACCGAGTAGCCTCTCTCCAGCAGATGGCTTTTCGCCAGGTCCAGGAGATCCCGTTCGTCATCAACCACGAGGATAGTCTTGTCAACCTTGGACGAATCGCTCTGTTTCGCTTCAACCGAATCCGGTTTCCTTGCCAGAGCCTCTGCCCGCGGCAGCAGCAGGCTGATTGTGGTGCCTTTTCCGGGTTGCGATTCCACCCTGACTTCTCCCTGCGCACGCTTTACAAAGCCGAATACCATGCTTAACCCGAGGCCGGTGCCCTTACCATAGGGTTTGGTGGTATAGAAGGGTTCGAAGATGTGATCTACCTCGTCCGTGGCGATGCCGCATCCGGTGTCGCTGATCTTGAGTACGACATAATCTCCGTTCGTTTCAGCAGCATGCCCGGTTTTCGGGCCGCCGCTGAGGGTCCGATTGATCGTCTGGATGGTGAGTCGACCGCCCTCCGGCATGGCGTCCTTTGCGTTCAGCACCAGATTGAGCAACGCATCCTTGAAGTCGCCGCGATTTATACAGACAGGCCATAGGCTCTCGCAGTGATGATAGACCACCTCAATCGCCGGGGTCACCGAACGGGTAACCAGGCTTTTCATCTCGCGCACGGTCTCATTGAGGTCCGTCGGCTCGCTCTGCTGCACCTGTTGACGGGAGAAACCGAGTAACTGCCGGGTCAGGTCCGCCGCCCGCAGTGCCGCCTTCAGTGCCGTGTCAAGCTGCCGGTTCGCTTTCTCTTCTCCCGTGACCTGAAATTTCAACAGATCGAGGTTGCCTATGATGATTCCCAGAATGTTGTTGAAGTCGTGCGCTATACCACCGGTGATCTGGCCTATCGCATCCATTTTCTGGCTGCGACGCAGCGCCTCCTCGGTTTGCTTCAGTTGGGTGACGTCACTGGTGGCGATTAAAACTCTGCCGAACTCGCCTTTGCCGCCGAGTCGAAACACTCTCGCAATAATGGCACGAGTCTCATCGCGCAATGTGCTCACCTCACCCTGGAGTTCGATAAACTCTTTCTCTTCGGCCAGGGCGATGATCTCCAGTTGGAATATGCTGTAGGATTTTTCGTTGAATATTCTGTCGAGGCTGCCGAGAAGCTGCTCCTTCGAGTCGGCCTGATGCAGTATCAGCGCTGCTTTGTTGACGTCCAGAATGACCACTTTGGCCGCGATATCCTTCAACTCCTGCGGGTGGCTGTCGAGGTATCTAGTAAGATCTTTGACGCCGTTTTTCCTGATGCGCTCTACCTGAGCGATCGCTGCGGTAAAATCCTCTTCCCAGAGTCCGACCGGGGCGTTCTGAAACAGCTCCTGATAGCGATGTTCGCTCTGATCCAGCGCAGCCAGCGTCTGCAACTCCCGGTGTGAGACTGCCAGTTGCTGCTCGGCCTGTTTCAGCCGGGCGCGCGCGAGTGCGTCGCGGATGAGGCCGATGACCGTCAGGCCAAGCAGCAGGGTCAGTATCGTCCCGGTAATTTCGACGTAGCTCCGCTCCTCCAGATAGTCGGAGAAGGATCCCTGGGAAGGAAGCAGGGCGACGATGGTCCATTTGCTCGGTTCGGA
>Ga0316201_10002423_pt1 | contig 13292 bp, 13 predicted proteins | sample CS6wburrow_MG_FD_204516 | JGI IMG/M metagenome (GOLD analysis project Ga0316201, IMG submission 204516) | Coastal sediment microbial communities from Delaware Bay, Delaware, United States - CS-6 worm burrow | ecosystem: Environmental > Aquatic > Marine > Coastal > Sediment | place: USA... | reverse complement strand
GTTTTACCACCGGCATTTCAATGATGGGTACACCTGCCTCCTGTAGCTTCGCTCGCAGCAGGCCCTCTTCCGGGGGCAAACACACAATAGGATTATACTCTGAACTTTGCTGTTTCATATGAAGCACAAGAGAAAGTAACACCTTGGACGAGCCGTACAGGTCGCAGGAAATACTCACAAATACTATGTTCTTCTTAGCGCTCATATCCAAAGGTTTCAAAGTCTTTCGGGTATAAGGAATGGACCAATTCTTTCTCGGCTTGAGTTAGTGATTTCTTCTTTTTTCCCGAAAACAACCTAGCCGGTGAAAAACTCAACCATAATTTCGGGGATTTTAGCAGGGCAGAAAGGCCGCGTTTTAAGCCCTTCTCCGACTTATTTACGTGCGGGATCTCATGACCTTCGAGGCCTGTTTTCGACAATACGAACTTCATATCCTCCGCCAGATTCTCCAGCTTACCAACATAATCCACCAATAATCTCTCACCATCATACAGGTAATCGTATTGGGAGGCATAAAAGAAATCCACCTCTTCTAGTCGGCGCTTAACCACTTTGTTCATAAAAGCAGTAAACGAGATGATCTTGAAATAGCCCAAATAATTGTAAACAGATAAGAGTCGATTATATGGATTCCTCACAAAGGAAAACGTAAAAAACGCATCATAGGTATTCTGATCTATGTATCCCAGGGAAACATATTCTTTCGCCTTTAAATGTGCTAACCTGTCTGGGCCTTTTTCTGTGCTTTTTTTCTTCCTCAGAAGTAATTCTTCCCGTGAATTCCAGTCGAGACCCAGGTCGTTTAGAAAAATGGTTTCAATGCTCTGTCCCGCTACTTTCGGGATGTGGACAAAGATGGTATGGTGCTTCGAACTTATCATATCACCATTTCCTTTTTCCAAAATGCCCCGAGGTCTATTCCTGTAAGCTGAGACGTCTTTTCAATATCTTCAGCAAAGTAGTCTATGAGCCTTTTGTAGGTGTCAGGGTTTATATTCTCCTTTTCGCCTTCTTTGTAAAACAACCGGTCTTTTAGTTTGTCTTTCGTGTTCTCCGGAAGCAACCATTTTATTAGTCTCTTGATCCTTTCGGATCTGAGAATGTCTAGCAGCCCTTTGTTCTTCAGCTGCTTTGAAGCATTGTGAGATGTATCGTCGACAAATGAAATATCCTCCAGGCCGAGGAAATCAAATATTTCGCTCAGCGCCTCCCCATTGCGGCTGGTCCAATCTTCAGAAATCAATACTTTGATATTTTCCGAAGGAAAATGATCAAAATAGGGCTTAAGCTGATCATAGTACAGCCCCATTTCAAGGTACATGTTACCGCCTCCCCAGATCTCTTTCTTTGGTGCTTCGAGCGCCTGTTCGAAGGTTGCAGAATTTTCGTGGCCCGTCTGAAAATGCATGAGGTAATGGCTGTGCGCACGATTCACCGGGTTGCGCAGGCTCACCAGAATTTTGGCATCCGGGTTGTGGCTGTGAATACGCTGGGCCGTTCCTTTATCCCAGAGATATGAAGGGCTTATCTCCCCCATACATTGACCGGGTTTGGCCGATTCGAATAAACCGTGGTACACTTTTTCATCACGAATGATCTTCATGTGATATTCGCGTCCGGGTTCCGGTTTTGAGTAGGCTTCCTTATCCACGGAATCCACTTCCGAGAAATAGTTACATTCCTTAACCCTGGGAAGAAATATCTCCGGATGTTGCTGCAGATAATTGTACAACGAAGTAGTGCCTCCGCGGGCAACCCCAATGACAAAGAAATCTACTTTCCGCTGCATCATTTCAGGGTTAAAAAGGTTATCATTCTGTCTTTCCTGTAGATGTAGGCCGTGGTAACAATGTTCCAGAAAACCGTTGAAATGGTAGTGGCGATCGCCGCTCCAAGAATATCGTGGATCGGAATCAGGACAAGGTTCAGGACTACGTTTAAAACAAAAGCCGTAACCAGTATTCTCTGAAAGACAACCTGCTTACCGGTCATGTTCATATAGGTGCCTACCGAACCGCAGAAGGCATTTATTGCCTGACCAATCAGCAATACGATCAATGCCCACTTCGCCTGAATATAGTCCGGACCGAAGAAGCCAAGTATCATTTCCGAAAACAGCAGCACTATCACAATTGCGGGGAAAGTGAACAGGAATATCAAACGGGTAGAACGTTTTATGCCGGCCCGAAGGCTATTCGTATCGTTTAAGTTGTACCATTCCGAAAAGGAAGGTGCGTACACCGTATTAACCGAGGCCAGGACGAGTGACAGCACAGTGGTTAATTTGATCGCCACCGCATAAAATGCCACGCGATCGAAGGTGCTGTATTTACTTAGGAGTATCACATCCACACTTTGCATGAGCAAGTAAGTCACTGCGCTTATGGCCATTGGGCCACTGCGTTTTATGATCTGTTTAAAACTGATTTCTTCGGAAGTGGCCTGTGGTGCCATTTTCGAGAAATAAAAGAACAGAAAAGCGGTGGAAAGCAATGCCAGGACAACGAAATTGAGCAGGAACACCTCAACAAGATATTGGGGGTTCCCACTGAAGTACAGGTAAACCACGGCGCCGAAGAAAAGAGCATAACGAAGGATGTTCCTGTAGAATTCTGAAACATAGATCTTATTGATCGCCCTGAACACATCTATGTTCAGCAGGGTTATTCCGTAGAAAAACAAAGCGAAGACCGAATAAGTGACCAGCCTGGAAACCGGCTTATCAAAAAGCCCGTCAAAGAATTCGGGCGGGATGCCAACGGTTGCCACAAAAAAAACAAGGGCGATCGCAAAAACGATCACCACCATCTTCTTGTACAACCTGCTTAGATAAGGCAGGGAGTTTCGGGATTTCAGATAGCCCGAATAATAGATTACCGACTGATGCATTCCGAAGACACAAATGCCTCCGAGAAAAATAAGTAGGGCCCGGCTAAAATCGTATTGTCCTACCAATTCAGCATCAAAATTATTGGTTAGAACCAGTGTTAACGCAAAGAAAAGTAACATCCCGGCAATGCGTAGTCCCAACACATGGATGCTCTTGAACACCATCTTGTTGCTCAGCAATTCTCGAATGGACCGGACTAGTTTCATCTGTAATAATTCATTTCCCCAACAATGGAAAAGTGCCGATGGATTCTGAAGCCTTATGAACGAGGTGTTGAACAGCTTCAGAATTAGGCTTCACGCACAAAGGCCGGTGCTAGGCCTCTGCCAGTTCTTCCGAATACTTTTTCCCTTTCAGGTACACATTTCTTGCGACGAAGAATCCTATATACAGGAATACAAGCACAATTGGCAATAAGATCCTTTTCTTGCTCCAGAATGAGGAAACGCTGTAGAAATTTGGTTGGTTCACCAATTTGACCACCTTGTCGTACTTGATAAGCTCCGTTTTAAGCTTCTCATTCTCTTCTATCAGCTCCTTTTTCTTATCGATAAGCTGGTGGAGGTTGTTATTTTCCTGGATCTTGAAATTCATCTCGCTGGCCACGTCCTTGGCCGCATTCTTTCCCGAATACTCATCGAAGATCGCATCGATATTCGCAATACTCGTGTCATTTCGCTGGATACGCAACTGTGTTTCGGCCACTACAATGTCTTTGGTCCTATTGTAGGTTTCGTTGCTGTTGAGATAGCCCATGATCTTATCGATGATCACTGTGTCATTCTTAAGCGTGCTGAGCGTAATCTTGTGGTAGGTATATTCGGGATAATAGATCTCTGAAAGGAGCGGGTCTTCTTCATGTCCAATACGACTCAGGTAGGATTCCAGGTTCCTGTCATTGGTTTCCTGCCGCTCCAGTAGCTCCATTATATTCACAATGGGTTCGATGGTAAGATCTGCTATATCCGGATTTTCAGTATCAAATCCATACTGCTTAACAAATCGTGTATGTCCTTGTTTATATTTAATGTTCAGGAGATCTATTGCGTTGTACACGTAATTAGAACTATCAAAGTTATTCTGAACAATAAGAACCGCCTCTTTGGTAGGGGTAATCGCAGATTGCCACCAGCTACCTAGAAAGTACCCGCCTACGATGAGCACGGTGAGTACGATCCAGTTCTTAAAAACAAACCGGATTCCCTTGTAAATGCTAGCAAGTAATCCGTGATAGACCTTGTTAAGTCGCTTTAACAATACGAACAGATCTATTTCTTCCTGATTGTTCTGTGCCATTCTCTTTTATTTTTGGTTATTATATTCTACAAAAAGGGTCTTTAAGCTGTCGCGCCAATGAACAGGTGTGACATTAAATTCCCCGTAGAGTTTAGTGCTGTCTAAAATGCTGTACTTTGGCCTTTTTGCAAAAGTACGGTAATGGTCGGTTTTGGCAAGGTTTGTTGTTGCTAATTGTCCCGATTCTTCAAGTATGGCCCTGGCGAAATCATACCATGTGGCCTCACCTTCATTGCTGAAGTGGTACATACCATACGACTTCGAATCACTTTTTGCGATCTCCAGCAAAGCAATTGCCAGGTCATTCGCATTGGTAGGCGAGCCCAATTGTTCTGTAGTTATTGTGAGTGGATTACCGGCATCGGCATGTTTGAGTATCGTCTTAAAGAAATTGTGTCCGAACTGAGAATACAGCCAGGAGGTTCTAACAATAAAATACCTGGTGCAAAGTTCCTGAACGTACTGTTCACCGGCTAATTTCGAAGCTCCATACACATTTATCGGCCCTGTTGGGTCTTCCACGGTGTAAGGGTTGTTCTTGTTTCCGTCGAAAACATAATCGGTGGATACCTGGATCAAAGTAACCTGTTGATCTGCACATACTTTGGCCAAATGCTTCATTGCTTCGGCGTTAACGGCAAAGGCAAGTTCTCTTTCACTTTCAGCCCTGTCCACTGCGGTATATGCGGCCGTGTTGATACAAACTTCGAAGTTCCCTGCATTGAAAAAAGACTGTACGGCAGTTGTATCAGTAATATCCAGATCTTCTATAGACGCATATTGTATTGCCAGATCAGGATAGGCCGAAGCGGCCTTTTTGATGCATTCTGAAAGTTGTCCGTTTGCCCCTGTTACCAGTACGTTCTTCATGAAATTGCCTCCTCAAAACCGGGAAGCTGCAGGTCTTTATCTGAAATTATGAAATCTTTCTCTGGAAGATGCCAGTCCAGCGCTAAGGTTGCGTCATTGTAGATGATTCCTCCTTCGGATTCCTTATGGTAATAATTATCACATTTATAGCTGAAAATAGCTTCCGTAGATAAAACCACGAAACCATGTGCAAAGCCCCTTGGCACAAACAACTGCAGGTTGTTTTCATCATTGAGTTCTACACCATACGATTTCCCGAAGGTAGGAGAGTCTTTCCTGAGGTCCACCACCAGGTCGTACACTCTGCCTCTGGGCACACGAACTAGTTTCGCTTGAGCCATATCTCCTTTCTGAAAATGTAGCCCTCGCAACACTCCATAGGTTGAAACCGACTGGTTGTCTTGTACAAAATCCACCTCTATTCCGGTAGCTTCTTTGAACGTTTTCGCATTGAATGTCTCACAGAACGAACCGCGGGAATCCTTGAAAACCCTTGGTTTTAGAATAAAGCAGTCTTTAAGTGGGGTTGATATTTTTTCCAATTTATTTTCGGTATAGTAAGTGTTTCCCGTATCCGCTTTTCAATAAAGGATGTGCCAGTTCCTTCAGTTGTTTCTCGTCTATGTATCCCATATCATAGGCCGCTTCTTCAATCGCTCCAATTTTGAGCCCTTGTCGCTCTTCGATTACCTCAACAAACTGGGCCGCCTGCATCAAAGAGGCAAAAGTTCCTGTGTCCAGCCAGGCCGTTCCCTTGTCGAGTATACTCACGTTGAGTTTTCCGGCTTTCAGATAGGCATTGTTTACATCCGTGATCTCGAGTTCCCCACGCGTACTTGGTTTGATGCCCGCGGCAATGTCCACCACCGAATTATCGTAAAAATAGATTCCCGGTACTGCATAATTGGATTTAGGATTTTCCGGTTTTTCCTCAATGCTCAGGACTTTACCCGATTCATCAAACTCCACTACCCCGTAGCGTTCAGGATCGTGAACGTGGTAGGCATAAATAACCCCTCCATCCGGATCATTGTTGGAAATAAGCAGCTCTTTTAGTCCGGTTCCGTAGAAAATATTATCTCCCAGGATCAGGGCAACTTTGTCTTCCCCTATGAAATCTTTCCCGATAATAAATGCTTCGGCAAGGCCCCTGGGCTCATCCTGTACGGCATATTTAAACGAACATCCGTACTTAGAACCATCTCCCAGGAGTTTTTTGAACAAAGGAAGGTCCTGTGGAGTAGATATGATCAAAATCTCGCGTATGCCGGAGTACATTAACGTTGACAACGGATAATAGATCATGGGTTTGTCGTAAACCGGCATAAGCTGTTTGCTTATTGCCAGGGTGATTGGGTGAAGTCTTGTTCCGGATCCACCGGCAAGTACGATTCCTTTCATATTAGTCTAATCTTTCTCTGTGCTGAAGGTACCACGTAATGGTTTTGGTAATTCCGGATTCGAAGTTCTCATCCGCCTTCCAGCCAAGTTCATTCTCTATTTTTGATGCGTCGATCGCATACCTGAAATCATGCCCGGGCCTGTCTGTTACAAAGCTTATCTGCTCTTTGTAGGGCTTCTCCTTTGGCGCCATTTCATCGAGGATTTCGCAGATCTTCTCGGCAATATAGAGATTTTGCCTTTCGTTGCGACCCCCGATATTGTATGTTTCCCCCAGCCGGCCTTTTTCAACGGCCAGTTTGATCCCTTTGCAATGATCCAGCACATACAGCCAGTCTCTTACATTCGAGCCATCACCGTAAATCGGGATAGGTTCCCCGGCTATGGCTTTACGAATAATAGTAGGGATTAATTTCTCCTTATGCTGGTTGGGCCCATAATTATTCGAGCAGTTCGTAGTTACTACCGGCAATTGGTAGGTGTGGAAATAACTTCGAACGATAAAGTCCGAAGATGCCTTGGATGCACTGTAAGGGCTGTTAGGCGCATAGGCCGTGCTTTCGGAAAAGAGCCCGGTCTCTCCCAGCGATCCGTATACCTCATCTGTGGAAACATGCAGAAAACGGGCGTGTTTGAAGGCGTCCTTCATCTGTCCCGGGCCATCCATCCAGGTAGCGTAAGCTGCCTGGAGCAGGTTGAAGGTTCCAACGATGTTCGTTTCAATAAAAGCGGACGGGCCACTTATGGAATTGTCCACGTGAGATTCGGCAGCAAAGTGAACCACCTGGTCGAATTTGTGCTTCTGAAACATTTCAGCAATAAAATCCTTATCACAAATATCTCCCTGGATAAAGTGGAAGTTGGAATAGCTGGAAACCGACTCCAAATTCCTCATATCGCCGGCATATGTAAGCTTGTCCAGCACATAAACATCGGCCTCCGTCGATTGGAGTAAATGTATGACGTAATTCGATCCAATGAATCCTGCGCCCCCGGTAATCAATATGTTAGTATGTTTCAAAATATATTTTTAGATTAGGCTAAAATCTGTTTTAACATTTTTTCGGTGATCACATAGGTTGGTTTTACCCCGGCAGTTCCCAGTCCGCCGGATGCCAATGTGCTACCACTTTCCAAAGGGTTGTCCGAGGCATAATAGGCGTATCGAACAGCCACTTTCGGACTTATACTCCCCCTTATCTTTGAAGCAGACTGTATCGCTTTCTGGTAATGTGCTCCCTCCATCTCGAGCCCGATAACATTCCAGGTGGAATTATGGAAAAACCTGAGGATGTCCCTGTTCTGCAAAGATGTGCCCAGCACCGTGATCATAGTGCCGGCACAAACGTCGATGTCAACATCCTCAAATTGGGATTTCTTCAGTTTGTTTTTAAAAGGATAATTATCCGCAGTCCCCTCGAAAACATGGGCGCTGGGAATCATTATATCCCCTTTTTTGCCATTCAGTATACCTGCTTTACCCATAATCGATATGGATTCCACGTGCATCAGCTCCCGCTTTCCGTTTTCAATATATGGTTTGAGTAACTCATCCATGGTTTCGTAGGCCTGTTCTCCGAAGGCGTAATCCATAACGATGATCACGGGCATGTCTTCTGTATCCATCTCTACCGCAGGCTCGTAGAAATACTTCGAATCGAATATCTGGACATTGATATTCGCCCCGGAATCATCTTCTATATAAGTCATTCCATTCGCCAAACCGTATTTCTTCACCTTTTGCTGAAGCTTTAGGCTTTTAGGGTCGCTGAGTTTTTCAAAAATGACCATAGGATCGGCCCCTCTAAACTCGGTGCTGAGTGCTTTCGCAGCGAACAGGCTGTTCAGTACGCTGTGCATATTTGCGCTGATCACATGTAGAGGTCTGCCCAACAGTCCTTTATCCTTTAAAACGCGTTTAATATTCAGGGCCCATTGTTCACCGTGAATGTGATGCCCCAGACGTTCGCGCAATACCGGGCTAAAGGTGATAAGACGTTGTGTGTTTGTCATTACCTCCTCCATGGCCCGCTTCCCGAGATAGTAGATGATATTGAGAAACCTGTTCTTGATCTCAGGGCATTCGAACAATGGGTAGATAGTATTTACTTCCTCAAAGGTTCTGCCCAGGAAATTGGCGGTGTGAGTTAATGCTATCTCCTTGTCTTTCTGTGAAAGTTCCTTTTTTACCGTCACTGCCTCTTCCAGCTTGTGCCAGTCCCGGATCACATCACCAGCTTCGTTGATCATGACCTGTTTCATGATCTTATGCGACTCGATGTACAGAAAAGTAAGGTGAGTGAGTATGTCGTAAATCTCCGAGCGCCCCCTGGTTATCTCGATATTCATCTGCTCCTCGTCTATCCGATAGCAGTTTCTCCTGCGCTTGGCCGGGATTATAGGTTTGAAGTGTGAATTCTTGTAACCCTCATCCGAGGTTAGATTGATGAAGCGACACTCCTCGATGCCATAGGGAAGTCTGTCTATTACGTACAACAATCCCTCGAGTTCTATTTTTTCCTCGGTAATCGATCCGTATATTTCAGGACGCAAGATCAGAAGCGATTCACGTAAGGTTTCTCCTGAAATTCCCATTGGTTTATAAAAACCCCGGTTGAACAAATGCCTCATGGTTATATACATTCGTTCAATAGCTCCCGAACTCTCCTGAGCTCGTGTTCTTTTATGGGCTGTCAATGGGCTCATTTGCCTGCAAAGATAGTACTAATTTTACGGTTGAAGAGCGTACAATTCGTCCGCAATTTTACGGTCGTTTGATAGTCTCGCCACCTTGTTTTGCCCTCCCAGTTTCCCCTGCTGCTTCATCAATAAATTGAAACTGTCTTTTTCCAGCGATTTTATTCGAAGCTGCCGCAAGATCTTTCCGGATATCAGGTCGAAATAATAGCTGTTCTGTTCCTGCATGTGTTTATCGATGCTTTCGGCCACCGCATCCAGGTTTTTAGGCGGGCTCTCGAACTCTATCAGCCATTCGTGATAGGGAAGTTCGTTGTCCTCTGGATTTGTTTGTGGTGCCACTGTAAATTCAGTTATACTAAAATCATGTTCCGCCATTGCATTCTGCATAGCTTGTTCTACTTCTTTCCCGATCACGTGCTCGCCAAAGGCAGAAATAAAATGCTTGATCCTCCCGGATACGATCAACCTGTAAGGGCTGGTAGAAGTAAACTGAACGGTATCCCCAATATTATATCCCCATAGTCCGGCATTTGTAGATATGATCATTACGTAGTTGATGCCTGTTTTTACTTCTGAAATCATGCATCTTTTTGGGTTGTCGTCGAAAAAATGCTCTGCCTCAATAAACTCGTAGAAAATCCCTGAATTCAGCAATAATAGCATCCCCTGCTCGTCTTGCTTATCCTGGTAAGCAAAGAAGCCTTCGCTTGCAGGGTATAATTCGATACTATCTACCTTTCTTCCGATGAGCGATTCAAATTTAGCCCGATAGGGTTCATAATTAACCCCTCCGTAAATAAACAAATTGAAATTCCTGAACAGTTCTCCCACCTTTTCCCCGGAGACTGCAATAAGTCGTTCAAAATACATCTGCACCCAGGATGGAATTCCGCTTATCACGGTCATATTCTCACTAATGGTCTCATTCACAATAGCGTCCACCTTAGCCTCCCAATCGCCTATGCAGTTCGTTTCCCAGCTCGGTAAGCGATTCCGTTGCAGGTAGCCTGGCACGTAGTGGGCTACTATTCCCGACAACCTTCCCAGCTTGATCCCGTTTTTTTCCTTCAGGGTGGGGTTTCCCTGTAGGAAGATCATTTTACCAGAGACAAAATCCGACTTCCCCGTTTCGTGAATATAGGTGAGTATTGCATCTCGTGCCGCACGAATGTGTGTAGGCATGGATGCCTTGGTAAGCGGGATGAACTTAGCCCCGGAGGTAGTCCCGGAGGTCTTGGCAAAGTACAATGGTTTTCCCGGCCAGAGAATGTCGGGTTCTCCGGCAACCATCCTGTCTACGTATGGTCTCAGGGCTTCATAATCGCGAATGGGCACACGCTCAATGAAATCCTCATAGGTATGGATCTCATTAAACCCATGGTCTCTTCCAAATTCTGTGTTGGCGGCTTGTTTCAGTAAGGAACGGAAAACTTTTTGCTGTGTTTCCAGGGGTTTCGATATCCATTTTTTGTTGCGCCTTGCAATCGTGGCAGCGAAGATCTTGGCGGCTAGGGCTTTAAGCTTCATGGTTAGTCGAAATCTATAAAATTTGCCGGATCAATAGGATAGCCTTCGCTCCAAATCTCAAAATGCAAGTGAGGCCCGGTGGACAATTCCCCGGTATTCCCTGCAGTGGCTATTACTTCTCCTGCTTTTACCAGCTCGCCCTGTTCCTTTGCAAGGGAGGCATTGTGTTTGTAGACTGAAATCAAACCGTTCTTGTGTTCCAGTATCATCACATAACCCGTTTCTGCAGTCCACTCCGCAAAGATGACGGTTCCATCAGCTGTTGCTTTCACCGGGGCATCCTTGGCCGTTACTATATCTACGGCATAGTGTTTATCCTCGGGATTATATCCTTCGGAAACGGTCCCTTTTACGGGTGGGAACAAGACAATGGTAACAGCTTCCGGATCTACCAGTGGATTGTACTTGTCTTCCTGCAGTACCTTTTCACGAAGCAACGAATCTTCCCTGGATGGTGAAAAATCAACCTCCGAAGGGCTCTTATTCGCGAGTTCTAATATCGAATCTTTGTTGAAATCGACTGTCTTCACATCTCCTGAAAGGACTTTCCGTATCGACGCCAGGTAGCTTTGGTTAATATTTATGACCTGTTGTAGTGAATCGGTTTTAAAGGTAAGGTCGGTAGCTTTTTGCTTTAAAGCCGTAGAGGAATATCCCGGAATATATTCTCTTAGCGGAGTAAATGCGATCAGTAGCGTAGTTAAGGCAATAAGGAAAACAGCGAAGATCGTGCTGAAAACAAAAACGTTCAATCGGTTCAATTTAAATGAAAAGCGCTCTTCAAAGGTGTCTTCGTTCAAAACAACAAGCCGATACTTATGCAGCAGCTTTCTTTTGATCCTTCCCCTACTTTTTTTCTTTACAGTCATTTAGTACCTGTTCCTTGTTTGCAAATATAATTAAACCCCTTCCGAGTATGCTAAACTTACCCTGAAAACGTTGTATCTAAGGAATTCTTGTTACCTTTGTCTTATAAATTTCTTAAAGATGACTGCATTACTATTACCCCTTGCGATCGGCCCATGGCAAATTGTACTCATTGTTGTGATCGTTTTATTACTATTCGGTGGAAGAAAAATTCCTGAATTGATGCGTGGCCTTGGAAGTGGTATCAAAGAATTCAAAGAGGCGTCGAAAGAGGATAATAGCGACAAAAAGATAGAGGAATAACTTCCTACCTCATTACCTTTTATAGAAACCGGGCAGTATGGACTCCCCGGTTTTTTTATTGGAACTTAACGGACCGCAATATGGCTTCCAGCTCAAACTGTAAGTCTCGCTTACTCGTAGCTGGTGCGTACACAAATCCTTCCAGGATAAGATAGCGGTTATTGATGGAATCCCTAACAGCATAATTCAGGAACGGGCCACCCATAAACTGGGTTTTCACTTCCCATATACCCTTGGTTTCATAGGCAAAGTGATCATCGATCTCCGTTCTGAAAATATAGGGCGCATAATAAGCCTCTGTGATGAAACGCCCCCCCTCTTCCACTGGAACCAGATTGCCCCCTATGGAATCCCTAATCTTTATGATATCTGCCACACTGGTGCTGTCGCTTTGTATCATCCCAATTGGCACTTCGTATACAACGATATTGGTTTCCCCGGATTTTAACGGCTTTCGGTACCAGATGAAATTCTCGTTCTCAACGGCAGAGCGATAGGCGGATGGAATTTTCATATCGATTCCGAAGAACTTCTTTAAGGAATCTGTTTTCTTAAGTGAAATCTTTATTCGTCGTTGCTTTTCTATTATTTCTGAAGCCTTAAAAGCAGCGATGATCTGCTGGTAATTATTTTCGAGTATTCTTTTAATGTCGGCAACATCCTTGCCAACGATGAAGGCTCCAGTTTGTGGTTTGGCGTATGGATTATTCTTGATCGCCACACCTGCCGTGTCTCCGATGGTAACATGAAGAAAGGTCCTGTATTTCCTCGCGAAATCCGTATAGGTGGACGGAGGCATCTGATTCATTGAAAACAGCGGTTCGTCCTGAGGAAGCCCATCCACTGGTGCAGCAAAATAATTGCGGATCTCTTCGCCTACCTCACCATTCCACAGGTCGTTCTCAATGATGACCTGCAAGGTATTTATGTTGCCTAAAGACTTAAGTAAATACCGACTGCTTTCTCCTGTTTTTTCACAAGAAGTAAAAATAAATATGAGCCCTAATAGGGCCAATCGTGCTAGTTTCATCCGTAAATATTTAATGGGATTATCCCTTCTGGATCTTCAATTTCATCCCCGGTTTCAACTTGTTACCGCTAATATCGTTCCATTTTCTGATATTTTCCACGGTTACTCCCGGAAATTTTTGAGAAATGCTCCATAGCGAATCACCGCTTTTCACTGTGTAGGTTTTCACACCGCTTTCAGGTGTCGTACTTGAAGATGAAGCTGAAGATGATACCGAATTTTTAGGGGCGTTTCGCCTTGGGTGAATGGTAAGTCGTTGCCCAATTCTCAGCTTGTTGCTCCTAAGGCCATTCCATCGCTTGATCTGGCTAACAGTTACCCCGTACTTATTAGCGATCTTGCCCAGATAGTCCCCACTGCGCACGCGATAACGAATGCGGTCCGATTGCTCGAAGAACTGAGGCA
>Ga0316201_10002422_pt1 | contig 13293 bp, 11 predicted proteins | sample CS6wburrow_MG_FD_204516 | JGI IMG/M metagenome (GOLD analysis project Ga0316201, IMG submission 204516) | Coastal sediment microbial communities from Delaware Bay, Delaware, United States - CS-6 worm burrow | ecosystem: Environmental > Aquatic > Marine > Coastal > Sediment | place: USA... | reverse complement strand
GGTCAAGGTGCCCCAGCAATGCACCGCCCCCGGCAAACGCCCTTTGGGTTTCGGTGTTGACGTCGACCTGGGCCAGCTGTGACAGGTCGATCATGAGGCCATCGTTGCAAACGGACTTGCCGGGCCAGCTATGGCCGCCGCCACGCACGGCCGTGAGCAAGTTGCGTTCGCGCGCAAACGTGACGGCGTTGGATACATCTTCGTTGCTAAGGCAGCGCGCGATCAGCGCGGGCCGCTTGTCGTGCATGCCGTTCCAGATCGCCCTTGCGCCGTCATAATCGGGGTCGCCCGAGAGCATGACGGGACCGGATATGGCCTCGCCCAGCTCCTTGATGGCCGCTCTTTCAAGCTCGATCTCCGTACCGTCGAGCGAAATACCGCGAATGCTGGTGACTGCCTCCGTCGCGACCTCGGGTTTCTTGCCGCAGCCGGCGATAACAGGTGTAGCAGCAGCAACCGCCGCAGCCAAAGTGGTCTTGCAGAACTTACGTCGGTCCATGATGAACCCCCCTTTTGAATTTATTTGTTCTTATTCTTAAAGGTAGTAGCTTACAGCACTAAGTCCAGCCGCAGTTAGACCGAGTCTACTGGGCGACGTCCGTATCCGGGTGATACGCCTTAACCCTTTTCGGTTTCGGGCTTAAGCTCCCGCCCCATCAGCACCTCAACCGCTTCGCGCGGTGACGCGCCCTCGTAGAGGATTCGATAGACCTGGTTGCAGATGGGCATTTCAATGCCAAGCTTGTCGGCGACTTCCTTGACCGCCTCTGCTGCGAGCACGCCTTCCACGACCTGCTGAATTTCTTCCTGAGCCTCTTCGACCGTCTTGCCGGCCGCAAGCGCCAGGCCCATGCGACGATTTCGAGAAAGATTGTCGGTGCAGGTCAACACGAGGTCGCCCATTCCGGCAAGACCCATGAAGGTTTCCCGTTTCGCCCCGAGCGCCACGCCCAGGCGCATGAGCTCGACGAGGCCGCGGTTGATTAAAGCGATGCGCGTGTTTGCGCCGAAACCGAGACCATCCGACATGCCCGCGCCAATCGCGAGTACGTTCTTCACGGCCCCGCCGACCTCCACGCCGACGATGTCATCGGAGGTATACGCGCGGAACGTGCCGTCGGAAATCGCGACAGCAAGCGCCTGCACAAAACCCTCATCGCTTGAGGCGATGGTGATCGCCGTTGGCAGGCCTGCGCCAACCTCTTTGGCAAAGGTCGGCCCGGAAAGCACCGCCATAGGGCGATCAGAGCCCAGTACTTCGCTGGCGACCTGGTGCGGTAACTTGCCCGTATGCAGCTCGAAGCCCTTGGTGGCCCAGCAGATGCGCGAATCATCGCGCAACAGTGGCTTTATCTTCGTCAGCGTGCCGCGAAGTCCGTGGCTAGGTACGGCAATGAGAATGTCGCGAACGCCTTCAATGCACTCTTCGAGATCCGGATAGGCACTGAGGTTCGAGGGGAAGCTGATATCGGGCAGGTAGCGCTTGTTTTCGCGATCCGTGACCATGGCCTCGAGCAGATCGAGCTCGACGACGCCGCCCAGCCGAACATCACAGCCGGCACGCGCAAACTGCAGGGCCAGCGCGGTTCCCCAGGAACCAGCGCCGATTACCGCTATCGTTTTTGGTGCCGAGCTGCTGATTTAATGCGTCTCCGCAGGCGCGCCTTCGGCCTGCTGCTGCTTCGATTGCATATACAGCGCATCGAAGTTGATTGGCTGAAGAACAAACTCGGGGAAGCCGCCCTTCTGAATCATCGCCGCGATGGCCTCGCGCGCGTACGGGAAAAGAATGTTCGGGCAGAAGCTGCCGACAATCGCGGCCAATTCCTCTTCTCCATAACCCACGATCCCAAAGAGACCCGCCTGCTGGAGTTCAACCAGGAACAGGGCCTTGTCGTCTTCCTTGGCTTCGATCGTAATCGTAAGGACAACTTCATGGAGGCCTTCTTCAACCGCCGTATGGGAGCTACGAAGATTGAGGTTTGTCTGTGGTTTCCAGTCACTGCTTTTGAATACCAACGGTGACTGCGGTGACTCGAAAGAAAAGTCCTTGATGTAAATCTTGTTAATGGCCAACTGTTTCTGATCGGCCTGTTCTTGCTCTGCCATGATGCTTCCTGTTTTCCTGTTCCAGGCCCACACAAGCGGGCCAAATATAGTAACTCAAGCGCGGCCTAGCCCCGCTTCTTGCCCTTGCGCGATTTGCTCTTCGTCTTTTTGCCTGTGACCACGGGCAGGCCGGCTTGCGACCAACCGGTCATGCCACCCTTTAGCCCGTAAACGCTTTCGAACCCTTGGTTGCGCAGCGTGTTGACGCTCCGCGTCGACGATACGCCGGAGTCGCACACGGCAACAATCGGCTTCGACTTGTCTTTCGCCAGCGTGGAGAGCTTTGCTTCCAGCTCGTCGGACGGGATGTTGCGCGCACTTACGATGTGGCCACGGGCATACGCGTCGGCGCTGCGCAAATCGACCACAACGGCGTCGTTATTGATCAACTTGACCGCGTCGATGGCCTCGATATTGATCGTACCGGTCGCTTTGCGGCGCAACTCGAAGAAGATGGCCAGGAAAAAACTGACCATCAGTGCTGTCACCAGCAACATGTGGTTGCCCGCGAATTCTAGAATTCTGTCCATGAATCAATAGTTTCGGCGCGAGGAGTTGCGCCTCGAAGATGCTAAAAGCCGGGATTATACCCGTTTGGGCGGGAGGGACTAGCCCACAAACGCTACACTCGGCGCCCATGTTGTCCAGATCCCTCACATCCCTTCTGCTGCTTGGCCTTGCGGCCGTCGCGCTTGGCCAGGATTCGAGCGGGGAACTGACCAAAGTGAAGGAGCGAGAGCTCGAGGAGGTCCGCGAGCGCATTTCCGAGCTCAAACAGAGCATGGATGCGGCAGCTGAGGAGCATGACCGCCTGGCCGGCGAACTGCAGGAACTCGAGGTTGCCATTTCCGAGCAGCGCATGCGATTGAAGGAAATCGAGCGCGACCGCCAGTACACGGCCAACAAGAAACAGAAGCTCGATAATGAGCTTGCCGCGCGAGAGCAACATCTCGACGAGGAATCCGAAGCCCTGGCCGCGCAGGTACGGACGGCCTACATGAGCGGAAACCAGGAAAAGATCAAGTTGCTGTTGAACCAGCGCGACCCGGCAACGCTGGGCCGCCTGATGGCCTACTACCGCTATCTCAACGACTATCGGGCCGAAAATATCGAGGCTGTCGTCGAGGAAATACGGAAGCTCGATGAGTTGCGCTCGCAGATCGCCGCGGAAGAGGCGCGGCTGACGGCGCTCGCCCGGGCCCGGTACGACGAACTGGGGAAGCTCAACAAGTCGCAGGAGGGCCGCACTGAACTACTTGCGTCGCTGCGCAACAGGATTGCCAGCGAGGGCAAGGAGGTCGATCAGCTTGCCGGACAGGAAAAAGACCTGACCCGCCTCATCGCAGAGCTGTCGAGCATCCTCTCGGACTACCCGATCAGCTCCGAGCAGCCCTTCAGCGAGTATAAGGGCCGTCTGACCTGGCCCGTCGCCGGCACCCTGCTGCATGACTTCGGGCAGCCGCGCGTTGGCGGCAATATCAAGTGGAACGGCGTGGTACTGGCTGCGCCACGAGGGCGCGAAGTGCGCGCCGTGTACCACGGGCGGGTCGCATTTGCCGACTGGCTCGCGGGCATGGGCCTGCTCGTTATAGTCGATCATGGCGAAGGCTACATGACGCTCTATGGTTACAACGAGACCACCCTCAAGAACACGGGTGACTGGGTCGCGCCCGGTGACGTCATCGCAACGGTCGGGGATAGTGGTGGCCAGCAGCAGGCCAGCCTCTACTTCGAGATTCGGCGCGGCACGAAACCGGAGGATCCGCGGCGATGGGTGACGAAACGGCCGGGCGGCTAGTCGTGTTTGCCTGTTCTTGATCTTGTGCGCACATTATTGCGCGTTGCTATGCTAAGGTCGATGATCGAAATTTGGAACGCCGTATGTCATTGAAAGTTCGTGCAGTTTTGGTTGTTGTCATCGGCCTGGTGCTGGGTTTGAGCCTGTCGATCGGTGGCGGCCTTATCGGAAACGGCAAGGCGCCCGACAAGGAAGAGCTGGCCTGGGAGCAGGCCCGTTTGTTTGCCGAGGTGCTGGAGCGCGTCAAGCGTGACTACGTGGAGCCGATTGATGATGCCGAACTCCTCGAGAGCGCTATCCGTGGCATGGTCAGCGACCTCGACGCGCACTCGCAGTACCTGGACGCCAGCGAGTATCGAGATATCCGCATCAGCACGACCGGCAGCTATACGGGTATTGGCATTGAAGTCGACGAGGTCGACGGCAAAATCATGGTGGTCTCACCGTTCGCAGGGTCCCCGGCCGCGCGCTCAGGTATTCGAAGCGGTGATCAGGTTTTCGCGGTCGACGGCATTGCGATAGAGCCCGGTAACCTGCGAGATACGGCCCGCCAGCTGCGCGGCCATGCCGGATCGGAAGTTACGGTGAGCGTTCTGCGAGCTGACGAGCTTATCGATTACGAGCTGCGTCGGCAGATTATCCGCATGGCCAGCGTACACGGAGAGTTCCTGGGACCGTCTTTAGGCTATGTTCGCGTTAGCCAGTTCAGCGAAAACACGGCCCGTGAGCTCAGTCGGGCGGTTGACGACCTGCAGGACGCCAGCGGCGGCATGTTGCAGGGGCTGGTGCTTGATCTGCGCAACAATCCTGGTGGCGTGCTTGACTCGGCGGTCGACGTATCTGACCTGTTTCTCGATTCGGGCGTCATTGTGACAGCGGACGGCCGGACCGTCGATTCAAGGTTCACACGCTTAGCGCACCGTGGTGACATCCTCGACGGCGCCGCCATGGTGGTGATCGTGAACAAGGGCTCTGCGTCCGCGTCCGAGATCGTCGCGGGAGCATTGCAGGACCACAATCGTGCGCTCATCGTTGGTACAGAGACGTTTGGCAAGGGCCTGGTGCAGACGGTCGTTCCCTTGTCCAGGGGGCGGGCGATAAAGTTGACGACTTCGCGCTATTACACGCCGTCGGGTGACTCGATACATGATATCGGCATCACGCCCGACATCTATGTCGATGACACGCAGGGCTACCCGGACCTGAGCCTGTCGGGGTTGCTGGATCGCGAGTCCGACGCGCAGCTGGTTGAGGCGATTCAGCAGTTGCATCCACGCCCGGTGATGCATAGCAGCGCGCAATAGTGTGGTGCGCCGCGGCCTTCTAGCCACGCTGATTCTGTTCCTGTCCGGGGCGTCGTTCGCCGACGCACCTCGCATAGCTATCATTATCGATGACCTTGGCTATCACCTGGCCAATGGCAAGCGCGCAATCCGGCTGCCAGGCCCGATCACATTCTCGTTCCTGCCGGGATCACCCCGCGCACGGCTGCTTGCTGATGATGCGCATGAACACGGCAAGGATGTCCTCCTGCACCTGCCGCTGCAGGCGCATTCGAGTGATGGCTGGCAGGAGCCGGAGCCGTCCGAGATCGGCCTCGACATGAGTCGCGAGGCATTGAGCGCCGTCGTTGAAGCGGCGCTGCAGTCGGTGCCGCACGTCATTGGAGTAAACAGCCATCGAGGCTCCCTCCTGACTCGCCACCCGGGCCACATGCAGTGGCTCATGGAGGAAATTCGCGATCGTGAAGGCCTGTTCTTTATCGACAGCTACACGCACCATGAGAGCGTTGCGCTACAGATTGCACACGAAACTGGAGTCAGCGCGACCAAGCGCGATGTGTTTCTGGATCCTGATCGATCATCAGAAACTGTCGCGCGCGAATTCGAGCGCATGAAGACACTCGCCCGACAGCGTGGCCAGGTTGTTGCTATAGGCCATCCCTATCCGAATACCCTGGAGCTCCTCGAACGTGAACTGCCGCTTTTGCTCGAGGAAGGCTTCGAGCTCGTTAATGTCAGTGAGTTGGTGCAATGAGTTTCTATGAGAACCGGGTTTTGCCGTGCCTTATCAACCTCGCGTGCAGCAGTAAGCCGACGCGCAAGCAGCGCGACAAGATCGTGCACCGCGCTTACGGTGATGTGCTGGAAATTGGCTTCGGCAGTGGGCTGAATCTCCCTCACTACGATCGTGACAACGTTCGGCGCGTATTCGGGCTGGAGCCATCAGCGGGCATGCGCAACTCCGCGGCTAGATCGATCGCCGAATCGGATATCGAGGTGGAGTTGATTGATTTGCCCGGCGAGCAAATTCCCTTGGACGACAACTCGGTTGACTCTGTTCTCATTACGTACACTTTGTGCTCGATTGCCGATGCGGTGACCGCATTGCGGGGCATGCGTCGCGTGTTGAAACCGGGTGGGCACCTGTTCTTCTGTGAGCACGGGAAGGCGCCCGACGCCGACGTACACAAGTGGCAGCGCCGCCTCAACCCTGCGTGGCGCCGGGTGGCCGGGGGCTGCAACATGGACAGGGATGTCCCGGCGCTCTTGCGGGAGGGCGGGTTCGATATCGAAGATGACAATCGCATGTACATTCCGGGCATCCGGGCGCTCAGTTACAATTATTGGGGCGCCGCGCGTTGAACCCGACAGCCGTTTGGCGCTCTAAGAGAAAATGGAAAACCTTCGTCGCATGAATAACCGAAATCTGACGCTTACCCTGTTGTTGGGGCTGATTATTGCGGCGCCGACGCTGGCTGGAGACGTCGATCTGCAGTCGATATTCCCGGCAGATGCGCCGCCGCTGACACTGGCCCAGGCAGACGATGTCGCCTGCACCATGCAGTACGACCCGGTATGCGGTGACGACGGCCAGACATATAGTAATGACTGCGTGGCCCGCGCTGCTGGGGCCAAGGTTGCGAGCCAGGGAAGGTGTCCGGGTGATGAAACTGACTGTCCGGAGACATTTGATCCGGTCTGCGGCGCCGATCAAAACACCTATATCAACGAGTGCTTCGCTGCGAAGTCGAAGGTCAAGGTTGCCGGGTTAGGGGCCTGCACTCCGAACGGCTGTCCGAGTGTTTTCGAGCCCGTATGCGGCATGAATGGGCGGACGTTTATCAACCGCTGTGAGGCTGGTGCCGAACGAGTTCCCGTGCAACGCAAAGGTAACTGCGACTTCGACAACTGTCCGAAGGTGTATGCACCGGTTTGTGGCGACGACGGTAAAAGCTACGACAACGCCTGCCATTCGGACGCAGCTGGCGTCGAAACATTCACGGAGGGCGCATGCAATACGCGCTCTTGTCCGGCATTGTTTGTACCGGTATGTGGCAATGACGGCATGACTTACAGCAACGCCTGTCATGCTGAGCGCCGAGGCGTGCGCATCGAGTATGCGGGCGTTTGCGAAAACCTGGGTCGCAATTGCCGCGACAGGTATGCGCCCGTCTGTGGAATGGATGGCGAGACGTACGACAATGATTGCCAGCTCGACAACGCTGGCGTCACGAAGGCCTATGCCGGGGCGTGCCTCGAGGATTGATGGCTTCCGGGAGCTGCCGATCGAAGGCCCGGGCGCCGGTGATATGCGGCACCCGTGAGAGCGCGGATCGCGCTAGAAGAGCTTCGTTACCATGCCGGCCTTAGTCGACCCTTCTCACCCTTGGTGTACGGCAGCCATGCGAGCCCTGTAATCGCAACGTGAATGTCCGTGCTTTTGGCGCGTACAACAATCTCATCAAGCTGTTCGGCCTGGGCGTCAAAGTTCGTGTCGAGGTCGGAAATTTCTTTCTCGAGCTGGCTGTTCAGCGCAGCAATATCTGCCCTTACCTTCTCGGCAGTCTGTTCCGCACGCGCGACGTCAGCCGCCTCCTTGCTTGCACTGCCAGCCGTCTTGATGGCTGAGCCCATCTTGGTCGCCGTACTGCTCGACAGCTTCTTGCGACCGAGGACCGCGCCGAGAATTGCGGTACCGAATGAAATAGCCGTATCTAGTTTCTTCTTGGTCGACTGTTGTTGCTGCACCGCTATGGATTGTTCGGCGCGCAACAGCCGATTCTCCAGCGTCGTGGTCTTGGTTGCGTAGCGCTTGCGAATCCTGGCAATCGCCGCGTCGCGCTTTTCGCTTGCCGCATCTTGCAGGCGCGCACGAAAATCGCCCTCTGTTTCCGATGCTGTTGATGTCAGCCGGAAGAGCTTGCTGCGGAACAGGGTGATGTTTTCATTTTGCCGCAGCCAGCGTTTGTAGTCTTTCTCCCAGGCGGCATAGGCCTTGGTGTTGTCTGCGGCCGCCGGACAATCTGCATACGTTGCGTCTTCGTCGCCCTCTTCGAGCAGGTCTTCAATCGAAAGTTCGAGTGGTTCGCCGCTGTCCCAATCGATATCAACCGGCCCGCTTTCGAACTCGACGGTGTGCAGGACTTCCCGCTCATCCTCGATGTTGTAACGGGAGCTTGTAAAGACGACTTCACCGCCGGCGATCAGGCGCGGGTGATAGACGATTTCTTCGCCCACGCCCGGTACAAAATACTGGTCAATTGTCGGTGGCAGCGTCGGTGCCGCGGCTTTGGTCTTGCGTGTCGGTTTGGACACGGCCGCGGCCGCGGCTGTGAGCTTGTTCCTCGCCGTCTTCATGAGCGAGCGAATGTGATCGCGCGTCAACGGGCCAGCAAGATATGAGAGTACCCAGCGCGTATTGAACACGACGGGCTCGTCTTCATGCACGTTATGGAGCAGGAAGCGGCGCTTGCCGAGGCCGGCAATCGTTCGCTCCATTTTTTGCTTGTCAAAATTGCCGGCGGTCGCGCCTTCGAGGCCTTCCATTACGCGCGCCTTATCGCGCTCGGTTTGCAGGCGGCCGATAAACCAGGTGCCGGTGTTCGACAGGCCCTTGTAGTCGAGATCGACGGGATTCTGCGTCGCAAGCACGAGGCCGAGGCCGTAGGCGCGCGCTTGCTTCAGCAGGGTCAGGAACAGCCTCTTTGATGGCGGGTTCGCGACCGGCGGCATGTAGCCGAAAATTTCATCCATGTAGAGAATTGCACGCAGGCTCGAGGTGCCAGGCTGCGAGCGCATCCACGCGATGAGCTCGTTAAGCAGCATCGAGACGAAGAACATCCGCTGCGCATCGTCAAGGTGCGAGATCGACATCACCGAAATTCGCGGCTTGCCCTCTTCCGTGTACAGGAGGTTCTTCGCGTTCAGCGGCGTGCCCTGCATCCAGGCCTCGAAGCCGGGTGCTGCGAGCAGGTTGTTGAGCGCCATCGCCAGCGTGAAACGATCATTGGCCGGAAAGAACGAGTCGAGGTTCATGACGCCGACTTTGGTAATCGGCGGATTCTGGATTTCGCCAATCAGGCCGGGGACATCGAGGCTTCGCCCTTCCTTCCAGGCATTGTCGAGCAGACGCGAGATCAGTATATGTTCACGGCTGGCAATCGGATCAGCGTCCATGCCGAGCAGGGTAAGAATACCCGTCGCCGTTGCCTGCACCCGCTCGCGGTAAAGATCGACGTCGTCGATCAACTCCTGGCCGGGCGCACTAAAGGAATGCAGTACCGAAACGGGAAGGCCGGCATTACTGCCTGGCGTGTAAATGGCGAGATCGACGTTCTTGCGAAGCTGCGCAATGCGCTTGCCTGTCTGGCCCCACTCGCCGAGACCTTTCTTCCACAAGGCCGCCTGCGCGGCCGCGAAATCATCCGGCGTTTGCCCCTTGTCCAGTGCTGTCCGCGGGTTTATCCAGGGACGGAAGTCTTCGGCCTTGAGCTGCGGAAACGTGAGCAACAGGTTGCCCATGTCGCCCTTCGGGTCGATCGCGATGACCGGAATATGGTCGAGAGCCGCCTCTTCGAGGATGCCGATGCCGAGACCGGTTTTGCCCGAGCCCGTCATGCCGATAATGGCCGCGTGCGTCGTCAGGTCCTTGGAGTCATACAGGACAAACTCTTCCGTGAGTTCGTCCGCCTCATTGTCATAGCGCTTGCCGAGATAGAAAGCGCCCAGCTTTTCGAAGTCGTGCATTTGCTGCCTCTAGGTCGGTGGGTACGTATAACTTGCCGCGAAACCGAGCGGGAAGCCGATCGCAAAGTAAATCAGCAGGAAGATCGTCCAGGTCAGCAGGAACCACATCGAATACGGCAGCATCATCGCGGTCAACGTGCCAATACCCGTGCCTTTCACGTAGCGCTGGCAGTAGACGACAACCAGCGGGAAGTACGGCATCAGTGGCGTGATGATGTTGGTGCTCGAGTCACCGACGCGGTACGCCGCCTGCGTGAGGTCGGGCGAGATGCCCAGCGACATGAGCATCGGCACGAAGATCGGCGCCAGGAGGCCCCATTTACCACTCGCCGAACCGACGAAGATGTTGACGAACGCGGTCAGGATGACGATGCCGACGATCGTGATCGATGCACCGGCGTTGAGTGCTTTCAGGAATTCGGCGCCTTTGAGGGCAAGCAGTACGCCCAGGTTCGACTGGCCGAACGCGTACACGAACTGCGCGATGAAGAACATGATGACGAGGTAGTAGGCCATGCTGTGCATGGAGTGCGTCATGCCCTCGATCATGTCCTTTGAACTCTTCATCGAGCCGGAAACGACGCCGAAAACGACGCCGGGCACGAGGAACAACAGGAAGATCAGTGACACGATTGCACGCATCATCGGGGCGCTGGATGCGGTTAGTCCGCCGTCCGCTGCGCGCCACGCGGAATCCGCGGGTAGCGCAGTAGCAATCAGGATGCCGATGCCGATGACCATGGCGATCAGGGACCAGCGCAGGCCCTTCCTTTCGCTCTCTGAAAGGTCGTGCATTTCGGGCAGGTCTTCGGCATCGCCATCGATCTCCGTCTTCATGATGCGAGGCTCGACGACCTTGTCCGTGATGTACCAGCCGAGGCTGATGATCAGGAGAGATGACGCGGTCGTGAAGAAGTAGTTGTTGAGTGGGTTAACAACGACGCTCGTATCGAGAATATGTGCGCCGGCCTGCGTCAGGCCCTGCAGCAACGGATCCAGCGAGCTTGGCACGAAGTTGGCCGAAAAGCCGCCGGATACACCCGCAAACGCTGCGGCGATACCGGCCAGAGGATGTCGGCCAGCAGCGTAAAAGATAACGCCACCCAGTGGAATTACGAGCACGTAGCCTGCATCAACAGCAGCGTGCGAGACGATGCCCACCAGGATCACCATCGGCGTGAGCAGCTTCGCTGGCGTGACATTCAACAGCGAGCGGATCGCCGCGTTGATGAAGCCCGTGTGCTCCGCAACGCCAATACCGAGCATGGCGACGAGCACCACGCCGACCGGGTGGAAGTGTGAGAAGTTCGTGACCATCACCGACAGGAATTCAGTAAACGACGAACCCGTCAGCAGGTTCTGGATGACGAGGCCTTCACCCGAGCGCGGATCGATGACATCGAAGGTGACGTAGGACAGCAGCCACGACAGCACCCAGACGATGAATAGCAATGCGATGAAAAGCACGGCCGGATCGGGCAGCTTGTTACCGACGCGCTCTACAGTACCGAGGAAGCCGCCGGGAGCGGCGCTTTGGTTTTGTCCTGACATTGGAAACCCCTGCTTATTGTTTGCAGGAGAGTTTACTCAATACGGCGCGCCCAGTCGCGCCCGAACCGGGGGCGTAACTAGAAATTGGTGATTACCGTGACGCCGGTCGTATTGAAGTCGCTCATGGACATGAGTGCGGGGATCGACTCCTCGAGAGAAGTTGTCTTGCCAATCAGCCGTTCCGGCGCCAGTTTGCCGACGTTGATCATCTGCAGCATTTCGGCATAGCGATAGGCCTGCATGCCGTGGCTGCCGAGCAACTCCAGCTCGTTCGCCAGCACCTTGCCCATCGGTACCCTGGGGTCAGCATCGTCATCCACCATAAGCCCCACCTGTATATGCCTGCCGCGTTTTCTCAGGTTGTCGATCGAGTTGTAGCAAACGGCCGCATTCCCGATGGCATCGAGAGAAACGTGTGCACCACCACCCGAGAGGTCGCGGACCGCCTCCGCCACATTCGTCACCGCGCTGGCGTTGATGGTGGCGGATGCTCCCAGCTGGCGGGCGCGGGCCAGTTTTTCTTCTGCTATATCGACAGCAATGACATTGGCACCGAGCGCGGTGGCAATCATGATTGCCGACAAACCGACGCCGCCACAACCATGAACGGCAACCCACTGGCCTGCTGACACTCTCCCCTGGTCCACGACGGCCCTGAACGAGGTGGCAAAGCGGCAGCCCAGGCTCGCCGCGGTTTCAAAAGCCATTTCATTCGGCAAGCGCACGAGGTTTACATCGGCATAGTGAATGGCCACGAATTCGGCGAAAGACCCCCAGTGCGTGAAGCCCGGTTGAAACTGGTGATCACAGACCTGGTGGTTACCGGAATGGCATTGCGGACAATGGCCGCAGCCGCCAACGAAAGGAACGGTAACTCGATCGCCGACCGACCATTGCGTAACACGGTCACCGACAGCCTCTACAATGCCCGCCAGTTCGTGCCCGGGGACGTGTGGCAGTTCAATGGCCGGATCGTTTCCCTGCCAGCCGTGCCAGTCGCTGCGGCAAACGCCGCTCGCCATGACCTTCAGAACGACACTGTCGCTGCCGGGTACCGGGTCTGCCACCCGCTCGATTTCGGGCGGGGCGCAGAAGGCCCGGTAGACGACAGCTTTCATATCTGGCAAAGGTCAGCGATGCGACGTTTCCCGATTACCAGCCGCAGCTGCGACCCTCGTTCTGCTCTTTGAGATATCCCATGAGCGGTGCGAAGTAATCGATGATGGCCGTTGCATCCATCTCCCGGCTGCCGGTCGTCGCTTCAAGCGTATCCTGCCAGGGCTGGCTGGCGCCCGCCTCGAGCATGGCGTAGAACTTGTCGCCGGCCTCCTTGCTGTTGTAGATCGAGCAGGCATGCAGATCACCTTCGTGCCCGGCCGTTTCACAGAGTGAGCGATGGAACTGGAACTGCAGGATGCGCGCGAGGAAGTAACGCGAATACGGCACATTTGCCGGGATGTGATACTTCGCACCCGGGTCGAAGTCCGCCTCGGAGCGCTCAACCGCGGGCGCAATACCCTGGTACTTCGTCCGCAGGTCCCACCAGGCCTGGTTGTAGTTGTCCGGCGTAATTTCTCCCGAGAAGACGCCCCAGCGCCACTCGTCGACGAGCTTGCTGAATGGCAGGAATGCGATGCCGTCGAGCGCCATCTGCATCTGCCGGTTGATGACGGCACGAGGGTCGTCGTCGGCGGACTTCACGAGACCGACTTCGGCGAGGTAGCCCGGCGTCATCGACAGGACGACCGTGTCGCCGATGGCCTCGTGGAAGCCGTCGTGTGCCCCGTTCTGGAACAGGGGTGGTTG
>Ga0316201_10002421_pt1 | contig 13294 bp, 7 predicted proteins | sample CS6wburrow_MG_FD_204516 | JGI IMG/M metagenome (GOLD analysis project Ga0316201, IMG submission 204516) | Coastal sediment microbial communities from Delaware Bay, Delaware, United States - CS-6 worm burrow | ecosystem: Environmental > Aquatic > Marine > Coastal > Sediment | place: USA: Delaware... | reverse complement strand
TTTAATTTCACAAAGATGACCTCCCGTCCGACCTGGGAAATTTCAGATACCTCGTCATCCACCAACAAGTCTTCGACAAAAGCAAGTAGGTCTTCTTCTGGATATTGATCAAAAAAGACATTCAGTTTAGTGCGAAAATCCCCCCTTTGGTTATCCAGCAACTCCCAGTTCTGATCTTCAATTTTTGAGATTTTCTCAGGAACATCAGGTAGCTGTGATTTAGAACCAACGCTTTTATAAGCACTTAAAATAACCATTGCAATAAAAAGCATTTGGCCATATTCATCCTCAGTCAAAATGTCCTGATCGACCTTAAGAATATAATGCGAAAGTTCAGGAAATTCAGATTGGATTTGGGTCCAAAATCTATTGACTCCATCTGTTGATGTGTCCATTGTTTCAATCAAATGATCTATCGCCTCTTCAGTAATTTGCATGATGATCAATAATTAATGTCTGTTCAATCTTAATATTTGGGTTGTTTGGCTGACAAATTTATATTTTGTGTAAGATCAGAATGTTTTATCAAAACAAATGGATTTGCAGGAAATATTTGAATCAATCCTTTTCTCGATTGGAACGTTTTCAATTACCGTTGGACAACTCCTCCGTATCATCGTTTTGTTTCTATGCCTGAGCCTGGCGCACTACATCATTTCCAGGAAATTCCTGCCTCGCCTTTTTGTAAGCACTGAAGATAAGCCCAGAAAAACCCGATGGGTGAAACGGATTATTTTCTATTTGTTTTCATTGGTAGCTATCATGGGATTAGTAATGATACTGAAAGTTGATCAGATCATTTACAACAATCCTAATGTGACAATCAGAATTAGCACCATATTCCAGGCCATGCTCATTCTCCAACTTGCAAGGTTACTCGATTGGATTATCTCAAAGGGTTTTATCCATAAATACTATTTGAAACGCGATGATAAATCACTCCCTGTGCATCAGCGGGATAAAGCTGAATCAGAAGACACCGCAAATCGAACAGTGCAATGGTCCGTATATATTTTTGCGATCATCCTGATACTGCGCGCATTTCAAATAGATTACTCATTGGGCTCCTACCAGGATGCTGAGTCCCAGATAATTATTCCTTTCCGTTTATCACACATTTTTGTTTCGATTCTGATCCTGCTTGTCGCGAGGTTGATCGCATGGCTTATCACACAATTGGTGTTGTATGGCTATTATCGTCGAAAAGAAATCAATGTAGGCACTCAGTTTGCGATCAATCAATTGCTAAAATATGTGATCTACGTCATCGCAATCATCATAGCAGTAGAGAATCTTGGATTTCAAATGACAGTAATATGGGGGGGATTAGCTGCTTTACTCGTCGGGATTGGCTTGGGCCTTCAACAAACATTTAATGACTTTTTCTCTGGATTGATTCTGCTTTTTGAAAGATCCGTTGAAGTAGGCGATGTATTGGAAATTGAAGGCCTGGTAGGAACTGTCAAGAGAATTGGAATGAGGGCTTCACTTGTGGAAAGCAGGGCAAATTTATCCGTCATTGTACCAAATTCAAAGCTTGTCACCCAAAACGTGATAAACTGGTCCCATTTTGACAATAAAGTCCGATTTTACATTAAGATTGGGGTTGCCTATGGTTCTGATGCCGAAAAAGTAAAAGAAGTATTGATAGAAACAGCTCAAAAGAATCCATACCTGATTGAATATCCTCCTCCTTTTGTGCGTTTTGTAGACTTTGGAGATTCTTCCTTGAATTTTGAACTTCATTTTTGGTCAAGAAATTTTATCATCATTGAAGACGTGAAAAGTGATTTGAGATTTGCCATCAACAAGGCTTTTGTAGATAATCATATACATATCCCATTCCCTCAAAGAGATGTTTGGCTTAGAAAAAGCGATCCTTCCATATGAGTTGTAGATATTTATTCATCATCCTTTTTTCCTTTTTAATCCAAAATACGGGAATCGGACAGAGTCCGCGAGCAAAGCATTGCATTTACGTGATTGGAAACATTGCTGATATTCACCATAAGGAAACATATGGCGCTCATTTGAGACAATTGGTTGAGTCAAACAGACAAGCCAGAGCGATTATTTTTAATGGTGATTTCATCAATCCTGAAAAGCCTTTTAAACAAGAATATGAAGGGATCTATACACTCCTTGATCAGTTAAAAGATCTACCAGTGCGCATCATATTCATTCCGGGAGATCGTGATTGGGACGACAATGGATTAAATGGACTTGAAATGGTCCAGTTGCTGGAGGATCTGGTGAATAATGGGCATTACCTGAATGTCGAATGGCCCATAAAAAATGGATGCCCGGGACCAGAACTCATTACCATTGCGGAAGATCTGAAGATTATTGCCATCAATACCCAATGGTGGAATCATCGCTATAAAAAACCCACTCCGGAAACTGCGATTTGTGGAATTGCTTCCGATGATGCCTTTTTTGAAGAAATCGAGGACATGGTAGAGGAAAATGTGATGGGTAATCTTGTGATCGCAGGCCATTTCCCCATGTCTTCCAATGGCAAATATGGTGGAAAATTTCCGTTGAAAGACTGGCTTTTTCCCATCCCTGTTCTTTCCAGCATGAAGACAGCCTTTCGCCAAAACATCGGGCACATTTATGAAACGGTCAATGAACGATTTGAACCATTCAAAGAAGGGATGCTGGACTTGTTCGCAGACCATTTTTCATTGATCTATACTTCAGGGCATGAAAGGAACATCGAGATAATCAAAGACGATCACAATGTGTTTATCAATAGTGGTGCTCCCGAAGTTGGAGGGTATGTGGCAAAAACAAGAAAAACTTCCTTCTAATCCAAAGACCCGGGAATCGTTTCTCTCTTTTATGATAATGATGGTGCAGTATATACCCTCACACATCCTTATAAAAAAAATGGATTTGTTGCAGGCAAAGAATCGATGGTTTTCCAGGCACCATGCAAAGATCCGGATCCGGGCATTTCTGTCAATGAACGACTTGTTCCATGTGCAGAGGAAGCTGAGATCCTTCAGGCAATGGCCAATGATCACGAAAAAAAACGGATCGTGATTGCCAATCCTGCCTATAATGCATCCAAAATGCAACGTTTTTTCCTCGGTCAGCATTATCGCGACAGCTGGACCCAACCAATCAAAGTGAATGTTCTTGATCTGGATTCAGAGTTTGGGGGCTTAAGACCTTACCAACTGGGTGGAGGCCGACAAACAACGACACTCAAACTGAAGGCAGAGAATGGTCTGGAGTATGCATTTCGTTCTGTTGATAAAGATCCTTCGAGAGGATTGCGTGTAAATCTCCGATCTACTTTACTCTCCGTTGTGCTAAAAGACCAGACAACAACACAACAACCTTACGGTGCATTAGCGACGAATTACCTCCTGGACCAAACAAATATTCTGCATCCGCGTCCTAATTTATTTGTCATGCCGGATGATCCAAAACTTGGTCCTTTCCAACATGCATTTGGCGACATGCTCGGCATGCTGGAAGAGAGACCTACAACAGGAGGTAAAGGGGAAGAAACAATCTACGGCGCAGATGAAATTAAGCGGACAATCAAAATGTTCAGGCAACTTTATAAAGACAAAAATAATCATATCGAAATTGACGAATTCATCAAAGCCAGGATGTTTGATATCTGGGTTGGTGATTGGGGGAAGCATGAGGATAACTGGAAATGGGCAGGGTTTAAGACGGATGAGGGTATGAAATATCGCCCCATTCCAAGAGATAGGGACCACGTTTTTTCATTATGGGATGGGTTTTTTCCATGGCTTGCTGATCGTGAATGGGCAAAAGAGTCAGGAGAATCATTTGAGGAAAAGATCAATGACATGCGTAGCCTGACATGGCAAAGCAGGCACATGGACAGGTTCCTCGCAAATGAAATGTCAAAGAAGGATTGGCTCGACGCTGCCAGGTATATTCAAAATACATTTACTTCTGAAATGATCAGAACAGCGATTCACAAAATGCCTGAAGAAATCATCGAAGCAGATGGAATTGAAATCATCGAAAAGTTGGAAATCCGGATTAAAGATCTTGAAAAATATGCCGCTGAATATTATACCCTGCTCGCCAAAGAAGTAGATATTCCAGGATCGATTAATGATGAATTATTTGAAGTAGAAAGAAATGCAGACGGTTCAGTTTTAGTATCTATGTTCGAACTCATCGGCGGAGAAAAGGGAAAACAGTTTTATCAACGTCAATTTTTCCCGGATGAAACGAAAGAAATCAGGCTTTTCGGATTGATGGGAGATGATCGCTTCATTTTGGACGGAAAATCCGATAAAAGCATCCTGGTTCGGATTATTCCAGGTACCGGGGTGGATTATATTTCTGATCAATCAGAAGTAGCAAAAGGTAAAAGCAAAACGATTATTTATGATGATGAAAATGTTGACCCCATCATCCCTGGCCCGGAAACAATCCTTTCCAATAGTCCCTACCATGAGGCTTATCATTATCGACGAACTGCATTCAAATACAATTCTTACTTCCCGCTCAGTTTTATCTACTTCACCGGTGACAATGGGTTGTCTATAAAAGGTGGGGTGACATTCACTAATCAAACCTATGGGAAGCCTGAATTTAGCTCTGTCCATGATTTAGAAATAGGTGCATCAACGATTGGCAATTTCCAATTTGAGTATACCGGCAAATGGAGGCACATTATTGGAAGGTGGGATCTATCAGGTGGGGCAAAATGGGAGCAACGGAGAAGATTCAGGTACTTTTTCGGGGAAGGCAATGCGACTACTTTCGAAACTGAAAGTTTAAGAAATGGTTTTTATACGCTCCAATATCAAACGGTGAAATTGAATCTGGGCCTGATCAATTCATTCTGGAAAAGAAGCACTACTTATGCAGGGATTAGTATTGAGAGCAATACCGCACAAAGAAATGAAAATACCATCCTGGATTTTGAATCAGCAAATGTGCTTGGAAAAGATGCGTTGACTATTGCGAAGGCACAGTTCGAATTGGATCTCGATTTCCGTGACAGGAAACACCTGCCGACAAAAGGGATGCGCCTTTACACAAATCATTTCATAGGCTATTTACTAAATGAGGAACAATCATTGTATGGGATGAATTTGGCTGAATTGGAATATTTTGGTACCTCAAAACCCATCACACTTGGCTTGAGGGCTGGAGGGATGATTCATCACGGTCGATTTCCATATTATGACAGGATGTATATCGGCCAAAACACTCATTTACGAGGATTCAGGAGAAACCGGTATACCGGTGAAAAAATTCTCTATTTCAATTCTGACTTAAGAATCGAATTGATCAACAAACAAGATGCGATCATACCCTATCAGCTTGGTTTGAAATTGTTTTTTGATACGGGAAAAGTAATCGTCGATGAATCTACTTCCAACATCTGGCATTCCGGATATGGCGCTGGTCTTTACTTCGTCCCAGTCAAAGAAAGGTATGTGTTCAACTTCATGTTTGGATTTTCTCCTGAGGAATCAGGTTTATTCATCCTGAGTGTTGGAAAGGATTTTTGAAAAAAATACACTTCAACAATTAACTCAAAACTAAAAAGCACAAAGGTGGGATACATCTTAGCGATGCGCCGAAGGACTCCAAAGAGTTATGCCATCGGGCCATTGTGAATAGAAATCGGCATGTCAGGCCTTCATTCCCCTCAAAAAATGTTTGCTCGCTTTGAAGTCATGATGCAACACCCGATCCTCTGTAAGGAAGGTCACCTTTTCGCGGAAATCCATAAACAAAGCATTGATCCGTTCACTCGATTTAAGTGGTTTTCTCAAATCGAGCACCTGCATCGCAACCAACCATTCAATGGAAAGGATATCCCACACATTTTCAACAATTTCAGTCAGTTTTGAAGCTGCATTAGCACCCATACTTACATGATCCTCCTGTCCTTTACTACTGATGATCGAATCAACAGAAGCAGGTGTACACAATATTTTATTTCGGTTCACAACAGATGCTGCGGAATACTGTGCAATCATAAATCCGGAATGTAAACCAGCATCTTCCACCAGGTAGTCAGGTAATCCACGACCACCTGACACAAGCTGATAAATCCTGCGTTCAGAGATGCTGCCAATTTCAGCAAGCGCAATTGCAAGATAATCTGCAATCAGGGCAATTGGTTGTGCATGAAAGTTACCTCCGGAGATGATTACATCCGAATCCGGAAAAAGGATTGGGTTGTCAGTGACACTATTGATCTCATTGGTGATAATTTGACGAGCATGATCAATCACCTGGTAGCTTGCTCCATGCACCTGTGGAGCGCATCGAAATGCATAAGGGTCCTGAACGTGCGTCTTTGGCTGGCTGATCAATTCACTTCCCTGTAGCCAATCCCTGATTTGTTCAGCCGCTTTGAGTTGTCCCGGCTGCTTCCGCACTTGTTGTATCCGTGCATCAAACGGTGAATCACTGCAATCGAACCCATCCAATGACGCAGCACAGCATAAGTTTGCTTTTTCCCAAATAGACTCAGCCTCCATGAGAGACCAGGTCGTCAAGGCAGTAGTAAACTGGGTACCGTTGATCAATGCGAGACCTTCCTTGGACTTCAAGACGATGGGTTCAAGATTTTCTTTTTTCAGCGCATCTGCAGCAGGTATTCTTTCTCCATGATAATAAACTTCGCCTTTTCCAATGAGTGGTAAACTTAAGTGCGCCAGGGGGGCCAGGTCTCCGGATGCGCCCAAAGACCCAAAAGTAAACATCACCGGAATAATGCCTCTATTATGCATTTCACACAATCGCTGCACAAGTTTTACGCGTACACCACTATGTCCCCACGATAAGTTGATGATTTTTAAAATGAGCGTTAAGCGGCATAATTCTTCATCAACAGAGGGGCCGAGTCCACAGGCATGTGATTGGATTAAATTGCTTTGCAAGGCTTCTATGGCAACATCCGAAATCGGGATATTATACAACGAACCAAATCCGGTATTGATGCCATAGTAATTTTGATCGCTCGAAGTCAATTTATCCTCCAAAAACAGGCGACAGCCCTGGATTGAAGCAACTGCTTTTTCACCAAGTGAGATTTTCTGTTTTGAATGAAACACTGTCTTCAATGTGTGAAATTCAATGTTTCCACCGTTTATTTGATACGTCATATCCATTTGGTCAGGTGGTCAAATTTAAAAAAATACCACATCAGATTTTAGATGGGTTAAACTTACGTTAATATTAGTTTCATTTTATTAAATATTGAATATATAAACTATTGGTAGTCAGACACCCACAAGTTAAATGTGATAATTCACCACAAGAATAGGGAAACTTTCAATCACAGATAAACGTCTCTATTGATGAAGGGGACATAAAATTGTAATTTTGAATCCCTCGAAAAGAAAATTATTGAACAAATAAATACAACCATTATGATCAGGAAATTCATTCTCGTATCAGCCCTTGCTCTGGCAGGTATTTTTTCCATCCATGCTCAACGGATCGCAGTTGTGGATGTGAATGATGTATTGGCTGAAATGCCAGCATACCAGGAAGCCCAGGGACAACTCGATAAATTAGCTGCCCAATGGCGACAGGAGATCGCCCAGGAATATGATAAAATCAAATCCATGTATAACAAGTACCAGGCAGAACAGGTACTGCTTTCAGAAGATGCACGTATGCAACGTGAAGAGGAAATCATGGAAAAGGAGAAAATCGTTCGTGAAATTCAGAAAGAAAAATTCGGCCCTGAAGGCAGTTTGTTCAAAAGAAGGCAGGAACTCGTTCAGCCGATCCAGGATAAAGTATATGGTGCGATTGAGTCATATGCCGGTGATCGTGGATATGACTTCATTTTTGACAAAGGTGGTTCAGCCGGACTACTTTTTGCAACAGACGAATACGATAAAACAGATGATATTAAAAAACGCCTGGGAATCAACTAGGAGGAATTTTCTACATTTGCAAACTTTTTAATCAAATCAAACAACGCGATTTAAAATGAAAGCACTGAAATTTATGCTACTAATGGTTGCGCTTGTCGTTGCAAGCGGGCAAATAGATGCTCAGAAGTTTGGCTATATCAACTCTGCCTCTCTTCTGGAGGAAATGCCTAAAATCAAGGAAGCAAATTCAAACCTGGAGACACTCCAAAAACAACTTCAAGGAAAAGGCAAAAAAATGCTGGAGGACTATCAGTTGGAATATGATCAACTGAACAAACGATATGAACGAGGAGAAATTCCTCCAAAAGATCTACCCGCTGAAGAAGCAAAACTGCAGGAAAAACAGCAAGCAATTCTGAGCTTTGAGCAGGATATTAAGAAACAAATGCAGGAAAAACAAGAGGCTTTGTACAAACCAATCCTGGACAAAGTAAAAGAATCAATCAATGAGGTAGCCAAAGAAGAAGGATATACCTATATTTTTGATACGAGTCCTGGTATTGGTGTAATATTGTATATGGATGAAAGCGCAGATGTAACTGCAATGGTGAAAGCGAAACTTTCCGCTAAAGGATTATAATTAGATGCAGTTTAAACTAAAAAAGCCGATTTGTAAAACAAGTCGGCTTTTTTATGCCTAAAACATTCCTTCTCCGCCTCCTTCATATTGGCCTCCGTTACGGCCTTGCCCTCTTCTTTTCTTTTGGTTGATTCGATAGTTTAAGGCAAGCGTAATCTGACGAGACCGCCATTGAAAATCACCTTCTAAAAAGGAACTGCCAGTAAAGGTTGTATATCTCCATTTACGAGAATTGAAAATATCACTGACGGATAAATTTAATGTGCCTTTCTTTTTCCAAATATCCATGCTCATGGCCAGATCTGCATGGACCATCGCTTTCCTGGTGCCTTGAGGGCTTTTTTCCGGAGCCCGATAATTAAACCTGGACTGAATTTGAACACTTTTTGATATATCAAACAAATTTGTAAGCCGGGAAGTCATACTCACAGCATCCACCTGGAAATCCTGATCCAAATTGCCACCATTTGTCAATTTCCGGTAAAAGTTCGCACTTCCGTTGATATCCCACCATTTAGCCACATCAAAACTAAAAGTGAATTCAGCCCCATACGCATTGCTTGTGAGCAGGTTCTCCGGACGCCGGTAAGTAATCCCTTCATCGTCAATGGTAATAATCCTTTCAATGACATTTTTAGTATGTCTATGATAGATACTTGAACTCAATGAACCCTTTTCCCAAATTTTGATGTAAGACAATTCGTAAGAGTCGGTGAATTGAGGATCAAGATTTGGATTACCACTAAAGATATTTCTAGAATCACTAAAACTAAAGAAGGGATTGAGCCACCTAAAACCAGGCCTTCTGATCCTGCGTGAGTAACTTACCTGCAAGCTATTTCCTTCATTCAATTCATAACCGATGAAAGCACTTGGGAAGAAATTACTGTATGACCTGTCATTCCGTTCATTTGTTTCTGCCAAAAACGTATTGACATCACTCAATTCATAACGCAATCCGGCCTGTAGGGAAAACCGGTTAAATTTATTTCCAATAGTCGCATAAAAAGCATGGATATCTTCATTGTAAATGAAATTATTACTTTGATTATCCATCCTCTCCCATTCGCCATCCGCCAAGGTTTCAACGAGGTAATTGTTGTTAATATCACGGAAAGAACCGCGATACCCCGTCTCAAATTTTCCATCCTTCCCGATCGGTTCTTCAAAGCCCAGGTCGACGAGAACACTTGACTCCCCTTCATCATTGTTTGACCGTTGAGATAATGGTGCCAGACCAGAAGGCTGATTATTTGCCAAAAATGAAGATTCCAGGAAATCTGAATTCTGTGTTTCAGAACCGTCGCGATATTGAAAATCAACTTCCAGCTTTCTTCCCTTTTTATCGAATGTTTTTTTGTATTGGAGATTCCATTCTAATTGTGGTTCTGTTTCCATTTGTTGCTCCACTCTATTGGTTAGCAATTCCAATTCACGGTTGATATTCAAGTCTCGATAACTTGTTAGATTATCATTATTGGAATCACTATACCTGTATAAACCGGAAGCAGTAATGATATTCTTATCATTGATGAAATAGTCAAGCCCTGCCCGAAATGTATGTGACAACCTGGAGCGATTCCTGTCCTGCGTTTGGTCAGTAAAAGTGCTTGCGTTGTCTCCATTATAATATTCCTGGAATAATGAGCCACCACCCGGATTACCCCGATACTGAAATCCATATTGTGTAAAAAAATTCACATTTGATTTGCGGAAATTAATATTTCCACCAACACCTGCCAGGTCGGGATGACCAAGGCTTGCATCTAAAGATCCATTTATCCCTTTTTGCTGTTGCTTTTTCAGAATAATATTAATAATGCCACTCATTCCTTCAGCATCATACTTCGCAGATGGGTTCGTAATGATTTCAACTTTCTCAATCATATTCGCCTGGAGGGATTGAAGTCCTTTTGTGCTCCCAATACCAATCAATCCTGATTGCTTCCCATCCACCAGGATTCGAACATTTGAGCTTCCCCTAAGGCTTACCTGCCCTTCGATGTCGACAGTAACAGAAGGGATATTATCCAGAATGTCACCTGCATTTCCTCCACGGTTCAACAAGTCTTTTCCTACATTAAACACCTTTTTGTCAAGTCCCATCTCCATCGTACTCTTTTCGGCAATCACTTCAATCTCATCCAACATTTGGGCATTTGATCTTAGCTTGATCGTGCCAAACTCAAGGTCTCCCTGGCCCCTCTCAATATTAAATGGGGCCATGACCCACGATTCTAATCCAATGTATTCGATTTTCAAAAAGTATTTACCAGGCGACACTTTAACATTGAACTTCCCATCAATATCAGTAATCGTGCCATATGCCAAAGACGAATCTGCTTCATTAAAAATGGACACTGCTGCAAATTCAAGTACACTTTCACTTTCGTCTTCGACGACAAGTCCCATTAATTTGGTCTGATCCAAGTCAATATTGGTCTGCAAATTTGGCCCCCCATTTTGTTGCCCAATGAGTTGAACACTGAAAAATGTAGCAAATAATATTACCAGGAAAATATTTGTTAAGCTTTTCATCATGCAACGTTAGACAAAAATATACCTGAATTGTTTCCATGAACTTTGAATAATGGCTCTATCTGCGACATTTTTTTGTTAATGATTTGTAAAACCCTGGAAATCGTTACGAATCAGGGCGTTTTCGGGATAAAAGATGTTTGACTCCGGATCGACTTTATATTTCTTTTTCAATATTGATACTCAATATTCTTAGAGCGATATGAGCATTCCATTGCCTTTGAAATGTCATTAGGAGATGCCTACTTGATTTGTCTGACAGGATGACATCAAACATTGACCACCTGCCATGATTGTATCGGTAAATATGAAAGGATGATGTCTTTGTGGCTTTTTTGCGACTGACGATCAAGTTTACCGTTGTCACATTGGATCTATCCCGATAAATAATTCGCCGCCGGTGCGGGCAATCACCTCACCATTCTCCAGGACTTCCGCATTACCAGCCACATAAAAACTGTTACCATTGAGATCCAATGATCCATTTTGCACAGAAAGGAAACCACCATTTAAAGACCTGGTATCCTCAAGAAGTAACACGGTTCCAGAAGGTTTGTCCAATGTGACATGATGGAAACTACAATCTGCAATTGTTGGCGAAGGGCCCCATTTTTGATCTCCGTCAGCCTTAAAAATGATTGTACTATTTCCTCCAAACCATTTCGCACCCGGATAGATAATGAGTCTTCCAAAAAATTGATGTTCGAATCCTCCTGCAGGCAAATCATACCATCGGCCATCCAAAACCTCAGCATCACGCAGTATTTTCATATTGGTATGGAATGAAACAAAATCCTCTGTGATCAACCCAGAAGGCTTGTTAATGAATAGGTCAAAAAAATCTGCATCTGTCGCATTGCAATATAACGCCTGGTTCACCGGCCCGTCAAAAGTGACTTCTGAAGTGCCGGGATTAAATCCAATTTTGTTTGACCAGGCAGTATTGTTATCATACCAGTCTCCCCCAACATAAATTTTTAACCCGGTATCATCTCCGGCATTTAATCCGGCATTAGCCGTTATCGTTAAATCACCGTCTACATCCAATTCCGAGTGATCATTCATTTCCAATGTTCCGGTATAAATATTCAGATCATTCAAGACTTGTAAGGTGATATTTGGAGCCAGTTCAAATCCGTCATATGATGTGTAAGTTTTAGCCACTCGCAAATTATGGAATGTTCCATCACTCAACAGATCAGACGGTCCGCTCCCATCAAAAATGACAATGTCTGATCCAGGCACAAATCCACCAGCTCCGGGGGCTTCAGACCAGTCACCGCCTACCCACAGCGAATCTGGAGCAAACACGGTTCCTTTGATCAGGATAAAATCATTTAGCACTTTTGTGCTGTACAATAGTTCAACATTAAAATCATGATTTTTGATATAAAGGTCATAAAATGAACCTGCCCGATGAGCCTGTTCAACATCCTGATTACCATATCCATCAAAGGTTACCCGAGCAGTACCTGGATTGAATCCTTGCCAAAAATTTTGTGTAGCATTCGAATTGATCCAGTGCCCGCCAACCACGAAATCGACATCTATATACGGATCAGCTGTTAACCCGGCTCCTGCATCAATGATCAGATCTTCTTTGATAGATAGCATAGAACTATCTGCCATTCGAATTTGGCCATCCATGATATGACAATTATTTTCCACCGTCAAAGAATCTCCGCTGGATAGGACTAAAGACTCAAAGATCGCAGACGTCTTTTGAATCGTTAAATCATAAAAACCCTCGTCACCTGCAATACCGGAACTACTTGTACCAGAAAAAATCACCTCATTGGTTCCTTCAACAAATGCTTCCTGACCAATTTCATTCGTCCAGTCTCCTTTGATTTCCAAATCCATCGGCACAAATGCGCCCCTAAAGATCATGAGGTCATTTTCAATCAACAGATCGGTATTGGCAGTTATTGTGTCTTCTGTAGTATTACCATACACTCCATTTAAAATCCATAAGTCGTAGAAGGTGCTACCGGTTCCCATTGAGACATCCGTGTTTTTATCACCACTGAGTACGACCGTTCCTCCGGCAGGATTAAAATCAGTGCGATTACATATAAAATCTCCCATAACCTGGATGTATCCACCAGTTATATGTTCAGTAAAAAGATGCGTATTATGCATGTTTATACCACTATTGTCAAAGTACAAGTATGTACCATCCTCCATTGTTAAGGAGGCATCTGTAAAATTAGCCCAATCACTGGTTCCATTTCCACCATATAAATCCATGTCACTTTCAGAA
>Ga0316201_10002420_pt1 | contig 13294 bp, 13 predicted proteins | sample CS6wburrow_MG_FD_204516 | JGI IMG/M metagenome (GOLD analysis project Ga0316201, IMG submission 204516) | Coastal sediment microbial communities from Delaware Bay, Delaware, United States - CS-6 worm burrow | ecosystem: Environmental > Aquatic > Marine > Coastal > Sediment | place: USA... | reverse complement strand
AACCGCGCTGGCTTGTTTTTACCAAGACCGATCTACTGGAGCAGCAGGAAGGGGAGGAAATCGCCGACCGGGTGATCAAGGAATTGAACTGGACCGGTCCCTGGTTCATGATTTCATCGGTTACACGCAGTGGTACTGACCCGTTGATTCAAAGTGTCGGACGGGCGCTGGATGAGATGAAAGAACAGGAGCAGGAACAAGAAACAGAATGGTATCCGACCTAGCCCCGCCTCGTATCCTGTTGTGGGCTGGAGAGATTCGTTCACTGCCTTAATTTGAACATAAAAAAGCCCCGAACAGATCGGGGCTTTTTATTAAACTTTGTGTTTTAGACCCGGCTCACAACAAAATGCCGGGCGGTAATTACATACTACGTACGTGCTTGTTCAGACGTGATTTATGACGCGCAGCTTTGTTGCGGTGCATAAGTCCCTTGGTGACAGAACGGTCGATGGCAGGGACAGCATCTTTATATGCTGATTCAGCGGCACTCTTATCGCCGGATTCAATCGCCGCGAGCACTCTTTTGATCGTGGTACGCACGTGCGAGCGCTGACTGGCATTACGTAAACGATGCTTTTCGGCCTGACGTGCACGCTTACGTGCTGATAAACTGTTAGCCAAGGTATATCTCCATAAAATTCGGGTTCAGAAACTAGCCGGGTAGTATCTTAGTTTTTCTTCACCGGGTCAATCATTTAACAGGTTAATTTGCATGTTTTTTCAGGTCAGGAACACTAACAGGCATGAACAACTGGCATGAAACTGCTTAAATCAACGGCCACGGTGGGTGGTGCGACCATTTTATCCCGAATTCTCGGTTTTGTCCGTGATGTCGTATTGGCCAAAATGTTTGGTGCCAGTGGGGAAACCGATGCCTTCTTTTTGGCCTTCCGAATCCCCAATTTCATGCGTCGCTTGTTTGCCGAGGGATCGTTTTCATTGGCTTTTGTACCGGTTCTTTCCGAATACAAGGCCGCTGGTGACCGGCAGGCGCTTCGTGATCTGATCGATCATGTTACTGGCACACTGGCAGCATTTCTGCTGGTGCTGGTCGCGATTGGCGTCATTGCTGCACCGCTGGTTCTGTCAGTATTTGCACCGGGTTGGCTGGTGGACGATCGACCCGAATTCGACCTTTCTGCCGGTATGTTAAGGATTACATTCCCGTACATCATGCTGATCTCTCTTACCGCGCTCGCGGGTGGCATCCTCAATACCTTTGAGCGATTCCTCGTTCCGGCTTTGACACCGGTATTGCTCAACGTTTCGTTAATTGCGGCTGCGTTGCTGTTGGCAAACCGGCTGGAAGTACCGGTCACGGCCCTTGCGTGGGGTGTCTTGGCAGCAGGATTTGCACAACTGTTGTTACAAATTCCAGCGCTGATGCGGCTGGGTTTGATGCCCAGGCCACGCTGGGGTTGGCGACACAGCGGGGTGCGTCGAATAATGAAGTTAATGATACCGACGCTGTTTGGCTCCTCTGTCGCACAGGTCAATTTGTTGTTCGACAGCATCATTGCCACATTCCTGGTAACCGGCAGTGTTTCGTGGCTGTACTACTCCGATCGATTGCTGGAGTTTCCACTGGGTGTACTGGGTATTGCGCTGGCGACGGTCATACTGCCCAATTTGTCACAGAAACATGCCCTGGCAAGTACGGCCGAGTTTTCAGCAACGCTCGACTGGGCCTTGCGTCTGGCGGTGATCATTACGGTACCGGCGGCTGTAGGCCTGGCGATTCTGTCATCACCCATCCTGATCACACTGTTTCAATACGATGCGTTCCAGCCGGACGATGTGCGTATGGCAAGCTATAGCCTGGTGGCCTACTCGGTGGGCTTGCCTGCATTCATATCTGTCAAAGTGCTGGCGCCGGGATATTTCGCCCGCCAGGACACCAAGACACCGGTTAAGATTGCGATTGTTGCCATGGTCTCAAATATGGTTTTGAACCTGGCATTTGTCGGCCTGCTTTTATACAGGGGATTTGAAGGCCCCCATGCCGGTCTTGCATTGGCAAGCTCGACCGCCGCCTATCTGAATGCAATTTTACTCTACCGCGGGCTCAGAAAACGCAAGGTGTATGTACCTGAGCGTGGCTGGATAAGGCTGTGGACAGCTGTTGTCCTGGGAAGTATCACCATGGGGGCGCTCATTTTATTCATGACCCATGATACCGATAGTTGGCTACAGGCTGGTGTGGCTTTGAGGGTTAAAAACCTGGCATTAACCATCGTTTTTGGCGTTCTGGTCTATGTGTTTACGTGCATGGTGACCGGCCTCAAGACACATGATTTCCTGCGTGGTGCCAAATAATGTGTTAAATCAGAGGCTCCTTGCTCAAATATACGTGCTGAATTAACCGTGCCTGCTATAATTCGCTGCTTTGTTATATCTGGCTTTGTGGTACATGTATGCAGGTAATCAGGGATAATCCGGACACACAGTTATTGGAGTCTTCGGTTGTTACCATCGGCAACTTTGATGGCTTGCACTTTGGGCACCAGGAGTTGATCCGTCGTTGCCAGTTACTGGCCGATGGTATACGCCCCTGCGCAGTCATAAGTTTTGAACCGCTGCCGCATGCATGGTTCAGCCCGGACACGGCACCTGCACGTCTGATGTCGGTACGTCAGAAGTTGGACTACCTGGCAGAAAAGGGTGTAGATCTTGTTTGGTTGATGCGGTTTAATCAGGATCTTGCCTCCATGACCGCAGAAGAATTTGTCCAGTCGGTACTGGTTAAGACACTGGCAGTCAGTCACGTGGTGGTGGGTGAAGACTTTCGTTATGGCAAGGGCCGGCAGGGTGATATAGATTCACTTCGCAGGTCGGGTGACAAACTGGGTTTTGAAGTGCACACGGTCCCGATGCTGGATGTAGATGGAGTGCGGGCGTCCAGTACCAATATACGTAAATTTCTTGCTACAGGAGAGTTTGAAAAAGCAAAACGCCTTTTGGGCAGGCCATTTCGGATGTCGGGCAGGGTTATCAGGGGCCGTCAACTGGGTCGCGAGTTAGGTTATCCGACAGCCAATTTGCGTTTATCGGTAACACCCAGCCCATTGTCGGGCATTTTCGCGATAAGGGCACGTTGGAGTGATCATGCTGGACAAAATGGGGGCTGGCACGATGGCGTGGCGAACCTCGGTACACGACCGGCAGTGGCCGGTGTAGGCTTTTTGGTCGAGGCCCACATTTTTGATTTTGACGGTAATTTATATGGTCGCAGAATGGAGATAGAGTTTGTTAAGAAGCTCCGCGATGAAGCCAATTTTAAAGATCTTGATGACCTCGTAGCGCAAATGCGGGAAGATGAACACCAGGCAAGAGTTTGCCTCCGGTCCGCTTAATACTATCCGGACCTCAACTGAATTAACAAGTAACTACAAGCATGGATTACAAAGACACAATCAACCTGCCACGCACCGCTTTCCCTATGAAAGCGAACCTGGCCAATCGTGAACCCCAGATGTTGAAGCAGTGGGAGGAAAGCGGCCTTTATAACCGGATACAGGAGCATACCGCGGGGCGGCCATTGTTTGTCCTGCATGACGGCCCGCCCTATGCCAACGGCGATATTCACATTGGTCATGCGGTCAACAAGATTCTCAAGGACATGGTGGTCAAATCCCGCTTGTTGGCAGGTTTCCGGTCTCCCTATGTACCCGGTTGGGATTGCCACGGTTTGCCGATTGAATTACAGGTTGAAAAGAAAGTTGGCAAGGTTGGCCGCAAGGTTGACGCCCGCACATTCAGGCAAAAATGCCGGGAATATGCGGACCGGCAGATCGACCTGCAGCGTAAAGGTTTCAAGCGTCTCGGTGTGCTGGGCAGCTGGGAAGAGCCATATGCGAGCAACAAATTTGCATATGAGGCAAATATGATTCGCGCATTGGCACAAATTATCGAAGGCGGCCACCTGGACCAGGGTGTCAAACCGGTTAACTGGTGTTTTGATTGCGGCTCAGCGTTGGCTGAGGCTGAAATCGAATACCAGGATAAAACCTCGTCAGCGATTGACGTGATGTTCACCGCCGTGGATGCAAAGGCAATCCTGAGTGCATTTGGCGTTGAATCTGTTGACGGCGATGTTGGCATCCCGATCTGGACGACCACACCGTGGACCTTACCCGCCAATGAAGCGGTAGCCCTGCATGCAGACCTCGACTACGTACTGGTCAAAGGAGATTGGCAGGACCGGACCATCGTGATCGTACTGGCGGATGAATTACACCAGGCTGTCACCGCACGTATCGGCCTGGAAAACGCCGAAGTGCTGGGTTGCTGCAAAGGTGCTGCACTGGAACACCAGATGCTGCAGCATCCTTTTTATTCTCGGCAGGTACCCGTGATTCTGGCCGATCATGTGACCACTGAGGCTGGTACCGGCGCGGTGCATACCGCCCCGGGGCACGGTGAAGATGACTTCCGGGTTGGCAAGTTATACGACCTGCCGGTTACCAGTCCCGTCGGTGCAAATGGCCTGTTTTTGCCGGATACCGAGTTGTTTGCCGATATGTTTGTATGGAGCACCAATGCTGCCATTGTTGAGTTGCTGCAAACCAACAAAGTCCTGTTAAAGCATGAACAATTTCTGCACAGCTACCCCCATTGCTGGCGGCACAAGACACCCACCGCATTTCGGGTTACGCCGCAGTGGTTTGTCGATATGGACAAGGCTGGCCTGAGGGCCAATGCTCTCGAGTCTATCAAGCACATCCGCTGGGTTCCGTCCTGGGGTGAAGAACGTATCACCGGTATGATCCAGGGGCGTCCGGACTGGTGTATCTCCAGGCAGCGGACATGGGGCGTTCCGATCACGCTTTTTGTCGACAAGGTGAGTGAACAACTGCACCCGGAAACCAATGTCTTGATGCACAAGGCAGCCGAACTGATCGAAGAGCGGGGCACTGACTGCTGGTATGAGGATGATATTTTCCAACAGCTCGGAGTTGACGAAAACAAGTACACCCAGGTAAAAGACATTCTGGATGTCTGGTTTGATTCCGGTGTCAGCCATCGTTGTGTGCTGGATGAACGTGAAGAATTAAAACGGCCTGCTGATATCTACCTGGAAGGTTCAGACCAGCATCGTGGCTGGTTTCAGTCTTCCCTGTTGACCTCGGTGGCCATGCACGGTGAGGCGCCATACAAACAGGTACTGACCCACGGCTTCGTGGTGGATGCCGACGGCAAGAAGATGTCCAAGTCGATGGGTAACGTGATCGCACCTCAGAAGGTGATGAACTCCCTGGGGGCCGACGTACTCAGGTTGTGGGTGGCTGCGGCTGACTATCGCCAGGAAATGACGGTGTCTGATGAAATTCTTAAACGGGTTTCTGACGCCTATCGTCGAATTCGCAATACGGCAAGATTCCTGCTGGGTAACCTGGACGGATTCGAGCCCGCGGATGCGCTGGCACCGGCACAGATGCTTCCATTTGATCGCTGGGCTGTGGACAGGGCATTACAGATCCAGAACGAGGTCAGCCAGGCTTACGATGACTACCAGTTCATGCAGGTCTATCAGAAGGTCAATAACTACTGCGCACTGGAATTGAGTGCCATTTACCTGAATGTCCTGAAAGATCGTCTGTACACGACCCAAGCTGAAAGTCTGCCACGTCGTTCTGCGCAGACGGCCATGTACCATATTCTGGAGAGCCTGGTTCGATGGATCGCACCGGTCCTGAGTTATACGGCTGAGGAAATCTGGGGGTTGATGCCAGGTGAGCGAGAGGACAGCGTTCTGATGAGCGAATGGTACGATGGTTTATTTGCACTGGGTGAAGGTCAGTATGATGAAGTGTTCTGGCAGCAGACCATCGGGCTGGTCAATACCGTGAATGAAGCCATTGAGCCCTTGCGCAGGGATAAGATCATCCGTGGATCATTGGAAGCGACCGTGTTTATTCAACCTCTGGGTGAAAACCGGCGAGAGTTTCTTGAAAAATGGGGGGATGAACTGCGCTTCATCCTGATTGTCTCCGAGGCAATCGTGGTGGGGGATCGGGACACGGCACCTGAGACTTGCTACGAGACGCAGGATTACCGGGTCTGGATTGAAAAGAACCCCGACGACAAATGTGTGCGTTGCTGGCACCAACGAGAGGACGTTGGCCAGTCAGAAGAGCACCCGGAGTTGTGCGGGCGATGTATTGAAAACGTAGCCGGCGCCGGTGAACAGCGCAGGCTTGCCTGATATGAATACGCAAGCAAATAAAGATCGCGCCCGGCCTGACCGGAAAAGGGCATTTGCATGGTTGTCGATGTCCGTGCTGATTATCGTGCTGGATTTGTGGACCAAGGGTCTGGCCACTGAATCACTGACACTCTACCGCCCCGTGGAGCTGACATCATGGCTGAACATGACACTGGCACATAACTACGGTGCGGCTTTCAGCTTTCTCAGTGATGCAGGAGGTTGGCAGCGCTGGCTGTTCACCGGGCTTGCATCAGTTGTCACCGTGGTACTGATTGTCTGGCTGTTTCGCTTGCCGACCCATGAAAAATATACTGCGGCGGCGCTTGGTCTAATTATCGGTGGCGCTGTTGGTAACCTGATTGATCGCATCATGAACGGTTATGTGGTGGATTTTATAGATGTCTATTACCGTACCCATCATTGGCCCGCATTTAACCTGGCTGACTCGGCAATTACCGGCGGTGTGATTTTGTTGTTACTGGATGGCCTGGTTCTTTCCAGGCCAGGAAAGCAGCCCGTAGACAGTTGATGGATATCCGCCTGGCTAATCCACGTGGTTTTTGCGCCGGTGTAGACCGGGCGATAGAGATCGTTGAACGTGCGCTTGAATTGTTTGGTGCGCCTATTTATGTTCGTCATGAAGTTGTGCATAACCGCTTTGTCGTGGATCGCCTGGCGGATTTGGGAGCGGTGTTTGTCGAGGAACTCGTCGATGTACCGGATAATTCCATCGTCATTTACAGTGCCCATGGTGTATCTCAGGATGTGCGCGAGGCGGGTAAGCAGCGTGGATTGAAAGTTTTTGATGCAACCTGCCCGTTGGTAACCAAGGTTCATCTTGAAGTTGCCAGGCATTGCAAGGCCGGAAGAGACGCAGTACTGATTGGTCATGCCGGTCACCCGGAAGTTGAAGGCACCCTGGGTCAATGGTACAAGACCCCTCCACGAGACAACAGGATATACCTGGTGGAGTCCCCGGAAGATGTTGATTCCCTGGAAGTCAAGTATCCTGAAGAGCTGGCTTTCGTGACCCAGACCACCTTGTCTGTTGATGATACCCAGGGCGTGATTGCCGCATTGCAAAAAAAATTCCCCGCCATTGTTGGGCCCAAGCATGATGACATTTGTTATGCCACGCAAAATCGTCAGGACGCGGTTAAAGCCATGGCTGGCGATGCTGATCTGATGCTGGTCGTGGGCTCTGTAAACAGTTCAAACTCCAACCGTCTGCGGGAGCTTGCGGAAAAAAAGGGTGTACCGGCCTACCTGGTCGATGGCGCTGAAGATATTAAAGCCGAGTGGCTGGAAAACGTCGGGCGAGTAGCGGTGACCGCTGGTGCTTCTGCACCGGAGAGCCTGGTAACAGGTGTCATAGAGCGGCTCCGCCAGGAAAAGCCAGCCACTGTCTGTGAAGTCGAAGGGGTTGCTGAAAACATGGAATTTGCTTTACCGCGAGAGTTACGTATTAAAACCGTCACATAGCCTGGTTTTCTCATTAATCTGAGACTCCCTGGCGACCATTCCAGCACTTCGTTGCACTGACACTTCCTGAACTGACGCTCCTGGTCCCGTCCTGGTTTAACAACAGCTTGCCACAGGGCTCCGAGGCTTGAGCACCCACCGGCGTGGCAATGACAACATAAGTCAGCCCTTGCGTGTCGGGCGGCTGATAGCTGAACCGGTAGTACTGTTGAGCAGAAATCGCGATACACTCGCCGGTATCGTAGCTTCCACGGCTGGCACGGATGCGTTCCTGGCACATGGCGGCCTGCATTAACTGGCTAATGGCCTCGGCCCGGTTCACTCTTAACATGTAGCTGGAATAGCCCGGTACGGCCAGGGCCAGCAGTATTCCCATCACGGCGACTACGATCAGCAACTCGATCAATGTCATACCAGCTTGAATTGGCGCCTCACTGCTCAGTTTCATGAATTTCAGCGTAGTTCCCGCCAGGAAACACGACCACACTTTTTGGATGCGCCGGAACCGGGGCAGGTGTTTGAAAACTCCTCCCGGGAAGATTCGTGGTCATCAGCGGGTGGCCAGGATCTGACCAGCACGCTTTCGACAACTGAAATGACAGCATCACCAGGGCCGCTCCCGCGTGCAAGTATTCGATACCAGACTTGCAGGTATCCCGTGCTGTTTCTTCCGGGTGGAATGGAGTGAACTGCTTCAATGATCCAGGACGGTGGATTGTCGCTACCACCACTGATGATAGCTGTTCGTTTGCCAGTGTAAGGTTCGATACCGGCCTCATGACCCTGATTGCTCCACCATGAAAAGGATTTAAATTCCGGATGGGGTGGTAAATCACCCGGGGTATGAAGATGAAGGCCTTCAGCGGCTGGTGTCCAGGGTTGGGGTGCAGGGCCATCCTGACCAAGTAACCAGTTTTCAGCCCATTCGAGGGTGGCCTGGGCGGATTGTTTGGCGCGTTCTGTTTCCTGGAGATTGGCGCTGAGTTGATTTTGTAAAATCGTATCGGCAGTGGCTGATAAGCCAAGCAACGTCAGTGCGGTCAAAAGAATAAGACACAGCAGCAATACCATACCGGTTTGCGGTTTAAGTAAGCGGGTAGCAATTGCAGTCATCACAGTCTCCCGCGAATCGCAGTTACCAGCGAAATTGTTTTGCGCAAACGCCCGTCTGCAGCCGGGGTGACGGACTGATCGAGCAGGGTGATGCGTGTGCTGACTGCTTCATCGAAGGGTTGTTTGGTGGACAATAATAGTGCGACCTTGACTGCTCGAATTGTGTGCTCATGCTTCCAGGTCTGTGCAGGCACCCAACGGTCCGGGAAACCGTCACCGTTACGGTCCTCCGCATACAGAACCTGCATGGACTCCACGTCTTCGACCAGTCCATGGTTTCTGACCTGGGTTTTTAAGCTGTTGACATCAGGTCCGTAACGACATGTCAGTGCCAGGTTGTTGGAAGCATTCACGCGAAAGCGGGTCTGAAGTATATAGAACAGCGGCTGACCGTCATCGTCTGTGACAGGGTTTTCACTGCCATAACAATTGCGGTCAGAGAACCGTTGCAGACCCAGTTGGTCACCAGGAAGTTTTCCTCTGTCGACGGCCTCAGCGGTCACGGCAGGCAGTATCGACGAGTTTAGCCAGGGCTCGGGCCGGAAGCCCGCCTGGCTGATATGTGTGGTCAGGACATCACGAGCATAACGACCGGACTCTTCCATCTGGCCCTGGCTAAGCTGCAATTGGTATGCGGCAGCACTACCACTTAGCAACTGAACAATACCTGTCATTAAAATGGTGGACAAAAATATGCCGATCATCATTTCCATCAAGCTAAAACCACGCTGGAGGCTGAAAGCGGACACCTAGGATATTTCCATTGTGAAGCGTTGGTCGGTGGAATTACCAGGGTCATCACTGCGGCCGCCAGTCCAGAATATTTTGATCACCAGGGGACCAGTACCGTCACAATGATTGTTTCCCTTGATGCCATCCGTTGGCGTCTCATCGCGACACACCAGCCCCCTGGCATTCGGGATGCTATCGGCAAGTTCAAGCTGCCAGAGCCTGAAGTCGTAGTCTGCCTGTTGTTCAGGCGTACACACCTTGTTGCCGATGCAAATTTTGGAAATATATTCGGGTGGATCAATGTAGCGCTCCAGCACCGTCGGGTAGAGACGTATCTGCTCCGCCAGGTTTGTCGCCGCAATGGAAGCGATACCCTGGCGCCGGGCTTCGGTGGATTCAATGATGCTGGTCATTAGCAGAGCAGCAAAGCCGGCCAGCCCAAAAGAAAATATCGTACTTGCAATCAGCACCTCTATTAAGCTGAACCCCTGCACCCGGAGGCCGGAATTGCTGAATCCATCATTGCCGGCCAGGTGTTGACTTGCGGTCTTGTATTTCTGATTCACAATCATTGATTTGCATCCCCCGTGGTCATTGCTTTGCTAATGTCCAGTTATTCTCCAGACCAGGGGGCTGTGCCGATAGCGCAAACTACGGTGATGTATTGTCGGTATTGATTGAACTTTATGTAGGCAGATTTCGTGTGACAATGGTGTTGTCGCAGGCTGCCGATTTGAATATACTTGCCGCCCCTTGGAGCCGACATAGCTCAGTTGGTAGAGCGGCGCATTCGTAATGCGTAGGTCAGAGGTTCGAATCCTCTTGTCGGCACCAATCTCCAAAGGTCCATTCCGAGGGCATATAACACCCACTCGGTGTATGAACCATGTCTTCGTTCAGGCTCTCCCGGGGCGTTTGACTTGTTACCTCAGAGTAACGCCCCGGCTACTTGTAGCAAAAATCGAGGAGTGGTGGGTGTCTTTTGTTTCTTTCTTTTGTTTCTTTGCTGTGCATTTGTGTAATAGATTCTCACTCGATACTTCATTTTCAACATCCATCTCTCTGTAGCTGGAATTCAGGTGTTGCATTGACCGATTGAATCCGCGGCCAAAAAATGCACTTCATAACGCGCTCAAGCAATTAATTGCTTGCCGGTCTGATCTGACGGCGCTCTGAAGATTGCAGGTTTGATGTCAATCAGTGGTGTGCCATCAAGACAATCCAATCCCCTGACTCGAATACGACCGGTCTGGATGTGTTCTATCGTCACGACGGCCGCTGCAATTGGGTTGGGTCGGTCAGGTGTGCGTAACGAAAAAACACCACGTTCTTTTCCGGTTTTTCGATGTGCCTGCAGCAAAACGTCACGATCGGCCTGCTCAAACCAGTAAAGCACCAGTATTTCCTGACCCGCCGTGAGGCCTGTTGCTCCCTGCGCGTAATCCGGGTTGATGAGCAACTCGCACACAGGACCCTTGGGGTCAACGTTGCGGGGACAATCCTGAAGGGTCTGGTAAGGGGTCTTGATCCACCCGATAGGACGAAGCCTTGCATTCACGAAGAATGTTTCTTCTGCCAAAGTTCGTGATGCCGCGAGCCGACACGGAGCATTTTCGCATTGCAGTCGGGGCAACGCTGATCCTGGCATGGCACACCACGCGCATGAGCAACCGTCGTATTGCATTTGGGGCAGATACACTCCCCACCGCTACCCATCTTGTGCTCGCGGTTTTGTTTGGTCATTGTCATTCTCCTTTTCCCGTATTGTGATACAAGTATCTTGCAATCAGCTGCCAGAGTTTAGCTGCAAAACTGTGGTCGTATCGATGCCAATCAAAACTACAGACACGCACCTTCAAAAAATCTATGCCATAAACCCGGACATCTGCCGGTCGTCTGCATTGAGAATCATTCTCTGACAAGGAAAACAGACATGCACCGGGTGCTTCTGACATTGATTTTGGCGTTATTTGTACAACAGGGCCATGCGCAAGAGGCCACGGCACCTGCATTTACACTGGCTAACGCCGCCGGTGAAAAAGTCACACTGCCACGCGACCATGATGGCGTGGATATCTACTTTTTCTGGGCCAGCTGGTGCCCTTATTGCAAAGCGTTGATGCCCCATTTGCAGAGCATGCGTATCGAGCATGGCGACGACCTCACCATATACGCTTTGAATATCCGTGATGATGAAGATCCCCGGGAATTCATGGCCCAACACGGCTACGATTTTATCCTGATACCCGAGGCGGATTCTATCATGGAGTTATACGGTGTGCGCCCGACACCCGCAGCGTTTGTGGTGGATGGCAAGGGCGTGGTCCACCTCAACCTGTACGAGATGATTTTTGATGACGATAGTGAATACAAGGCCCTGAGCCATGGAAAAAGGGCGGGACTGCGCGCACCCTACTGGGCAGCTGAAATTCGCCGGACCATCGATTTAATTCTAAAAGAATCCAGGGATGACTAAGCCAACCCATATCCGTATCTGGCACCAGCCTGACGGGAAACCATCCTGCACTGCGGTATGAAAGGACGTCGGATTAAAAAAACGAGGTGCGCATTGTTGTCTCAACCCTTGAGACATTAGCCCGGCATCTTCGATACCAGTCAGGATCAGGGCATGATCACCGGTAAATTGAACTGTCCGACCAGCGCTTTGAATTGTGGATCGTCAGCGATGAAGGCATTAAGCGGATCGGTACCGGCACCGATCACCGAGTTCTGACCGGATTGAGTACCCAGTTGCAGCATGGACAGTGTCAACTCACGGTCACCCAGCATTGCGGCTATGGCCACATAGCCAACGCGCCAGCCACATTCGTCGGCAAGGTCCTGCAGCACAATCGAGGCTTCCGGCCGCTTCTGCGCATCGACAAGCGCTTCAACAATAATGCCGGTTCGCGCAGGCGCGCTGTAGCCCAGCACCGTTGCCCAGCGTACTGCGAACTCGACACGTTCATACTGTGGTATAGCCATCAACGGATTGAAGGCCAGAGCTCCGAGTACACCAACGTCATCCGGCCATTCCACAACAACTTTTCGCAGCATTCTTTCGCCTTCGAGCGGATCGCCGTAGCGAATTAACTGATGTCCGTAATTTTGCCTGAAGAAATGCGACAATGGGTCCAGTTGATAAGTTATTGCGAACGACTGCAGCAATTCATCGAACTGACCAAGATAGCGGAATATATCGGCCTGCCATTGATGCCCCTGGGCATACGATGGGCGCAGGGTGACGGCATGCTCCAGCAGTTTTAATCCAACCTCCCACTGATGATCGAACTCTGCTGTGATGATGCCAAGCGATGCCCATGCTTCCGGCGACTCCGGGCTGAGTGCCAGCGCGCGTAAAGCGGCGGATCTGGCTTCCGGAATCAATGGCAGGTACTCGGGAGATCGCCATGCCAGCGCATCGATAACATCAGACACCCCGCTCCACGCCAAAGCGAATCCCGGATCCAATTCGGTTGCCGCGCGCATTTCATCGAGTGCCTCGCGTAACTCATCCATGTTACGCGTGGTCCAACGTTGCCGGGCACGCACATACAGTTCATAGGCCTCGCCATTCTCGGAGCCGCCGACGGAAAGCTGATCGGCGTTGGATGCCCCAAGCTCAACTGCCAGGGCGTTAACGATTTCGCCGGCAATTTCGTTCTGCAGCGCATACAGGTCAACCATGGCTCGCTCATAGTTGCCACGCCAGATACTAAAACCCGTGCCGGCATCGACAAGCTGAGCTGAAACGCG
>Ga0316201_10002419_pt1 | contig 13294 bp, 7 predicted proteins | sample CS6wburrow_MG_FD_204516 | JGI IMG/M metagenome (GOLD analysis project Ga0316201, IMG submission 204516) | Coastal sediment microbial communities from Delaware Bay, Delaware, United States - CS-6 worm burrow | ecosystem: Environmental > Aquatic > Marine > Coastal > Sediment | place: USA: Delaware... | reverse complement strand
ACGTGAACTTCTCGTGGCCGGCGGTCAAGGATTACCTGCTTCGGAAACGTACGCTCTTGATCTTTCAGATTCTCATGATCCTCCTGCTCGGGTTTCTCTTCACCAGAGCTCGCGCGTCGGTGACCAGCAGAATCGAAAAGCGTCAGCAGGGCGCAGGCATCGCCTGGGAAGACCAGGCGAGCCAGGCGCTGCGTCATCCCTGGCCAGCGGCCCTTCTCGTGAGCCTCGCGATGGCGCGCTTCTTCCATTCGGACCGCACGGTGGAAATGATTCTGCTCACTTGGATTGTCGCGGTCCCCCTCTGGTTCGTGGTCTACAAAGAGATGGTACGCGCGAGCTTCCGCGGGCCACTCATCGGGCTCGGTCTGCTCGGAACGTTTCATTTCGTCGTGGCTCTGGCCTCAGGACACCCCGAAATCGAGCGAGCCTTGTTGCTCGTGGAGCTACTGCTGGCGGGCGCGGGCGCGGCGTGGCTCGTACGCTTTCTACGACGTGCCGATGTGTCGAAGCAGGTCCGAGAAGGCCTGTGGTTCTCGGTGACGAGCGTTTGGGCCTGGTTGGCACTGCTCACCACCGTGATTGGCGCAGCCGCAGCCCTGCTCGGGTACATCTTTTTCGCAACGGAAGCGGCGGTCTTCGTCGTCCTCGGAACGATCGGGGCGACGGCCTACATGGCCCTGGAACGGATCGTCGAGGCCCTCGTCTTGACCGGCGTGTACACAGGCCGCTTCGACACGTTTCGCATGGTCCGTGCCAATCGGAGCATCACTGCGAAGACCTTGAGCCGCACTTTGCGTCTTTTCGCGGCCGCAGTGTTCACCTGGCTGCTTGCGGACATGACATCGGCCTGGCGACCGCTGGCGCGCGTCCTTGAGCGCTGGCTTTCGTCGGATTTGGGGATGGGCCTCACGGACGTCGGGGTAACCCTTGGTGACTTCTTCGCCTTCTTCATCGTCTTGTGGGTGAGCTGGATCATTGCGCGATTCGTGAGCTTTGTTCTCAAGGAAGAAGTCCTGCCGCGCCTTCACATGCAGCAGGGGGTCCCGTTCGCGCTGACGACGTTCACCCGCTACGCGATCATCGCCATCGGCTTCGTCGCCGCCATTTCCGTGCTGGGCGTTCCGCTCGACAAAGTGACCATCGTCCTGAGCGCGCTTGGCGTCGGCATCGGCTTCGGACTTCAGAATCTGGTCAACAACTTCGTGTCGGGCTTCGTCCTTTTGACGGAACGGCCGATTCGGTTGCGGGACAAAGTCGAAGTCGACAACATCCTCGGAAACGTGAGCAGCATCGGAATTCGAGCAAGCACGATTCGCACCTTCGATGGCGCCGAGGTGATCGTCCCGAATGGCGACCTGATTTCCGGCCGCGTCATCAACTGGACGCTGGCAGCGCGTCAACAGCGGGTGACCATCCCCCTCGGCGTAGCGTACGGCACCGACCCCAATCGGGTGCTTGGCATCCTGAGGAAGGTCGCAGACGCCAACGAGAAAGTCTTCAAGAGCCCCGCGCCGCTTGCGCTGTTCCGGGGGTTTGGTGAGAGCTCCCTCGATTTCGAGCTGAGGATCTTCATGGACCCGTCAGACGTCTTGGACGTGCCAAGCGCCGTCCACGTGGCGATCAGCGAGGCATTGCAGGAGGCAGGCATCAAGATTCCGTTTCCGCAGAGGGACGTGCACGTACGGGGGCTGCCGAAGAGGATCCCAGGCACTGGCGCTGACACTGGCACTGGCGCTGGCGCTGGCGCTGGCACTGACCCTGGTACGTAGCGTCAGGCGGCCGCTTGGCCGTAGGTCGCTTGTAGGTATCGAACGATGTCCGCCGACTCCGGCATCCAACGCTCTTCGCCATCCGCGCTCGTGATTCTCAGCACGGGCACCGTCGTTCGCCCCCGTACCTCACGAAGCGCCGCGAGATGGTCGGCATCGGAGTAGATGTTGCGGAGCTCGACATCGAGGCTGAGCGCATCGATCGCGCGGAGCACGCGAACGCAGAACGGGCAGCCGTCGAAATAGTAGAGGGACAAGTGATCCTTGGCCGGCTCCGCCGCAGGACCGAGGCATTCGAGAAAACGCCGAGCGTAGTACTCGGGCCAAGGAGCGTCTGGATGGGCAGCACTGTGCTCGTCGTCGGCTCCGATCAGGCAGAACACCAATCGACTGCGGGTCAGGGGGGCTGCCAAAAACGGCCTCAGCCGGTCTTGAAGGTACTCCGCGTACCAGATCGGCCACTCGGGGTCCTCGCCGTCGGTTTGCAGGAACGCCTGATGATGGGCCTCACCGGTTTGCTTAAAAAGTGCGGCAAGCCGCGCGACTTTGACCTCATCGCTCATCGTTCTTTCCTTTCGCAATATCGAGTATCGTCCCGTTCGGCAGCTTGGCAATCCCATCGTAAGCGCGTATCAAAAAAGCATGACTAAGACCCGCTCCACTTTCATCTTCCTTCTTGCGGCGAGCGCATTCCTGCTGCCGGGCGCCGTGTCCGCGCCGCAAGCCAGCGCCAACGGCCCGATCATCATCCGTTTCGCCTCGCTCGCCCCGGCGGGCTCCGGCTTCATGAAGATCTCGAAAGCCTGGAATCGGAGCGTCAAAAAGGAGACCAACAACCGCGTCGAGCTTCGCTTCTACTCCGGGGGCAGTCAGGGTGACGAGCGCGACTTCGTTCGCAAGATGCGCGCCGGGCAGATGGATGGTGCGGGAATTTCAACGACCGGCCTCGGGATGGTCGCGCGTCCAGTCTTGGTGCTAACGGCGCCCGGCTTGCTCGCCGAGTATGAGCAACTCACGCGCGCACGTATCGAGCTCAACGACCGTTTCACCAAGATGTTCAAAGACGCAGGGTTCGTACTCCTGAACTGGGGCGAAGCCGGCAAGAACCGGCTTTTCTCGGCGAACGCGTTCACCAGGCCGGGAGACCTCAAGAGCTTCCGACCGTGGGCCTGGAAAGACGATCCCGTCTTCGCCGAATTCATCAATGTGATTGGCGCCAACCCGGTTCGAATGGGTCTGCCCGAAGTCTACGGCGGATTGCAGACGCGAATGGTCGACACCGTTCCCGCATCCGCCCTCGCTGCGGTCGCGCTCCAATGGTACACGCGCCTCAAGTACATGACGACGGACAACTTCAACATCATGGTGGGCGGAGGGATTGTCACGCAGGAGAAGTTCGACGAGCTATCGGAGCAAGATCAAAAAATCTTGCTCTCGACCAGCATGCGCGCCTCGAAGGCCAACGATGCCCTGGTACGGCGTGACGACGCAAGAGCCTACGCATCGCTGGTCACCCGTGGGATGATCGAAGTCGACACCTCACCGTACAAAGCAGAGTGGGACGCGGTCGCGAAGAAAGCACGCGACAATCTGGCGGGCCGCGTCTACAGCAAGAGCCTGCTCGAAGCAGTCGAAAAGGTCGTCGCAAGCAGTCCTCAAACGCCCCAATGATTCGAACCGGACAAAGCTATCCGCTGGGTGCCACGCCACGACCCGGTGGCGTGAACTTCAGCATCTATTCCAAGCATTGCCACGCACTCGAGCTTCTTCTCTTCGACGGCCCTGACGCCCGAGAGCCTTCGCGCGTCATCCGGCTCGACCCGTCGCAAAACCATCGAACATTTCACTATTGGCATGCCTTCGTGCCGGGCATCGGACCAGGCCAACTGTATGCCTATCGCGCCGAGGGCCGGTATGCACCGGAGGAAGGGCTACGCTACGACCGCGACAAGGTGCTGCTCGATCCCTATGGTCGCGCTGTCGCGGTTCCCGAAGGCTACAATCGCGAAGCGGCACGCCGGCCAGGCGATACGGTGGAGACGGCGATGAAGAGCGTCGTGGCCGACCTCAGCGCATACGATTGGGAGGGCGACATCGCCCCAGCGCACGCCTTTTCGAACACGGTCATCTACGAGATGCATGTGCGCGGGTTCACACGGCATCCGAGCTCGGGGGTTTCTCCCGAAAAGCGCGGAACCTACGCGGGTCTCATCGAGAAAATCCCTTACTTGACCGACCTCGGTGTGACCGCGGTCGAGCTCTTGCCCGTGTTTCTGTTCGACCCGCAGGAGGCGCCACCCGGCCTCAGCAACTACTGGGGCTACAACCCGATTTCTTTTTTCGCGCCGCACTACGGCTACGCTTCCTCCCACGAGCCACTGGAGGTCTTGGACGAGTTTCGCGATATGGTGAAAGCGCTCCACCGCGCCGACATCGAAGTCATTCTCGACGTAGTGTACAACCACACTGCCGAAGCAGGAGCAGACGGGGCGACCCTCTCGTTCAAGGGCCTCGATAACAGTACATACTATAGTCTCGACCGCCGAAACCAATCACGCTACGCGAACTACAGCGGAACGGGCAATACGCTCAACGCCAACCATGCAGTAGTGCGGCGCCTCATTCTCGACAGTCTGCGCCATTGGGTGGAGGAGATGCACGTCGATGGCTTTCGTTTTGACCTCGCGTCGATCCTTTCGCGCAACACCGAAGGTGATGTGGTGGCCAACCCGCCAGTGCTCTGGGACATCGAAACCGACCCAGTCTTGAGCGGCACCAAGCTCATCGCAGAGGCATGGGACGCTTCGGGCCTCTATCAGGTGGGCAGTTTCTTCGGTGACCACTGGAAGGAATGGAACGGCAAATTCCGCGACGACGTGCGAGGGTTCTTCCGTGGAGACGAGGGGCACGTCGAAAAGCTTGCAGCGCGGTTCCTGGCGAGCCCCGACATCTACGGAGGCCAGGGGCGCGAGGCGGAACAGAGCATCAACTTCGTGACCTGCCACGACGGATTTACGCTCAACGACCTCGTCTGCTACGACGAAAAGCACAATTTGGAGAACCAGGAAGAGAACCGGGATGGCTCGGACTACAACCTGAGCTGGAACTGTGGTGTGGAAGGCCCGACCGACGATCCAGCGATCGAGCAACTCCGCAACCAGCAGATCAAGAACTTCTTCACGACGAACCTGCTTTCGCTGGGTGTCCCGATGTTGGTGATGGGCGATGAAGCGCGCCGGACGCAGCGCGGCAACAACAACCCCTACTGTCATGACAGTGAGCTCACCTGGTTCGACTGGGGCCTTCTCGAGAAGCACGCTGATCTTCATCGTTTTGTCAAAGAGCTGATCCACCTTCGACTGAGCGTAGCCTTCGACGTCCCGGGCTTGAGCCTTTCGGACTTGCTCCGCGCGGTTCCGGTGCACTGGCACGGCGTGAAGCTCAACGAACCCGACCTCGCGCGGCACTCGCGAAGCCTGGCCTTTTCCGTCGAGGTTTTTCAGTACGGGTGGCACTTCATGTTCAACGCCTACACGGAACCGTTGACGTTCGAGCTTCCTTTCGTTCGCGAAGGTGTGCCCCGCCGGTGGCGGCGCTTGATCGACACGCACCGGCAGTCGCCTCACGACTTCGCGCCTCCGGACAACGCGGAGATTGTGATCGGAAGCAGTCACGTCGTTCAACCGTACTCGACGGTCGTCCTGGTCGCAGAACGCGTTCCGAGGTGACGGTGGACCTTCCGAGGCGCAGCGGAATTCTCTTGCATGTCACCTCGCTTCCGGGTGGTGCGTATACGGGCGATCTCGGGCCGTCCGCCCACGCGTTCGTAGACTTCCTCGCGGAAGCGGGCCAGGGTTGGTGGCAGACGCTCCCGCTCAACCCGATCGGGGACTCCGAATCGCCGTACTCCAGCATCTCGGCGTTCGCCTGCGAGCCTCTGATGATTTCACCGGAATTGTTGATAGAGGACGGCTTGCTGGACGAAAGGGCACTCCGCGATCTCCCCGGCGGTTCGAAGACGGCAAAGGCCGATTTCATCGAATCCAAGCGTATTCGGTCGAAACAGCGAGTCGAAGCGTATCGGATGTTCGACGAACGCGGGTCACAGGGCATGCGGAGGTCATTCGCGGAATTTAGAGATCGTGAGCAAGTCTGGCTCGACGACTACTGCCTATTCATCACCCTCCGATCCCGCTACGGGACGGCCGATTGGACGACCTGGCCGGAGGACCTCGCTCAGCGGCAGGCATCCGTCCTCTCTGGGGCGCGCGATGAGTTTGCGGAGGACATCGAGTATTTCGCGTTCGAGCAGTTTCTCTTCGACCGACAGTGGCAGGCGCTTCGAAGGCATTGCAAGGGTCGGCGGGTGGGGATCTTCGGCGACGTGCCGATGTTCGTCTCCCATCAAAGCGCCGACGTCTGGGCGCACCCCGAGGCGTTTCTCCTCGACGAGAGGGGGCGCCCGAGTTTCGTTGCTGGCGCGCCCCCTGACGCATTTGCCGCAGACGGCCAGCGTTGGGGAAACGCTTTGTACGACTGGGAGCATCACGAGCGCACCGGCTTTGCATGGTGGAAATCCCGGCTGCGACGCCAACTTGAGCTATTCGATCTGCTGCGACTCGACCACTTCATCGGCTTCGCGCGATACTGGCGCATCCCGAGCGAGTCCGAGACCGCCATGGGTGGGCAGTGGATCGACGCTCCCGGGCACGCGTTCTTCCATGAGCTCACACGAGAGCACGGCGAGCTCCCGTTCATCGCGGAAGACCTCGGAGCGGTCAGCCAGGAGGTGTGGGACCTGCGCGACAACTACGGCCTCCCAGGAATGAAAGTGCTGCAGTTCGCCTTTGGGGGCGACCCCGGAAACCGGGTGCATCACCCAGACGAGTACCCCCGCAAGAGCGTGGCGTTCACGGGGACCCACGACAGCAACACGATGCTTGGCTGGTATCGGGACCTCCAACGCCGGGCACAATCGAATGACGCGAGCGCCGAGGAGGACCTTCAGCGCGTCCAGACCTACTTCGGCACGAGTCGCGACGTCGACGTCGTCGACGCGGCGGTTCGGGCGCTACTTGCCTCTCCCGCTGACACCGTGATCGTCCCGCTACAAGACCTGCTTCACCTCGACGAACGGCACCGAATGAATCGTCCTGGAACCACGAACGGCAACTGGACTTGGAGGCTCGAGCAAGGTCAGCTCAGTGACGGCCTGGCCATGCGACTGCGAGCGCTAGCAGAGGCAACGGGCCGGCTTTAGCCGTTTGAAGTCGCCCTGCGAGGACACCCTTGCCATCCTTCGGGCGAGAGCCGACACTCGTAGGCCCCCAACTTGCTGGGCCGATTTCTGGAGGATCCGCAAATGAACGCGAAGGGCTCGCCATCGCAAATACCCGCCGTCGTCGATGACGACCGGACCGGAGTCAGCGTCGACACGCTGCGCCGGGCGGTTCAGGACAACCTTTTCTATCGCTGCGGCAACGTCCCCGCGCTCGCAACCCGGTCGGACTACTATCTGGCGGTTGCGTACACGGTGCGAGACCGGCTGATGCAGCGTTGGCTGAGCACCGCGAGGGCGCTGTTGGCTCATCCGACCCGAGTGGTCTGCTATCTATCGGCTGAGTATTTGCTGGGGCCGTCGCTGGGCAACGCTCTGCTGAACCTAGGCATTCGCGATCAGGTTGCCGAGGCGGTTGCATCGTTGGGTCAGAACCTCGACGAGCTCATCGAGGAAGAACGGGAGCCGGGCCTCGGCAACGGCGGCCTGGGTCGTCTGGCCGCCTGCTTCATGGACTCGCTGTCGACCTTGCAGATCCCGGCCGTGGGTTACGGCTTGAGATACGAGTTCGGCATCTTCGAGCAGCGGATCCACGACGGCTGGCAGATCGAACGCACCGACAAGTGGCTGCGTCAGGGCAACCCTTGGGAAGTCGTCCGGCCGGAGTACAGCTATCCGGTGGGCTTCGGCGGTCATACCGAATCCTACACGGATGAGAACGGTCGTTACCGAGCCCGCTGGCGCCCAGACACCGCGGTCAAGGGGGTTGCCTACGCCACTCCGATTCCGGGTTACAAGGTGAACAACATGAACATGCTGCGTCTCTGGGCCGCGGAGGCCGCCGAGACGTTCGACTTTGGAAGCTTCAATGTGGGCGACTACTACGGCGCTGTCGAACGCAAGGTCGCTTCGGAGACGCTGACCAAAGTGCTCTATCCCAATGACGAGCCTGCGCAGGGCAAGGAGCTCAGGCTTCGGCAACAGTACTTTCTCGTGTCCTGCTCGCTTCAGGATTTGCTGCGGCTCCACCAGCTTCGGGGTGGTCGGCCCGACACCCTGAATGAAGGCTTCGCAATTCAGCTGAACGACACCCATCCCGCTCTGGCGATACCCGAACTGATGCGGCTGCTGCTCGACGAGCACGGGATGAGCTGGGAGGACGCCTGGCGGATCAGCTCGGAGACGTTTGCGTACACGAATCACACCTTGCTGCCAGAGGCCCTCGAAACGTGGCCGTTATCGATGTTTGGGCGATTGCTGCCGCGTCACTTGGAAATCATCTACGAGATCAATGCGCGCTTCATGGTCGAGGTTCGCGATCGCTTCCCGGGCGACGGCGAGAAGCAACAGCGCATGTCCCTCATCGACGACCACGGCGGCGGCTCGGTGCGCATGGCCAATCTCGCGACGGTGGGAAGCTTCTCGGTCAATGGCGTCTCCGCACTGCACACCGACTTGCTCAAGACCCGTGTGATGCGGGACTTCCACGAGTTCTACCCCGGCAAGTTCAACAACAAGACCAACGGCGTCACCCCGCGGCGCTTTGTGGCGCTTGCCAACCCGGAGCTCGCTGAGCTGATCACCGACCGCATCGGCGAAGCGTGGATCACCGATTTGACCCAGCTGCGCCGGCTCGAGGGGCTTTCCGATGACCCCGAGTTTCAGTCGGAATGGCGGGCGGTCAAGACTGCACGAAAGCGTGCGGCCGCCGAGCAGGCGCACCGGCTAATGAAGGTCGAGGCGGATCTCGACTCGATGTTCGACGTCCAAGTCAAGCGCATCCACGAGTACAAGCGTCAGCAGTTGGCCGTGCTCCATATCGTGCACTTGTACCGAATGCTCAAGGAGAACCCGGGCTTCGCGACCGCATCACGAACGTTCATCTTCGGCGGCAAAGCAGCACCCGGCTACACGATGGCCAAGCTCATCATCAAGCTCATCAATTCGGTGGGAGACGTCGTGAACTCCGACCCGGATACTCGCGACAAGCTGAAGGTCATCTTCATCCCGAACTACAACGTGAAGACGGCCCAGCTCGTTTACCCCTGCGCAGACCTGTCTGAGCAGATATCGATGGCCGGCAAAGAAGCCTCGGGAACTGGAAACATGAAGTTCTCGATGAACGGAGCCCTGACCATCGGCACCCTCGATGGAGCGAACGTCGAGATCCGAGATGCCGTCGGCGCCGAGAACTTCTTTCTTTTCGGGCTCACGACAGATGAAGTCCATGGGTTGCAACAGACGGGATACCGACCCTCTGAGTACTACGAGCGGAACGCGTCACTCAAAGGCGCGCTCGATCTAATCGCTTCGGGTCACTTCTCGCGCGGGGACTGGTCGCTGTTCCAGCCCTTGATCAACAGCCTGATCCATCACGATGACTACTTCGTCCTAGCCGACTTCCAGTCCTACATCGACTGTCAGCAGAAAGTCAGCGATGCCTGGGCTGATCCGCATCACTGGACGAAGATGTCGATCCTCAACGCGGCGCGCATGGGGCCGTTCTCCTCGGATCGTACCATCCTCGACTATAGCCGGGACATCTGGCGGGTGGAGCCGAATCCGGTGCAGCTGACCGATGTGGGTTGAAGCGCGTCCGTCTCCGGGACACGTGGATTTTCCGTCGTGCTAGTAGCCTTCGATCGGCTTTGGTTTGGGTCCCTCGATCGGTACGCCTCGGGGCCCTTCGATCGGGACTCCGCTTGGCCCGTCGATGCGGTCCGGCGCAGGACCTTCGATCGGTTTCCCACTCGGAGGGATCGGCTTCTTCTTTGGAAGGGGTTGAACGACGTCCTCGAGCTTTGGCGTCGGAACGCCAACGTCGTACTCCTCGACTACAGGAGGCTGGTAGTCGATGTTGACAACGGTAGTGACACGTTGCGACGCCGCCCCGCTCAGCGGCGACAGGGTCACATCGCCGGCCTGCTGCTCGACGCACCGGAGGTCGTTCCCCGAAAGCCCTCCGCCGCTCGCGCTCGGCTCGATGACCATGCCGGACGCCCGAACGACCGCGCTGAGATTGACGCGGATGGTCGTCGCGCCGGCAGGTCGGTAGTCGCGAAGGCAGTCCACGGGGCTTCCGATCGCGGCGCTCAACTCGGCCGCGAAGTCGCGAGGCGGCTCCGCGGGTTTCGTGGGCTCGTCGGGTTCGGCCGCGGGTTGGGCTGCGGCCCGTTCCGGCGCGGTAGCTTCCTCCACGTCCTTCATCGGCTCGGTCTCCCCGGATTGTTCCAATGCCTCGTCCGTTTCGGAAGGCGGAGTGTCCGTAGACTCGGAAGGGAGCGGCTCCTCGACGTTCGATGGCTCTGTGGACGCGGCTGGGCTCCTGCAGCCCAGCGCTAGGGTGAAGACGCAACAAACGATGAGGCGAGCGACAGCCGCTGTGCATGCTTCGATCACTCGGCCGGGACCTCGACCCGATGTTCCACTGCGAGGGCTTCTAGTGCTTTCGTGTAAGGTCTGGCGCGGCGCTCGGCAAAGCCGTCAATTAGAAAACCCATCGCCCCGATCAAGATGAGTGCTGGGCCGACTCCGTGCGCCCAATCCGACTTCAGGCCGAAGCGTAGCCCGAGACCGACCAGCACCAGGACGGTCCACATCCCGATGTAGGTCGGCCAGTTGGCATTGACCTTTTGCATACGCGGTAGCTCATCGGCCAGCATGGCGCCGGGGTCACGTTGGAATTCGGATTCGATCGCCGAAACCTGCCCGGCTGTTCGGAGACCAACCGCGGCCCCCACGGCGATCGCGAAGGCACCGAACACGATTAGAGGCATAGCCAGACCCCAGGCGAAGCCGCCGCGCTCGGCGCGAAGTGTCACCGCGGCAAACGCCAACATCGCAACGCCGATTGGGACGATGAAGTAGAGCGATTCAACGCGCTCGCCGCGGAAGTAGGCGTGCATGATCTCGAGGAAAGGCATCGATGCTCTTTGGTCTCTCACAGGGCGCCGGTCGCAGTCAAGACCCAAGCGGAACCGACGGATGCAGCTGGCGCGCGTACCCGGCTACGCTCGGACTTCATCTCTAGAGGCCGTTGAGCTGCTGCAGCTCCGTGGCATAGTGATCCGCGGCCTTCGCCCGTCCCATCTGCTGGTTGTAGCCGGCGAGGAGCTGGAGGACGTCTCGGTTTGCCGGGTAGCGCTCGCGCATTCGCTCCAGCGTGCGGAGGGAAGCTTCGCGCCGTCCTCCGTCAAACTGGGCAACGGCGTAGACGTAGCCGAAGCGGATCGTTTCAGGTCGCGTCTCGTATGCGCGGCGAAGGTGTACCAAGGCCTCCGAGTGGCGTCCCAAGCGAACCAAGGTGAGGCCCAGCGCGAACTCGACTGCGGCTCGATCCGCCGCCCTATTCAACCCTTCGCGAAGGGTCGACTCGGCCTCGTGGTCACTCTCTCGAGATCGATAGAGATCCGCAAGGTTGACGTAGGCCGCGGTAAACGTCGGGTCGATGTCGAGCGCCTCGCGGAGATTCTCCTCCGCGTGCTTGAAGTCGCCGGCCAACATTGCGACGTGTGCCATGTCGACCAAGCCTTCGCCCCGATCCGTGTTGAACGAACGGGCCTCGATATACTCCGCGGTCGCGCTCTTCAGTGCGGCGCGATCAGGTGCGCTCCAATCGCCTGCACGCACACCGAGCACGGCGGCAACCGCTTCGACCCGAACCGATCGCGCTTTGTCCCGTAGCAACGGACGTACGACTTCGACCCGCTGTTCGGGCGGCAGGTCTCGCGCAGCCACCGCGACCGAGCGTCGAACGATCGGACTTGCGTCGCTGCTGGCGCGCATCAATAAAGCGGGGAGCGCTGGAGATCCGAGATTGCGGAGCTCGAGGACTGCCGTTGCCCGAACGATGGCTGGCGCTTTGCCCACCGCGACCAGCTCCACGAGGCCCGGCTCGCCTTCCGGTCGTTGCGTGCGGGCTGCGTGAAGCGCATCTGCAAACGGATGCTCAACGCGGCTATCGAAGCGTTTGGCGATCTCTCGTTCAGCCCAGCTCGCGCTCTTGCCCGCATGGCAATCGGTGCAGGCATCCGGCGCGCCGAGTTTGGCGGCAAGCGCTGGGCGCGGAATGCCGAACCGGTGATCGGCTCGGTCATCGTTCACCATGTACGTGCGCTCAGGCATGTGGCAGTCGGTACAAAGGCTTCCTGGGGTCCCCGCCTCGTGAAAAAGATGCTTCGCGGTGTCGTAGACGTCGGCCTGATGGCAGCGGCTGCACAAGGCATTGCCATCGAAGCGAAGCTTCGTGCTGTGGCCATCGTGGCAGTCACTGCAAATGACGCCGGCGGCGTGCATTTTGCTCTGGAGGAACGAGCCGTAGACGTAGACCTCGTCTCGGATCTGACCGTCGTCGAAGTAAAGCAACTCGTCGAGCGCCGCGACACGGTAGCGATCGTGGTAGCTAGTGCTCCGGCCCCCTAGATCGGCCCGTCGAGAATGGCAGGGCGCGCAGGTTTCGGTTTCATCACTCGGCTGCGACCTGCTCAGCGATGCGATGGATTTGCCTTCGCCAAACGACCAAATGCGCTCGGCGGGCGCCGGAAGTCGCCGATCGAAGCCTGCATTCGCCGGAAGAGAGTCTTTTGCAGCACCGGCCGCCTCGGCGAGCTCGACGTGTCGAGACCCGGCGCCGTGGCAGGCCTCGCAGCCGACGTCGATCTCGAAGTACTCGGTCGAATAGCGCTTGGTCGAGCGATCGTAGTTCTTCTTGAGCGCCGTCGAATGACAGTCGGCGCAGGAGTAGTTCCAATTGTAGCTGGGTGCGGTCCAGTGTAGGGCGTCGCCCGGCTCCACGTATTCGTCTGGTTGCAGGTGAAACCAGCGCTGGCCGCCCTGCTCTTTCAGCCGCGTATCCCAGGCAAACAAGAACGACTGAAGACGTCCGGGCTCGATCTCTACGAGGTACTGTTGCAGCGGTTCGACACCGAAGGTGTAGATGACGGGAAAGCGCCCGCGTTCACCATCTGCGCCCACCGCTTCCACGAAGAATGCATCACCTTCGCGAACGAAGCGGGCGGTCTCTTTGAAATGCTTGACCTTCACATCGTTGAAGTTGCCGAGCACCGTCTCCGGCGTGGCCTTCTGCATGGCGAGATCATGATGCGAGCCGAGCCAGGCCCCATGCTGTGCCTCGTGGCATGAAGCGCATTTTGGGGTGCCCACATAGCTCGCAGGCCCCTCGGGCGCGGGTGCCACGCCTGCTGGTGCCGGCCTCGGATCAGACGTCGCAATTCGATCTTCCGTCTTG
>Ga0316201_10002418_pt1 | contig 13297 bp, 7 predicted proteins | sample CS6wburrow_MG_FD_204516 | JGI IMG/M metagenome (GOLD analysis project Ga0316201, IMG submission 204516) | Coastal sediment microbial communities from Delaware Bay, Delaware, United States - CS-6 worm burrow | ecosystem: Environmental > Aquatic > Marine > Coastal > Sediment | place: USA: Delaware... | reverse complement strand
CCTGCGACCCGCCGCAATACGCCACGATGAATCGGAAAATGGACCTTGAGATCGCTGATCTGCAACAAGGCTTCTCCGGCATCGGGCACCGCTACCGACGACAGAGCCACAACCGACCCTTTGTCTGTGACCTGTTCCGGCTGAAGATGACAGCGATAACCGGCGTCCGCCGGACCGCGCCAGGGAGGCAGCTGCCCGTGACAGGTTTCATAGGCCAGATCGCAACGATCGGAAAACCGGCAATGCGTGAATACCTGGTCCAGCGGCGGCACGATACCGGCGATCACGTCGAGCCCCTCGTGACGCTTCTCGGCTTTCGGCAGTGAACGGAACAGCTTGCGGCTGTACGGGTGCAGCGGACGTTCGAAAAACGCGCGCGCGTCGTTGATTTCCATCAGCTGTCCGGCATACATGACACCGACACGGTCCGCCATCTCGGCGACGACACCCAGATCGTGGGTGATCAACAGGATGCCCATGCCGGTTTCGCGCTGTAGCCGCTTGAGCAGATCCAGCACCTGCGCCTGGATGGTCACATCGAGCGCGGTCGTCGGTTCGTCCGCAATCAACAGCTCGGGGCGGCCGGCCAACGCCATTGCGATCATCACGCGTTGTTTCATACCGCCGGACAGCTGGTGCGGATATTCGTTCACGCGCCGCTGAGGGTCTGGAATGCCCACCTCGCGAAACAATTCCAGCACCCGCTCATCGACCCGCTCCCTGCTCTCCGGGTCATGCAGGCGGACGGCCTCTGCGACCTGCTCGCCCGCGGTCATGACCGGGTTCAGCGACGTCATCGGCTCCTGGAAGATCATGCCGATGCGCCCACCACGTTCACGACGCATCTCGGCCTCGGACAGGCTGCGCAGGGACTGGCCATCTAGCAACACGTCACCCGCAACGATTCGGCCGGAACTCGGGAGCAGACGCATCATCGACAAGGCGATCATCGACTTGCCGCAACCCGATTCACCGAGCAGCACGAAGGTCTCGCCGCGGCGTATATCGAAGCTGACACCATCGACCGCGCGCACCGGCCTGCTTGCGCTCGCCAGGTGGGTGGACAGACCCTGTACTGACAGCAGCGGCACTGCCGCATCGCTGGACGGGTTCACTGCCACGTCGCTGGTAGTCATCGTTGTTGCCTCAGGCGCGGATCGAACGCGTCCCGTACGACATCGGAAAACAGATTCGCCGCCAACACCAGGGTAAACATGAAGCTGAACGCAGCCAGCAGCGACCACCAGACCACCGGCTCACGCGCCAGTTCGAGACGCGCACCGTTGATCATGTTGCCCCAACTGTTGGTGGCCGGGTCGACACCGATGTTGATGTACGAAAGCACCGCTTCGGCCAGTACCAGACCGCTGAAATCCAGCACGATCGTAATCAGCACGATATGCATCACATTGGGCAGCACGTGCCTCAGCAGAATGCGGAAATTGTTCACACCGAACGCCCGCGCCGCCTGTACATACTCGAGCTCGCGCAGCTTGAGCGCCTCGCCGCGCAACAATCGACACAGCGACGTCCAGCTCGTCACACCCAGAATCAGGCACAAGAACAACAAGCGCAGATCGGCACGCTCGGTCAGGCTGTTGAACTGGTCGGCGTTGTTGCTCATGTAGATCTGCATCATCAACACCGCCGCGGCTATCAACAGCACGCCGGGGATCGAGTTCAGCGTCGTGTAGAGATACTGAATGACGTCGTCGACCCAGCCGCGGAAATAACCGGCCATGATTCCCAGCAGAATGGCCGCGGGCAACATCACCAGGGTGGTCAGGGTTCCGATGATCAAACCGGTACGAATGCTCTTCAATGACTGGAAGAAAACGTCCTCGCCGACCTTGTCTGTACCCAGCACGTGGTAATAAGCGGACAACTCCCACAGCGCGCCGAGCAGCGCGCACATGCCAAGCGCGGTCCAGGCGCCGACATGCCAGGGTTGCGGCAGGCGCCCGCGCAGCAGAGCCAGCATACGCTCAGAACGGAACCGGCACATGACCGCGATCAACAGCAGCCAGAACAGCGCGCCCTTGCCTGCGCCGACCAGGCCTTTCGATGCGATGTCGACGCCTCTACCGCTGCCGTCGGCGTCGAGGTGGAAACCCGCATGCTTCAGGCGCGGATAGTCGCGGATGCTGCTGCCGTCGTCCTGTGCAATCGTCTCTTTGCTGAAAAGGTGCAGCGCGAATGGTGCCGAGTAGGTTTTCTCGCGCTGCGTGCGCAAGGGTCCGGCGATCACGTCGAACAGGCTCAGCACCTCGGTGGAGTAGACGGGCTCACCGTCATCATTGCTACCCGCCTGCGGATTGAAATGCACCGTATCCAGCAGGCCAATGACGATATAGAACAACAGTACGACCATGGTGGCCTGACCGGTCCGGCTGTCGGATACGCGTCGCCACGGCATCATCAGGTGTTCGTGCTGACGCGTGTACCAGACGCCGGCTGCGATCAGCACCAGCAACAGATACACCAGTGCGTCGGTCCACAAGACTACGGGTTGCAAGGCCATTGTCAGTCCAACCTCACCCGCGGATCAACGATCGTGTACGAGATATCGGTCAACAGCAGACCGATGATGTACAGAACCGCGCCCAGAAAAACCATGGCCCGGACGATGGCGAAATCCTGATTGCTGATGGCATCGATCGTATAACTGCCAAGACCCGGTATGCCGAAAAACGATTCGACCAGGAGGCTGCCAATGAACAGCAGCGGCAACACCACGACCACGCCGGTCAGGATGGGTATCAGCGCATTGCGCAGCACGTGCCGGAACAGAACCCAGTGCTCCGACAATCCCTTGGCCCGCGCGGAGCGCACATAGTCACGATGGATTTCCTCGAGGAACAGTGTGCGATACCAACGGGTGCCCGAGCCGATACCACCGATCACGCCGACGATCACCGGCAGCACCATGAATTTCCATGCATGCAGGCCCGTGTCATAGCCGGAGATAGGCACCAGGTTGAGTAACTTGCCGACCAGAAACTGGCCGCCGATGATGTAGAACAGCCCCGAGATGGACATCATCGCGACGCACACGACCACGCCCCAGAAATCCAGGTATGTCGCGCGAAAGAAGGCCAGCAACAGCGCAAACGTAATATTGATCGCCAGGCCGACGAGCAGTGTCGGCACCGCGATTGCCAGGCTAGGCCACATGCGCTGCGAGATGTCATGACCGATATCCCGGCCGCTGTCCGACTGACCGAATTCGAACAAAAACAGCTTGACCGACTTCTCGAACAGAATCGTATCGGTGAACACGGCCCCGCCCTGTGCGGCCTGATTGATCAACAGCGGCCTGTCGTAGCCGTGGTCTTCTTTCCAGGCCTCTATCGCCTGGTCGGTCACGCGTTTACCGCCCAGGTGCATACGCGCCATGTCTTCCGGTGAATTAACTACGAAGAACAACACGAAGGTCAGCGCGTTTACGCCAATCAGAATCGGTATCGCGTACAACAGGCGTCTGAGAATGTAGGCACTCACAGTGCACGACTCCTTTCGCGGGCCCGGAAACCACGCACCGCCGGAATAATCGAAATCACCAGCACGGTGAACAGCAGCGCTATGGGCCACAGCACAGCCTGGTTCCAACGCCGCTGCGCCGCAGCGCGCGCCTCGCCGTCGACCCGCTTGTACTTCAGCGTATTGTTCGCCATCAGGTGTGGTTTGGCGTTGCGATACCACGCATGATGCAGACTGAATGCCTTGGGAAAGAAACCGAACAGCCACGGCGACTCGTGGCGCAGGATTTCGACCATACGATCAATCACCTGCTGGCGCTCGGCACCATTGGGCATGTCTTTCATCTGCAGGAACAGATTGTCGAATTCCCTGTTGCTGAAGTTCGAAGCATTCTCGCCTTTCGACTCGACCTTGCCATTCGGACCATAAAGCAAAAAGAAAAAGTTCTCGGGATCCGGGTAGTCCGCATTCCAGCCCCAAGTGTAGATCTGCGCCGTCCCCTTCAGCATTTTTTCCTGAAAGCGGTTGTAGTCGGTCGAGCGTATAACCAGCTCGATGCCGAGCTTGTCCAACTGCTTGCGATACCACTGCAGCATCGACTTGCTGTCCGGCCCGGCGGCCGGGGTATCGTAGTACAGAATCAGTGGACCGCCCGTTGCCGGGTCGCGGCCGTCTTCATAGCCGGCTTCGGCCAGCAGCCGATTCGCCTCATCGACGCTGCGCCGTTGCAGCTCACCATGCTGCCAGCGATGGGTAACAGGATTAATCCCCGCCTCGCCGGAGCGGTTCCCGAATATCCCGGGCGGCAGCGGCCCCTGGGCCACTTCGCCTCGACCGTTTCTAAAAATCGATATGAATTCCTCAAAATCGATGGCGATCGCGATCGCCTGACGCAGCAGGCGTGCGCGCTCACTGTCACCACCAACGACCGGGTCATGCATATTGAAACCGGTATAGAAAACCGACGTTTCGACGGCCGTGCTCAAGCTGATACCACGTTCGCGCATCGATGGCGTGAGCGTCGCCTCGCCTGCGTCGCCGAACTGGACCGCCTGATCAAAGCTGTCCGAACCGATGCCCGAGTTGTCGTAATACCCTTGCAGAAATTTGTTCCATCGTGGTATCGCCTCTTTCTCCAGCGAGTACACCGCCTCCTCGATGAAAGGCATTTCAAGCCCGGCATCGTCCAGCAGTCTTTCATCCAGGTCCTGTTGCGTGCCATCGGTTGGATAGCGTTCGCCATGAAAGTTCGGATTGCGCACGAGCACCATCCGCAGATTGGGGTTGTTCTCGGTCAGCATGAACGGACCGGTGCCGATCGGATACCAATGCAGGTTGATGTTTTTTTCATTCAAACCCGGCTGTCTGTAAAAGCGCTCTGCCTCCCACGGCATCGGCGCAAAGAAATTCATCGCCAGCCAGTATTTGAACTGCGGGTACTTTTTCTCGATACGGATCCTGAACGAGTAACGATCGATCTCCTCGACGCCGCTCATGTCGAACTGGCGCAGATCCAGCCAGGGCCGCCGCCCGGATGCTTTGATCAGAGCATTGTGCGCTGTCTTGGTACGCTTCGCGAAATCAGCGAAACCACGAATATGCTCGGCCATCAGGCTCGCGACCGGCGAATGATTGGGCGTAAACGCGAGGCGCTTGACCTGGTAGACATAGTCGGCAGCCACCAGCTCGCGAGTACCGGTCAGCGTGAAATCACCCAGCACGTTGACGCTCTCGAGTGTCTGCGGATCCAATGGCCAATACACAAACCCGTCGCCGTCGCGCGCCAGCGCGGGATGCGGCTGGTAGCGGATGCCCGGCTGGATGCGCACAATGTAGTCCGTGTAGGCAACTTCCGCAGACGGTGCATCTTTGGACAACAGCGTGCCGTCCGATGCGTAGTGGCGAATCTCGGGAAGCGCACCGGCCGTCAGCGGCACCAGCTCGTAGGGACGGCGCAAATAGTGGTATTGCAGCGGCGGTTCATAGACCTGCGAAATGAACGCCCACTCGTTCGAACTGTAGGACCTCGCCGGATCAAGGTGTTTCGGCCGCTCTGAAAACGAGCTGTAGAACACCGGCCGCTCGGCAGCACCTGCGCGGTATGGATCATTCCAGGCCTGGCGCTCACAGCCTGCCAGCACACCGAGCATCATCAACAGCAGCAACAGCAGCAACAGCGGTACACAGCCCGCTTTCGGCGCCGCTTTGAATGCATTGGTGCTTTGGGTTAATTTACACGCCATTCTTTGATCACGTTGCTTTCTGCTGCGGGAACCGGCCGCCGGCCGTTCGATCATGGCACCGCAACGTTTTTCTGTCAGCCGGTTTGTTCTCCACAACCGACAACTTGAGGAACTTTATATGGGATTTTTGCAGAACAAGCGCGCGCTCATCGTCGGGGTGGCGAGCAACCGTTCGATCGCTTACGGGATCGCAGCCGCGATGCGCCGGGAAGGCGCCGAACTGGCATTCACCTACCAGGGCGAGAAACTGCAAAAACGCGTCACCGGTTTCGCCGGGGAGTTCGGTTCTGACATCGTGCTGCCGCTCGACGTCAGCAGTGATGACGAAATCACAGCGGTTTTCGACGAGCTCGGCAAACGCTGGGACGGCCTTGACTGCCTGATTCACTCTGTAGGTTTCGCCCCGCGTGACCAGTTGGAAGGAACGTACATAGACGCGGTCACGCGCGAAGGGTTCCGCATCGCCCACGATATCAGCGCCTACAGCCTCGCCGCGCTGGCCAAGGCTGGACGCAGCATGATGCAGGGCAGAAACGCGTCAATCGTCACCATGAGCTATCTGGGCGCGGTGCGGACCGTGCCCAACTACAACGTCATGGGCGTCGCCAAGGCCGCCCTGGAGGCCAATGTCCGTTACCTGGCCGATTCGATGGGACCTGAGGGAACGCGGGTCAATGCGGTATCGGCCGGACCGATCCGGACGCTGGCCGCGTCGGGCATCGCCGGTTTCCGCGGCATGCTGGCAGAAGCCGAGCAGAAAACGCCGTTACGCCGTAACGTAACCATCGACGAGGTAGGAAACGCGACCGCTTTTCTGTGCTCCGACCTTGCCTCGGGTATCACCGGCGACGTGCTCTACGTCGACTCCGGCTACCACATTCTCGGCATGGCCTGACAGCGTCACGGCTCCACAACGAAAAAAGCGGCCTGATGGCCGCTTTTTTTTCTGCACCAGCCTTTATTCGCTGATCGGCTTTTTCTCTACATCCGCCTGGTCACGCAGACTCTGGGTCACGTAGCGCATCTGGCTCGCCGCAACCTGTCCTGCCATCTGCTCAGCAAGCAGCGGGCGCTCGGCTACAGGCAGCGATTCGAGCGAACCGCCTTTGACATCCGCCAGCTCGATCAGCATGTAATCACCCGTGCCAGAAACCACACCGGTGTAGCGCGCCTGTTCAGACTCCGGCGGCGGCACCTTGAATATCGTTGCCAATACCTCAGCCGGCACAACATCGTTGTCCCTGCCGATGGCTTCGGGTTGGGTGAACTGCCAGGCATTGTCTGCAGCAACCTGCGACAGCGTCTTATCACCGGATTTGAGGCTGGCGATCGCGGCCGCGCCCGTTTCGGCCGCTGCCTGTGACGACTTCTCGTTGCGATACGCCTCTTCGATCAGCGCCAGGTTGTCATCGAATGGCTTGACGCCGGCGGGTTCGTGTTCGGCCACGCGCAGCACGACTGACTGCTGCGCGTTCGATTCAATCAACTCGCTGTTGTGCCCCTCGACCAGCACATCGTCAGCAAACGCCAGATTCAAGACTTTCGGCGAACTCAACGGGCCTTGCAGCCGCGAGTCGCGTGTAATCCAGTCGGTCGTCTGAATCGTCAGCCCCAGCGCTTCGGCTGCCGGCGCCAGGCTGGCGGAATTCTCGTAGGCAGACTCGGCCAGTCGTTCCGCATAATCGAAGTACAGGTTCTCACCCTCGAACTTCTTGTACGCGGCGACAACCTGCTCACGCACGTCTTCGAATCCCGCATCCGATCCGCCACGTGTGTCGGTAACCTGAATGATGTGGAAACCGAAATCGGTGCGAACCAGCTCGCTGATTTCGCCTTTTCCCAGCGCGAAGGCGGCCGTTTCGAACGGCGCCACCATGACGCCTCGCTCCACCCAGCCGAGATCACCACCGTTGTCGGCTGAACCCGGATCATCCGAAAAAGTCTTGGCGAGCGCCGTGAAATCTTCGCCGCCACGCAATCGTTCGAGCACGCTCAGCGCCTCGGCCTGTGCTTCGGCAACCTCGTCGTCGGGGGCACCTGCCGGTACAGAAAACAGAATATGACGCATCGCGCGCTCTTCGCGGGCGACGAATTCCGAGCGGTGGTCTTCGAAGTAACGGCGCAGATTCTCGTCACTGACCTCGATGAACCCGCCCAACGTTTCTGCATCGAGAACCAGGTAGCTGAGCTTGACCCGCTCCGGCGTGCGGAACATGTCCAGGTTGGCGTCATAGAATTCCCGCAGCAGTTCGGGAGTCACGACGACCTGATCCCGGTAGGCGTCCGCCGGGATGCGCGCAAAACTCGCTGTTCGTGTTTCGTCCTGCAGGCGAACACGGGTAGCCATGTCCCATTCGGTAACGAATGCCGATTCGCGAATGCCACTGCGCAACTGACCGACTGCCAGTTCCTGACGAATGGATTGTTCGAACCCGGCACGCGTCATGCCACGATTGCGCACAATGGCATCGTAAGCCTGCTGATCGAAGTGACCGTCGCGTTGGAAAGCGGGGATGGACGCGATGACTCCGCGCGCCTGATCGTCGCTCATGCGCAGATTCCAATCAGCCGCAGTGTCGACCAGGACCTTCTCTTCAATCAAGGCATCGAGCACCTGCGGCTTCAAAATCGCATCGTCGAACATATCGGCGATGTAGTTCTGGCCGAGTGTGGCGCGCATGTTCTCGCGGAACTCTCGCGTCCGCTGGTCCAGCGTGCGCTGAGTGACGGGGTCACCGTTGATGACGGCGACTTCAGGTTCGACGCCAACGCCGAGATATTCCTGTATGCCCCAAAGGGCGAACGGAATACTGATCAGAATGACGATCGCCCAGGCAATCCATCCCTGGGCTTTTTCTCGAATGGCCTGCAGCATGGTCGTTGAGTCTTTTTTTACGCAGCTTTGAAAGAAAAACGGGGTATCGAATGATACCCCGTTTGTTCTGGTAGTTGGCGGAGTGGACGGGACTCGAACCCGCGACCCCCGGCGTGACAGGCCGGTATTCTAACCAACTGAACTACCACTCCTAATATCGTGGTGGGTGCTGCAGGGATCGAACCTGCGACCCTCGCCTTGTAAGGGCGATGCTCTCCCAGCTGAGCTAAGCACCCCGCTTACGAGGCGCGCTAGTTTACTGCGTCTTTGAAGGCTTTGCCAGCCTTAAATGCAGGCGTTTTGGATGCGGCAATTTCAATCGCCATGCCGGTTTTCGGGTTGCGACCGGTACGAGCCGCACGCTCGCGCAGCAAAAAGGTACCGAAGCCGACAATAGATACCGGGTCGTCATTCTTGACAGATGCGGTGATGGCATCGATGAGACCATCTAACGCTCGACCGGCCGCTGCTTTGGAGATGTCAGCGGAATCGGCCATGGCCTCGATTAGATCAGATTTGTTCATGTGGACGGAGCCCCCTCTTGAGAAATACAACCATGTCCCTGTTGTTGGCTGTGATTTGGTGAAATCGGAATTGCCGGTGTGGCTGAGTGTTCTTTTTAGCGCGCCGCTTTATAGCAGTCGCACGAAATTAGTGTCAAGCAGGTCGGCGCTTGTGCCGCGCCGACCTGCTACGCACGTAGTTCTACCAGCGTTGCTTACGGAGTTCAATGATGACGAAGCGCATCTATGCTGTCGTCTGCTTCTTCATCGCTGCTGTCGGATGATTTGACTTCTTTCTTGTCTTGTTGAACGCGCGGTTTCGGGCGCTCAGCCAAGGCAATATCGAGAACCTCGTCAATCCAGCGTACTGGCCGAATATCAAGGTTTTGTTTGATGTTCTTGGGAATCTCGACGAGATCGCGTTCGTTTTCTTCAGGGATGAGTACCGTCTGAATGCCACCACGGTGTGCGGCCAGCAGTTTTTCCTTCAGACCGCCAATCGGCAACACCTCACCCCGCAACGTGATCTCACCGGTCATCGCAACATCGGCACGAACGGGGATTCCGGTCAGTGCTGACGCAAGCGACGTGGCCATGCCGATACCCGCGCTCGGTCCATCCTTGGGCGTGGCGCCTTCCGGCACGTGGATATGTACATCGAGCTTCTGATAGAAGTCATCATCCAGACCCAGGGCGACTGCACGACTGCGAATCACGGTCATCGCCGCCTGGATGGACTCTTTCATCACGTCGCCCAACTGGCCGGTGTGCGTCAGGCGACCCTTGCCGGTTGTCAATGCGGTCTCGATGCGCAGCAGTTCGCCGCCGACCTCGGTCCACGCAAGACCGGTGACCTGCCCCACCTGGTCGTGCTCGTCGGCACGTCCGTAGCGGAAGCGTTGCACGCCCAGATACTTCCCAAGGTTCTTCGGCGTAACGGTCACGCCTTTGCCCTTGTTGCTATCGAGCAAGACATCCTTGACGACCTTGCGGCAAATCTTGGATATCTCGCGTTCAAGATTTCGCACGCCGGCCTCTCGGGTGTAGTAACGCACGATATCGCGCACCGCACTCTCACGGATCGTCAGTTCGTTATCCTTTAATCCGTTGTGCTTTCTCTGCTTCAGAATCAGGTAATTCTCGGCGATGCTGACTTTTTCGTCCTCGGTGTAGCCGGACAGACGAATGACTTCCATACGATCGAGCAGAGCCGGTGGGATGTTCATGCTGTTGGCCGTGGCGACGAACATGACCTCGGACAGATCGAAGTCGACTTCGAGGTAGTGGTCCTGGAAGGTGTGGTTCTGTTCCGGGTCAAGAACCTCGAGCAGCGCGGACGCCGGATCACCCCGAAAATCCATGGCCATCTTGTCGATCTCGTCGAGCAGGAAGAACGGGTTTTTGGTCCCCGACTTGGTCAGGTTCTGCACAATCTTGCCCGGCATCGCACCGATGTAGGTACGACGATGACCGCGTATCTCGGCTTCGTCGCGCACACCGCCGAGCGCCATACGGATGAACTTGCGGTTTGTCGCGCGCGCGATCGACTGGCCGAGCGAGGTCTTTCCCACGCCGGGCGGCCCAACCAGGCAAAGTATCGGCCCTTTGAGTTTGCGCACACGCTGCTGTACGGCGAGATACTCCAGAATGCGCTCCTTCACCTTCTCCAGGCCGAAGTGATCCGCATCGAGGACCTCCTCGGCTTTGGTAATGTCGTTGCGCACCTTGCTGCGCTTTTTCCATGGAACGCTGACCAAGGCATCGACATAGTTGCGCACGACCGTCGCCTCTGCGGACATCGGTGACATCAGTTTGAGTTTGTTCAGCTCCGCAGTCGCCTTGCTCTTGGCCTCTTTGCTCATGCCGGCCTTTTCGATCTTTTCGGCCAGGTCCTCGAGCTCATTGGGCGCATCGTCCAACTCGCCCAGTTCCTTCTGAATCGCCTTCATCTGCTCGTTCAGATAGTACTCGCGCTGATTCTTTTCCATCTGGCGCTTGACCCGACCGCGGATGCGCTTTTCCATCTGGAGGATGTCGTTCTCGCCCTCCATCAGCGCCATCAGATGCTCGATGCGCTCGCGCACGTTGTACATCTCGAGGACGTGCTGTTTCTCGTCGAGTTTAAGGGCCATGTGCGCGGCCATCGTGTCGGCGAGCCGCGAGGCGTCGTCAATACTGGCCAGCGACGTCAGCACCTCGGGTGGCACCTTTTTGTTCAGTTTGACGTACTGGTCGAACAGCGCGGTCGCAGAGCGCATCAGTACTTCCATCTCGCGTTCCGGGAGTTCGAGCACGTCTGCCGCAGCATCGATCTCGGCCGTGTAGTACTCGTCGACCTCCGCGATCGACTTGATCGCCGCACGCTCTCCGCCCTCGACAAGCACCTTGACCGTACCGTCAGGCAGTTTGAGCAACTGCAGAATGCTGGCCAGCGTGCCGATCTCGTACATATCGGACGGCTGCGGCTCGTCGACATCCGCGCTCTTTTGCGCAATCAGCAGGATTTGCTTGTTGTCGGCCATCGCAGCGTCCAGCGCCTTGATCGACTTCTCACGCCCCACAAACAGCGGGATGACCATGTGCGGATAAACAACGACATCTCGCAACGGGAGAACCGGAACGGCGCTCGGCATGTCACCTCGCACGCTGACGGTCATATCTTCCTGTCCCATTACTTACCTCCGTAGCCGCCGGTAGGTGCGGCAAGTTAGCTGGCAACGATGTCGCCGTGCTTGATAAATGGATAACGCTGTCACGGAACATGCGGGCTGGTCCGTTGAAAATCAACCGGTGTAAAGCTGCGTATTCTTGAATCGAGGTGGCGGAGAGCGAGCGGCGCTGTGTGGCGCGTTCGGGCGGCGGTTCTGAGTTCCGGGAATCGTCCCGGTCGATACAGCAGGAAGACAGCGCAGAACAGGCACGGCCGCCGCACGAGGGGTGGCCGTGTGGTGCGCCGTATCGCTTAATCCGAGGCGGCAAGCTGCCTCTGTTCTGCCCCACCGCCAAAAATGACGAGGGGCGCGGATTCGCCGCTGATAACGGTTTCGTCCACCACGACCTTGCTGACATCTTCGAGCGAAGGCAGGTCGTACATGGTGTCCAGCAGAACCTGCTCAAGTATCGTGCGCAATCCACGGGCGCCGGTCTTGCGCTCCATGGCACGGCGAGCGATCGCAAGCAGCGCGTCTTCACGTATCTCAAGCTCTGCGCCTTCCATTTCAAACAGCCGCTGATACTGCTTGATCAGTGCGTTTTTCGGCTGGGTCAGAATCTTGACGAGCGCGTCCTCGTCCAGTTCCTCGAGCGTCGCGACAACCGGTAGACGACCGACGAACTCCGGTATGAGGCCGTAGTGGATCAGATCCTCTGGTTCGACGTTGCTGAGGATCTCACCAACTTTGCGGTTGTCTTCCTTGCTGCGAACCTCGGCGGAGAACCCGATTCCGCCTTTCTCGGAGCGATCGCGGATGACTTTGTCCAGACCTGCGAACGCACCGCCGACGACAAACAGGATGTTCGAGGTATCGACCTGCAAAAACTCCTGCTGCGGATGCTTGCGGCCACCCTGGGGAGGCACTGAGGCAACCGTTCCCTCGATCAGCTTCAGCAGTGCCTGCTGAACGCCCTCGCCCGACACGTCGCGGGTGATCGAAGGGTTGTCCGACTTGCGGGAAATCTTGTCGATCTCGTCGATATAGACGATACCCGACTGTGCCTTCTCGACGTCGTAATCGCACTTCTGCAGGAGCTTCTGGATGATGTTTTCGACGTCCTCACCGACATAACCTGCTTCGGTCAGCGTGGTCGCGTCGGCGATCGTAAACGGAACGTTGAGGAGCCGCGCCAGTGTTTCAGCCAGCAGCGTCTTGCCCGAACCGGTCGGGCCGATAAGCAGAATGTTGCTCTTGGCGATCTCGACGTCGTCGTTTTTGCCCTTCGCTTCGAGTCGCTTGTAGTGGTTATACACCGCGACCGACAGGACTTTTTTGGCGCGCGACTGGCCAATCACGTACTGATCGAGTGTCGTGTTGATTTCCTGCGGAATCGGCAGCTTGTCGCTCGACTCGCCAACGCTCTCCTGCATCTCTTCGCGGATGATGTCGTTGCACAGTTCGACGCATTCGTCGCAGATGAAAACCGAGGGGCCCGCAATGAGCTTGCGCACCTCGTGCTGACTCTTTCCGCAAAACGAGCAG
>Ga0316201_10002417_pt1 | contig 13298 bp, 7 predicted proteins | sample CS6wburrow_MG_FD_204516 | JGI IMG/M metagenome (GOLD analysis project Ga0316201, IMG submission 204516) | Coastal sediment microbial communities from Delaware Bay, Delaware, United States - CS-6 worm burrow | ecosystem: Environmental > Aquatic > Marine > Coastal > Sediment | place: USA: Delaware... | reverse complement strand
CTGTATCGCGATGTTCGACAGCGTCAGCGCAAAGCGGAAGTGCCTGGTATCGATGGAAGCGGGCCGGGCTGAACTCCATGAACGTCACGGAAATGCGATGGCAGGTTGTTGTGTTCTGGAGGAGATCGACGGGCGCGAGTGCCTGGTGCTTTATGATGGGGAAACCCGGATGCCGCTGATGGCCCCGGACTCGATACCGGCCAGCTTTGGTGGCACTGCGCGATTCATGATAAGCAATGCGATGCACGCCGTGACGGCGAGCTACCTGTCCGGTGTGGGTGTCGATATCATCAATTCCGCGATGAGCAGTTTTCTGGCCAGTTACCAAACGACACCGGGCCGTTTGAATGTATTCGATGAACTGCCGTTTCGAGTCATCATGGATTTTGCACACAACCCGGACGGTATGCGCCGAATTTGCGAGTTCATCGACTTGCAGGATGTGCCGGGCCGCAAGATAGTGGCATTTGCCGGATCCGTTACCAGGACAGATGAGACCATAAGACGCATGGGGCAATCCATTGCCGGTCATTTTGACTTTTACTTTTGCAAGGAACACGTACGTTCTGACGGTACGCAACCCAGGCGTGTCGCGAAGATTTTACAACGGGGCCTGATGGACAAAGGGGTTGCCGAAAACCAGACCGCGATAAAAGATCGGGGCAAGGATGTGTTTTTTGAGATTTTTGATTTTTGTCAGCCCGGTGATCTTCTCATGGTGCTGTTGGGCCATGTTGAAAAACATCACCTGCCCGGCTATATCAGCGAGTACGCCAACGTCTTGAAAAAGGGTGAAGAGATTGAAAACAGCTTGCCTGAATGACTAACCGGCGCTGAGAAACTGCTCCCGTATTTATGTAAAGCAGTGTAAATCGGGGTCGCTTAAACTACTATGTTGTTGTCCGAGAAAATGAATAACCGAATATGTATGACCTGTTAATTACGTTTTTCGTAATCGCCATCCTGTTTTCATTCCTGTGTTCCCTGCTGGAGGCCGTGTTGCTTAGCATCACGCCTTCCTATGCACAATTGAAGTTACAACAAGGTGGACTCATAGGGCGGGAGCTCGAGGCTTTCAAATCCAATATTGACCGGCCCCTGGCCGCCATCCTGACGCTCAATACCATCGCCCATACCGTGGGTGCGATCGGGGTGGGTGAGCAGGCCACCAGGATATGGGCAGACTCGAACCCCATGATCACCGGTGTAATAGTGCCTACTGTGATGGTTCTCGGTATTTTGATCCTGTCGGAAATTATTCCCAAGACACTGGGCGCCAACCACTGGCAAAAACTGGTACCGTTCACGGTATCCACACTCAAGGTAATTATATTCCTGCTTTATCCGCTGGTCTGGGTCAGCCAGAGCATAACCGGTGTGCTGAAAAAGGATAAATTGCAAAGCGTGTTTTCCCGTTCCGAGTTTTTGGCCCTGGCCGAGCTTGGTGTCTCGGAGGGCATTGTTGAGAAGCAGGATTCGGAAATTATCCGTAACCTGTTGCGCATGCAATCCGTGAGGGTCAAAGACATCATGACGCCTCGTACCGTCGTCAGGGTCGCATCCGAGGACCAAGCCATCAAGGAGTTCTACAAGAGCGCCGGTACTTTGCCTTTTTCACGGATTCCCCTTTACGAAGGCACGGTGAAAGAACACATATCCGGTTATTGCCTGAAAGCCGAACTGCTTGAATACCTGGTACACGGCAAGGGTGACTCTCCGATGAGCGCCATTAAGCGTAACATTACGGCAGTGCATGAATTCTTTCCGATTTCGGATATGTTCAATCACTTTTTGAAAGAACGCGAACATCTTGCTCTGATAGTGGATGAATACGGTGGTATGGCGGGTCTTGTAACGATGGAAGATGTCATGGAAACGCTGCTGGGTATGGAAATTACGGATGAATATGACAAAACCACGGACATGCAGGCACTGGCGCGTAAAAATTGGGAGAAACGTGCCCGGCGTATCGGCCTGATCGACGATGACGTTGAAGTGCCTGTTTCGTCGAGTGACGCCCCGCGCAGGCCAGCCCAGCAACCGGTTGATCTTAAGTAGCAGGTCCTGGCCGCGTCCGCTATTTGCTCCGTATACGCTTCGCTCAGGTGGGTGCATGGTGTAAAATCAAGCCGTTGTTCCGGCACTCCATCCCGGGTGTGTTCACAGTAAATTTGTCAAACCAGGGGATACAAAAAATGGCCACAGTAATCCAGCAAAACCACCTGATCGAAAGCGTAGCCGATGCCCTCCAGTACATTTCCTACTATCATCCAGTTGACTTCATACAGGCCTTGAACAAGGCCTATGAGAAGGAGGCGAACCCGGCCGCCAAAGACGCCATGGCGCAGATTTTAATCAACTCGCGCATGTGCGCCGAGGGCCACCGGCCGATCTGCCAGGATACGGGTATTGTCACCGCCTTTCTGAACGTTGGCATGGATGTCCGGTGGCAGGGTGATATGAGTGTCACCGACATGGTCAACGAAGGTGTCAGACGCGCCTACATGAACCCGGACAACAAGCTGCGCGCCTCTATCCTCGAAGATCCGGATGGCGCGCGCCGCAATACCGGTGACAACACACCGTGCGTGGTTCACTACCAACTCGTGCCGGGCGACAAGCTCGAGGTGCACCTGGCTGCCAAGGGCGGCGGATCCGAGGCCAAGTCCAAGTTTGCGATGCTTAATCCTTCCGATTCCCTCGTCGACTGGGTGCTGAGCATGGTGCCGGTCATGGGCGCCGGATGGTGTCCGCCAGGTATGCTTGGTATCGGTATCGGCGGTACCGCTGAGAAAGCCATGATGATGGCCAAGGAGGCCCTGCTGGATCCGATCGACATCCAGGAGTTGAAGGATAAAGGCGCCACGACGCGGGCGGAAGAATTGCGCCTGGAATTGTACGACCGCATCAACGCGCTGGGCATCGGTGCGCAGGGTCTCGGCGGTTTGACCACCGTGCTTGATGTCAAGGTCAGGGATTTCCCAACCCACGCGGCCAACAAGGCCATTGCGATGATTCCCAACTGCGCGGCGACACGGCATACGCATTTCGTGCTGGATGGCTCCGGCCCCGCCCACCTGAGGGCGCCGAGCCTGGATGACTGGCCCGAAGTCACACGTGAAGCGGGCGGCGATGTCAGGCGGGTCAATCTCGATACCGTCACACGCGAGGAGATAAAGGAATGGAAACCCGGTGACACCCTGTTGCTGAACGGCAAAATGCTGACCGGCCGGGATGCGGCGCATAAGAAGATGGTCGACATGATGGCCGCCGGCGAAGAATTGCCCGTCGACCTGACCGGGCGTTTCATTTATTACGTGGGCCCGGTGGACCCGGTCCGCGACGAAGTGGTTGGTCCGGCAGGCCCGACCACGGCGACCCGCATGGACAAGTTCACCCGCACCATGCTGGAAAAAACCGGCTTGATGGGTATGGTTGGCAAGGCTGAGCGTGGCCCGGCTGCGATCGAAGCCATTCGTGACAACCAGGCTGTCTACCTGATGGCGGTGGGTGGTGCGGCCTACCTGGTGGCGCAGGCCATCAAGGCGTCTAAAGTCCTGGGCTTTCCGGAACTGGGCATGGAGGCAATTTACGAGTTCGAAGTCAGGGATATGCCGGTGACCGTCGCCGTGGATGTCAACGGCGAGTCGGTGCACAAGATCGGTCCGCAGGTCTGGAAGCAGAAGATCGAGCTGGGCGAGGTCTAGTGTATTGTCAACGTTATAAGGTTGACAGTGCTCTAGTTCTGTTTGATTTCACCAGGCGGCCCGTTCCACAAGCTGAGTGTTTGATTCTGGCTTCGAGGTGGCCGCCTGTATAACAATGCTTCTGATACACTCCGTGAATGCATAATAAAAAAACGAATGGTAATAATGGGGGAAGTATTTGGGCGCAAGCATCAAGACTGGCGGCCAAAACGCCAGAGTCGCGCAATCGCTACGTAGACTTTTTGCGGGCCGTATCCATAGGTGCGGTTGTGTTCGGCCACTGGCTGATGGCGGCTCCTTATATTGGCGACGGCAATATTGTCATTACCAGTATGCTCGAACACCAACAGTGGACACGCTGGATGACCTGGGCTTTCCAGGTGATGCCGGTTTTCTTCATGGTGGGCGGTTACTCCAACAGCATTTCATGGCAGTCCGCCCGGCGAAAAGGGCGCAGCTACAACGAATGGCTGCAGCTTCGATTGCAACGTCTGATCGCTCCGGTCCTGCCGTTGATACTGATGTGGATTGTCCTCGCCGCAGGCGCACAGGGACTGGGTTTACGTCCTGCAATGGTAAAGGTTGCGTCGCAAATGGCGCTGATACCGATCTGGTTTCTCGCGGTTTATGTTTTCGTGGTCGTCCTGGTGCCGGTCACCCATAACGCTTGGCAGCGCTATGGTTTTAAGTCATTTGCAGTGCTGGTCGTCGCAGCGGTTGTAAATGACCTGTTATTTTTCGTGGCCGATATGAGGGCTTTGGGCTGGCTCAATTATGCGTTCGTCTGGCTGGCCGTTCATCAACTGGGTTATGCTTGGAAAGACGGCTACATGGCAGGCGCACGCCAGGGCCTTGTATGGATGGCGGGAGGTGTCGCCGTTTTAGCCGGTCTGATTACGCTAGGTCCGTACCCGGTCAGCATGGTCAGTGTTCCGGGACAGGAAATCAGCAATACTCTGCCACCTAAAATTGCCATGCTGGCACTTGGTATTGCGCAGTGCGGCCTGCTGTTGTCCATGGAGGCGCCCATGCGCCGCTGGCTGTCTCGTGCGACTCCCTGGACGGCGGTCGTACTGGTCAACAGTATGATAATGACGGTGTTCCTGTGGCATTTAACCGCCTCGACCCTGGCCATCGGTTGCGCACTCTTGTTCAACAATGCCGGCCTCAATGTGCTGCCGGGCAGCGGCGGTTGGTGGGCGCTAAGACCCGTGTGGCTGTTGGTCTACCTGCTGGCGCTGCTACCCTTCGCCCTCGGTTTCGGGCGGTTTGAACGTGTCGCTGCAGGGGGAGCGCAATATCCATCCTGGAGACTGGTGCTCGCGGCCCTGTTCATCTGTGCCGGGCTGGCATTGCTTGCGCTCGATGGCGTGGTTGGAGGCGGATGGTTCGGATTGCAGGTAACGGTTCTGCTTCTGCCTTTCGCAGGGGCGTTCCTGGCCGGCGTCAACCCATTCAGAAAGGATTCATCACGACAATGAAAGGCGCCGCCGTTGTTTACGCAATCGTTGGTTTTTTTCTCGGTATTTTTCTCGGTCAATCATTTGGTCACTATGGTTTAAACGCCATTGTCGGTGCTGTTCTTGGCGTTGTTTTTGCCCGTTTGGTGCATCTTGAAAAACGTGTCAGACAGCTGGAGTCAGGCCGTCAGAAACTGCAACCGGAAACACCACCGGCGTCGGCCTGGGGCCGGCCGGTTGAACCTGAAGAACCGGCAGCACCCAACACGCCCGGGTCAACGTCGCCATGGCTCGATACACCAGGTGAGACCGCTGCACTCGTCGATACCGCTCCTTCGGGTGAAGCGATACTTCAGCAGAGCCGTGAAGACGAGAGGAAACCTGGTCATCGCGCTGATCCAGAATGGAGGGAGACACCCCGCGTAGTCGGTCCCTCACTGTTACAGGTCATTGTCGGCAAGGTTTCCGGGTGGTTCACCGGCGGCAACGTCCCGGTAAAAGTCGGTGTCATCATTTCCTTTATCGGGGTGGCGTTTTTGCTCAAATACGCGGTCGATCGCCGGTTGCTGGTAATTTCACTGGAGTTCCGGCTGTTGGCCGTGGCGACCGCCGGAATCGCGATGATGCTGGTCGGTTGGCGGCTGCGCGATAAACGAAAGGTCTATGCATTAAGCTTGCAGGGTGGTGGTATCGGGATTCTCTTCCTGACTGTTTTTGCGGCGCTGCGGATCTGGCAGTTATTGCCTCCGGCCGTGTCGTTTTTTCTGCTGGTGGCGCTGACGGTTTGCACCGGCGCCCTGGCGGTCCTACAAAATTCGAGATCGCTGGCCATCCTCGGTGTCGTGGGTGGCTTTCTGGCACCGGTATTGACCTCGACGGGGCAGGGCAGCCATGTTGTCCTGTTCAGTTACTACCTGGTGTTGAACATTGCAATTCTCGGCATTGCGTGGTTCCGCGCTTGGCGGGAACTCAACCTGATCGGTTGGGTATTTACCTTCGTTATCGGCAGTTTTTGGGGGTTTCAATACTATAAGCCCGAACTGTTCTCCAGTACCCAGCCGTTCCTCGTGCTGCATTTTCTTCTTTACCAGGCGATTGCCATCCTGTTCGCGCTGCGTCAGCCACCTGGCCGGTTGGGCTATGTCGATGTGGCGCTGGTGTTCGGCACACCGCTCGTCGGTTTTGCCCTGCAGGCCGCGCTGGTGCATGGGATCGAATATGCACTCGCTTACAGCGCGGCTATTGTGGCTGTCTTTTACGCGCTCACCGCCAACTGGCTTTGGCGCAGCCAGGGTGAAAAGTTACGTTTATTGATTGAATCTTACATGGCGCTTGCGGTGGGCTTTGCCACCATTACGATTCCGCTGGCGTTTGACGCACGCTGGACATCAGCGGCCTGGGCGGTCGAAGGCGCGGCGCTGGTCTGGGTGGGTGTGCGCCAGGGACGGCAACTGGCCAAGCTGGCGGGCGTTGCACTGGTCGGTCTGAGCGGCCTGGCATTTTTGGATGACGGCTGGCAGAACGATGTTGGTCTTCCGCTTTTGAATGGCAATGTGCTGGGTGGCCTTTTGATCAGTATCAGCGCCTTGTTTGCTTCTCGAAAGCTGGAAGCGAGAGATGACTCATTCTATGCGCCCGCTTTCAAACGGGCCTCCGTGCTTTTATTTGCCTGGGGCACACTCTGGTGGCTCGGCACAGGGTGGATGGAAATCAATGACCGTGTGCCATTCTTCGATTCATACGGTCAGCCATTCAGCAACCATGTCGCCCTTTTGTTCCTGACACTGAGCGTGGCTGCCGGCGCATGGCTGGGCAGTCAGCGCCATTGGCAAAAGATGCGCCTTGCGACCCTTGTGTACCCGTTTTTACTGGTACCCGCGGCACTGATTTACGTAGGTGATTACGAACACCTGCTGTTCAAACTCGGCTGGCTGAACTGGCCACTGGCAGCGGTGGTACTGGTTTTTGTTCTGAGGGTGTTGGATGAATTCAGGGAGAAGCCGGCCGGCCCATGGCACTTTGGGTCACTGTTGTTACTGACTGCGCTGGTCTCGTTTGAGTCATCCTGGTGGGTGGATCTTGTCTCTTCCCGGGCATGGGGCCTCGCTGTTGCGCTTTCCATTACCGGTTTGGTAGCCCTGCTGGCGCGGCGATACAGCGAGCATCCCTCGTGGCCGGTTCCGGCACATCCGGATATCTATCGCACAGCGGGGTTTGTGCTGGTGTCGAGCCAGGTTGCCCTGTTGACCCTGCTGACGATAGCGGACCCCGGCAGCCCCGCGCCGGCACCCTACATCCCGGTACTGAACCCTTACGACCTGGCCTTGTTGTTCTCAATGTTGACGGTCTCACGCATTCTGCCGCTTTGGCAAACGGCCCCGCTTCCGCTTGTCCGCCAATATCCGGATGAAGTCCTGGTGTTTGGTAAAGTGCTGCTTGCCGCAGCATTTTTTGTCATGACCACGTCTGCTTTGGTCCGTGGTGTCCATCATTACACCGGCGTTCCCTGGAATGCTGAAGACCTGTTTGAAAATGTCATTGTCCAGACATCACTTTCCATTTACTGGGGGTTGCTGGGTTTCGCCGGAATGATCTGGGGCGCGCGCAGTTCCTGGCGCGCACTCTGGGTAACCGGTGTGGCATTCATGGCGCTGGTGGTAATCAAGCTGTTTATCATTGACCTTGGCAATAGCGGCACCATCGCCCGTATCATCTCATTCATTGCAATTGGCGGATTGTTGCTGGTCGTCGGTTATTTTGCGCCTGCACCGCCGAGGACAAAACCACCGGAATAGGCGCCGGGTACAACCACCGTTCTTCCAAAACAGCCGAACGGCCGCACAGGGTCGCATTACGCAAGGGCCTTGTCGTTCACAAAAAGGGGATAAAATAGTTGCCGGACGCTGAGCCATGGTCAAATCTCTGAAATGGCAGGCATAACATAGGGGCGGTTGGCGCTACGGGTTGTTTTGAATACTCTAATTTTTATCGGTCTTCATACATTGATTCTTGTATCCGGTGTCGTGGTTGTTTTTGGACTGGGTGCGATGGTGTGTTGGCAGGATCTGAAAGCAACGCACCTGACGAACCTGTTTCGCTTCGGGCTGATGAGTGCGATGGGCCTGGGGGTGTGCATCTGCCTGCTACAGGTACTGGCTATTTTCGGCTTGCTGAATCCTGTCCCGGTTTTTTCCGTGGCTTTACTCGGCGGAGTGGGTGCGATTGTTGCACTCAAAAGATGGTCCTGTTCAGAGCAGGAAAAACCTCCTGTCTCGCCTGCTGAAAAGGTCGCTTACCTGGTCCTCATTGCCATAATTCTCAGGACGGTCTTAATGCCGTTCAGCCCGGCGACCGGATGGGACGAGGTCATGTATCACCTGCCCAATGCACAACAATGGGCAGAATCCGGAACCCTTTCGGTTAACCCATGGCTGCGTTTTCCATGGTTTCCGTACAACTACAATTTGTTGTATGCCACAGCCCTGCTGATATGGGATGACGTGCTTGCCCACCTGTTTCATGCATTTGCAGGTTGGCTCTGTGCATTGATAATCTACGAATTTGTACGGCAACTCGCGGGTCGTATTCAGGCCGTTATCTCGGCCGGCATATGGCTGACTCTCTCCAATTTCTATTACGGCAACGCATTCATCGAGCTCGGGCTGTCTCTTTTTGTATTTGCCGCATGTGTCGCGCTCTGGTTCTGGGCAGGTGCTCCGAAAGAACGCACAGGGTGGTTGTATCGGGCGGCTTTTCTGCTGGGTGTGGCAGCGGGGTCGAAATACCTGCCACTGATCTACTTGCCACTGTTTTTATCAGGACTGCTGGTCATGGAACGCCGCTACCGGACCATTTTATGGTCGGTTTTCTTTTTCTTACTGCCCTGTGTGTATTGGTACGCAAGAAACCTGATCATGACCGGCGACCCATTCAACCCGTTTGGCGGGCCTGTTTTCGGTTTCTACGATTGGAACGCCGAAGATCATGCCGGTCAAATCAACTTTTCACGCACGCATAGCGAATGGCCGCCCTGGCTGCTTTGGCCGGCATTGGTCGTCCCGTTCATGCGCAGCGCATGGAAAGACCCTGGCTGGCGCCTGATCATCATATTCTCGGTATATTCCGTGACGACCTGGTACCTGGCAACCGGGGGTTACGTGAGGTTTTTAACCAATGCGTTCCCGGTGCTGGCCATTATGTCCGCCCGTGGCTGGGTTTACCTGGTGATCGCGACAGGGCGGAAGACCGGGAAACTGACATCCGGTGTCCGGTCGCGTCCCGCTCACCACGGGACAGGCCAACGCCTCGCATTTATTGTATTTTTACTGGTACTGGCAGGTCTGACGTCAGAAAGACTCACCAGGGACTGGAATGACATCAGGGTTACTGCTGCCGGGCGCGATGCCTATCTGCATGAAAAAATAAATGGTTATGATGTGATCAGCCGGTTATCCGAAATCCCGCATACCGGCATTTATCAATTCGGTCTTGAGGACGCGATTTTCTATATGCCACAACCCGTTTGGGGTGATCATTTCGGGCCTGCCCGATACCGTGATATGGCCGCATTACCTGCCGAAGCATTGGCTGAAAAGCTGGATTCAATGGAAATTGACGTGTTGCTCGTCAGTCATGTCCATTGGCCTCAAGTTGAAGCCAAGACCAACTTCCACCAGTTTTTTGAAGTGATTCTGAGCGGTAAAGATGTCACCGCGTACAGGTTGAGGGGATCTTGAACAGGTCACCCAACGCAATACGCGCGTGTTTTTCCCGTTCACGGGGATGTTTTATTCCTTGATTTGTAATCGAGCTCAAAAAGCATCGCGTACTTGTAGAAACAGAAAAAACTTGAAATTGATGCCAGCACGAACCCGGCAACACCGTCCCTGAACCCCTGGCGTAATACGTATAGTTTTATAAAGCGGCTGATCGGGCTGAAGACCAACTTGAGAAGACTCGGTCTGATACCCCGTTCATACATGTCAACGACCTGCATATTGCCATATTGGGTCCGCTTCGATATCGTGTGCCCCAGGCTATCGGAGGTATAGTGCATCAGGTCGCCCCCGCAGGTCTCTGCGGACTCTTTTGTGATGACTGTCTCGTGCACCATGTCGTCCGACCAGTGCGCGTGGTTTCGATTGAACAAGCGGGGGCTGAATTCAGGGTAGCCACCATGGTTGAGCCAGCGGCCAAGGAAGTAATCCCTGCGGGCAAACTGATATAACCTGGCGTTTGGACGCGTATCAAAAAGCGTTTTTATTGAAGACGCCAGTTCATCGCTCAACCACTCATCCGCGTCAAGACACAGGACCCAGTCATTGGCGGCCCGCGTTACGCTGAACTGCTTCTGTTTACCGAATCCCAGCCATTTCTGATATAAGACTTTCGCACCCAGCCGTCTGGCAATGGCGACAGTGTCATCGGTACTGCCGGAGTCGACGACCAGCAACTCGGCACAGAACGCCAGGCTTTCAAGGCATCGCTGGATATTAGCCTCTTCATTGAGTGTGATCACGACTGCCGAGACTGGAATGGTCATTGCAATAAATACTCCATTTCTGTTACCGGGATAAACGTAAGCATAACCCTGTGGTAAGAAAGTGGCCGGACTCCTTACTTTTTGACGCGGTAGTCAAGCGCCGGTTCACGGTCACCCAGCAGCGGTTCATAGATGAAACCGGCAGCACGCTGCTCCATCAATTCGGCGTGCGCCTGTTCAGCCAGAGCGGGATTTGTAAAGAAATCTGCCGCCGTCAGCGCCATCGTCTTGGCCGCCAGTTGTAGTCCTTTAATGCCGATATCCGTGCCGCCGGCTGCGATTGCCTGCCAACTGTGCGCCGGGGTGCCGGGCACCCACGTGGCCGTGGAGAACTCGGCCGTTGGCACATTCCAGCTGATATCACCCACGTCCGTTGAACCCATGCTGATGGAGGTATCGGTTTCAAACACCTTTTGTTCATCGCCGAGGTTATATGCGGGGCTTGTGAGCGTTGGGTAAAGGGTTTCGGCGAATGCCTGTTCCTCTGCGCTGTAGGTAATGCCGCCCAGCGTTTCGAGATTTTTCTGCATCAGGCCGGCGATCAGCTTGTTGGGCAGCAGGCTGAGGTTGCCATGCATGATTTCCCAATCGACGGTGGTGCCGGTGCCGGCGGCAGCGCCCTCGGCCGCGGCTTCCACCCGTTGCCAGATTTTCTTCACCATGGCGGCGTCCGGGTGGCGGACATAGTAATAGACTTGCGCATAGTCAGGCACTACGTTGGGCGCCTCGCCTCCGGAGGTAATGACATAATGAATACGTGTTTCCTGCGGGACGTGTTCACGCATCAGGTTGATCATGTAGTTGAAGGCTTCCACGCCGTCGAGTGCGGAGCGGGCCTTTTCCGGAGCGCCTGCCGCATGCGCGGAAACGCCATGGAAATTGAAACGGGCGGAGCGGTTGGCGAGCGTCGGTGTTGCAGTGGCCCGGTTGACATCACCCGGGTGCCAGGACAGTACGGCATCCACGTCATCGAAAAGGCCCTCGCGGACCATGTAGACCTTGCCTGAGCCGCCTTCCTCGGCGGGGGTGCCGTAAACACGGATCGTGCCCTCGATATCGTTATCGACAAGCCACTTTTGGACAGCAATCGCGGCACTGACCGAGGCCGTGCCAAACAGGTGATGCCCGCAGGCCTGGCCGCCGGCTTTTCCCGGTATTTCCTGCCTTACCGGCGAAGCCGTTTGTGTCAGGCCGGGCAGGGCGTCGAATTCCGCGAGGACAGCGATGACGGGCTTGCCCGAGCCCGCCTCGGCTATAAATGCCGTTGGTATACCGGCAACACCCGTCTGCAACCGGAAGCCTTCCAACGCCAGGTTTTCCTGTAGCAGGGCCGTACTTTTTTCTTCCAGGTAACCCAGTTCAGCGAACTCCCAGATGCTGAGCGCAATGTCCCGGTTCTGATCAAACCGTTCGTCGATACCAGCGACCAGGGCCAGGCGTGAGTCGCCATGAACCAGCGTGGGTAACAACAGGATGGATGCAAAAAATACGGAGGAGCAGAATCGAATCATGGCTTTTACCTTAAGGTTAATTTATTGCCCAAAAAAGAGGCCGGCACAGGTGCAATGCAGATCAAGCGCCAGCCAAATCGAAAACGATCATAAGCGAAATGCGGTGGCAATAGGAAATATATACGGGGCGTCTGTTCTTTTGATGAAAAACCCTGCAACCCTGGCATGGTTAGTGGGCAATGAAGTCCTTGCGGCAGGTTGCAGATGGCCAGCACGCACAGAACGCCCGGCTGAGTCAGTCACTCTCGCTCCGGCCAGGCGGTAAGAAGGGCACGATAAGACTCTGCACATCCACCTGCGCGCCGAGGCGTGCGCACAGCATGAAGCAACCGACCAGCTTGCGGTGCAGGAACATGGTCTCGGGCGGCGGTACCCGGTACTCGCTCATATCCTCGAAGATCATTTCCAGACCGGCTTCACGGCCGCGCGTAAACACGGTTGAGCTGCGGAAATCATAAATGCCACCCTGTATGACCGGTTCAGAGGCCAGCCGGATCAGGTGTAATATCTTACCCACGTATTCTTCGCTGTTACCCGGGTTGATATAACCCATCTGCTCGGCCAGGCGGCGCACAGCGGGCTCATCGCCGTCGATCATCGCGCGGGCGATCTGTGCGTAGCGGCGGGTAAATTTTTCCTTGAAACTGACGGTGGAGCCGAAGTCGAGCAGGACCACACGGTCTGTTTCAGGCTGGTACAGGTAGTTGGCAAAATTGGGGTCAGACTGCATGGTGCGAAACTCGAACAACTCGCGAAACATCAGTTGCTGAAGCAGGGCGCCGACGCCGTCTTTCAATTCCTGTGCGACATCGTCTTCACCGAGCGACTCCAACGGCAAGCCGTCTACATAGTCCATGGCCAGGATCCGCTTGGTGGTCAGGTCGTCATGTACACCAGGCACCACGAAACGTGGTTCATCCTCAACCAGTTCGCGGTAGTCCCTGAGGTACTGCGCCTCAACGATATAATCCGCCTCCTGGTGCAACTGGCGTTTGGCCTCCTTGACGATGCCCGATATATCAATTTCAACCGGTAGCAGGTTAATGAGGCGCATCAGCATCGCCATGTTGTCGACATC